>JAABUV010008719.1_pt1 | contig 10164 bp, 9 predicted proteins | sample 5559971 | NCBI WGS metagenome assembly JAABUV01 (sample SAMN10711881, study PRJNA513362) | rock metagenome | isolation source: Antarctica rocks | place: Antarctica: Victoria Land, Knobhead nord | collected 2015-12-19
GTCGCGGGCTCGGAGGCTCAGATAGGAGCGAAAGACAAAATGTCGGTTTCTTCAGAGGGCGGTAGTAGCCGCCTCGGTTGAACTATGCATGTGAGCATCACAGCCTCGTTGCCTGCACAAGATTGGTGCACATTCTTTCCATGACATGCAAGAAGGCAGGCAAAGCAGGCAGGGAGCAACGGTGCAGCTTTGCGGCACGATCGGGTGCAAGGCATACACAACGGCGGGTGCTTCCAGGCCTCAGAGAAATCCGCTATGTGAAATCAGGGGCGCCGCAGCGGCGCATGGCCACGCGGCTCAGCGTGTGTAACATGAAGCACTCATCAGCGGCCGTACTTGCTACTTCGCATAGCCCTCGAGCAAAAGCAGGGCCGCCCGCGCAGGAGCAACATAACCCATGTCACGGTGGGCAAGCATGAGCACAGGCGACTCCCAGAAACACCACTTTGGCACGGAGGGGATTCTGAGGAGCCGGGGCGCACTGCAAGTGCGCGGTCGGAGGATCTCGCGTGCGCAACCTGAGCGGCCAGTTGGCACAGGCGGCGCAGGTCGGCGTTGGCCTGGCGCGCGGCCGGGTCATCACAGCGCAGGACGCTGCCGGTGGCTGCGCCGTGGCCGCAGTTCACGGCGCTCTCGACCACCACGGCCGCCGGGCGCGTGCTCAGGATGAAGTGCGCGATGTGCGGCTGTGCTGCGCCGGACAGGCACAGGGGTGCGTCAGCGCGTCTGCTGCAAGCCCAGAGCTTCTCCGGGGGAGCAGGTGCCGCTGCTGGGCTGCAAGGGGAACACCGGCGACACGCTGGAGCAGAGGGCCGATAGATATGACCACATCTGTAGCACGTGCCGCTGAGAGATTGTGGCACAGCGTGCTGTATCAGCCATTCCACCGTCTCTCACTCATGCGTGACCGTGCAGCACACACAGCAAGCCGCGCGCCCCCTAAACAAGCCAAGAACAACAATGGAGTGTAGACAGGGGGCTGCTGGGCGCCCACCTGCGCCTGCCCGTGCAGCACGCCAAACACGTGCACTGGCACACCGCCAGCGGCCTCCAGCACCAGGTCAGCACGCGGCAGTGCGGCTCCCGCGCAGGCGCGCGTGGCACAGCGCGCCAGCGCGCCGCGCCGGAGCGCGGACTGCGCAGCCGCCGGCCGCAGCTGTGGCGCCTCGCGGCGGCTGGGCCAAGCGGTGGGCGTGCGGGCGTGCCGGTGCGCGCTTGCAGGCGCGACAGCCGCCGACCACGCCCCAGACGCCATCGCGGCGGGGGCCGACGGCCGAGGTCCCTGAGCAGCAACAGAGCTGTCTACGAGGCTCACACCAGGCTGCTTTCCACCCAGGCCAGGTCATGCAATACATGTAGCCTCAGCTTGTAGGAGTCAGCAGCGCGTGCAAGCACGCTCAGATATATGCTTGTCATAAGACTGACATCACCGGCCACCCAACCAACGAAAGCACAGCCCCTGTGGACAGTCGTGCACGGGCTCGCAATTTCTCCAGCCATGCAACCAACGTGCAGGACATGGCACAACATGCTTGTGCCAGAACTTGGCTGCGCACCACGCACCAGCTGCTGCGCGTTCAGCGACGGTGAATGCATAGCTAAGCACCGCTTTACGGCCGCCTCTCTTGCGGGCTGGCAATGCAGTTTCAGCTCATCGTGTACATTGCGTCAACAGAGCAGAGTAACAAACGTTGTCACTTCTGCGGCCCACGGCTCAGTTGGCGGCAAATAAATGCTCATTGCTTTGCGGATGGCCGCCCTCATCTAGCAACCCGAGGGCCCACCCTCATGGCCATGCGGGTTTACACCCAGAGCTGCCACATGCATGTGCGGGGCTGAATGCGCGGCAGTGGCCACAGTAAGTCTTTATGAGCCGCATGCTGAACAGGCTGGTGAATATTGCGGAGCCCGCAGATGAAGTTACGGCACGGTGCTTAAAGCGTAATTGAGCTCAGCTCGTATACTTCTGAGTCGCAATGGGCACAGCTTTTGACATCAGCGTCCTGCTCCATGGTCCTGCCAGGTGTCTAGCAGCCCCTTTGTATGGACACGCAAAATCTATGAGTGGCTTTGTACAGGAAACAATGCCAAACATGCTCATGCTTGTTGTGTCCTGCTGCATAGCCGCACCGTCCTCGTCCTGGATGAGACGTCCCGGCGAGCGGAGGCGCCGTGCGGGCCCGCGGTGCGGGTCGGCGACACGGATGTCCCCGGCACCATCGCCTCCTGCTGCCGCGCGGCCGCGCTGCAGTACCTGCGTCTGCTCACCAGCCTGGGCGCACCCGAGCACCAGGCGCGCCCGCAGCCCAGGTCCGGCGAGTGCGGACAGCCCGCGCAGCTGGACAGCGGCGCGGAGCGGCCCGTCCATGAACAGCCGCGGTAGCTCAGGCTGACGGCTGCAGGCTGCTCAGCAGCGCGCGCGCTCTGTCTGTGAACCTGTTCAACAGAGCGTGCCGCCGCCGCTCGCAGCGCCGCCGCTCGACGGGCTCGGCACGCGGCGTGCCGAGCTGGGGCGCCCAGCAGGACCTCGCTGGGCAGCGGCGCCGCGCCGCCGCAGCGCACCGGCGCATGCAGCCACACACGCGCGACAGCCATAGTGCAGTTTGAGTTACCCTACCCTTTGCCTAGCAAGAGCCCCGCCGCGCGCGCAGGTGCTGACGCTGCTGCTGGACGCGGTCGGCGCGCGCGAGCTCAGCGCCTGGGGCGACCGCGCGCAGCAGGGCGACGGCGCGGTCGCGGACGCGCTCGCCGCGTGCGCCGCCGCCGCCGTCGCCGACGGCCCCGAGGACGCCCCGGCCGGCGCCGGCGCCGGCGGGCCCGAGAGCGAACCCTACCCTGCCGGGCGCCCGCTCGCGGACGTGTGCGCTGGGCAGCCTGGGCGCGGCCGAGCCGGGGCCCGGCGGCGCGCCAAAACAGGCCGCCGGCGGCGCCGGGGCGCGCCACGGCGGCGCGCGGCTGGCGCTCGCGGAGCTGGTCGGCCTGACGCGGCGCGCGCGCGTGGTGGTGCTGCGCCCGGCCGCGCCCGACTCCGCCCCCGCGCCCGCGCTGCTGGCGGAGCTGGCCGGCGCGGCGCGCGCGCTGGACGCCGCCCCAGACTTGGCGGCGCCGATGCAGGCGCGCGCTAGGCGCATGCGCTCTCAGCAGTCGCATGCACATCAAGGGCGAGGTCTTGCCCAGGCCGAGGGTTTTTGCAAACACGCCAGCGGCGGTGGATCGCGCCCGGTCGCGAGGCGCATCTTGACCAGGCCTCCCTGTGGCACTGGGCGCGTTCAGCGCGGCCAGCAGCAAGCATGCGCGGTCACACAGCAGACACCTTTCCGCTGCTTGCCGCCGGGTGCCCACGCTCTTGCAATGCTTGGAATTAAGGGCCAACCCAGAGAGAGAGCCCCACACTCAGGCTTGCATGTGGCGCTCCTAACACCCAATGTCTATTTGCGGGCCACACACGCGGCACCGTACAAACACCCCGCCCGGCGGCCCCGGGGCGCGCACGGACCGCAGGCAGCGCGCCACCGCCTCTGCTGCGGGGCGCGCAGGCCGGCGGCGCGCGCCCGCCGCCGTGCTGGGGCCGCTGCGACCTGGTCCTGCTGGAGGTCTGCAGCCGGGGCGCCCCCGCCAGCGCGCGCCCGAGCGCCCCAGACCCGGGCGCCGCGGGCCCCGACCCCGCCAGCGCGGGCGGGGGAGCGGGGCGCGAGGCGGGCGGCGCGTCAGACTTCGCCGCCGATGCCGACACCAGCGCCGAAGCGCCCGGCGCGCGGGAGGCGACCGGGGCGGCTGCGGCGGCCGGCTGGGGCGGCGGGCGCTGGCTGTCCGCGGCGCGCTGGCGCCTGGGCCATGACGCTGCGGCGCAGCTGCTGCGCCGCGCGGCCTGCCTGCACCTGGGTGCGGGGCCTGGCGCGCCCGCCACCCACTAGCAGCTGGCCAGCCGGCCAGGCGCGCATGTGCAGGTTGCCAGGCCATGCAGAACCGAGCTGTTTCAATCAAGGCGGTCGTTTTTTGGAGTGCAGATCAGAGGGTGCGCGGCCGCGGCGGCAGCCATAAAGGCCGCGCACGCACCCGACCCCCCTGCGAAGAAGCCGTGACGCAGCACCTGGAGTATGTAACTGTGCCGCATGGAGGCGCGCCGACAGACTGCCAGCCTCCAGTAGGGTGCGCGGCGTCGGGGCGCGCGTGACAGGGGAGGCCGGCGGCAGGCCTGGAGGCCGCGCGCGTGACCGACATCCCGATGAACCGCAAGGCCGCCGCCGCGCGCGCGCTGTACGACGTGCCGCTGCTGTGCCGCCGGCTGCCCGGCGCGCCGCCCGCGCTGGCCGCGCTGGTCGCGGCGGGCGCGGGCTCAGGTTCAGGGTCGGGCAGCGCCGCGCTGCCGGAGGGCGCGCCTGGCGGCGAGCCGCTGGTGCTGCGCTGGGTGAAGGCGCCGCGCGGGTTCCGCCCGGCCGCGCGCGCGTGCGCGCGCGCCAGCGCCGCGCTGCCGGAGGCGACCGAGTGCGCCCGCGCGCGCGCCCCGCGCTCCGGCAAGGCTCTCGCGTCCCCGCGCTGCGCGCGCCGCCGGCCGCGCGCCGCCGGGGGCTTGAGCGGGGCCGCGCCCGGCTGCGCTGACTGTGCGCAGCTGCATCAGGGTATTGCGTGCTCGTGACATGATGCTGCGCTTCTGTGTGCAAACTGAGTCTGTCATGTGCCACGGCCTTGAGCGGGACAGATGGCATGAACAGGCCTGTGCAGATCTGAGCAGCCGCTGCATGTAGACAAATGGACCCTGGCCGCTTGAGCAAGCACCAAGGGGGTAACGACATGAAATCCGTCACGCCAGCGCATTTTGCCACATGATGGCAGAGGTTGCCGATGTGTCCTGAGCTTCTTAGTCAGTGCGGGCAGCACGCTGGGGTTGCCCCGTCGCGCGCTGCGCGACGCCCCGAGCGCGCCTGTGATCCCAGGCTCCTCCGCCGTGCAGGAGCGCGCCGACGCAGAGCCTGCAGGCGCACCTGGCGGCGGGCAAGCCGGTCGCGCTGGCGGCCGCGCGCGCGGGCGCGGGCGGCGCCGTCTCGCACCTGCTGCTGCAGCGCGCGGGCGAGACGTTCCTGCACGAGCTGTGCCCGCCGGCGCGCGCCGGGCCCCAACCTGGTGCAAATAGGGTTAGGGTAAGGGTCAGGGTTGCAAGCTAGCACCGCAGCCATGCAGAGGCTCTGCCAGCAGGCTTAGATGCAAAGCAGGTGTGGCTTTGACGAGGCCTGGCAGGCATGCATGGCCCGCATCGGCCTCTGCTTGAAGGGCTCAACATGGGTCTGTGGAGCGTGTTCGAGCAAATGACCAGGCCATGCTCTGCCTGAATTCTGTCCTACTCTGCGTCCTGATCCATGGGCCGCCAGGAGGCGGACGCGGCCGATGACGCCGACGCCGCGGCGTGCGCGGCTGCGCGCGAAGCTGCGCCGGGCCTGCGGCTGGCGGCCTTCTCGGCGTGCATGGACGCGCACGCGCGCCTGGGCCCCGCCGCGCTGCTGCCAGGCGGCGCGCCGGCCGCGCTGGGCGAGGACGCCGCGCTGCAGACCAGGCAGGCGCCGGGCTGCCTTTGCTGTGTAAGTTAGATTGCGGGTCGACTGCACCAGACGGTCGCTGTGGCCACCGACATGCCACCAATAGACCTGCGGAGCCTGGCGGGCGCAAACCGCACCTCGGCTCATCTGCGAGCGCGCGCATCAAGAATTGCATCTCCTGTCGCGCTGCGGTCGACAGGGCGCGCGGCGGCGGCTCGTGTCGAGCAAGCGGGAACGCAGGCCCCGACCCTCACGCCCGCCATTCGGCGCGCAGGCCCCGACCCTCACGCCCGCTGCGCCGCGCGGACACGGTGGCGTGGGCGGAGGAGGGCGTGCCGTCGCCGCTGGCGGCGCTGCTGCGCGGCGTGGCGGCCGCCTTCCAGGCGCTGCCGCTGCCGGCCGCGCTGCTCGCGCAGGGGCTGCGCCAGGCCCAGGCCGTGCAGGCGCGGCGCGCTGTCTGCCGCTGCTTGTGCCAGAAGGATGACCATGGCGCTGCTTTCAGTAGCGGCTGCCACCCGGGTTGCGCTGTACGCCGGCGTGAACACACCCAAAGTTTGGCTGCGCCGCAAGCTCATGGCACGCCGGTGTCCGTGACCTCCCCCACGGCCAAGCCCAGCGCGCTGACCACGCGCGGCGGCCGCGCAGACGCACGCGCGGCGCAACGACGCGGCGCTGCTGCCGGCGGTGCCGCAGGACACTTTCCGGCGCGGCGCGTATGCGCGCGCGGCCGCCGAGCTGCGCGCGCTCGCCGCCGCGTTCGGCGAGCGCTCGCCCGCGCACCGCGAGCTGGCCGCCGCCGTCGCCGCGGCGGCCCTACCGCTGCCGCCGCCGCCGCCGCTGCCGCCGCCAGCCGGCCGCCCCCCGCCTGGCGCGGCCGGCGGCGGCGGCGGCGGGGGCGGGGGGCTTGCGGGCCGCGGCGGCGAGGCGACGGACGAGCGCACCGGCGGCGCCGCCGCGCCGGGCGCCGGCGTGAATAAGCGGAGGCGCGCGCTTCTAGCAGGCAGACCGCCGCTTTACATGACGCTTGCGAGCATCCGCGCCTCATGCTTAACAGTGCTGGCCGCTTGCCCTGATTAGCGTTGTTGCGAAAACACGTTGCGCAACAGGCGCTGCGAGGAGGTGGAGCGGGACGCCAGCGGACGCCCGCTGATGCCCATCCGGCTGGGCCAGGCACTCGTTGTCTATGTGAGCGCCCCCATCTGGCCTAACCCTAACCCTAGCCCTAACCCGCCACTCCCAGTTCAGCGGTCGGCCGCCACTTGCAAGGCCTGTCTCAGCGCTTGCGCAGCCCGGCGCCCCTCTTGCACCAGCCCACATGCGCCCCGAGGCAGAGGTCTTGCAGCCGCTGCGTCAGCAAGCCGTCACGTCTTGGCATGGAGGCATGGCAGCCCGACGGCAGCATGGTGATGGCTCAACAGTGGCTTGGATGCAATGCTCATGCACAGACAGTGTGCGGCGGGACGCTCGTGCAGGACCTGGGCAGGGTGGAGTGGCAGCGCAAGACGTTCCACTCGGAGAGCAACATCTGGCCTGTCGGCTACCGGTCCATGCGCTTCTACGCCAGCCGCAGGCGCGCGCGCCGGCCGCGTGCAGGCGCTGTCGCCCACCGGCTGCAGAGTCAACCGGGTTACCTGCACATCCTTGCCATGACAAGCGCCATCAGGGATGGGCTGGAGGAGTCGGCCCCCTGTCCTAAGTGAGGGTTGCCAGGAGCCAGCACTGTGAACTGTCTGTCGATTGGAAGCACGAATATTTCACCCTTGCCACTGTGTGCCCAGCTGGCCACCTGTCACAGTCACCCAACATGCCTTAAGGTGCTGCCACGGGACTGGTCATGTAGACCTCCATGCTAGCGCGCAACGGCCACAGGCACGCCGTTGGTGAATTTGGACTTGCCGCCGACGACATGCATGCTACAGGAACCCGGACGTGCGCGTGGCGTACGAGTGCGAGATCCTGGACGGCGGCGACGCGCCCCTGTTCCGGCTCACCGCGGAGGATGAGCGCGAGCGCCCGCTGACGGGCGCGCGCCCGCCGCGCGGCCCGCGGCGCGCCCGCCCCGGGCCTGTTTGAGCGCCGGCGGCGGAGGGACGCGGGTGGCAGCATACGCATTCGCCCTGCTCCGGGTCACAGCCTGCATCTCTATAACTCTGCCCGAGGGCTGGCGCTGCGAGCGCTCGGCGACCGTGGTTCAGCGCCCTGCAGACCCTACCCCACTCAAGCCACCAGACTGCAGGCTCCAGCTCAGCGTCGGTGCATGCAATGTGGTGAGCGCACGCCCGCAGCGCATGCATCCTGTGTGAGCCGGACACCGGCACGGCGCTGCATGAGGCCCGCTTCCTGGCGCACCGCCACATTTGGCAGAAGGGTTGGGGATGAGGTTGGGGGTATGATAGGGTGCAGGTTTGGGGTACAGGTGGGTAACACCCCACGCATCCGCCGGCACGCAGGCCCCACCGCATCAGCGGTGTGGACGGCGGTCGTGCGCCAGGTGGCCGCGCGGCGCGCCGAGCTGGACGCCGCGCGGCGCGAGCCGGGCGCCGGTGGCGGGCGCGGCGGCCTGCCGTCAGTGTCGGGGCCGGAGTACTTCGGCTTTGCGGCGCCCACTATTGCGCGGCTCATCCAGGAGCTGCCCGGCGCGGAGCGCTGCGGCGCGTATGTCATGCAGGACCTCACGCCCAACGTGCCCACGCTCAAGCGGCCGAGCGTCGCCTGAGGGGAGGACTCAGAGGTCGTGCTGGCGGACATACCTCGCGTCTCCGGGGCCCCCGGCAGCCTTGTTGCCTGAGCATATGAAGTAAAAGAGGAGAGCCGCGGCATGAATGAAGCTGTGGTTCTCCAGCTAGGGCTGCCCAGGCTTTCTGCCCCCGAATGAAGGCTGCCCCGGTGCTCGAACACTCATGTGTGGCTGTGTGGCACGCCGGGTTGATTGGACAACGCTGAACGTCTCCTGGGCATCCCGGGCCCATGTTGGGCTACATGCATGGGCTTGCAGCCCGCATCATTGAGTCATGCACTGAGTCACACCACGACCTAACCCTGGTGCCTGGTGCTCAAGCATGAAAACAGCAGCTGATGTGCAGCAGTGCACGGCCCATCACCACAAAGAAGAGCGCCCTTGGCAACGCGCAGCGCTATACAGCCGCTCGGTGCCACAGCAGCAGAACAGCCGGCGCTGCTCAGTGTGTGCACCCAGTTGCCCAGCGCCTGCGCGCGCCGCTCAGGAGGCACCTGTGGAGCAGCCTCTTGCGAGCACCAGGGTTGGCCGTGCGAGTGGCGCGCAGCGGGGTCAGCCTGCACTGGTTCGCCGGACCAGGATTTGAATTCTGAGGTGCGTCACCGCAGCTATCACCCCCGCCATGATCAGCGTCACGACGCGCCCAGCGCGTCTCCCTTATCAGGCTGACCTCCGTGTTGTTGGTCCACGTGAGCGAGCAGTGGAAGCCGCCCGGGACATCGACATGCAGTGGCCAGATATGTAACACTCGGCCGGCATATCCGGCGCACCGGCCACACCTGACAAGGCTCACCTCCTGCTGCAGACGCGCGGAGGTCCTGCGCTGCGGGCGCTGAGTAGGGACGCACGCTGGAGTGAGCCACCAGCAGGATGAGTTTGGCAGCCACCAGAGAGAGGCGGGCGCGGACAGCTACCAAGCTTGTGGACTATGAGCTGGACGAGGAGCCAGTGCTGTGCGCCCTGCACGCCGTGATAGTGCAGAGTGGGGGGCCCCTCGCGCCCGGCCAGCGCCATGACATCGTCTGGCTGCTGTGTTTGGCGTGCGGGGGTTTGCGCACGCTTTGCGGAGGGCGCCGCGCCGTCTGCAGCGCTCCATGCAGTGCGATGCACGACAGTCAACCTCGCACCGAGCGGCATGTTGTGACTCGCATCACAGCACAACCCCTGCTCCGGGATGCTTGGTGCTGACCGCGCCCGCCGGCTGCGTGACCAGGGAGGCGCGATCAGCGGTGCCGGCGCGCCTGCGGACGGACGCGCGGCGCAACAGCAGCGCAGCGCTGCTGGCGGGCTACGAGCCTGCGGCCGGCGCGCTGCGTAGCGGCGCAGGGGACGCCGACGTGCAGCGGGCGGACAGCGCGACGAGCTCGCGCGACTCCGAGGTGCGCCGCGCCGTTAACAGAGCTGCCGTGCTGCCGCGCCTGCTGCCGCAGAGCGCTGCGGGCGGGCGACCCCGTGCGGGGTCGTCACGCGCCGAGCCTTGGGCTGAGCGTGGCAACACCCTGGTTCCCTCTGCGCTTTTGCACTGCCGCGCGGCCTCGGCAGGGACGCCGGGAGGGCTGCGCCTGCGGCGCGGCAGTGCGCCATAAACGCCCGCACGAGGCTGGGTGCGGTGGCTGCGGACCGCGGGGGTACCCTCGCGCGGCTGCTTCGCTTGCAGCCACATGCCATCCCACGGCCTCGTGCCAAAGGGTCGATGGGTTCGGACGCCGCGCGCCTGCCCGCGCGCAGGAACGCTATCTGCAGGGCCGCAAGCGCCGGCGGCAGGGCTCCCGCGAGATCATGGACGAGCCGGACGAGGAGGAGCTGGCCGCCATGGACGGCGACCAGCGCGAGCTGGCGGTCAGGCGCGCCCTCAAGCCGCGCGCGGCGTCCTCATAGACATTCTATGCGGTCTGC
>JAABUV010008721.1_pt1 | contig 10164 bp, 9 predicted proteins | sample 5559971 | NCBI WGS metagenome assembly JAABUV01 (sample SAMN10711881, study PRJNA513362) | rock metagenome | isolation source: Antarctica rocks | place: Antarctica: Victoria Land, Knobhead nord | collected 2015-12-19
CAGCGGCGACACGATGATGGCGGTGCCGGGCCGGCACAGCGCGGGAACCTGGTAGCACAGGCTCTTGCCGCCGCCGGTCGGCATCAGCACGAGCGCGTCGCCCCCGGCCATCACCCGGTCGATTGCCGCCTCCTGCAGGCCACGGAATGCCGAGAAGCCAAAGACGCGGCGGAGCACCTCGCGCGGCGTTGCGTTCCGGCCTGCGTCCAGGTCCGCCCGTTGCGTCGCCATGGCGGCCTAGTTGAGCTCGATCATGACCCGGCGGCTCTCGACGCCGGGGTCCCCGCCGATGAACCCTTTGGGCTGCAACACGATGCGCCCGCGGTCCACGCCCTTCGCCACCAGCCCGTCCGCGACAACCTGTGCCCGCAGCTTCGTGAGCGTCTGGTCGGTATCCGGCGTGCTGCCGATGCGGCGGTCGGCGTAGCCCGCCACCACGACCTTGCGGCCCGGCCTTACCTGGGCAGCCTGGCTGGCGTCCGTGATCACGCCCTTGGCCCCGTCGTCCAGGTCCGCCGAGAATGGCGTGAAGAACACGACATAAGCGGGCGCATCCGGGGTGACGGGCGCCATAGGGGCGCACGCAGCCACGCCACCGAGCAAGAGGCCGAACAGGGTGGCCCGGCGGACCGACAACGGGCACGGCGCCGCCAAAGGTTGAGGCATGACTGATTCCTTCACGGCATTAGTTCACGTATACGTGCTCACCCGAATCCTGCGCCGTCAACCAACTAGGCCGCCGCAACGACCGCACAGCCGGCGGACAAGCGGAAAATACGGTCGAGGCGCTCCACTCCGAGCAGCCGGTGCGTGATCAGGATGATCGTCCGGCCCGCGGCCACGTCATTGAGCGTCACCAGGAATGCGCGCTCTGTCGCAGCGTCCAGACCGGTGGCCGGCTCGTCGAGGATCAGCACCGGCGCCTGCGACAACAGGGCGCGGGCCAGCGCCAACCGGCGTCCCTGCCCGCCCGACACCTGCAACCCGCCCTCGCCGATCCAGCTATCTAGCCCATCCGGGAAGCCGCGCACTATGTCGGCGATGCCCGCGCGGTCCAGCGCGGCCCAGTAGTCGGCATCCGTCGCGTCGTCGCGAGCCAGCGCCAGGTTGGCCCGAACCGTGTCGCTGAACAGGTGCGTGTCCTGGCTCAGCCAGGCGATGCGGGAGCGCACGTCGTCGGCGCGCAGGCGCGCGATGTCCACGCCGCCGAGCAGCACGCGCCCCTCCTGCGGCTCGACCACCTTGAGCGCCAGCGCGGCCAGGGTGGACTTGCCGGAGCCGGACGGCCCGAGGATGGCGATCCGGCTGCCGGCGGGAATGTCGAGCGTGAGGCCATCCAGCACGTCCGCGCGGTCTTTGAGCCACCGGAAATGCACCGCCTCAAACCGCAGCGACGTGCCGCTGGGCAGCGGCACTGAGGCGACCGGATCGTTGCCAATGAGGCCAGCAGCAGCCGCAGTGATGCGCGCGGCAGCTCCCGCCGCATGGCCGGCCAAAGCCCCGGCACGCGGCATCCCGCCCACGACCTCGAAGGCTGCGAGAGTCAGGAAAAACCCAGTGACCATCGCGGCAGGCGTCATTCCCGGCGACAGCAGCACGGCGAGCAGCGCCGCCTGGCTGCACACGAACGCCGCCGCCTGCGCCCAGGAGGCACGGCGTGCCATGACGCTCTGCGCCTGGAACAGCGCGGCCTCCCGGCCCTGGATTGACGCCAGCATGCGCCCCTCGGCGCCATAAGCCCGGATTTCACGCATGCCGTCGAGCGCATCCAGCGCCGCCGAGCGCAGCCCGGCCGAGGCGACCGCAAGGCCGTTGCCAGCCTCCAAGGTGGACTGCGCCGCCACCCACGGCAGCACGACGGCCGACAACAGGAACAGCCCGCCGACCAGCGCGGCCACGCCGCCATCCGCCCGCGCCAAGAAGCCCACAAGCACCGGCAACAGCAGGACCGCCGCAAAGCCCGGCACGACGATGCGCGAATACAGCCCGTCGAGCGCCTCGACATCGCCGACCAGCCGGCCCAGCGCGTCGCCGGACCGCATGAACCCAAGCCCGCCCGACGACCGCAGCGCGAGGCCGCGGAACAGCCACACGCGCAGCGCCGCCAGCACCCTGAACGTCGCCGCATGGGTCAGCATGCGCTCACCGTAGCGCAGCGCGACCCGCGCGACGCCAAGCCCGCGCACCACGCCCGGAAGCAGCAGCAGCGCCGCCAGCCCCGCTGCAACGCCCCCCGAAATAGGGCGCAGCGCCAGCCCGCCCGCCGCCGTCGCGAGGCCCACGCCGGCCGCGACCGTCAGCAACGACACAGCCAGCCCGGCCAGCAGCCAGCCCGCATGGCCCCGCCAGAGCGCCAGGACCGGCAGCAGCGCCCTCATGCGACGCCCTGGATGGCCTGCGCCCGGCCGTTGGAAAGCTCCAGCAGCCGGCCGCCGAACGAATGCGCCGCTGCCGAGTGGCTGGCGAGGATCACCGTCCGCCCTAAGGCGAGGCGACGGAGGCTGTCCAGCACGTCCGCCTCGGTGGCCGGGTCCAGGTGTGCGGTCGGCTCGTCGAGCAGCAGCAAGGGCGCATTGCGGACAAAGGCCCGCGCGATGGCGACGCGCTGCGCCTGGCCGCCGGACAGGCCATAGCCGCCCTCGCCGATCAGCGTGTCCAGGCCATCGGGGAGCGCCGCCGCAAACTGCTGGATGCCCGCTGCCCGCGCGGCGTCCTCGATGTCCCGGTCCGACGCGCCCTCGCGCCCAAAGCGGATGTTGTCGCGGATGCTGCCGGCGAACAGCACGGGGCGCTGCCCGATCCAGGCGGTCATGCGCGCCAGCGCGGCCGGCACAACCGTGCTGGCGTCGGCGCCGTTCAGGGTGATGCGCCCGCTGTCCGGACGGACGAAGCCCAGCAGCAACTCGATGACCGTGGACTTGCCGGCGCCGGACGGCCCGACCAGGACGACCGTCTCCCCAGCCGGCACGCGGAAGCTCAGCCCGTCGAGCACGGCGCCCCGCGACGGGTCCCAGGTGAAATGCACGTTGTCGAACGCGACGCTCACGCCGGCCGCCATCACGTTGCGGACTTGCAGCGGGGCGGGCGGCTTGGGCAGGTCCGGCAGCCCGGCCATTTGGTCACCCGCTGCCCCTGCCTGCATGCGGTCCTGGTAGGCGGCCGAGAACGCACGGAGCGGCGCGAAGAACTCCGCGACCAAGACTAGGACGAAGATCGCCGTCGAGGCCCCAGCGCCGCCCCGCCACGCCGCCGCATAGCGCAGCGCCAGCAGCACGAGCGCCGCCGCAGCCGCGCAATCGAGCGCCGCCGACGACAGGAACGCGACGCGCAGCACCCGGAGCGTGCGGCGGCTGAGGTCGTCGGCCGCCAGTTGGAGCCGCCGCGCCTCGTCCTCGGCGCGGTTCGCGAGCACAATGGTGGCGATCCCGCGGATGCGGTCGAGGAAGCGCGCCTGCAACCGGCCCATTGCCACGAACTGGCGCTGCGACGCGGCAGCCGCGCCCAGCCCGGCGAGCGCCATCCCGACCGGGACCAGCAAGCCCGCCGCGACAAGGACCAGCGCCGCCCAGGGATCAGCCAGCAGCACGGCAAATCCGACGAGGGCGGGCGACACGAGCGCTAGCGCAGCCGCGGGCAGCCAACGGGCGAACAAGCCGTCGAGCGACTCGATCCGATCCACGGCCAACGCAGCCAGCTCTCCGGCCCGCGAGCCGCGGATGGACCTAGGCCCTGCGCCGAACAGCCGGACGAACAGGTCGGACCGCAGCCGCCGCCGCGCCGCAGCACCAGCCGCGAATGCAAGGTCATCCGACAGGATTATCAGGACGGCGCGGACCGCTGCCAACACCGCGAAGGCCAGCGCCCATTGCCCAGCCCATTGCCCAGCCCACTGGCCAGGGGCAGCGCCAGGAGCCTGCGCCGGCGCAATTGCCCCGGCGAGCAGGTGGGCGAGGCACCAAGCCTGGCCAACCGCCGCGGCCGTCGCGAGCGCTCCAAGCAAAATCACCGGCCGGACCGCACGCCGGCCTTCGGCCATGTTGCGCGTCATCCAGGCCCGTCCCGGCTTGGGCGGGCGCTTCAAGCGGCTGGTCCCCATCGACGCGGTTAGCCCGCCAACGCCCGGCGCGCCGTCGCCGCCAGCCACTCGGCCGCCACCGGCAGGATGGCATCGTTGAAGTCGAACCCTGGATTGTGCAGCTCGCCCCCTGGCCGTGCCGGGCCGTTGCCGATCCACACGAACGCGCCGGGCTTCTGCTCCAAGTACCAGCCAAAATCCTCGCCTGCCATGCTGGGCGGCAGGTCCCGGCGGATGGCGGCGCCCATTTCCGCCGCCGCCGCCGCAGCGAGGTCGGCCTCAACGCGCGTATTCACGGTTGCCGAGACGCCATGATCGATCTGCACGCCGACCTCCACGCCGAACGTTGTCCCAATGCCGGCGCACACCCGGCGGATGCCCGCCTCCAGCAGGTCGCGGACCGGCCGCCGATGCGAACGGAAGGTGCCGCGGAGCGCGGCCTGGCTCGGGATTTGGTTCGCCGCCACCCCGGCGTTCATCGTGCAGACCGACACGACGCCCGACTCCAGCGGGTCCATGTTACGTGATACCAACGTTTGCAGCGCCACAATCAGGTGCGCGGCGGCGAGCAGCGGGTCGCGCGCCAGATGCGGCATGGCGGCATGGCCGGCGTGGCCGTCCACCACGATCTCGACCCTGGACCCCGCCGCCATCACGGCGCTGCCGTGTACCGCGACGGTGCCGGCCTCAAGGCCGGGCCAATTGTGGTAGCCGAAGATGCGCTCCATCGGAAAACGGTCGAACAGGCCGTCCGCCAACATGCTGCGTGCGCCGCCGTAGCCCTCCTCGGCCGGCTGGAACACGAGTTGGACGGTGCCGGACCAACTGTTGTCCTGCGCGAGCAGCGCCGCGGCACCCAGCAGGCTGGCGGTGTGGCCGTCGTGCCCGCAGGCGTGCATCACGCCGGGTTTGCTGGAAGCGTAGGCGAGGCCCGTCGCCTCCGTGATCGGCAGGGCGTCCATGTCCGCGCGCAGCCCGACGCTCCGGTTCGAGTGCCCGCGCGCCAAGGTTGCGACGACGCCGTGCCCGCCTACCCCGGCGGTGAACGGCACGCCCAGCCCTGTCAGCGTCCTGCAAACGAACGCCGCCGTCTCACGTTCGTCCAGCGAAAGCTCGGGATGCTGATGAAGGTGCTGGCGCCATTGCGGAAGGGCCTGCTGCAGCTTCGGATCCATTTACGACACTCCACACCGTCCATGATGTGCCGCCTGTTCACGTGTCGCGCAAGACCCGGCTCCGCCGGATGGGCGCAGGGCACGGCTACTCCGGACGCTTGCCGGCCAGGGTACCCAGCATCGGGCTCACGGTCCGCTCCCGCCGCAGCGGCATCGAGACCTTGTAGGTGGTTCCGTTGCCCTCCTCGACCAGCAAGGTCGCGCCGAGCTGCCTGGCGAACCCGCGGATCAACTGGATGCCGATGCCGTCGCGCGTCCCGGCTTCGGTTTCGACGCGCCCTGCCGGGATGCCGACGCCGTCATCGTGGATCTCAAGCTCCGCATGGTCGAGGTCCGCCGTGAGATGCACCGATATCGCGCCGCGGCGGCCACCGGGGAACGCATACTTCACCGCGTTGCTGACTGCTTCGGTCACGATCAGCGCCAGCGGGACGGCCTGGTCGCTCGACATCTTGAGTTCGGGCGCCTCGATCTCAAGCTTGAGCCGCTCCCCGGCCTTTTCTCCCATCGCCTGGAACAACTGGCCGCACAGCTCGATCAGGAACTCCCGCATGTTGATCGTGTGGACCTCACCGTGGGCATACAGGTGCCGGTGCAGGGTCGCGAGGGCGCGCACGCGGTCGCGCGCCGATTGGAACTCCGCTCGTGCCTCGGGCTGCCGGATGCGACTCGCTTGCAGATTGAGCAGGCTGGCGACGATTTGCAAGTTGTTCTTCACGCGGTGGTGGATCTCTTGCATCAGCAGTTCCTGCTGGTCCACGGCGGTCGCGAGTCTCGCCTGCTGCCTGCGGAGCGTCATCGTCGCCCGACGAAACGCAATGGCCAAACGCCTCAGGTCCCGCGACGTGCCAGCATCCTCGGCCCAACGCGGGCCACCATCGGAAGCATCCCCAGCACGCCAGCGGCCAACGCGCGCATTGAGCCGGGCCAGCGGGCGGGAGACCAGCAACAGGATACCTGCGGCAACAACAACGCATCCAAGCAGCCAAGCTAGCAACGAAGTGACCGGGCGGCCCTCCGCTGCGCCAACAGCCATAAGCGGCAGGGTGGCGGCGGCTTGTAGAATGCCAAGCCGAACCGCCAGCGTGTCCCAAGTCCTTCGGTAGCGCGTCAGCATGAGACCGGTCCTGCCAACCGGCCGGGCATCACTTCTCCGGTTTTTCCTTGTCCTGGCTTTCGTCCCGGTTTTCTTGGATCAGCTTCAGCAGCTCATCGGGGATGGGTTCGCGCGCAACGTCATCGTAAAGCTGATGCAGCCCACGTTGCAGCCAAACGTCGAACGCCACATCGACCGGCCGCGGCTGCCTACGCGACGACTGCGGCGGCTTTGATCTACGTTGCGTCATCGTAAAGTAATTCATAGTCGTTTCGCCCTACCACTCACAACTCCTGTGCAGGAGCGCCAATGGATGATAGCCCTGGCCAGCTCGAAACCTGATTGAGCCAACGCGGCTTGGGCTAGAGCCTGGCAGCCGCCTTCCCGTCGCCTTCGAATCCGGCCTCAAGCAGCCGCGTCGCGCGTGGCCCGATCCGCTCTTTGCTCTTTGCGTCAACCTCACCCAGCAGCCAGGCTTCCAACTGGCGACGGGCCCGGAACACCCGGCTCTTTGCCGTGCCGACAGCGCAGCCGGTCGCCTCGGCCAGTGCTTCGTAGCTCATGCCGTGCACCACGACCATCAGCAGCGCCTCGCGCTGGTCCGCGGGCAGCCGCGTCATCGCCCGGCCAAGCTCCTTGAGCGCCAAACGGTCCTCATGGGCCGCCTCGGTCGCAAAGGCCGACTGCGGCACGTCGTCGATGTCGGTGGTGTCCCGGCGCTTGCGCAAGTTGGAGATGAAGCGGTTGCGCAGGATCCTGTGCATCCAGGCAGGGAAGTTAGTGCCTGGGATGAAGCTTGCATGGGCCGAAAGCGCATTGCACACGGCATCCTGCACCAAGTCCTCGGCCGCTGAACGGTTGCGGGTCAAAGCCAGCGCCTGGATGCGCAGCTTGGGAAGGATTGCGATGACTTGGTCATGGAAAGGAGTGTTCATCGATCTGCCTTTTTGCATCACTGCAACCCCAATGGCCGGCCAACGCCTGGCGTTGCATCGCGTGTATCACGAGACCGTGAGAGTCTAGGGTGGGGGAGGACTTAGGGTAGGTCGGCCGCCGCTTCGTCCATCAGCTCCGCCAAGCCGCTGCGTGCGCGGGACAGCCGGGCCTTCATGGTGCCGACCGGGACGTTGCAGATCGCCGCCGCCTCCTCGTGCGACAGTTCCTGCGCCCCAACCAGGATCAGCGCCTCGCGCAGCAGGGGCGGCAAGCGCCAGATCAGTTGCTGCAAGTCGGTGATCTCTGTCCGGGCGTCCTGCTCCGGGCTGATGGCCAACACTGCATCGAACTGTGATTGCAGGGCGCTGACCTCGCGCTTGCGCCGCCGGGCCTGTTCGTAGAATTGATTGCGCAGGATGGTGAACAGCCAAGCTTTGAGGTTCGTGCCGGGTTGGAACTGGTCGATTGCGGCCAGGGCGCGCACGAGGCTGTCCTGCACGATGTCGTCCGCCGCAGCCCGGTCCCGCACCAGGAACCGCGCGAAGGCGCGCAGGTCCGGCAGCAACGCGGCGATTTGTCGCCTGGTGTTGGGATCGGCTATGTCCACTTGGCCTAGATTGAACTTACCCGCCTGCGTGCAAGTTGCCGAGCCTCTCCACACCCCGCCAGCGCACCAAGCCTGTGCATGAAAAGGACGCCTGATGACTGGCCTTCGTCGCGACGACCTGATCCGCGCGCTCCCCTACGCCCGCCGTTATGCCCGCGCCCTGACCGGAAGCCAAACCCGCGGCGATGCGATGGTCGCCGACAGCCTGCGCGACCTCCTGGCTGAAAGTACCGACAGCGGCGACTTGGCTAAGGGCGCCGCCGGCGGCGACGCCCGGCACGTCCTCTATCACGCCGTCACCCGGCGGTTCGAGGGGCTGAACACGTTGAAGACCCACTTCATCACCGGCGGCCTGTCGCAAACCCAGCGCGAGCTGCTGCTGCTGACCTCGCTGGAGGAGGTGCCGATCGAGGCCGCCGCCGAGATCGTCCAACTGCCCAAGCCGGAGGCCGAGGCGCAGTTGACGGACGCGCGCGCGCACCTGCGGGCCGGAGCCGCGACCGACGTGCTGATCATCGAGGACGAGCCGATCATCGCCATGGACATCGAGGAGCTGGTGCAGAACTGCGGCCACAACGTCGTCGGCGTCGCGACCACGGAGGCCGAGGCGGTCGAGATGGCCGAGCGGCACAAGCCGGGCCTGATCCTTGCCGACATCAACCTGGGCATCGGCGGCGACGGCACCTCGGCGGTGTCCCGGATCATGCAGCGCCACTACGCCCCGGTGATCTTCGTCACCGCGTATCCGGAGCGGCTGCTTACGGGGGAGGACCTCGAACCTGCGTTCGTGATCACGAAGCCGTTCGAGCCCCTCACCCTCGCCATCGCGACCTACCAGGCCGTGACGGGCGGCGTCCGCCTGGAGTGACCGGTTCCGCAGTTGATCAGCAAAATTCCGCTAGGCAAACCGTGCAGGCGCGGCAACTAAGTACCCTCCGCCGCGATGCAAAGGTAAGTCGTCGGCGACCCAGGAGCCACCCTATGCACACCCCTCCGTCCGTGGGCCATGCCGCGACGCCCGCCCGCGCGCCCCGCCTGTGCGCCCTAGGCCCCCAGGCGGCGCTGCCGGACCTCGACCAGGCAGCCTCGCTTGGCTTCGACCATGTGCTGCTGCCCGCTGCCCGGCCCGACATGGCGCCGTTCATCGCCGCGGCGCAGGGCCACGGCATGTCCGTCCTCGTGGACCTGAACGTGGACCGGGTTCCGACGGAGGGCATGGCCAACGGGTCCTTGCCTTCGGTGTTCATTCTCCCGCCCGCCTCCACAACAGACCCGAGGCGGCCTCCCGCGGCTGCGCAGGCTGCGACCGCAACCGTCACTGACGAGGAGGACGCCGAGCTCCTGGCGGAGTTCTGGGCGCCGCGCATCGCCACTTGGACCTCGATGGGCATTGCCGGCGTTCGGCTGCTCGGGCTGGACAGCCTGCCCGCCGCCGCCGTCGCGCCCTTCCTGATCCGCCTGCGCGCGCGCTGCCCGAAGGCCATCCTGTTCGCCTGGACGCCCGGCCTGCCGTGGGACAGCGTGGCGGGCCTGCCGCCGGGCGCGGTCGACTATGTCGCGTGCTCGCTGCCGTGGTGGGACGGGCAGTCCGACTGGCTTTGGCGCGAGTTGGACCTGCTGCGCCGCGTGGCGCCGGTGATCGCGCCCGCCGGCGCCCACCACGAGGCCCTGGCGGCGTCACTCGCCGACGGCTGGATGGGCGGGCTGACCTCGCCTGCCACTGTCGACATCAAGGCGTTGAACGACCTGCGGGCGCAGCCGGCGTTCGGCTCCGGCCCGGCCCGGCCGCTGTCCGGACCCGGCCAGCCGGTGGCGGCCCTGCTGCGGACGGACGCAGCCGACCCGCGGAGCGCCCAGCAGGCCACGCTGGTCTTGCTGAACTTGAACGAGGCCGCGCCGGCCGGCGTCGAGGGCTCCAGCATCCTGGCCAGCGCCGGGTCGTTCGGGCCGTGGACAGCGGGCGACGGCCACGACGCGGCGGTGCTTGACCCCACGTCCGAGCTGACGCTTGAACCTGGGGCGTTGCTGACGTTCACGGCTCCGGCTTTGCCCCTGCCCAAGCCCCGGTCCGTCACCGGCGCCGAGCGCGCCGCCCGGCAGCCGCGCCTCGCCATCGAGGCGGCCTCGCCCTGCGTGGACGGGGGCCGGTTCCCAGCCCGGCGGACGGTCGGCGACCTGGTTGAGGTCGAGGCCGACGTCATCGCCGACAGCCACGACAAGCTGGCCGTCATGCTGCAATGGCGCGGCCCCGACTCCGACGGCGACACATGGCGCG
>JAABUV010008722.1_pt1 | contig 10163 bp, 8 predicted proteins | sample 5559971 | NCBI WGS metagenome assembly JAABUV01 (sample SAMN10711881, study PRJNA513362) | rock metagenome | isolation source: Antarctica rocks | place: Antarctica: Victoria Land, Knobhead nord | collected 2015-12-19
CCGATTCCCTGGCCACGCTGGAGAGCGCGTTCAAGGAGCTTGATGCCCGGGGTTACCGCCGTCAGCTCAAGGCAGCGACGGTGGTGATCGGGATCGACAAGCCCGACGTCGACCCCGCTGAGCTGGCACCTGCGGTCGCCAGGTGGAGCCGGCTGTGCGGAGCCGCGTTCCTGGTGCCCTACGACGCGGCGTTGGACGGCGGCGGCGTCATCGACTGGGCCGCGTTGGCGCCGGCGACGCGGCTGCCGCTGTTGCAGGCCTGCGTTCACGCCGCCCAGGCGTTCACCCGCCCGTCCCCCCGACATGACCCCGCCGACCCTGACCGGGACCCCGGCCAGGCAGTCGGCGGGTGGGCGAACCGGTGAACGCCGACGACAACGACGACGTCCCCTGGGGTACCGACCCTGCGGGCCCCGATGACACCGCGCTGCATTCAGATAGCAACCATCTGCCTGCCGGGGAACGCCCGAACCCTTTTCTGCGCGCCACACCGCTGGTCCCTGCCGATGCCGCCGCTTCCGCAGTTGCCGCCGCCACGACCCCCGCGCCCACGGCGGCGGCAAGGATGAGCCGACCGGCGCTGCTCACCGGTTTCACGGTCCTGACCGCCGCAGCGGTCATCGTCGTTGTCAACGGCTTGAGCTCCACCACCGCGACCGCACCCGCAGTCACTGCAGCGGCGGCGCCCAGCAGCAGTCCGACATCGACATCATCGGCGGCGCCGGTGATGGCCGCGCCGGTGGTGTCCATCTCGAGGATGACGGCGACGGTGACGATCACGTCGACCACCACGGCGACCACCACCACCCGGATCACCGCCGCTCCGGCGGTCACCCCGACCGCGACGGTGCGGTCCCAGCCGCCGCTGGGCAAGACGATTCCGCGGTCGGCGAGCGTTCTTGTTCCAACGGCGGCGCAGAGGACCACACCGCCGGCGGCTGGCGCTCCGACCCGACTGTCGGTGTCGGCCAGCGGTTCCGCCGTACCGGGTGGGGTGGCGGTGACGGTTGACACGGACGGCGGTCCGGTGACGGTGCAGGTGCACGTGTCCGGTCCGCAAGGTCGCCAGCAGCAGTTCGCGGTGGCCCCGAACGCGGCCGGCGGCGGGACCTACTCCCGCACCGTGCACACCGGCGGCGGCGTGGTGACCGTGACGGTGTCGGCGACCGCCGGGACCCGCTCCGCTTCTTCCGCGCCGTTCACCGTGAGGGTTCCGTCATGACATTCCCCATTCCACCTTCGCAATCCCGGCCCGGCGCGCGCCGCCGACCGGCCGTGAATTATGGCGACCTGGGTTACGGCCCGGAAGACCTTCCTGTACCGCCGGCAGCGGTGCCGCCAGTTCCGGTGCCGCCAGTTCCGGTGCCGCCAGTTCCGGTAGCGCCAGTTCCGGTAGCGCCGGTAGCGCCGGAGCCGCTGGCGGCCCGCGTGGTGCCGGAGCCGGCGGTCGTGTTCCCTGCTGCTGCGTCGCTGGCTGATCCTGCCCTGATCAGCTCTCACCCGGTGGCGGTGACGCCTGCGGTGTCGGAGGAGGAGCAGTGGTGGGCCGACGAGGGCACCGACCTGCCCGACGACACCGACCTGCCGGAGGACGACACGGCTGCGGCGTCGGCAGTGACGGCTCCGGTGAAGAAGCCGCGGCGGCGCACCGCCGCATCGCGGGTGAGCAGCGCCCCGACCGGGTCCACGGCTGCGGGTAGGGGGCAGGGCAGCGGAATCAGGTTGGTGCGGCGGGTGTTGGGCCTGAACCGGCCCACAGGTGCCGCCCCGGCCCGTGCCGCCGGTGCAGGTGGGTCGTCGGACGGCTCGGCGCCGGGATGGCTCAGCGATTTGGAGACCGGCGAGGTCCTGGCTGCTGGGGATCCCACCGCTGGCGGGCAGGATGCGGCGGCTGCTGGTGATGGGCCGGCCCGTCCACCGCGGCGGGTGCCGCGGCCTTCGCAGGATCTGGAGGTGTCCCGGGCGCCGCGGGAACTGGGCGCCACGGTGCGGCTCGCCTTGATCGGCCTGGTGTTGCTGCTGATTGCGTTCGCCGGGGTGAAACAGGTCATCTGGAACCCGATCTTCGGACGCACCCCCGGCACTGCCGCCGCCGGACCGGCGGGAATGGATCAGGTCGCCGCCGACGGCGCCGCGACAAAATATGCGCTGGATTATCTGTCCTACAGTCCCGCCGGGGCCGGCGCTGCCGCCGCGGCGGTGACCGCAGATGTGGTCGGCGGTGGTGATGCCGCGCCGCGGCGGTGGACGGGCAGCGGCTATCTGCACGCTGACACCGCCGTGCCGGGCAGCTGGCATGTTATCGACGCCGCTCACGCGGTGGTGTCGGTGACGGTGCGGGTGCACCTGGCCATGCCGCCCGCGACCCAAGCCACGACAACCACCACCACCCCGACGACCCCGGCTGCCGCGGCGCCGACATCACCATCCACCGCGGCCGCGCCGCCGACTCCGACGAAACCAACTCCCACTTCAATCCCGACTGCGGCCAAACCGGGTACGGCGGCCAAGCGACCCCGGCCCGGTAGGACCACCGCCGCACCGAAACCACCCGCAGCCGCTCCCGTCGCTCCTGCCGCGGCGTACATGTCGGCGGCGCCGGCCACCATCCCGGCACCGACACCGACACCGGAGACGACCGCGGAGGTGGGGACGGCGGCGGTGCCGTCGGGGTCGGCCAGTGATCCCGGTGCGGTGCCGGCGGGCTGGACCGACCTGGGTTCCCGGTGGTTGACCTTGGCGGTGCCGGTGCAGAGCAGCGCCGGCGTGGTGAAGGTGTCGCCGTCGGGTGCGGTGCTCAGCGGCGAAGCACCCAACCTCGTGACCAGCGACCCGGCGTGGCTGGCCGATCCGGCCACCACCACAGCGACCGCTTCGGTGGTCACGTCGTTTTTCCCCGCCTACGCCCAATCGAACGCGGGCTATCTGGCCGAGCCCGGGGTTGATCTGGCCGGTTTGGCCGGAACGGTCACCGTGGCGTCGGTGACCGGCTGGAACGTTCTGGTTCCGCCGGCGCCGGTGTCCGGGTCGGCGTCGCCGGCGTCCAGCGGGGTCGGCGCCGCGGCGGTGACCTGGCAGCTGGCAGGCACCGACCTGCAGATCCAGCAGAGCTACTCCATTGCCCTGAGCAACAGCCAAAGCCGCTGGTACATCTCCACTTTGTCCCCCGTCCTGTCCACCACCGCGCAATAAACCAGGAAGCGAGAACAAATCCATGAACGTGCTCACCGACCTCGCACCGCCACGCGCAGCCGCGGCCGCGCACACCGCCGCGTTGCCGACCTTCGCGACGTTCGGCTCCACCATCATGACGATCCTCGGTTCGATCTTCCTGGTCGTTTTGGTCGTCAGAATGTTCTCCGCGTGGGTGCAGAAAAAGTGGGGTGAATTCGTCACCGAATTCGCCGCCGCGATCTTCATCGGATGGTTCATTTTCGACTCCACCAGCGCCCTGGCCACCATTCAGGGCTTCGTCAAGCAGATCTTCGGATGACGGCCGGTATGACGACACCGACGCTGTCCACCGCCGCAGCGGCCGGCGACGGGCTGCCGATGTTCGGGCTGCCCTGGTGGTTCCCGCTGGCCCTGCTGCCGCCGCTCGCGGCGGTGCTGTTCCTGCTGGAGGCGAGGCTGCGGCGGCGCCGGTATGCGGAGGGCTCAGATGACCGCGGGTGATGAGTGGATCGAGCGCTGCGTGCATCGGCCACTGAATGGGCGGGTGGGGTAGATGAGCGAGTACCGCTTTCCGTTGCCGACCGACACGGTGCATGTGCGGATCGAGTCGCGGCAGTACAAGTTGTTCAAGATGGATCTGGGGGAGGGGGTTCCGCGCCGAAAGCTGGGTGTGGGCGCGTTGATCGTGCTGCCGTACTGGGTGCTGTTGGCGACGGTGTTCCACCTGTCGCCGCTGGCCGGCGGCGGCAAGGGCGGCGCGGTGTTCATCGCCCCGGCGGCGCTGTTGGTGTTTTTGGCGTTGCGGCCCGACGCCGGCGGCCGCGCCCGATATGTGTTGTGGCTGGACCGGTTCCGGTTCCTGGTGCGCCGGTTCACCCCGATGATCGCCTCCCCGATCGCCAACACCCAACCAGGTCGGCCGTTCATCGTCTCCGCCCGGTGGACGGTCGTGGACGTCGCCGCATCAAGGCGGCTGCGGAAAACGCTCCGCCGCATCGACACCGAACCTGACCGGCCAGGTCGAGCAGAAGACGAACCAGATCAAGAAGAAGGAGTCGCCGCATGAGCGCAACTTGGGAGCCAGTGCTCCCCACACCGCCGGAACAACCTATCGGCTCGTGGGTGATGGCGCGGCCGAGTCGGGGGAAGCCCTGTTCCGCAGGTGTGGTTTCGGTGCTGTCGTCGAAGGCGGTCGCCGGGTGGTTGGTCGTCGACTTTTCCGGTGACCTCACCGCCGGCTCCAATTTGTTTGAGGGGCGGTAACGGTTGTGCCGTTTCTCAGTGGGTTGGTGTCGCGGTTCCGGCGTGATGGCAGCAAGTTGCAGCCGCCGACGGCGATGGCCGATGGGGTGTGTCATGGGCCGGCGGGGACGTGGGCGTGGGTGGTGATTCCGCCGCGGTCCACCGATGAGTTGCCTTCGGGTGCGTTGGCGATGGCCACCGCCGACGCCGGTAGTGACCTACGCCGTCTGGTTCCGTCGGGCGCAGATTTCCATTTCAAGGTGCAGTGGGCCCGCTGGTCCGGTGCGGCGTATTTGGACGCCGAGTTGCGGGAGGACATGAACGCCGGCGCGGCGGAGTTCACCAAACTGCAGGCCGACCGCATCGAGGACACCGCGTTCCCGCGCCGCCTGGTTTTGTTCGGGGTGCGGATGGACGTCGCCGACGTGTCGCCCGCGGCTGCGGCGGCGGCCCGGGCGCGCAAGGTCGCCGGCACCGCCACCGCGGGCCGCGAGTTGGAGGACAGCTTGGAGTTGACGTTGCAACGGGTCCGCCGGTGGCAGGCCCGGATGGCCGATTCCAGCTTCGCGGCGCGACCGGCGACGACGCAGGAGCTGGCGTGGTCGTTGCGGCACGATCTGCGCCGGACGGTGGACTGGATTCCGTCGACGGCGGTTGCCGCCGGTGGGCAGATGGCCCGCTTGAAGTCGGCGCAGGTCGTGCCCGAGGTGCACCACGTGGAGATCTCTACCGACACCGGCACCCGGTTTCTGCGGATGATCGTTCCCACCGAGACCGGGTTTCCCACCGCCGACCTGGAACTACCCGGCGGGGAGTGGCTCAAGACGCTGACCATTGTGGGCAGCGAGGAGGATTCGGCGCCGGCGCCGCCGGCGGAGGTGAGCATCCGCGGCCGCAACGTTCCGCAGCTCGAATCCAAAAAGGTGTTGCAGTCGGCGTTGTCGCTGGCCAAGGAGCAGGAACGGACCGCCGGTGAAGGGTTGGCGGAGGAGGCGCCGGAGTTGGTCGCCGAAGCCCGCGCGACGTTGGCGATGCGGCTCAAGGAGGTGCAGGCCGGGCACGTCGGCATGGTGCAGGACACCCCTTGTTGGATCGTGGAGGCCGACGACCTGGACGTGTTGGAACGCCGCTGCCAGGCGTTGATCGACTTCTACGGTGGGATGGGCATCTCGGTGTGGGCGCCGCCGAACATTCAGGATTTGTTGTGGAAGCAGACGGTCATCGGGGACCGCCGGCGGGTCACCGAGTTCGAACAGTTCCGGCCGTCCTCGACGTTGATGGGCGGCTGGTTTCACGGCGGCTCCCAGGTCGGACCGGCGAAGGGTTCCTACGTCGCCCGCAACGAAGGGTCCACGCCGGGGCCGTTTCTGTCCCGGTTGACCGATGCGCAGCTGGACGGGTCGAAGATCACCTGGGCTTTTCTGGGCGGCTCCGGATCCGGGAAGTCCACCTCTTTGGGGTTGGCGTTGGTCGCCGAGGTGCTGTCGGTGAACGCCTGGGCCGCGCTGGTCGACTTCAAAGGCGACCTCGGCGGGATCCCGACGTTGTGTGAGACCTACGGCGGGAACGTCACCCGGGTGTCCACCGCCTCGGCGTCGTCGGGGTCGTTGTGTCCGTTCCGGTATGTCACCGATCCGCAGACGGCGGCGTCGATGGCGGTGGATAACCTGACCGCGACGCTGCCGCGGGGGCGGGCCGCGGATGTGGAGTCCAAGATCCGCTCCGCCTCCCGAGCGGTCGCCGCCCGGCCGGATCCGGCGGACCGGTCCACCGCCGCGATCATCGAAGTGTTGACCGAAAGCGCCGATCCGGTGGTTCGGGCGTTGGGGGTGGAGCTGGCCGATCTGGCGTCGGACCCGTTGGCCCGGCCGGTCGCCGGGCCGCCGGATCTGTCGGCCAAGCAGATCCCCACCGGGCCCGGGTTGGTGTATGTGCGCCTCAATGATCTGCGGTGGCCGGGTTCGGAAACGGCTCAGGAGAACTGGCAGGCCGGGGAACGGCTGACCGCGATGCTGCTCAAAGCGGTGTTCACCTACGTCACCTACATGTCCAGCCAGGTCGTCGGCATTCCGAAGATCGTCGCGTTGACCGAGCTGCACCTGATCACCAAGTACGACTTCGGTCGGGACCTGGTGGCCACCACCGCCCGGATGGGTCGGGCGTTGGACACCAACATGCTGCTCGACACCCAGGGCTGCGCGGAACTTTTGCGGATCGACGGGTTGGAGGAGCAGATCTCCGCGACGTACGCGTTCCGGGTGGACAGCGCCGCCGAGGCGACCGCGCAGGCCCGGATGCTCGGCGTGGAACCGGAATCGGGGTTCATCCTGTCCCAGGCCCGGCACCTCAAAGGGGCGTGCCTGATCCGGGACCCGGCCGGGCAGATCGGCCGGATCCGGTTCGACCTGCTCACCCCGGAAATCGGGCTGATGCTCAAAACCACCCCGGAGCGGACCAAGAACGTCCTGGCCGAGTCGGCTGTCGGCGCCGGGCTCGAAGATGACCTGTACCCGACCGAGATTGCCGCCGAATCAGCGATGGAGTACATGGCATGAGCACCTCCCGCACCCGCACCGCAGTCCTGGCCGCCGCCGCCGCACTGGCGCTCGCCCTGGCCGGCTGCAGCAGCAGCCCGCTTCCCCCGCCGCCGGGCGGAGACCGGCACGATCCGCGGGTGGTCGCCGACGCGTTCGCCACCGCCTGGGCCGGCGGGGACCTCGCCGCCGCGTGCGGCCTGACCGCCGGACCGGAGAAGGACAAGCTGACTCGGAAGAGCCAGTGCACCGGGCACGCCGGCTGGGTTTCGCAGACTCCCCGCGCGTTCCGGTCCTGCACCTTCCCGAACGGCTCCCTGACCGTGCTGTATCAGGTCGACCAGGAAGTGGACCGATTCCTGATCTTCGCCCCCGGGGTGGAGAGGCAGCCGGACGGCACCTTCGCGGTGACGTCGCTGCCGGAAAACGACCCCGGCGAACCAACCGACGGGTACTGCTCCGGAGCAACCAAGGTGGTGAACAGCGGATGAGCACCACTGTTGAGCACGTTGAGCACGGCGAAACTGGCCTTCACTGCCGCGATACGCCTACGGACGCACTCACGGTCGACGGTGAACCGGAGATGGACGCGGCGGTCGAGGGTCAGGGCGGCTGGTTCAGTCGGGTGTGGTCAAGGTTGGGGTGGGTGCTGGGTCGGGTGTTGTGGCGGCTCTGGCGCGCAGTGTCGTGGGTGTTCCGGTCCAGGCTGCGGCTGGTGACCTCGACGTGGCTGATGGGTTTCTTCCTGGTCGGGCAGGCCGGCGCGGCGTCGGCGGACGGGTTGATCGTCGGCCCGGATCTGGGTTCGGGCGGCGGGCAGACGGTGTTCGAACGGTTCGGCCCGGAAAAATACACCCTGTATCTGCATCTGTCGGATTCCCATCACGGCGGTGTTCACGTCGAGGAGTCGATGTGGACGATCCTGAACGCCGTCGAGATCGGGTTGATGTATCTGATCGCGGCGTTGGCCCGCGGCGCGATCACCTCGATGGACTGGCTGCTCAATCTCACCCTGTATTCCGACAACCAGGTCGCGATCGACTCGGCGGTGGCCGGGGTGGCCAATGCGGTGTTCTGGCCGCTGTTCGGCACCACGTTGGCGATCGGCGCGATGGTCGCCTACGGACGGATGAAACGCGAGGGCGGCGGCTCGTTGTGGAACGACGCGTCGTGGCTGATCGCGGCGTCGGTGTTCGCCGCGATGTTCGCCACCGCCCCCTCACTGGTGCTCAAGGACATGGACGACACCCGCACCATGCTGAGCGACGGTTTGATGGTCGGCTACTCCACCCTCGGCCCGGTCGGCGACTCGTCCGCCGGGTTCCCCGCGGTGAAGGTTCCCGGCGATCAGAAGGGCGCAACCCGGCAGCTGGCCGACGGAATGTGGAACGTTTTCGTCACCACGCCGTGGTGCTACGCCAACTTCAACGACATGGCGATCTGTCACGACGTCGGCAAGGACTACCTGACCGACGACCAACGGTGGCAGAACCTGAACGACTGGATGAACGGGAAGAACGGCGGCAACACCGACGACAAGAACGGTGCGTACTGCCCGAAAGAGCTGGCCGCGCAGTGCGACTGGATCCGGGGGCAGTCCTTCGGCCGGCTGGGTGCGTTGCTGTTCATCCTGATCGTCACGCTGCCGTTGGTGCTGGTGCTGCTCGCGTTGGTGCTGTACGGGCTGATGGCGATCGTCGGGTTCCTGCTGCTGGCGTTGTCCGGGGTCATCTTTCTGCTGTTTTGGATGATTCCGGGTCGGCCGCGGCAGATCGGGGTGAAGTGGCTGGAGGAGCTGATCGGGGCGTTGCTGCAGTCGGTCATCATCACCACCGTCATCGGGTCGGTGATGGTTTTGGATTCGTTCCTGGCTGCGGGGATTCCGAAGTACGGCTTCTTCGCGGTGGCGTTGTTGGATTTGGCGACGTTCGTCACCGGGTTCCGGATGCGCGGCCGGTTGGAGAACGTGGTGGGGATGGGCGCGGGGTCAGGGGCGTCCCCGTTCTCCGGGTATATGGCGATGCGGGGTCTGGGCGCGTTGGGCAAGAGGCTGGGCAAGGCCGGCAAGGCCGCGTCCGGGTTGGGTTTCAAAGGCGCCCGCGGCGGTGTTGGGGCCGTCCATGCTTTCTCGAACAGCAGCGTGAACCGGGCCCTGTTTGGATCTGCTCCGGGGTCAGGTGGCCGGCAGGTGCCGTTGCGGTCCCGGCCGTTGCCGACCAACCCCACCGGCCCCGGCCCCGGTCAGGGCGGCGGCGGAGCGCGGCCGCCGGGTTCACGACCTGGTGGTGGTTCCGGGCCGTCCTCGTCCAGGCCGGGCCGCACCGGCCGCCGCGCCGGGCCGGCGACCAGCGGAAGCAGTTCGAGCAGCAGCGGCGGCGGTACGAGCGGCGCCGGTGCGGGCCCGGGTTCGGCTTCTGGTGCGTCCCCGGCCGGCGCGGCGGCTGCGGGCGCGGTCGTGGGCGCCGCGGCCGCGGGGCGCCGCCGCTCTGCTCGTGCCGGGTCCGGGCAGGCAGGCACCGGTTCCGCTGCGCCCAGCACAGCGAACGGATCCACCAACGGATCCCGCCCGGCGGGCACACCGACCGGAACGGCGGATGGGTCCGGGAGCGATCCCACCAGCGGATCCACCAACAACGGGTCACGCCTAGCTGGTGCGCCGGCCGGAACGGCCAACGAGTCCGGTGGCGGGTCCCGCACGGCGAACGGCCAGGCTGCGGCCGGCAACAGAGCCACCGGGTCAACCGGCACCGCGACGGCCGCGACGGCCGGGGCTGTGGGGGCGGCGGCGGTCCGGTCGGGTGGCGGGTCGCGCCGCGGAGGTTCCGGTTCCGGCGGTGCTGGGGGCCGGGGCGAGCAGCATCTGAGTCCGCCGGTTCGGACCGGTCCGGCCCGGGCGGTGCGGCGTGGTCAGCCGACGGTGTCGGCGCCTGCGCTGCCGGATCGGCCGCTGGTGTCCCGTCCGCTGCCGACGAACCCGACCGCACCTTCAACGCCGCCGCGGCGGGGAACCGCTGCTACACCACCGCAACGGTCGTCCTCGGGTAACGGAACAAGCCGGCCGACTGGTGGCGGGAGTAGCCGTGCTGGTGCGTCGACGCCGGGTCGCCCGCCGACCACGGGTGGAGCCGGGGCAGCGACGCCGCGCGGAAATACCGCTACCCCACCGGAACCTCCGGCGCAGCGCCCTACCAGCGGGAGTAGTGGTCAGTCGCG
>JAABUV010008725.1_pt1 | contig 10162 bp, 7 predicted proteins | sample 5559971 | NCBI WGS metagenome assembly JAABUV01 (sample SAMN10711881, study PRJNA513362) | rock metagenome | isolation source: Antarctica rocks | place: Antarctica: Victoria Land, Knobhead nord | collected 2015-12-19
CCTGCAGCTTGTCGATCATCGGCTGGGTGATCAGGCACACGCCGCGCGCGGTGCGGCGGAAACGGGCGGCGTCGTGCTCGGGGTCCTCGCCGACCACCAGCCCATCGGGGATGCGCACCCCGCGGTCCACGACGACGTTGCGCAGCCGCGCCGCCCGGCCGACCTCCACATAGGGCAGGATCACCGCGCCGTCGATCTGCGACCACGAATGGGTGTGAACCCCGGTGAACAACAACGAACGGTTCACGGCGCTGCCGGACACGATGCAGCCGCCGGACACCATGGAGCTGATGGCCTGGCCGCGCCGGCCGGGCTCGTCGTGCACGAACTTGGCGGGCGGCACGATCTCGCCGTAGGTCCAGATCGGCCACTCGTGGTCATAAAGGTCGAGGCCTGGAACGAAATCGGTGAGGTCGATGTTCGCCTCCCAATAGGCGTCGACGGTGCCGACGTCGCGCCAGTACGCCTCGGTCTCATGCGACGACCGCACGCAGGACGCAGCGAACCGGTGCGCCACCGCCTTGCCGCCGCGGACGATATAGGGGACGATGTCCTTGCCGAAATCATGGCTGCTGCCGGGGTCGGCGGCGTCGCGGCGGAGCTGCTCGAACAGGAACTGCGTCTCGAACACGTAGATGCCCATGCTGGCCAGCGCCTGGTCCGGGCTGCCGGGGATGCCGGGCGGATCGGCGGGCTTTTCGAGGAACGACACGATGCGGTCGTCCTCGTCGACGCCCATCACGCCGAACGCCGTCGCGTCCATCCGCGGCACCTCGATGCAGCCCACCGTCACGTCGGCGCCCTGCTCGACGTGCTGCTGCAGCATCGGCTCGTAGTCCATCTTGTAGATATGGTCGCCGGCGAGCAGGACGATGAAGCGCGGCGCGTAGCTCTCGATGATGTCGATGTTCTGATAAACGGCGTCGGCGGTGCCGGCGTACCAGCCGCTCTCGGTGATGCGCTGGCTGGCGGGCAGGATGTCGAAGCTCTCGTTGCGCTCCGGGCGAAAGAAGTTCCAGCCGCGTTGCAGATGGCGAATGAGGCTGTGCGCCTTGTACTGCGTGGCGACGCCGATGCGGCGGATGCCCGAGTTCAGCGCGTTGGACAGTGCGAAGTCGATGATGCGCGACTTGCCGCCGAAGTACACCGCCGGCTTGGCGCGTATGTCCGTCAGCTCCATGAGCCGGCTGCCGCGTCCGCCCGCCAGCACATAGGCCATGGCGGCGCGGGCGAGCGGCGCGTTGACGCCGGGGCTGGTGCGGATCATGCGTCGTCCTCCCGTGCAGGCGCCGCCTGCGGCGACGTGTTCCAGATGTCCTTGGCATATTCGGCGATGGCGCGGTCCGACGAGAACCAGCTCACCCCGGCGGTGTTCATGATGCTCGCGCGCCACCATGCGGCCGGGTCGGCCCAGAGCTGGTCCACCGCCGCCTGCTGCTCTTGGTAGCTGTGGAAATCGGCGGCGATCATGAACACGTCGCGTTCGAGCAGGTTGTGGATCAACTCCCCGTAGCGGCCGGGTTCGCTCGGCGAGAACACGCCGGACCGGATGGCCTGCAGCGCCTGGCCCAGCGCCGGGCAGGCGGCTACGTCGTCATAGGCGGCGAGGCCGCGCTGGGTGCGGGCCTGCACCTGCTCGGCGTTCATGCCGAAGATGAACATGTTGTCGGCGCCGACGTGCTCGCGAATTTCGATGTTGGCGCCGTCCAGCGTGCCGATCGTCAGCGCCCCGTTCAGCGCGAGCTTCATGTTGCCGGTGCCCGACGCCTCCATGCCCGCGGTCGAAATCTGCTCCGACAGGTCGGCCGCCGGGATGATGACCTCGGCGAGGCTCACGTTGTAGTTCGGCAGGAACACCATCTTGAGCTGCCCGGCGACGGAGGGGTCATGGTTGACGACCTGGGCCACGTCGTAGGCGAGCCGGATGATCTGCTTCGCCACCCGGTAGCCCGGCGCCGCCTTGCCACCAAAAATCTTGACCCGCGGCACCCAGTCCCGCGTCGGCTGCGCGCGGATGTCGTCGTATTGCGCCACGGCCTGCAGGATGTTCAGCAACTGGCGCTTGTACTCGTGGATGCGCTTCACCTGGACGTCGAACAGGGCATGGGGGTCGACAACGATGCCGGTGCGCTCGGCGATCAGCCGGGCCAGCGCCTCCTTGCGCCCCAGCCGCTGCCGCGCGAATGCGGCCTGGAACGCGGGGTCGCCGGCATAGGCGCGCAGGTCCGCCAGCGCGCTGGCGTCGAGCAGCACGCGAGACCCGAGCTTTTCCACCAGCAGCGCGGTCAGCCCAGGGTTGGCGCGGTGCAGCCAGCGGCGGAAGGTGACGCCGTTGGTCTTGTTGTTGATGCGCCCGCCATACTGGGCGTTCAGGTCGCGGAACACCGTCTTCTGCATCAGCCCGGTGTGCAGTGCCGAGACGCCGTTGATCGAGTGCGAGCCCAGGAACGCCAGGTGCCCCATCCGCACCCGGCGGCCGTGCCGCTCGTCGATGATCGACAGCGTCCCCAGCAGCGCGTCGTCCACTTGGCCTTGTGCTTTGACGCGCTCCAGATGACGGCCGTTGAGCAGGTAAATGATCTGCATGTGGCGGGGCAGCAGGCGCTCCATGAGCGAGACCGGCCAGGTCTCCAGCGCCTCCGGCAGCAAGGTGTGGTTGGTGTAGGCGAAGGTCGCGACGGTGATGTCCCAGGCGGCGGGCCACTCGGTGCCGTGGACGTCGACCAGCAGGCGCATCATCTCGGCGATGGCGATGGCGGGGTGGGTGTCGTTCAACTGGATCGCCGCCTTGTCGGCGAGGTTGGCCAGCGTGCCGAACTGTTCGAGGTGGCGGCGCAGCAGGTCCTGCAGCGAGGCGGAGGCGAAAAAGAACTCCTGGCGCAGCCGCAACTCCTGCCCGGCGTCGCTCTCGTCGCCGGGGTAGAGCACGCGGGACACCGACTCGGTCCGCACCCGGTCGCGCATGGCGCCGACGTGGTCGCCGCGGTTGAAGTCGTCGAGGTGCATGGGCGTGGCGGCCCGCGCCGCCCACAGCCGGAGCGTGTTGGCGTGGTGGGTCTTGGCGGAGCTGCCCCGCCCGCCGAAGGTCGGGCCGCCGATCACCGGCATGTCGTAGGCGACGGCGGACAGCAGCTCGGCCGGCTGCCAGGCGTAGACGCTGCGGCCGTCCGCGTTCTCGTAGCGGGCGACGGTGCCGCCGAAGCCGACGGGGTAGGCGACCTCGGCGCGCTCGAACTCCCAGGGGTTGCCGAGCGACAGCCAGTCCTCCGGCAGCTCCTGCTGGATGCCGTCCTCGATGACCTGGCGGAACAGCCCATTCTCGTAGCGGATGCCGTAGCCGTAGGCGGGGATGCCGAGCGTCGCCATGCTCTCCATGAAGCAGGCCGCGAGGCGACCTAGGCCGCCGTTGCCGAGTGCCGCGTCCGGCTCCAGCTCACGCAGGCGGTCGAGGTCGACGCCCTCCGTCGCCAGCGCCGCCCGCACCCGGTCGAGCAGGCCGAGGTTGCCGATGGTGTCGAACAGCAGCCGGCCGATCAGGAATTCGAGCGACAGGTAGTACACCCGCTTGGCGCCGCTCTCGTAGGTGCGCCGGGTGGTGTCGAACCAACAGTCCAGGATGCTGTCCCGCACGGCGAGCGCCGTGGCGACGAACCAGTCCCGCTCGCTGGCGGCGATGGGGGCCTTGCCGACCTGGTAGGTGAGCTTGGCCATGATGGTGGCCCGCAGGCTGTCGATGGCCGCGGCTTCACCTGTTGCATCGGGCGTTGCGTCGGGCGGCTGCGGAGGCGTGGCTGTGTCCATGTCAGGGCATCCCATGCGGCGTCAGGTTGGCCCTATCTTGCGCACCGCCGGTCCATTCCCGCCAGAGCAGGATCAGCGCCGCCATGATGGCGGGGCCGAGGAACAGGCCGAGCAGGCCGAAGGTCTCCACCCCGCCGAGGATGCCGAGCAGCACCCACAGGAAGGGCAGGCGGGTCGCGCCGCCGATCAGCGCCGGGCGGATGGCGTGGTCGGCGATGAAGATCGTGACCATCCCGCCGGCGAACAGCCCGATGGCCGCGGCCGTGGAGGCCGTCGTCAGCACCAGCAGCGACGCGATGCCCAGCACGATCGACGCGCCCATCGGCACCATGGCCGCGACGGCGGTGAACGCGCCCAGCAGCACCGGATGCGGCGCCCCGGCCAGCCAGTAGCCGACGCCCAGCACGCCGCCGATGCCCAGGCCGACCAGCACCAGCCCGTCCACCGTGCCGTGGACGGAGGCGATGATCTGCTGGCCCAGCTTCTCACCTTGCGAGCCGACCAGCCGGCGGCTCGCGACGCGGACCTGGGCGATCAGGTCCGGCCCGTCGCGGAACAGGAAGAACAGCGCGGCGACCGTGAAGCCGAACATGATGGCGCGGTGCGCGAGCTGCGCGCCGAACTCGCGGCCGAACAGCGTGACCTGCGCCCGGTCGACCCGGCCCAGCAGCGCCCGTGCGTCGGCCGGGTCGCGCAGGTTGGCGTCCCACCAGCTTGTCGCCCACGACGCCCCGACCGGCAGCCGCGCCAGCCAGTCAGGGGCGGCCATGCCGTGCTCGCGGGCGTCGATGACCATGGCCGTGGCGAGCCGCGCCTCATGGCTGAGCTGGACCGCGGCGAGCGTGAGCGGGACGGCGAACAGCAGCGTGATGGCGACGGTGAACAGCAAGGGCAGCGCTATGTTGTGACGCCCGGCGCCGAACCGCCGCTGCGTCCGCAGATAGAGCGGCCAAGTGGCGATCGCGAGGATCACCGACCAGGCCAGCGCGCCCAGGAAGCCCTCCAGCAAGTACATGCCCAGCAGGGTGAGGCCGATGCCGAGCGTCACGCGGGCGGTTTGTTGGCCGTTCTGCGTCCGTTCGGCTTGGTGCGGGGTTGGCAGATCCATTATGGCATCCTCGATGGCTGCGGCCATTATAGCCGGACACGCCGCGCTTGGCACCCGCTTGCCCGATCAGTCCGGACGGGCCACGGTTGCGGAGGAGCGAATCTGGGAGGCCGAACATGGCAGGCAGAGCGGAGACCGACTGGAAGACCGATGGGGTGCGGGTCATCCCAGGCGGCAGCTTGGACGCCAACACGCCGCAGACGCCCGGCATGAACCGCGCGGCTGCGATCAACTTCGCCCGGGCGGGCGCGCAGAAACTGTGGGCCGGCACGGTGCACATCCACCCCGACGCCAAGACCGGCGCCCACCATCACGGCGCCTTGGAAAGCGTCATCTACGTCCTGCGCGGCCGGGCGCGGATGCGCTGGGGCAACGCGCTGGAGTTCGTGGCCGAGGCCGGGCCGGGCGACTTCATCTTCGTGCCGCCGTTCGTGCCGCACCAGGAGATCAATGCCAGCACGACCGAGACACTGGAGTGCGTGCTGGTGCGCAGCGACAACGAGGCGGTCGTGGTCAACCTTGAGATCGAGCCGGTGGAAAAGCCGGAGGCGGTGCATTGGGTGGACCCGATCCACAGGGACCCCGGCACGGCCTGACAGGCGGCGGACGGCGCGGAGCTATGTTGTCTGTGGCCCAATGGCCGCTTTTGTTTGGAAACGAGTTCTGTTCCAGTCCGCTGCAAGTCGTTGCGGCGCGAACCCTGCTTGAAACACATTGCCCGGCGCGGGCAAGACTGGCAGTTTATCCTGGCGTAACGACAAACAGGGTGCAACACCGGCCATGCGGATACTCGTCACTGGCGGCTGCGGCTTCATCGGCTCGGCCGTGATACGCCACCTGGTCCGCGCCACCGACCATCAGGTCGTGAACGTGGACAAGATGACCTACGCCGCCTCGGAGGACGCGCTTGAGGAGGCGCGCAGCCATCCGCGGCACCAGTTGCTGCGGGCCGACATTACCGACGCGGGCGCGATGCGGGACATCTTCGCCGCGCACCGGCCCGACGCCGTCATGCACCTGGCGGCCGAGAGCCACGTCGACCGCTCCATCGACGGCCCGGCGCCGTTCGTCCACACCAACGTCGTCGGCACCTTCGTCCTGCTCGACACCGCACGTGCCTACTGGGCCAAGCTCGACCGCGACGGGCAGCGGCGCTTCCGCTTCCACCATGTCTCGACCGACGAGGTGTTCGGGGCACTCGGGCCGCACGACCCGCCGTTCACCGAGGCCACGCCCTATGACCCGCGCAGCCCGTACTCAGCGAGCAAGGCGGCGTCCGACCACCTGGTGCGCGCCTGGTGGCACACCTACGGGCTGCCGACGTTCGTCACCAACACGACCAACAACTACGGCCCCTGGCAATTCCCAGAGAAGCTGATCCCGCTCGTGACGCTGAACGCGCTGGATGGCAAGCCGTTGCCGGTCTATGGCGACGGCGCAAACCAGCGGGACTGGCTGTTCGTCGACGACCACGCGGCGGCGCTGGTCCTGGCGCTGGAGCGCGCCGAGCCCGGTGCGACGCTGGCGATCGGCGCCCGGCAGCCGCGCACCAACCTGCAAGTCGTGCATGCGATTTGCGGCGTGCTCGACGAGCTGGCGCCAGACCCGGCCGGGCCGCGGGCGCGGCTGGTCCATTTTGTGACCGACCGGCCCGGCCACGATTTCCGCTACGAGATCGACCCGGCCCGCACCACGGCGGCGCTCGGCTGGACCGCGCCGCACGACTTCGACCGCGGGCTGCGGCATACGGTGCAGTGGTACTTGGACAACCGGGCCTGGTGGGAGAGCATACGCGCCGCGCGCTACGCCGGGCAACGGCTGGGAACGGCGGCGTGAGGACCGTGGCATGAGGACCCTGGCATGGAGGACGGGGGCATGAAGGGCATCCTGCTCGCTGGCGGCAGCGGCTCGCGGCTGCACCCGATCACGCTCGCCGCCAGCAAGCAGTTGCTGCCGGTCTACGACAAGCCGATGGTCTACTATCCGCTGTCGGTGCTGATGCTGGCGGGCATCACGGAGATCATGATCATCTCGACCCCGGAAGACCTGCCGCAGTTCCGCCGCCTGCTGGGCAGCGGGGAACGGCTCGGCGTGCGGTTCACCTACGCCGAGCAGCCGAAACCCGAGGGGCTGGCCCAGGCGTTCCATATCGGCGAGGACTGGATTGACGGGCAGCGCTGCGCGCTCGCCTTGGGCGACAACCTGATCTTTGCCGACCACCTGAGCGTGCTGCTGCGCGCCGCCGTGGCCCGGCCGGAGGGCGCCACGGTGTTCGCCTACCAGGTGCGCGACCCCGAGCGCTACGGCGTCGTCTCGTTCGACAGCAACGGCCGGGCGGTCGAGATCGTGGAAAAACCGGCGTTGCCGAAGTCCAACTGGGCGGTGACGGGCCTGTATTTCTATGACCACCGGGTGGCCGAGCTGGCCCGGCGCGTGCGTCCGTCGGCGCGCAACGAGCTGGAGATCACCGACCTCAACCAGATGTACCTGGAGGAGGGCACGCTGCACGTGGAGCGCCTGGGCCGCGGCTGCGCGTGGCTGGACGCCGGGATGCCGGACAGCCTGCTGCAGGCGGCGACGTTCGTGCAGACCATACAGAACCGGCAGGGCATGCTGGTCGGCTGCCCGGAGGAGGTCGCGTTCCGCATGGGCTACATCGACGCCGACATGCTGCGCAGCGCGGCGCGGCGACTGAGCAAGACGGAGCTGGGGCGGCTGTTGCTGGAGCTTGCGGACGGGCTGCACCCATGAAGGTCGAACGGCTGGCCATCCCGGACCTGATCTTGGTCACGCCGCCGCGGTTCGGCGACGCGCGGGGGTTCTTTTCCGAGGTGTTCAACGTGTCCCGCTTCGCCGCGGCAGGGATCGACGCGGCGTTCGTGCAGGACAACCAAAGCCTGTCGCAGGAGCGCGGGGTGGTGCGCGGGCTGCATTGCCAGGTTGCGCCGCATCCCCAGGGCAAGCTGGTGCGCTGCACCAAGGGGGCGATCTGGGACGTGGCGGTGGACGTGCGCCGGGCCTCGCCGACATTCGGGCAGTGGGCGGCGGCGGAGCTTTCTGCGGAGAACTGGGCGCAGCTTTGGGTGCCGCCGGGGTTCCTGCACGGGTTCTGCACCTTGGCCGAGGGCACGGAGGTTATCTACAAGGTCACTGGCAGCTACGACCGGGACTCGGAGCGCGGGGTGATCTGGAACGACCCGGTGCTCGCGCTGCCTTGGCCGGTCGCGGAGCACGAGGCGGTGCTGTCCGACAAGGACCGCGCGCTGCCGCGCTGGGCGGAGCTGCCCGCGCTGTTCTGAGGCCGGACTGCGGCGCGTAATATCCGCCGTTCAAACGCCGGGGTTGCTGACGTAGAGGTAGGGCAGGCCCCCCGCGCAGTGCCCAGCTCATCTGCAAATGCGCGGCCTGGTCCGCCGACAGCCCGGCCAGGGTCCACGCTGCTGACAAGGCTCCCTTGGGCATTGGCGAGGCGCAGCGTGGCCCCTTGGTAGCCGGCGGCGCCGTCGAGCGCGTCGATTGTCTCGATGCCGCCGGGCGACCAGCCCCAGACGGTCAGGGCGTCGCCGGCATGGAAGTTCGCCAGCGTGTCCCAAACCTGCGTTGTCCCGCGCACGTCCACGAAAGACGTGTCCGTGCCCGAGCCCCGTCCAGCCAGCGGATGCCGTCTTTGTCCTCCAGGACACTCCCACACTCGGCGGAAAACCCGGGTTAAGATATCCGGTTCAGATGCTCTGCAAGCGCGTCGATGAACACGCGGACCTTGGCGGACAGGCTGCGATGGCTAGGGTAAAGCGCGTGCACGTCGACGGAGTCGTTCCGGTACTCCGGCAGCAACTGGACCAAAGTTCCGTTGGCGACCGCGTCCGCCGCGTAGAAATCCGGCAGACGGCCGATGCCGGCGTCGCCGATCAGCACCGTTTGGAGGACGGCGGGTTCGGGCACGACCGTCCCGGGCACGACCTCGATCTCGTGGAGCACGCCACCGGGTGCCCAGAACCGCCATGTCGACCGGCGATCAACGCGCCCAATCAGCTCGTGCGAGCGGAGATCACCGGCCGTCGTGGGCGTGCCGCGCGCTGCCAGGTAGGTGGGGCTGGCGCAGGTCCAGAGCGCGATTGTCGTCAGCCGGCGCGCGATCAGGTCAGAGTCGCGCAACGGCCCGATCCGGATGGCGACGTCGAAGTCCTCGGCAAGCAGGTCGACGTTGCGGTTGTCGATGGTGAGCGCGACGCGCACCTCGGGGTAGCGGGCGAGGAACTGCGGCAGCATCGGCGCCAGCGGCCCGACAGCAAAGGTGAAGCCTACGCTCACCCGCAGCGTGCCGCGCGGGACGCCGATCAGCCCGATCAGCGCGTTCTCGGCCTCGCCGACGTCGTCGAGGATGCGCTGCGCATGGCGCTGTAGCAGACGCCCGGCATCGGTCAGGCGCAGGTGCCGCGTCGAGCGCTCGATCAGCGCCGAACCAGCCGCCGCTTCCAGCCGCGCGAGCGACCGACTGGCGGAGGACTTCGGCATGCCGAGCGTGCGGGCAGCCGCCGACAGGCTGCCGAGGTCCGCGATGCGGGCGAAGGCACGGAGGTCGATGAGGTCGAACATGGAGGCCGAGCGTTCCACGGTGGGAACACGCTGTCCAGCTTTCGCTGGCTAATCATCGTGCAGGGAACGGCTAGATTGTCCCAAGCGAACACGAAAGGACTCCTGCGATGACCCAGACCGTTCTCCTCGCCGGCGCAACCGGCATGCTCGGCAGCCAGATCGCCCGCCGGCTGCTAGACCAACCCGGGGCGTGTGTGCGCCTGCTGATCCGCAGTGGCGACACTGCCAAACGCGCCGCGCTCGACCCGCTGCTCACTCGCGGGGCCGAGATCATCGAGGGCGACCTTGCCGACCGCGCCTCGCTCGACCGGGCGACGCAGGGCGTGGAGGTGATCGTCTCTGCCGTCCAGGGCGGCCCCGAAATCATCATCGACGGCCAAGTCGCGCTAGCCGAGATCGGGCGACGCAACGGCGTCCGCCGTATCCTGCCGTCCGACTACGCGCTCGACCTGTTCAAGGCGACGCCCGGCGAGCACATGATGTTCGACCTGCGCCGCACCGCCGACGAGGCCATTGCGGCGACCGGCATTGAGCACGTCCATGTCCTGCAGGGTGCATTCATGGAGATGTTCGGCCCCGGCATGGGCACAATCGACTACGACGCGGGGGCCGTGACCTTCTGGGGCGACGGCACGCAAGTGATCGAGACCACCAGCG
>JAABUV010008727.1_pt1 | contig 10161 bp, 2 predicted proteins | sample 5559971 | NCBI WGS metagenome assembly JAABUV01 (sample SAMN10711881, study PRJNA513362) | rock metagenome | isolation source: Antarctica rocks | place: Antarctica: Victoria Land, Knobhead nord | collected 2015-12-19
CTTTCCACTCGGCACAATCTGATCTCGCAATTGCTGCCAAAAGCGCACGTGAAGGTGTCGATCAACGAGCCCGTTGTCAGAGTCTCACTCCCGCCGATGGACAAAGCGAATTCGGTAGAGGGTGACTTCGATCTACTGATCTCCTCCATGTCATCAATCACGTTCGATTGCGACTCCTCGCATGGTGTCGAGCAAGGCGTCCATTACAGCCTGTGTTCACAGTACCGGCATACCCAGCACCATCTGTACTACCAGACTGCGGCAGGAGATCGCCATGACTTACTCCGGAGTGAAACGGTCGAAGTGCAGGTGGACTTCAATGCTATCCCGGAGCCATTGGTAACAGCTAACTTCCAATTCCGAACATTCTCGCTTTACCTGGTGCGGCCCGACATATGCGAAGGGGTCCGCCAGATCGTACGACAGCTGCGGAAGAACGTGCTTGCAAAGCACGAGCCACACCCGGGCCCGAAGGCAAGTTTCTTGAGAACGCTTCCATCCTGGTTGGTGCAATGCCGACTGGAAGGCACTGACTTTGGACTGGAACTTGCCGGGACCGACGAGCAAGTCTCCAAGGATAGCAGGGGATTTGCGCTGCATCTGGAGACGTGGACTACCGAGTACAAGGCTCAGCGCGAAGAGGAGACGGACTCTGCGACACGCCACACGTCCATCAGTAGAGCCCCGCCTGGCAAAGACAAGCCAGCTTCGAGGCAAAGCTCACCGAAAAGGAAGTATCAAAGCTTTGCCGATGGTCGCCGTCTCACTCTACATCTGCAAAACCTGGAAGGTTCCATCGTCGACTCCGTGGACGCATCTGAGCCTGCCAACCTCCTATTGCTTCCCCGGTTCGAGGTCGCTTTTTCCACCGCAACCGACGTCAACGGTCCCGTATTCCACATCAACTCGTACGCAAGGAGCCTCCTTATGCACTACTCGCTGTACAGTCATTTCGCCATGGGCGTTGCTGTCATGGTGATCAAGAGGACGTTCCTGGAGACCGTACAGGACGACACGGTGAAGCCTTTGGTTCCAAGTCGACCTTCTAGCCTCTACGTTCTTGGTGACGCACCCTCGGTAGCCGACAAATTGGATGAGGTCGCGCAGCACGAATTGACCACCATTGACTTCAAGGCGAACCTCATTCAATTGAAGGCCCGCATGCCAGCTGATCCGCCGATGATGCTTCAGCTCTTTGCTGTCGAAACCGGGCGTCACCGCTGGTCACATCCATTCTTGCGGTGCAAGATGGCACGCATGTACGTCCGAGCACCGCGAACGGAGAAGGTGTGGAGCAGGATTGTCAGCCTCAAGACCTTGCGCCTTGACTTGCGAGACTTCAAGCGCAGGGTCGGAAAGAACAGCGTGACCGAAAAGTCATTTGATGTCGCGCTTGATGTGATGCGACTCGCTGTGCCGCACGGGCTAGTCGTCCACAACATCTTTGACAATATTACAAATGTCATGAAGACGTCCAAGCAACTTCAGCACCACTTTGTCACCGGCACGGACGACTACGTGCTGACCAAGGAGCCGGAGGGACCCAAACATGTTCCGCGTATAACAGTCCGCACGCAGCTCTTTCTGTTCGATATGGAGGACAGTGGCTTCGAGTGGAAGCTCGGCGCCATCTATCGCGCTGGTCTCCAGGAGCAGAAGCAAAGATTGGCTCGGGAGGAGGCTTTCAAGCTGAAGGAAAAGCGCCTTGCTCGGAGTGCACAGCGTGGTACCTCGCGCTTCCGACCGCACTCCGCGCATATAGGCGAACGCTCAAGCTCAAGCACTCGCACGCCTAACGTGGGGAAGCAACGGAGTCGAAGTACGCAGCCTGCTGCTCGCGCTAGTCCGAAGCAGGTCCAGGGCCAGGGCCGGTACACGATGCGTTATGATACGGATGGCAAATGTGGCATTGGCGATACGTCCCAGCTTTCGATCGATACTGCGAGGGAGAAGCTGCATCATCTAAATGCACAGTCTTGGAAGGCCCGGATCGACCTTGTGATGAGCTACCAAAGCCACGCTGTCCGGGAAATACGCGCATTACTTTACGGCGCCGACGACGTTTCCGAAGATCGGGAGAACCAGGAGCCCGTACTCGCCATCAGCCAGCGACCGGGGCTGATGATTGCTTGCGCCAGCGACCTGAGTCTGACCATCGACAAACCCTCCTTCCCGATCAACGAAGTCCAGAACTTTCTGCACGACGTGGGCAAGGGAATGCCGTTCGACATGAAGTATGGATTGCTGCTACCGATGAACATCCACGTTACAATGAGTGAGCTCCGCTTCCACCTGCGCGATTACCCACTACCCCTGCTGCATGTTCCGATGCTCGCCAACGGCCAGTCTGCAAGGCTGCCAACGTTGTCCATGCGGACAGATTTCGTGGTTGCCGAGGAGTTCAGGGACGTCGAGTCGCAGCGCCAGGTTGCCGTCGAGATCGTACCTGCCAGAAAGATGGCCAATCCTGCGAAAGGTAACTTCTCGATCGACGTCAGACGCACAATTTCCCCGGTGAAGACTTACTCCGACATGAAGTTCGAGATCAACACGAGTCATTCCACCAAGATTAGCTGGGGCACATCCTACCAGCCGGCGATCCAGGACACGATGCAGGTGATTGAAGGGTTCACCAAGCCGCCCGTCGATACCTCGGATCGGGTCGGCTTTTGGGACAAGATCCGATTGAGCTTCCATTCGCGCGTTAATGTAGCCTGGAAGGGCGACGGTGACTTGCATTTGATCCTGAAAGGCACTAGGGACCCATACGTCGTGACTGGCAACGGTGCCGGTCTGGTCATGGTCTGGCGTAATGACGTAAGCTGGAACATCGCGCAGAACAGAGATGGGCGGAAGTTCATGACAGTCGATAGCGGCGACTACATCCTTGCAGTCCCCGATTTCAACGGGTATGCGCGAAAGTCTCAAGAAGACAATGCGATCACCGATGGTGGTATCTCCATTGCGAGCACCACCAAGCAGCGTGATGCCATATTCAGGAAAGTCGTCATGAAGCTCTCTGGCAGGGTACAATGGCTGGCCGGCCTCATGTTTGAGCACGATACATCTGATGGAAAGCGGGCATTTGACTTCAAGCCTCACTACGACGTGGTATTGAAGCATCCTGACTTTGCAGAGGCTCCAGCCGGCGAGGTATACGACGCTTATCGCGGGTTCAGAAGCAACCATATCCACATGTCTGTCGCTGTGTCCGCACCGCACGACCGGGACTGGTCGTTATCGAACGTCAAGCCATCTAGTAACTACAACGCTCTGCACCTGACGCCCAGATTCTTCTCGCACTTCTTCGACTGGTGGAAGATGTTCTCGGGGACAATGTCCTTGCCCATAAGACAAGGTCCGCTTTGGGGTGTGACGCAAAAGAAGAGCAAGAAGTTCGGCCGTCATATGGCCACCTTGAAGTACAATCTGCTGCTCTCGCCCGTTTACATCAGCCATGTGTACAAGCACAAGGATGCGGAAGAGTACAAGGGGACCACCGTCTCTGCGACCGGACTTAAAATGAAGCTGGATAGTTTCATGCTTGATCTGCACCAGCGCAGGGAGCACTTCGACATCAAGGACAACGAGGGCAACACAACCAAGAAGACTAGCGCTATGCGCATCAATCAGGCGCAGCTCGACTTCATCCACGCGGATCTCCGAGCCCTCTCCGCCAGCATTGCGGGCACGAGCGCCGATGACATCGACAAGGCGGACGAGGAGACCTTGGCGTCGCTGCACGGCCAAGCAACCGCGATCGATATGTCCAAGTTTGACATTCCCGACAACGACTTCGACTGGATAGACATGGACGACTTTGTCGAACTAGACTGGATCCTACCCGCGGAGGCCGATCCGGAAACGCGCATACTCCCTTTGGGCTATGCACCTCGTTTCACGTACTTCCGGCAAACCGATCATGGCGGCATGATTGCTGGCGACCCATCCCGGACGAGTCCGTTTGGTGACGAGCCCACGCACTATTGCGTCATGTCCCAGCAGAACGATCCTCGCCGAGTACAGTCCGAACTGATCGAGCACAGACTCGCCACGCTACGAAGCCAGCGAGAACAGAACGAGCGTGCCATTGGCGACCAAGAGCTGAAGCTGGCACAGAATGTGACGAGTGACAAAGCTGCCCGCGTGAAGCTGGAGCAGAAGCTGAACGTTCTGGAAACGCACAGTGCGCACTTGCACCGAAAGCGAGACTTTCTGCAGAAGATGCTTGATGCTCTTGCGCATCGCTTGAAGCATGATGATCCATCTATCGTACCGGAGCTGGAGACTAGCGAAGCGTTCCTTGAAGCGCATGAAAAACCCAGGCGCCCAGACTCCGACCACGCTGATATGCACGCCCATGCGGATACCTTGCCTCTTGCAGACTATACGAGCGACTTCAACAACCGCTTCGTTGTACACAACGCCCAGATCAAGTGGAACAACTCCTTGCGGAACATCATTCTGCGCTACATACACCAGAACAGCCAACGCCGTGGCTTCGTGTATTATATGTCCCGACGCGCTGTCAAATTCATCTTGGATGTGTTGGAAGAGCGGAAGAAGTCAGACGGCACCTCCAACCCGACCCATCGGCCTTCACACTTCACCCAAATCAGCACATTGTCTTCGGTTGTTGACGACGAAGCCACCGTCCAGGAGCGCATCGAGCAGCTTCTCGCGGATGGCCGGGCTTTCGTCGACGCTGACGAGCCCACAGGGAGTCGAGAAGGCCCGAGACGGACCGAAGGCCCCACAGATCACATAGCCCATGAGTTCACGCCTCTCAATGTCTACCACTTCCGCCTGATCGCACCTCAGATCCAGCTGCAGAGCGAAAAGAATCCCAAGTCTGCGGTGCTTGTCACGGCCAAGGGCATGCAGCTGAAAGTGGTCGAGATCATGGACAAGGACAACGTTACCGACGATGTCAGCGGCCTCGTGCAACGCCGGATCACGGCGGCGGCGGATAGCCTGCAGATGTTCGTCACGAGCACCAAGACCTTCTCTACAGAGTTCTTCCACATGTACTCGGCCAACTTGTACGGTGCGAAAGCCGGCACTCAATGGCCGCCGTGGGTTCCCATGGAGATCATGTTCGAATTTCAAACCAATCCATACGGGTTCAATCGAGTCGTGCGGAGAACTTCTGCTAGCCTACGCTACGACAAGTACAACAACCTCCGCCTGAAGTACAACGACGATGTCTCCATCGGCGAAGAGAAGAAGGCAAAGAGTGAGAAAGAAAGCGAGGAGCGGATCGATCATGTGTGGCTGGAGTTTCCAGAGTTCCGTGCTGTGTGCGACTCGGCACAATATTATTCCATGTACATCATCGTGATGGACCTATTGCTGTACAACGAGCCCTTGGAGAAGACTCGAGGCGAACGGCTGGAGAAGATCATGCTCGCCTCTGACTTCAGCGACTTGACGGGCGCGCCGGAGATGGTAGAAATGCTGCAAGACCGCATTCGGCAGCTCGAAGAGATCAAGATGTACTTTCAGATCAACGAGAAATACCTTGATCGGCAAGGCTGGAAAGACCGAATAACCATGGAGCAAGACCTGGCGAGCTGTGGTGATGAGCTGTTCTTCATGATGAAAGCCATCACGACAGCTCAGCAACGACTTGAAGACCGAAGGGAGCAGGCCAATGCGACCGGGCTTTTGCATCTCAGCATGTTTGCCAAAGAGATCGCATGGCACTTGGTCAGAGATCAAAGCGAGTCGCTCGTCGAGTTCCAGCTGAAGAACGCCTCCTTCGATCGCACGCTGAACAATGACGGCTCAAACTACAATGTGATGGAGATCGCCCGTATGAATGGCTTCAACCTCTTACCCGATGCTTTGTATCCGGAAATCATAGCTCCATTCACCAACGAGGCGAGAGGTGGTCGTGAGCTCATGACTGACGAGAAGATGCTGCGTGTGAACTGGCTTATGCTGGAGGCCATTGCTGGTATACCCGTCGTGGATTATTTCGAGATTGACCTTGTGCCGCTGAAGATGCAGGTCGAGCGCGAAGTGGCCAAGAAGCTATTTGAGTATGTCTTCCCAGGCGTCGGTGGCAATGCATTCGAAGGTGGCGGCTTCTCGCCATTCACGGTCAAGAACATACTACCAACACAGGATGAAGAAGACGAGAGTGATCCAATCGAGAAGGCGTCTGGCACCGCTGGGACCGCGACACCAAGGCTTAGCACGCAGTCTCGCGAGATTGAGCCCGATCATAGCCACGCCACTACCGATGGTTTCGGATCTCTAAGACGCCGCCTGCACCCGACCTTGCACCTGCCGAAACAGCGAGGGTCAAGGGCTGAACACAAGGGCTTAGGCATATCGAACGGTGGACACAATCACCACGGCTTCACCCTGTTCCAGCACTCTGACCAATCGAAGACCTCGCTAGCTCAGCGATCGGGCGCGTCGCGGCAGGCGCTTTCGTCGATGAACGCACCCGGCATGTCACGGTCGCCAAGTGCCGCGTCTATCCTTACATTGGCCAGTATGGATGGCGACGGCAAGACTGTCAAACGTACACTACTGCACCGCGCGCAGAGCGAGGAGCGGAAGAAGAATAAGACGGAAGAGCGCTCAGACGACCTCACGCAGATGATGAACCGGGCGTCCAACTACATGACTCTAGCTTTCGTGAAGATACCTAGTATGGTGCTTTGTCTCAGCTACAAGGGACAAAGTCGTCGCAATCTAGAGGACGTACATGACCTGGTCTTCCGCATGCCGACGTTGGAGTACCGGAATAAGACGTGGTCGAACTTGGATCTGGCTTTGCAGCTCAAGAAGGACGTAATTCGAGCGCTGATCTCGCACGCGGGAGCGATTGTGAGCAACAAATTCAGCCATCATAAGCCCAGCCGACAACAGCAAAGCCGATTACGCGAGATTGCCACCATGAGCACTTCTGGCGCGGTGGGCAATGGCGCCAACGGAGGCTCTCCCGGCGCATCCGAGACGAGCAGTATGCTAGACTACCAGGGCGAGATGAACGGCAGGCCGTCGACCGCGAGTGCGAGGGGTAGTACCCTCGCCCGAAGTGTGTCTTTTGGCTCTACTCGGGCGAGCTCGACCAAGGCAAGCTCGACGAACATCTCGGACGACGGCGAAGATGAACAGAGGACTGCCGAGCTGCTGCATGCGAACGGACGCGGTCCGCCGGAGCGTGCGCCGGGGCGATCGCCTGGCCACTTGAGACCGCTGTCGCATGCAGCTACTGGAGGCAAGGTGAGTTGAACATATGGTCTGAACAATCACGATGTTGAATCCATACTGACCAGTCGTACCCAGTCTTCCAACTCTCGCACCCGCGCAGGCTCCATCACACGACAGATCACCGGCTTCGGCGAGCGATTGCGGCAACGGGCTACACATGATCGTGAGCGACAGGACACGACGTCGGGGGACGAAGCGGAAGAGAACAAGCGGAAGAGTAAGTTGTTGCTTGGTGGGCAGAAACTGTTCCGAACTCTGCGGGACACGTAGCAAGCATGCACGGTGTGTTGGATCCGGCTGACCTGATGGTCTCGAGGTTGGCTTTTTGGCGTCGGCGTGATACCCAGAGAAGGGCTCTTTGGGGGAGGTTGCTGTGTTCCAAGCGAGGCGTTGGAGGCGTAGAGGAGCATTGCCTAGAATCTGGTGTTCAGGCGCATCACGAGCATCTGGCATAAGATTCATGTCGCCGCTTGTTCACGTGACCGTTCCCAAATCCCGCTGCAAGCTGCACCTCCGATACTCCAAATCGTCCCTGGTCTGCGACAGCCATTGCGACTGTAACTCCATGACATTCTACCCACCATGCAGGCACACACCACTAGAAGCTCCGCCCAAGCCCTCTACCGCGTCTTCGTGGGCCCGGCACTCACCTCACTCCTCCCAAATCGACACCTTGGTCAACAAGCTCTCGTAGCCAACTCTTGCACACCCCTCCCTGTGGACCAACAACGATACCGACGCCAACGATCCTTCTCGACAACCACCCCTCTGCACACCAGAACCCGCGCTCCCGTCCAACGGAGTCAAAAATGGGACGAAGAGATCACAGCCCGCCTAATCCAACTCGTCGACCCCGAGACCGGGAACCTCCTCGACAACGGCGCCCCGCGAACCCGCTGGGACGTCTTGAACAGCCTGGACACGAAGACTCACCGACTCGTGCAGCTCTCTCCCGACCCGACGCCGGCGGAAGAAGAGCGCTTTCGACGGGGAGGAGTGGATGAGGGTGCGAATCCTCGGTCGGGAGGGTACTGGGATACCCGCGGCGGGAACGGTTACGGGGCGTTCGTACCGGTGTGCAAGATCGTGAGTAAGAAGGAGCAGTACGATCTCGAGCGTCGGAAGAAAAGCGCAAATAAAGAGCGAGTGAAGGAGGGGTCGAAGGCGCAGTCGATGAAGACGCTGGAGTTGAATTGGGCTATAGATGCGAATGATTTGCAGCACCGACTTGATCGGATTGGGGAGTTTCTGAGCGAAGGGAGACGCGTGGAGGTGGTACTGGCGGCGAAGAAGCGGGGGAGGAAGGCTACCGTGCAGGAGTGTGAACAGGTAGTGAAGAAGATTGAGGCGTGTGTTGCGGGGGTGGAGGGGGCGAGTGTGATGAAGGCGTTGACGGGAAAGATGGGGGCGTTTGCTACAATCATGTTGCAGGGGAGGATGGGGAAGAGTCAGGTGGGTGGTACAGATCTCGCACAGCCAGAGGATCCTGCTGAGGCGAAGGGCGCATGAAGTATACCTGTACAGATATTGTACAGAGCGAAGCCTGTAAAGCAGTCAAGCTACGTCTCAGACTTCCCATGCGCGTGTTATAGCGTGGGAATAATGCTACAGCTCGCGAATCATGCCGCCATCGGCAACGCATCCACCTTGTGTCCCGCCCGCGTCCTCTCCTCGTACGCTGCCCTCCTCGCAACCCTTGACCAGGCGTGCAACTTCTCTCCCGGCGCCAGATCCTCCTCATGCTTTCCCAGAATATACTCCAGCGCACTCCTCTCCATGACTACCCTCCCCAACTCCAACAAGTCTTTCACGTCCACATCCGCGCAATCCTTCGCCCTCGCCTCCTTCCCCATGTGCTCACCCTCCAACGCCGTGTACAGCCCTTCCCTAATATTCCGCGTAACGAACAGCGTCCTGCCATGCTCATGGCCCATCCGGTTATACTTCAGCAGGTCTTTCACATATCTCTCAGCACTATTCTCGTGCACTCCCTCCAACTCCACCTCCCCTTCAATCAGTATCAGCTCCCCTTGTCGATACCGATACGACAACGCCGTTCTCCATGCCAAATCGTATACCTTGCGCTGCAGCCCCGTACTGAAATCTCGCGGGTGCGGACCAAACGCCACACCTCCACCCCTGAGCATAGGAGACTTTTTATTGCCCAACCGAGCTTTGCCCGTGCCTTTCTGGGGACGGATCTTGCGATTCGAGCCGTGGACTTCGGAGCGGTATTTGGTGGAGGCGGTTCCCTGGCGGGTCATGTCGCCTTCGTAGATGACGGCGCGGTGGAGGATGTCTTTGCGGAGTGGTAGGAGGAGATGGGTGGAGGGATAGGTTGCGAAGCCTGTGGGTTCGAAGGACGGAAAGGTGTTGGTTGTCAAGGTCGCAGTTTGGATGAAAGGGTTGACTTGAGCCTGGAATCGAGGTGTCGTTGGTATTGATTTAGCGGGGGTGGGCGGTGCAGTGGGTGTGCTGATGAGGTCTGCGTCCAAGTAGGCCTGCGATTGAGCGAGGGTGGCACTGGGGGCTACGGTGGCCATGGCGGCGGAGTGGCGCGGCGCGGGTCGGTGGAAAACATCGCAGAGTAGGCTCGCCGATGTCTTGAGTCGTTTTGTCGCCATTGTGGAGTTTGTCGGTGATGCTGGGGGGGTGTGAGACGGCGACGAGGTGATGGCTCGGGGGTGAAGCGACTTCGCCGCAGTTTCGTCCACGTTGAAATGCGGACAACGACGAACCTCTCCCATACCACATCAAGCCGGAATATAGCGACGATATGACATTGCAAAGGGCCTCGCGGCCTGTCGCCCAATGCATACGGCAGAGTAGCAGCACCCTCCACGCCCGAACCCTCGCCACCACCACCATCGAACCCAGCTCCACCGACGCCGCACCACCACCACCATCTGACCCCTTCTCCCACACCCGCAA
>JAABUV010008730.1_pt1 | contig 10160 bp, 4 predicted proteins | sample 5559971 | NCBI WGS metagenome assembly JAABUV01 (sample SAMN10711881, study PRJNA513362) | rock metagenome | isolation source: Antarctica rocks | place: Antarctica: Victoria Land, Knobhead nord | collected 2015-12-19
TCCGCCTCCTCCCAAAAGTTCTCAATAGCCAAGCCAGTGTCTTCTGCAGCCGCCACCAGGGAGCCCATTCGGGCATTTCAGCCTCCGTTGCCTCTAGCCCTCCCTCCTGCCCTTGTATCTATCCCTGAACAGGGCAACGCAACGACAGGGGCTACTGCATTGGTTCGGCCTCAGGCTGGACAACAACCTCAGCAGTTGTATGACAGGCCCCTGGTGCCCAAGCCGCAACCTAAAGCTGTAACGCTGGCTAGGCAGACCTCCCATGCTGGATCAGCAGAGCCCCAGTTGCAAACCCCAGCACCGGTCAGCAAGCAGCTCAATGCACAGCCTGACATACCTTCCCCAGCACTCACCTCCACTGGGGAAGCTCCTGAGCAGCTGCCCCAGCCAGCAATGCTGGCTAGCGTCCAGCAGCATGATGACAAGCCATCTTCAGAGCAGTTTGCTGCAGAGCAACCAGCTGATGCACACGCGCAAGAGCTGGCACAGCTGCTACTCCTGAAGCACAGAGAGCTGTCCCAGAAGCCCCTGCAGAAGCTGCCACAGGCTTATCAGCAGCTTCAAGGGCGTTGCCAGGAGCAGCCTCAAGGGCTTCTCCAGGCACAGCCTCCAGAGCATCCCCTGACACAGCCTCATGGTCAGCTGCAACTCTCACCGCAGGCACAATGCCAGGTAGGCGGAAAGCAGCCAGCAGCAGGTGCTGCTGGTTGTTCAGCCCCTGTGATGCCTGCCTTTGCAGTGGCAGGCAGGCAAGGCTCACTCAAGGCTGAAGCAGACGCTGAGCTGCTGCACAGCAACAGCAGCCAATCTGCTGTCCAGCTGTCACCTTTGAATATGGGCACATCTCCCAGTGTTCAAAACATTAGTCAAGTTCCTGATCACAAAGGTCAGGTGGCAACTGTCTCAGTCTTTGACATCATGCACAGTTGCTTGTCATCTACAGTGAAGGACACAGGATCTGACTTTCTGCTTGATTGCTGCTCTGATGTCATTCACAGTTTCCAAAGACTTGCATGGTGACTATGTCTTGCAGTCCAAGTGAAGTCGCCCGAGTGAACTTTCTTCTCTGCAAGTCACGGGAGTGCTGTTTCTGCTGGCAGCAGAGGTAGAGACCGCAGCTGCAGAGGCTACAAAAACATCAACAGCAGCAGCAGAGACAGAAGCCGCAGCAGCAGAAGCTACACAAGCAGCAGCAGCAGCAGCAGAAGCACTAGCAGTGATAAAAGTACACTCAGCCGACGCAGCAGCAGCAGCAGAAGCAGAGGCGCGCATAAGCATAGCAGCAGGAAGCACAGCAGAAGTAGAAGTAGGGGCAGGCATAGCAGCAGATGCTCCAGCGAAAACAGGCGCTATGATGCCGACAGGAACAGGGACACAGCTATACGCTTTGGCCTTGGTAGGAGCAGCAGCAGAGGTAGATGCAAACACAGCAGCAAGCATCATAGTCGGAGTGACAGCATCAGCGCACACACATGCAGGAAAGCTAGCAAGCGCTGCAGAAGCAGCAGCAGCAGCAGCGGCGGCGGCAACAAGCGCAGCAGCAAAGTCCACATCAGGAGCACAAGCATTGCACAGAAACACAGTGAAGCTGCAAAACGCAGCAGAGGCAGGAGCAGTGGTGACGGTGGCAATGCAGGTGCTGCTCCCAAAATAGCAACGCATTGCCTGGAACATACAACACAGCCCTCTGGGCTAAGCTGGTCGGTGGACAGGGAACTGAAAGCACCATTTCTTAGTAAGAGCATGACCGTATGCTACTCATGGGGTTCTGGAAGTGCTGCACATGGTGAGGTGGACCTGACAGCTTGGCTGTGCTCCACAAGTGTCATGGGCAGGCATTGGAACAACGCAGGTACTATCTTGTTGCCAATTTTCGTTTGAGCTAAGAAAACCGATACAGAAGATCAGCTGTCTCATGTTCAACCACCTCTGCAGTCAGCTACATGTGCAGCTTCTCAACAGGTGTGGCAGGGGTCAAACTTGACTGTATGTAGCAATTGGTAAACTCTGTCAGGTGGACTTGACCTGGAGCTTGTTAGTCCAACTTGAGATCTTAAAGAGCTGGCTCCACATGACAAAACGGCTAAGTGTGTTCAGGGTTGTATCTGACCCTACTTTGGAGTTTATTTTCACCTTTCTATGACTCTTCTGTCCTCTCTCACTCCTTACCAACCCTGCGCTTGCTGTTGGCTGACATGTCCCTGCAAGTCAGAGCTTGGCCTGAACAGGCATGCTGAACCCAGCAGCTGCTGGTCAAACATCCCCTGCTTGCTGCTTCTTGGCTCTCCGTTAGTCTGTTCCAGTAATAGTACTCTAATCCAGTGGTAAACCCTGAAGTCTGGAAATAGTAACCCCTAAACTCTAAACCCTCTAGTCCAGTGGTAAACCCTGAACTGTAAATAGTAACCGCTAAACCGTAAACTCTCTAACCCAGTACATATGCTCAGCTGTTGCATGTTGCAATGGCAGCATGCCTGCAGAAGTTGCGACATCATTGATCTCCGTCAGCCGCACATTCTGATCGTGTCCCCTGCTCTCTTCACATCAACATGCTGCAACAGCGACTGCAAAAAAAAACTGGTAATGCATCTGTTGTGATGACAGGCTTGGCGAGGCACTCTGACGAGTTGCTGCCGGTGTCAGTGAGCATGACTCAGCGCAACACGGTGAGCAGTCTGAGCTCGGCAGAGTGGAATGACAAGCTGAGGGAGAAGTGGAATGGGGATTTGCTCGTTTTTGCTCCTCCCGGTGCAGAAACCAGTGAGAAGGGAAACAGCAAAGCGCACATGCAGCTGAGTCTTGCCAGGTTGGGAGGGATCTTGAGGTAATCTGCTATCATTCGTTGGCAACATGCTGTGTGAATAAAGTTTCTCTCTACACCTACCTTGCAATTGGCTCCTAGCCTTTGCACTGACTGACTGCTGGTCATAGTGTACTAGCTGCACTGCTGTGTGGAACCTTTCATGCCCATTTTTTTGCATACGTCTGTTTGCATGTTGACTGGGCCTCCTTCATGAGAGCCAAGATCTTGCAGTGAATGTTGACGCCATCCACTTGCAGTACTGCCCCCACATGATTGACACCATGCTGGGTGGGAGCTCTTTATACGCTTCTTTCCTTTCCTTAGTTTGTGACTGCGGGTCAAATCTAGCACGCCAAGTCTGAGTCTGTTGGTATTTAAGAGCATTGACAGACCAGTCTGGTGATTGTCACAGACAAGACAGCTCTCAGTGCTGAATGTAGATCTTCTGGACAAGCTCTGTCGACAGTCATTGCTTCAGACGCAAGTGACAGCAAGACTGAGACCATCCACGAGGCTCACCTGTGGTTGACAGCTGGCAGAGGGATGATAGACGATATTTGACATGCTGCCAAAGGTGTCTCCAACACAGGGTTTTGCTCTGTATGGCCGCTCCTGCAGTGGACATCTGCACAGGCTAAAACATTTGCAGGTCTGACATGTGAGTTGTTCAACCTATTTTGGGTTGCAGACCCCATAAGCAGGCAGCTTTGTTAACATGTGCTGCTGCAAAACAGTGTAGCTGATGGCAAAGCGCTCTTATGCAATGCAGGAGGTGCAACAAAAGCTGGAAGTGGCAGTGCCAGCCATGTTTCAGAAGGATGATGTTTCCAACCTGGGCTTCCTGTTTGGCGTCATCACACTAGAGCCCATTGAGGGTAACAGCCCTGCTATTCACGCTTTGCATGCTGTAATGCATGTTGCACAGATCTGGTGCTGTTCCTGTCCATTTTCCATGCACTCACCACAGCAGCTTTTGAGTTCCAGCTTTCAGTGCTGCGGGTTGCTTTTGGCAGTGTCACATGTTTGTGTGTCACTTGTCCTTGCACACAACTGAAGAGGGCACAGCACATCCTGCTTCCTCACAATCTTTCAAATTTGAAGGCCACGTGTGAGCCTTATTGAAGTGCACAACCAATCAACATAGGTTGCAATGTTAACAACAGATTCACTGTATGTGCAGAGGCGGAATGTGACCACAAGGCGAGTAACTCCCCCCCTCAAAAGCCAAAGAATCCACATGCACACAGGAAGCACCAAAGGCGCTCATCACCAGAGACCCTCTTGTAAGTGTGGCTGCCTGCATGTAACCTCTGTGCATGTGTTTTATGTCTGTCATTCAAAAAGCTGGCTGGCGGATGAGCATGAGCACAAGGTAGCATGTGCAGAGATTCATACCAGCAAACTGCAGAGAGGCATTTCAGGCGCCATACTCTACAAAGTATGGTTGATTAGCCAATGAAAGCATGCATGCCAGTCCCAAGACGCAGCAGCAGAATATGCACAGCCTCACACTTGCACAGCTGTTGATCACATGTTGTGCCCAGTGCAGAGATAGCTCCAGGACTGCTTTTTCAGCAGCTTGCCCTTACAAGGCAGCGCTTTGCTGGAGATGGGTAGCATCTCAAACTTGCAGGTTTGGCGCTAGATGCCACTTTGCTCATGGACAAAAAGAGCTGCAAGCTGGCCTTGCAGCTGCTGGCTTTGCAGAGAAGCGTCTCTGAGATGCTTCTGTGGATGTATTGTGTTGGCTTCTCATGTGAAAGTGGGCATGATTGACAGTCGCCAACTCAAGTTTACTAGGCTCAATTTGTGGCAATTTGCTTGCTAATGTGCCCGGGAAGAAGCTGCAAGCAGGCATAATAGTTTGAACAAGCTTGGCTAATGAGCAAAATCGCAGCTTGCCCATATGGTGAGACTGAAGGTGACATTTGATGCCATGATTTATTTGGTGAAGATCTGTGCAGATAAGTGGTCTTCTTTTGTAGTGGGATGGTTAGTCCTACAAGATAGACTCGTCTTCTGTGCATTGCTAAGCAGCATTGTCACACTGTGCTGATCTGAGTAGGAGGTATGTTGTTGTTCACTTGTTTGATGGCAGCTTTTGTCAAACCTTTCAACGTGACAATGGGCTATTTGCGAGCATAGGAGTTTTCTGACTCTGCTGGATTTTGTTGTCTTGTTGCTGCTCATTTAACTATGCCACTGAATGGGCAACAACGATTGACCACGGCACTGAGGTGACTTTTGTGACGCTCCACGCCAACCAAAGCATCAGACCCAATCATACCCCGGACTGTCTGAAGCATTTATCACTCTGCTGTGTGTTTGCTGCAGCATTCACTATGGATGCAAATGGCCACAGAGTCCTTTCAGATTGTGCTACTGCATGATGTGATATGCTAAGTTGATGAATGCGAGCTTTGTCAAGAATCTCACGGTGCAAGCAGATACCACAGCATAGCTAACGCTGGGAATCAACCTACCTGCTTTTAGTAATAAATATTGAGCAGAAGTTGTCTCGGATGTGATACAACATTTAGCTGTCAATACAAGGCAGAAATGCGTAACGAACAGGAACAGCGCATCACGATGTCCTAGATCTCATTTTGCCTATCCGCCACATATAGTGCAGAAAGGCGTTGCTGTAGCATCTGATTCAGCTTAGTTTGCTATTGTGAAGATCTGATTTGACGTGTGCATCTTTGTATACGGCTCAACACAGCATCATGTGGCACACTTTTGAGTGTCTTACAGCAGGAGATAAAATGCTGATGCAGTTGAAACACAGTGAAATTCACCCGATGGCGTGCGTAAATTGACATAAGCTGATTGCCTGCTTTGGTTCTTACAAGCTTAGAACTGACACAAATAGCACAGTGACTGATGGCTCGTGGAAACTGTGTGTTCTGTGGTACTGATACTCTCAGAGTACCGTATGCAGTGCAGAACAGGGCTGCAAAATTCATCAAGATGGTTACGCGGCATATCATACGCGGTGTCAAGTGACTTGACACAAGTCACTGCTCAGCTGAAACCAGGTTCAGATTCCAAATCCCAGGTCAAGTCAAAGGTACTTGAAGCCAGCGCATCATCCGTGGCTAGTAAGAGTGATGTAGCTCACTACCGGGAACAGACAGGCTCCCGCATTGCATGTTTTGGCACTGACGACCAGTTGCGCTCACTTGCCGGGTCAGACGGCGCAAGCGCGGATCTGGTTTTAGATCTGTGACGTCTGCCAGCGCAAACTGCGCTCACTGCAGCTTGATTCACCACGTCAGCACCAAACGCCGTGCCATCGCATGTCGCGTTGGTCGCACATCAGCAGTTCAGGCCATGACAGAGAGGTTCTCTTACGATAACAATGTGCATTACCCCTGGCTCCACCCAGAGCCACAAGACTGTGTAATCACTAACACTAGCCCAGTACGCGTGCTTGATTGCCCGAGCTACACCGATGCTTACAATCTGAGCGGACAGCAGGCGGCGTATGGCTGGAGCGCAGACAAAGCTGCAGGCGGCACTGGTAGTCACACATACAACAACGCAGCAATAGCGCTACCTGTCCAGAGTACTGCTGTGCCCAGTTTGGCTGATGTGCATGTCAGCGTTGCCCATCAATCCAAGACTATTGTTGGTTCTCAGCATGTCAGGAGGCCAAAGTTAGGCCATAATGATGGTCAGCCCAGCAGCCAGGATGATAGAAGCAGCAGCTCAAGCGCCAGCAGCAGCAGGAGTATCAGCAGAAGACACAAAAGAAGCAGAAGCAGAGGAAATGGGCTTGCTAGGGGTAAAAGCCAGACTGGCAGCAAGTCTGGCGTCAAACAGTCTAGCAGCAGAAGCAGAAGCTGCATCACGCGCAAGAGAAGCACACAGAATGGTGGGAACCCGAGTTGGTCTGTCACCAGAAAGCTGGACGGCCAGCTAACCCTGCAAAGCCAACACATTGCACTGCAGTACTCTTGGGGCCCTGACAGTGCTGCACACGGTCAGGTTGACCTGACAGCATGGATGTGTGCTACTGACACCATGGGGCGTCAATGGTCGGAGTCAGGTGCAACTTCATGACAAAGTGCACGGATCGCCTGCGTGCTGCTGTCTATGCCAGATCTACTCAGTCATTTTTGGCACTGCTGGTGTTGTATTTTGTCAACAGGTGTGCAACATGCTTGCTCATTAAGTGTTCCACGTATGTTACATTGCCGGCCCAGACAAAATCACCATCTCTGTGGTCTAGTGAGCTCACACAGACACGTAACACTTGCTTTGGTTGCACATACATTTAATCACATGGCGCCCTGTTATATATTCACCTGGATGCTGAGCCTTTTGTCACTGAGTATGAAGGCGCGTTGGAAGTGCTTTTCACCAGGCACATACTGACAGCCCTGCTGTCATGACAGGGTTTGCAGCACATTCTAGCCAGATCCTGCCCTCAGCCCTGACCCTGTCTGAGCGTGCTCATGTGGGTGCCTTGGGCTCTGCAGCTTGGCAGGAAGAACTGCAAACATTCTGGAATGGAGATCTGCTAGTCTTCACCATGCCACAAGTAGAGGCTGATGGCATCGATGCACACAGATCGCATGCAGAGCTACAGTTTGTGCGTTTGGCAGGGCTTTTAAGGTGATCTGCTGCAGACATTTGACCGCATGTGAGGCTTATTGCTGATTGCCTGGTGAACTGCAGCCATGCAACGGCTGTGTGTGGTCTACTCTCACTCTTGACAGGGCCTCTAGAGTGACCTGCATGAGCCATTTGAACCGCAAGTGAGGCTTGTTGCTGCATGCCTGATGGACAGCAGAGATATAACAGCTTTGTGTCGTGCACTCTTACTCGAGCGTTATCTGATTGCAATTGGCCAGCAAGCCCTGTCAGCCGGGCATAGTTAGCCACCTATGAAGGTGGTCAATACACGTGCAGACCAGGCAAACATAGCATATATCAGGTTAATACAGTTATCGAATCTGTTGATATTTACTGATTAAGTAATTGAAATGGAATCAATTCATCTCAGCTTATGTAACCTAAAGATAAGATACTGCTATGATATAATGGTGATATTATCATTTGTTGAGATAGTATGGCAATGTCGAAAAGATAGCACTGCAGGTACACAGGTATGCAAGATGGTGGTACAAAGTCATGATGCTGCAGTCCTGCATGTTGTCTGCAGGGCTTCTGGGCAAGCCCTGGCTGGGACAATAGCCCTGCATGAAGCAGACGGCAGCGACAAGTGTTTGCTTGAGGCGCGACTGTGGCTGACAGCTAGCAGGGGAACCATCGACACAATCTTTGATATGCTGTCACAGGTGAGGTATGTCTGTATCTATCAAGCTATCACGAAATCCTGCACGTACCTAGCTCATGAGCTGGAAAGCGTTTTAATTAGTATTATTTATTATTATCACGAAATTGCTCTGACATTCAAACATTGACGGATGTCACTACCTCTGCTTTTGTCTGCAATCGTTTTAATCTGTTCATGGCAGCTCAGGTCACACTGCGTTTGCAACACCTGGTAGCTGTACATGTGCTGTGAGGTCTTTCTGTGTCAGCGATTTTGGTGAGTTCAGGGGTTACTGCTCTGAGCTCGACTATGAGACAACACACTATTCCCATGGCAATGGTTATGCACCATACGACACTCAGCTCAGCTGCATCATGCTAGTCTGGTCATCATTCCCCTGGATTGTGGCATTTATCCATGATCCTGATCAAGTCTCAGTGGCCACACTCATGTCTGTGCTTTGCTTCAGGAGGCACAACAGAGGCTGGAAGCAGCAGTCCCGGCAATGTTTCAGCCAGAGAAGCATGCCAAGCTGACATTCTTGTTTGGCATCATCACCACAGTCCATCCTGCAGGTAGCACAGCTTTAGATTCTGACAAAGTTGACCAGATATGTTGTACTTGCATATCAAAGCTGTTGCATTGCTCAGTATCAATTCTGCATGTTTTATCTGGCGGTTTGCCAAGCCATGCTCACATTTGTGGGCACAAGCTTCTTTGAGATTGGGACAAGCATGGCATGTGGATGCAATGCAAACTGCAGTGATATTTGACATCTAAATGCATTTGACATTTAAATTTGTTGCACAAGGGCATAGCTCATAGCAGTCATCTGGCTCCAACATGAAGGATCAAGCATGCCGCTGTTCCAATGCTACCAGCAAGGACTACAGAAATTAGCTTTCAGCATGTACAATTTAGACAAGTCATGCATGTAATACAGGAAGACATGATGTGAACAAGCCAGCAAAGCGCAGGCGCTGTGAGCAGAGCCAACAGAGAAGCTCCAGTCATTGCCAGGTGGCAAAACCTTGTAGGTGTGTGAATTGCTCAGCAACCATCAGCATGTGACTGTCTGCAGCTGCCTCAGCCAGCTATGCAAACAGGCTACATGCAACAGCAATGACTAAGGCATGCAGTCTGTATGACAACTGCAGAGGTGTCTCAGCTTGGATTTCTATGCATGACAGGAATTAGTCATTATTAGTAAAGTTATGGTATAAACGCAAGGCTGCTGCGCAACATGGATTCATATCTGGAGTTGACTGAATACTGCAGTTAATGCATTGCATTCTTGACTTCGATGGCTGTGCAGCATCACTTCAATGGAACTGCTGCAGAAAACAGACCTCAAGGTTGTGGTGTTTGTGTGTGCAGGATAGTCAAACATGGAGAGCATCCTATTTGCCCTTTGCTTAATTTGCCTCCTTACAAAAGCAAGATCTGCAGGAGGTATCTTGATGGCTCTTGCCGCTTTGGGCAGAGCTGTCACTTTGCTCATGGACCAGCAGACTTGCAAAACAGGACCTGATCAGTAGTTGGCAGCCAGTTGGTCGAAAGCAGCCAGTTGGTCGAAAGCCGGTGCAAGATTGGGTAATTGTTATCCTAGCTCGATTAATTCAGACTGTTTTTGACAATATATTGAGAGAATTGGTGCTTTTGGAGTAGAGCTTGCTAAGTCAACAGGTGCTGTTGTGAAAGCTGATCAACATATGTGCTGCAGAGTTGATGTTGGCGGCAAAAGAGCAGTTGTACATCACACAGACACTAATGCGTACCATCACAAAATCGCGACTAAGTGTACAGATATTTGCAGTGTGTCCCTCAGGCCTTTGTCTCTTCAAGTCAGCACAATATTGGTGGTCTTGATATTGCTGTCCAAGAGCATATGTAGATAGATTCCTGTTATTGCAGTTATCTGTGTTATTTGACCATGATTAGGCCTAGTGCCTAAGCCTTGCCACAAGGTCATGCAGGGTGTGCATAGTGTGTGACTGTGCTGGCTGATTTCTGAGGAAGCCCTTCTCGGACATTTGCAGCTGGTGGCAACAAAGGCAGTGAATGAGTAATTAG
>JAABUV010008732.1_pt1 | contig 10158 bp, 11 predicted proteins | sample 5559971 | NCBI WGS metagenome assembly JAABUV01 (sample SAMN10711881, study PRJNA513362) | rock metagenome | isolation source: Antarctica rocks | place: Antarctica: Victoria Land, Knobhead nord | collected 2015-12-19
GGGCTGCCCCGAGGTGCTGCTGAAGGAGTGCGCACCCGCTGCTGCTCCCAGTGCGCGCTTGTGCCCGCGCAGCGTGGCCCCCTTGCGGGTCTCGCTCATACAGGCGGCCTGCAGGTTCTATGGAATGCTCTGCGAGTGGGCCGTGCGACCGGGAAGCGGCAACCACGATGTCATGGCACATAATTTCAGACCTGGCGCATGTGGAAGTCAGGACAGGCTCTTACTGAACCCATTAAGTGCTTGCGATGTCCAGCTGTTCATGCGCCTGAGAGTGAGGCTGGCCGCGCGATGCCACGCGCAGCCCGGCGGAGGTGCAGCTGAAGCTGCGCTTTGTGACGGACTTCCTGGGCGCGCCGGTCGCCAGGGCAGCGCTGTCGCCGCGCCTGCTGTTTGCCTGCAGCGTGCGCAGCCGCATCGGGCCGCGCTTTGCGTTTGTCAAAGCGCGCGGCGCGGCCGCGGGCCTCGCGCCTGCCACGCTCCTCAAATCGACCGACGAGGTGATCCACATGTATTTGGCATGCTCATGCACCATGCAGCACTCCACGGCTGTCCCAGGACGCCTGCTGTGCACGCATGTGCGGGCAATCTTGTTCACCCGCTGGCGCCCTGCTTGGTCCTGGACCTCTATGATCTGGCCGTGCATTATGTCAATCTGGCAAGTAACTCAGACACGTCGTCACTGCATATGGGTGACGTGATAGTTGAGGCCAATTATGTTGTGCAGAGCGCCACTCAGCTCGTGAGATGCGCAAATGCGCAAATGCACCTGGCCATCCCACCGCCATATTGTGTGCTCACAGGTGTTCTGCTTGACCGTCGGCTGCGACGTCGACGAGTACGCTGCGTTCAAGGTGAGCTGGCAGGCCATGTTCGCCGAGCGCCTGAGCGGCCGCAGCGGCCGGCGCGCAGCGAGCCAGCCGCTGCTGGCGCATGAGCGGCACGCAGAAGATGTCAGCACTGCCGAATGACTGCTCTTTGAAAAGCTCGGGTTGCACGCTGTTGCTGAGCGCATGTTCAAGAGAGCGCATGCTCTGACAGAGGTGCAGGCAATGAAAGACTACCCGCGAAGCACTGCATTCAGCGGCATGCGCTCTGCACCTGCTGTCCCACCCGTGCTAAGCAATGAGACATATGTTCCCTAGATGTCAGTTTGCTGAGCGATTTTTGCGCATGTAAACATGTATAACTAGGCTCTACCAACGTTGGATCCGGCATGCAAACGCCTGAGCTGTGTTTGTGTATATAAGCATATGCAATGCATGCACACATGCGTTCAAACATCTCAATGCCTCCTATGCTCGCACATATGCTGACAACATACACAGGCATGCTGACAACACAACACAGGCGATGTCAACAGCACCAAAACATCAATGCCAGCAGTTTCCTAGAAGCTGACTGACATGCCCTCAGCGCTGCTAGCTGCACACAAGAGCCCGTGCTGCAGATGGCTGGGCCCTGAAAGCAAGGACGTTCAAAAGCGGCACGCTCGCTGACCAAGGGAGCTGCGTTGCGCGGCGCGAGCCAGCACGGCCCCTTCACTGCACCGCTGTAAGGAAAGCCTGCAGCTCCCGCGGGGCCTCGGGCGCCCGGTCAGCAGTGGTGCGCTCGCCGGCCGCGCTTTCGTCGGCCGCGTGCCCCGCCAGCAAGGCGCGCACCCAGGGCTCGCGCGCGGCACGGCATGCGAACGGCGGCCGCGCGCGAGCCAACGCGACAGCGGCGGCCAGGGCGGCGTGCCAAAGCGTACCCACCTCATCTGCCAGTACGTCCTCGGGCCCCGCGTCTGCCCAGCCGGGCATGCCTCAAACTCAGACCTTGACTGCATGCGAGGAGCGTTTTATTTCATGCAATATCATGCAACAAGGGCTTCCATCGTTATGGAACCTGGGAACTTGACAGAGACTCCTGTGTCCCTGCCGAAAATGTGGCCGGTCAGCACGCAAGCGGTCACGCTCTCCTCCTCGTGGCCGGGACTTGCGCAAGCCACACAGTCACACGGGTGCCTGGCAGAGTATATATCAACCCAATGTGCCTCCCAGCCTGGACATGCCTCTGTGCTGCGTCCAGGACATATCTGGTCAAGCCCTGGCAGCGTACGTAATTCGGACAAGCGCTGCACTTGCACATCCATCTGCACAACCTATTTTGAGCACAGAATTTTTTCATGGGCGCATACCCGGGCCCAGCGGCATTGCTTCCAAGCCAGCGCCCTCCAGACCCTCCATTACGTTTTCGCCAGCGTCGCCGCCAGCGCCGCTGCTGCCGCCGCGCCGGCTGGCCGCCGCTGCCGCATGTGCGTGCTTGTGTGCGGCCAAGGACACAACCGCCTGGCCCTGCTCCAGCGCCCACAGCACGAGGCTCTCGGCCGCGGCGGCCTCGCCCGCGCTCAGGGGCGGTGGCGGCGCCGGCGGACCGTCCGCCGACCCCGCAGGATCGGGGCGGCCCTGCGCGGGCTCGGCGGCGCCCCCCGCGAGCGCCCGCGCCGCAAACAGGCCCGCAGTTTCCAGCAGCCTGCCGCAGCAGGGCCCGTTACAGGGCCACACAGATACGCTTCCTACTGATGCAAGGTGCAAAGTGCGAGGGCAGGCTACATTGAACCCTGGAACAAGAGTGCTGCCAGCTTAGGAGCAGCGTGCGTGTGTACTTTCTGCGGCAAGCATGCCCTTGTCTGTAGGTTCGCTCCATGTCTTATGCCAGCACTGGGAAGCTGAACATAGATGTGCGTGTTGGGGCGAGCGTGCCTGAAGTCCAAGACGGCGTCGGCCGAGGTCGCCGGCCCTGCCAGGGCATGGCCGGCGCCAGCGCGGTCAGCGCGTCGCGGGCGCCTACGCGCCTCCGCCCAGCGGAGCACCGCAGGCAGCGCGCGCGTGCCCGCGCGCCCCGGCGCAGCCCCGCCCTCGGGCCCTCCAGGGTGCGAGCCTGACCCTGTACCCGACCCCGCCGGCTCCAGGGCACGCAGCAGCAGCGTCAGCGCGTCCAGGAGCGCGCCCTCCGAGGCGGCCAGCTCGTCGCCGCCGCTGTCGGCGCAGGCCGCCTGCGCAGAGTCGGCCGCACTCGCCGCATGCGCGGCTAGCGCCTCCACGACCTGGCGCCGCGCGGCCGGTCCACCTTAAGGCAGTGTGGGCGGGACGGCTGCTTGCGCCCCATGGCGCTGCGGGCGCGCGTCGGCGCTGCCGCAGGCGCCCCCGCGGCTGGAGGCGCAGGCCGCGAGCGACATTGGCTGACTGCGCCGCACGGGCGACCAAACCCCCCAGTACATGCCCAGCTTCTCGGTCTGACACACCCTGTAACCTACCCTACGCGCACAGAGCAGCGGGTCAACTGGCTGTCCCAGCCCGGCCTGCCCGCTGCGTGGAGGCGCCGCAACAGGCGTGGCAGCACGTGTAGGCTCAAGCCGCATCTGCTGAGCGACGCATTGACAGGCACATTCATGGGTGGGCGCGCCTGCGGGCGGCCCAGCGCCTGCATCCACGCGGCGTGCTCGGCCGCCTCATTAGCGGTGGCGGCGCCCGGCGCGCCAGTGGCCTGCAGCAGCGCCGGCGCCAGGAAGCGCGCGCCCGCGCCGCCGCGCGCCGCCAGCAGGAACGGCAGCGCGGCCTGCACGCGCGCCGCGAACGCGTCCGGCACCTCCGCCAGGTACCTACGCCGCGCCGCCCGGACCCTGCTCGGGTGGCCAGCTTTTTCTCCCGGCAGTGATCCATAGACTCCTTCACATAAGTCACAAAGCTGCGCACACGGCGAGACTGCGCCCCAACCAGCGTGTATCAAGACAGCCAAAGCCGCCACGCCTGCAGCAGGCACCCGCTGTCATGGCGGCGCGTCGCCGCTCGCAGCGGTACAGGTCTCCTCCCGCACGTGCGCGCGGCACAGTGACAGGCCGGTCGGGCGGCCGACCTGCCGAGCGCGCGGACGGCGGCCGGCAGCAGCGGGTCGCCCCAGCGCGCCGGCTGGCTGCGCAGCGCCTCCAGGAACTGCAGCACGCCCTCCGCCGCCTCCGCCAGCGACACCAGCGCGCGCTGCGCCACCCTGCATGCGCCAGCCGTGCGGTGCGGGGCTCCGCCGAGGGTCGGGGTCAGGGCTTGCCCGGCACTCTCACACCAAGACAGCGAAGCCAGCAGCCCGGCGCCCTTCAGGAGATGTGTGTTAGCGCAGACGGCAACAAAGAATATCAAATTTCTGTGCGCACATACATGGGCAGGGCCGGCGCACCCCTGGCTGAGCAGCGGCAGCGGGTCGCCGGGCGCGGCCGCGCCGTCGGCCAGCGCCTCGGCGGCCGCCGTGTCGGCCGCCAGCGCGTCCAGGCCCGCCTCCGCCAGCGCGAACGCGACCGGCAGCACGCGCGCCGCTCGCTCGCCTGCCGACTGCGTCGCGCCGCCCGCCGCGCGCGCGGCGGCGGCCCCGCGCCCCGCCCGCGCGGCAGCCCCGGCGCGGCCGCCGCGGCCGTCGCGGCGCTCTGCGCGCGCCGCGGGCGTCGCGCGGCCGCCCGCCGCGCTTGCGCTCGCCGCCGCTGCTCCTGCATCTTCTTCTTCTTCTTCGTCTTCCTCTTCATCCTCCACAATGGGCGCAGGCCGCATGAGCGGGGGCAGCATGCGCTCCTCGTCCGGGGCCGGCCCGCCGCGGCCGCCGCCGCCGGATGGCCCGGGCCCCGGACACGGCCCCTCATCATCGAGGTCCATCGGGCCGCTGCCCGCATCCGCCTCGTTCGTGCCAGCGCCGCCGCCCGCGGCGGCACGCGCCGGGTTGGGCGCAGCGGCAGGGCCGGGGTCGCTGCCCAGGGGCACGCGCGCGTCGGGCGACAGCGCGTCGCGCAGGCCTAGCAGCGTCTCCACCTTGATGTGCTCCACGAGCGGCTGGAACAGGTCGCCGACGCTGCCGGCCTGTGGCGGACCCTAAAGGGTTTGCAAGGCGAACAATGGGCCAATCGAGCTCATCACGCGCCTCTGGTGCAGCCTGGACCTGCTGCCATGCAGCACCCTTGCAAGCGCACACGCAGCCTGGCCAAGCCCTCCGCACGACTTCCAGCAAGCATGTTGCCCTAACCCTAACCCTAACCCAGGGCCGCACCTCGCTCGGCCCCAGCAGCCAGGCGGGCCCGGCCAGGCCGGCCAGCGCGGCGGCCGCCTGCAGCGCGGCCTGGCGCTGCTCGGCGCCCACGCGCGCGCGCAGCAGCAGCGCCAGGCCAGTCCGCGCGGCCGCCGGCCACTCGCCCGGCTGCGCGCGCGCGCTCGCCGCCAGCCGCGCCTCCAGCTCCGCGCCCTGTCCCAGATCGCGCGGAGAGCACGGCTGGTGCTAGTGCGCTGCGGCGCGCTGCATCTGGCGGTGAGAGGTTACATAAATAATGCAATCGGTCATTCCCAAGCAGTGCCAGGCGCATACGAGCGGCGGTTGGGCACCCCTCTCCTCCCACAGCCGCCCACATACCTGCCAGCTGTGCGGCCTGGGTCACGCAAGCCTGGTAAGCACATTGAGTGGGAACAAGTGGCGCTGCAGTGTCGGTTTGCAGAACTTGTGTGTCGCACAACCCGAGGGGCGGACACGAGCGCGCCTGCGGCAGCGGGGGCGGCAGGAGCAGCAGCAGCACATGCAGCGCCTCCAGCTGCAACGCCGCGGCGTCGCCGCCACCGGCCGCAGCGCCGGGCCCCGCTGCGGCGGGCGCGCCGCGCGCGCCTCCCGTCCCCTGGTCGCCCGACCCCGCCCCTGCGGCCGGCAGCGCCAGCAGGCGCGCCAGCGCGGGCACAGCCGCCGCGAGCGGCGCGGCGTGCTCCGCGACGAGCGCGCCGCGCTCCGCCGCCGCCGCGGCGGCCGCACCGGCGGCGGGCGCCGCTGAAGTGCTGCCCAGGGCTGCGCCTGGCTGGCTGCCATCTGAGGCGCCCAGCTCGCCGCACATGCTGGCGTCCAGCAGGCGCGCCAACAGCCGCAGCGGCAGCGCGGCGCGGCCGAGCGGCGCCGGCCCGGCCATGGCCGCCTGCGCATGGCACGGGGCACAGAGGTTGAGAGTGTGTGCCAGCGTATAACAGCGCGCGGCAGGGCTCCCTAGCAGCCCTCCGAGGACGCGCGCCCCCGTCTCAGCGCGGCGCAATGGGAGTGCGGGTGCGTGCTCACCGACCGGCCGCGCATGCTGGACGCACTCTGGTCAACGCCGGTCACGGCGATGGACCTTTGGACAGGCGACTCGCATGCGCGGCCAGAAGCAGAGACGCGCCCGCGCAGCCCAGTGCGGCGGGGCCGCAGGCACCTGGAGCGCGCGGCAGGCCGCCGGCAGCGCGCCGGCCTGCAGCGCCGCCGCGCCGCCCTCCGCGCCCGCGCCCGCCGCCGCCGCCAGGCACTCCAGCGCGTCGCGCTCAGCGGCCGCGTCCGCAGCGACTTGCCCCTGCGGCAGGCACGCGCTCACCCGGGGCCCGCTGTGCGTCCGATGGTGACAACTGCCGTGACGCACCAGCACGAGGCTGCCGGCGGCGTGCGGCGCAGCAGCGCCACTGCGCCCTGCACCCGCACGCGTGGCCCCGGGCACTGCAGCGTGGCGTGTGCAGCAGCAGCATCCTCTTCGGCCCCAGCCTTTGGCGCTTTGATGCAGCCGGCCGCTTGCCCGGATGGGTTACTGGGGTCCTGCTCTGTCTGTTATTTCCGGCAGCAGGCCTGTAGCGCAACTCGCGCTTGTGTACCCTGCTGCTCCGCACATGCGCCCATCGAGCTGTGTCGAGTGCACCGCATGCCTGCCCGACAGGCAGGGTCCTGCCGGCGGCGGGCCTGCTGCGCATCAGCCGAGGGACGGGCCGCACCGTGTCGTGCGAGAGCAGCCGGGCCTGGTCGACGATGGGCGACACGCCGCGCGCGTCCACCACCTGGCGCTCAGGCGACCCCCGACTCAGCTCACGCAGCGGTCATTGCCCTACCCCATCCCTACACCTGAGCGGCGCACGCCAGAAGTCGCAGGGCAGGGTGCAAACTTTGTGTGGGACCTGCGGCTGCTGTTGTCGATGGGGATGGGCTTGCGCCTACTACTCATAGGCGCGAGCTCACTGAAGGACTCCTTGATAGCGGCATACGTCTCCACGCATTTCCAACCATAGATATGCCCGACACGCTCGCCGGCGCGGCGCACGCCGTGGCGCTACCGGCGTAGTCAGGCATCGGCCTACCTTACATGATGCCCGGCGACACGGAGGCGGGCTCACGCTTTCACGCCGGCGGTGACGCATGCCAGTAGCTGGCGCTGCCCAACAGGAATCCCGAGCTCGACTACTGGCAGTGCCAGCCACTGGCACGCGTCACCGCCGGCGTGAAAGCGCGAGCCCGCCTGCGTGTCGCCGGGCATCATGTATGGCAGGCCGATGCCCGACTACGCCGGTGCCGGCCCGCTGAGCGCCTACGGCGTGCGCCGCGCCGGCGAGCGTGCCGGGCACATCTGTGACTGGAAGTGCGTGGAGACGTATGGCGCCATCAAGGAGTCCCTCAGCGAGCTTCTGAGGATGGAGTGCACGCGCGACTGCATGTCTGTCGCGCCCTCGCCCCATGCGGCCCTGCCATGCGCAGGGCCCCAGGCAGGGGCCGGGCTCATTCGCTGTGGCAAGCACTCTAGGGACGGCGGCGCACGGACTGCTTCGGCTGGTGACAGCGGGAGCGTGGCGCTGCATCCCGACAAGGCTTGCAGGGCTGTCACGTCAGTGCACGGATCATGCGGGGAGCGCCAGAGGCTGGCAGAGCGCGCTCGGCGGGGCGCGCGCCTTGACCAGGAGTGGGACCGACTCCACCACCTCCTGTGAGCGCGCCAGCTCCGGCACGCGGCAGAAGGCCGCCAGGATGGCGAGCGCAAGCGCGGCTCCCCCCACGTCCTTGGCTGCAGCGTCCTCGTCTGCTTGCGCGCGAAAGCCGTCCTGCGCGCAATATGGCTGCCTCAGCACGGGGGACGCCGGACACAACGCTGCTTGCAGCACGGGCCGTCAACGCTCTGTGCTTGCAGGCAGGCCACACGCGGCTCCTCGTGCGCACCTCCGCAGCCTTGACCGGGAGCAGCAGCCTAGAAATGAAGCGCCCGCCCACGGCATCATGCACAGCACGGATGGTAGACGCGTCGCCCGCCGGGAGCAGCCGCGTCACCAGCAGCAGGCCCACAAATCTGCAGGTCAAAGTCGCTTGCTGAGTTATGCTAGCAATGACGGTGCACTGCTGTTGCACACTGGCAAAAGTGCAGCAGGTACTTGCTTGAGGCACAGCAGGGAGGCATGACGTGCACCTGCGCTCGTCTGTCGGTCCCCTGAGCAGGTCCAGGCACTCGCCGAGCGCGGCGTGTGCGTCTGCTGGTGCAGGACGCGGCTGGCTCTCTTGTTTTCTGTCCTGAGCCTGGCCCTCCGCCGGGCCAGGCTGGTGCACCTGCGCTGTGGGGCCCGGCGGCTGGGAGCGCTGCGGGGCATGGCTGGCTCCCGTGAGGAAGCCTCGCTGCATCGCGTCACCCGAGCGCCCCAGTGTTGTGCATACTCCCGCAGGCCATAAAGGCAGTAGCCGTGGTGCAGGAGGCGCACATTGCCATCCAGGCACACTCACAAGGAGGCCCCGAAAAGCCCTGCTAGTCAAGGCGCACTCAGTGACTTGCACTTGGTTTGAGCTGGAGGAAGGATGATGGGAAGGCAGGGCGGGCGACAGTGAAGGCCTTTGACGCGCCAGGCGGCGCGCTAGGCGGCTGCGCACGACGCCTGGTAGTGACTGCGGGGCTGCGATTAAGATAACCGCCAGATGAAGCTCCACAAAGAAGTGCAGCTGTTCAAGCAGGTGTACAACTACTCTCAGATCGGCGACTATGTTGAAGAGGCGCGCCGCATTGCATCCGCATGATTAACACCGTCAAGCTCCTGCCCAACGTGTTGAGAACCGTACACACGTGCGAGCACACTGCTGTCATTGACGTCTATAGTTTCCGTAGGTGCGCCTCAGCCAGCCCGTCTGCCTCACCGGCATCAAGGTTGGCGCGGCGAGCGGCGCCGGCGGCGCCGGCGGCGCGGCGCCGTTTGTGAACGTGTTTGCGGCGGACCTGACGACGCTGGCGGCGGCGCGCATGGCGTGCCTGGCCGAGCGCTGCCTGCTGCCCGAGGCGGGCACCAAGGCCGTGCGCCTGGAGGTGGGCCGCCTAGGACCCCCGCTATCCCGCCATCGCCCAGCGTAGGTAGCTTTCAAGTCCCTGTTGCGTCCAACCAGCTGCTGGTATGCAGTGTCAGTGCAGTGCTCCAACAGTCCCCGCTCCTGCAGCCATCAGGCCTAACAAGCAACAGTCCAGACTGCCAATGAAATTGCTCTGCCTGCTCTGTTTCTGCCGTTCCTGAGAGGCTGTGCGCACCTGAAGGTGCGCCCTTCCCTGCAAAGCCAGCATCACACACTTTGCACCTGTTCCCCTGTTGCAGCGCTTTCGCGCTGCTCTGGCGTGCCGAGCTCCCTCTCCTTGCTGCTCTGCGTCCGAGCTCCCGTCCATCCCAGCGTCGCCCCTCCCCCCTGGGCGCCCGGACAGCCACCCCTGCCAGCCTGTCCCGTCAAGGGCCAGGGCGGCGCGCGCCCCATGCGTTCCGACTGGCAGGTCCCGCCAGTGCTGCGGCGCCAAGAGAGTGAATAGATGTGAACCAGGCTACTGACAGACGTTACAATTAACAGCATCACTACTGTCAACGTATCAATATAGGAATCCCAACCAGCGCCGCTGCGCGCAGGCCATGACCACGGACACGGTCGTGCTGCGCGGGCGCTTCCAGACGCTGCCAGTTGCGCTGTACGGCTGGAGCCTGACACCCGAGCAGCCGGCCGACCTGAGCGCGGCCGCCGCGACCGGGCTCGTGCTGCGGCCCCTGGACGCCGACGGAGGGTCAGGGTGCCCGGGCTGGGGCGGCCCCGGCTGGCGCGACCCGGCGGGCGCCCCCGGGGCCGGTGAGCAGTTTACGCAGGAGCTGCCGGACTGGGCGCGCGCAGCGCTCGAGCCGCTGCTGGCGGCGTGGGTGCGCTGCGGCGCGTCGGAGCGGCGCATGCGCGCGCACGCGCTCTCTGATGACGCGCTGGCCGGCGTGCTGGCGGCCGCCGACCGCGCAAGCGAGGCGCGAGCACAGCCCCACGCAGCACACAGCCAGGTGCCTTCTGAAGCTCCTGAGCTTGCGTCTGACCGCGCAGCGCCTCCGCACCTCC
>JAABUV010008735.1_pt1 | contig 10157 bp, 14 predicted proteins | sample 5559971 | NCBI WGS metagenome assembly JAABUV01 (sample SAMN10711881, study PRJNA513362) | rock metagenome | isolation source: Antarctica rocks | place: Antarctica: Victoria Land, Knobhead nord | collected 2015-12-19
CTCGAGCTTTTCTCCGGTAAGGATGCGGATCGTTGTACTGCGCCGGAGGTCCATCCAACCCTGGTGAAAGACCGGGTTCATCGGGTCCTCGAACCACAGCGGGTTCATGGACTCGACGACCTTTGCGATCTGAATCGAGCTCAGGGCGTCGAGCTCTCCGTGAGCGTGCACGGCAAGGTCGATGTCATCGCCAACGGCCTCGCGAGCGTTATCGAAGCCGATCCTCGCATTGCGTATCTGCTGCGTGGTCAGCGAAGCGGAATAAACTCTTTGCGGCACACCCAGCGGCTCATTCAGATTGTTCTTGTACACGGTGAAGCCCTCGGGGCGGGCTCGGATACGCTGCGTCCACTCCCGGCAACTTCCCTTATCCAGCATGTTCACGTTCTCGCCGTGCGAGTACATCGGAATCGTCTCCCGGTAGCGCCCTCCCAGCAGGACGTGAACCGGTTGGTTCAGCAGTTCGCCCGCGAGATCCCACAGCGCAATGTCGATGCCGCTGACGGTTGGGATATGCGCGACGTAGTTGTACATTAGCGACGTCATCTTCTCCCAGTGCACGCCGAGGTCGAGCGGGTCCTTCCCGATCAGCAGCGGCTTCATGGTCTCGATCCGCGCACGCGCGATCGGCCCCGTGGCGCCCGCCTCGCCAATGCCGCTCAAACCCGCATCGGTGTCCACACGGATCAGGCAGTTGCCCGCCATATGATCGACCGCCATCGCCTTGACCGCCGTGATCTTCACCTTGCCGGCCAACGGGGCCGCCAGCGCGCGGAACTCGCCCAAAAATCCAGCCAGCGGAGCCAGCCCAATCCATCGCAGCACATCTCGTCGCGTTCTCACGTGCGTCATCCCCATGTTCGTCGAAGACCTCTGCCGCCAGATCTTCCGATGAAGTTCTCCAAAGGTACACGCGATCATAGCGGAATGCGATGCGAACCAGAACTGCTTCGTACAACTGCTGGAGTGTCAACTGGAGCGGGTCCAAACTGACCCACTTCCGCGCAACCGCCGCAAGGCTCGTCGCTCGCTGCAGAACGTGTAGTCGGTGACGCAGAGGCCATGGCAAAATTCTTTTCGCGCCTGTCATCAGCGCTGCATGCGCTCTGTGTCTCTCGCTTCGCCGCGATCGCCCCCCTACCCTGCTTATGCCTAGACGGACGGCGTTCAGGGGCATATGCCCCAGGCGAACCGGCGGGCTATACATTCTTGAGGTTTGATAGTGTCGACCGTATCGGCGCGCAGGATCACGGCAATGCTCGCTTGCATCCGCTCGATCACCCCGCCCGCAGTCATCGGACCTGTCGACTGGGAGGTGAATTTCGTTTGGTGGATCTAAGCGGCTGCAGCAACACTTACGGCATTCAGAAGGACGTACGCGATAGCGGGAAGAAGAATGGCTGAGCATTTGAAATCGGCTATTCGCATGGCACTTCCGGCGCTTCAGTTTTCAATCACGATAGCAAACGACAGTTCAAATCTTCAGTGATCCGCTGTTTTATCCGAGTGGATTTATTGCGAGGAAGTTCTGGTTGAACCAGACCTCAGCACGTTACGCGCCGCCTTGGTCAGAGCGTCCGCAAGATCCAAGCACTGTGGGGCTGTGAGGATGAGGTGGATTGATTCGCTGTCCCCTATCACGAGTTCCTCTGGAGTCGCTCCATACTGAACTGCAGCAAGTACGGCGTCCGCTGCTGCATCAGTTACGGTCCATCCTCTTACAGACTTCGCGATGACGGTTCCGCTGTTGTCCGTTTCGGATAGTGGCAAGGCGTCTCTCTCCTTGGACGAGTATTAGCGGACCCAAAAGAATGGCCCTCCGAAGAGGGCCGCGCAATGGATTCCCGGACCAGACTAACAGGTCGACGATTCCTTTCCTCCAAAGGCGGGCTGTTGCCGCAGCGACTGCGGACAGGCCTTGTCGTGGTCCGGCCGATCGCCTCAGCCTATTCCCTCCGCCTCGGAGTGGTACTTGCCAACCTTCGTGGTCCCGTGAGACCTCGTTCCGGAGCAGTGGAAGACCTTGCTGGTCCTGTTCACCGAGACCACTCCCGGAGCTTCACCGGGAACCCGCGGCCTCGACGCTGCCGGCGCAGAGCTCTGGGGTGCGCTTGCCTGCGCTGGAGGTGGCTGTACTGGGGGGGTGCTGCTGCCCGTGTTGGCGCCGAAGTGCAGTTCCTCGGCTAGCGTGATGAACGATCTCAGCTGCAGAGCTCCAATGGAAAACCACATGATCGAATTGCTCTTTTGTTGCAGTACGAGAAACTTCACCGTATCTGAGCAGTTGGCGTCGCGCGCTGGCTGAGAACGTCGCTGGTCATCCAGCAAACGAAGCTGATCAGAAATACCGCTCGAGCGGTCCAAGCCGCCTTGTGAGCGAAGCCATTCACTACTTCGTGCACCGGATTGTTCAGCCCGAAGAGCCGCTTAGCGATTCAACCCTGACGCAAAACGCGCAAACAGCGCATCACACATCCTTAGGATTGATATGCGCGTGTACGGCTCAGCAGGATCAGAGAGGGCATAGCGGCGGCAACCACGACCAGCTGCATCGGTTGAATACCCAGGTTGAACGCCAGAATGCCAGACAGAGGCACGGGAGCAGGAGCGAGAGGCACGACGTACTTACACCTCGTTCCGACACTCCTTGACCACGGCCAGAAACCTCCGCGCATTCTCCGTCACGACCAGCAGTCGTCCTTCAGCCATCGCATTCGCATCCACCAGGTCCGCGCCGATCCCGAGCGCAAATGCCCCAGCTTTCAGGTAATCCCTCGCAGTAGTCAGGGAGACGCCTCCGGTCGGAATCATCTCCACTTGCGGCAGCGGCGCTTTGACGCTTTTCAGATAGGAAGCTCCCCCCATGGCACTCGCCGGGAAGATCTTGACGGCATCCGCCCCGGCCTGCCATGCGTCAATGATCTCCGTAGGCGTCAGTGCTCCCGGTAGCACCGCAACCGAGTACCGGTGGCACATCTCGATCGTCTTGAGATTCAGGGCCGGCGAAACCACGAACTGCGCCCCTTCCAACATGCACATGCGCGCCGTCTCCGCATCGAGCACGGTTCCAGCTCCAATCAGGATATCTGGCCGGCTCTCAGCTAAACGGCGCATCACGTGCATCGCGCCTGGCACCGTCATCGTAACCTCGAGCACCGTCACTCCGCCGGCGACCAGCGCCTCCGCCAGCGCCAGCGCATTGATCACTGACTCCGCTCGTAATACCGGCACCAGACCGATCGCCTTCATTCCCTCCAGAACCTTGGCTTTGTTCAAGCTTCCCTCACCTTCACGCTTTGCTCGAATCCTGCTTGCATTAGCGCTGAACTCCAGGACCACCGCCGGCCATCAGCCTCTCCACCTCTGTGATGGATGCCATTGAGCTATCGCCCGGCGTCGTCATCGCGAGCGCTCCATGCGCCACGCCACAATCGAGTGACCACTGCATACCTTTCCCCTGCAGCAATCCGTACGTCAATCCCGCCGCAAACGAGTCGCCCCCACCCACCCGGTCCAGGATCTCCAGATCGAGATACTCCGTGCTGCGGTAGACTCCGCCCTCCGCATACCCGAAGGCTGTCCAATCGTTGCGACTCGCCGTTCGCGCTCTCCGCGTGGTCGTCGCAATCACCTTCACGTTTGAGAACTCCTGCGTCACCCTTGCCGACATCTCGCGATAGCTTTGCTCGTTGTGCCACGGCGGCCGGTGCGACGCCTCTCCCATTGTCGCCATAACGTCACCCTCATGCCCGAATAGCACATCCACATGCGGCATCAGGCTGCGATTTACTGCAATGGAACCCTGCCTCCCGCCACGCTGCTTCCAGAGTGACGGTCGATAGTTGCAATCGAAACTAACCACCACACCATTCGCTCTGGCCGCCTCCATAGCCTCCCGCGCCACGGCCGTCGCCTCGGTCGAGAGCGCACACATGATTCCGCCAGTGTGCAACCAGCGCACTCCTTCCCGAACAAATATTGACGCCCAATCGACTTGCCCCGGCAGCATCTGAGAGATTGCGGTATGTCCACGGTCCATCATGCCCAAAGCCCCGCGAACGCCCGACCCCCGCTCCAGAAAGTAGATCCCGTTCCGCGCTTCCTGGCCCACCCCGTCGTACGGCATCCACAATACATGGCTCAGGTCGACGCCGCCCTGCAGCATCAGGTCTTCGAGCAAACGCCCAACGGCATTGTCTGCAAGCGCTGTCACAATGGACGTCCGCATGCCAAAGCACCGCCTTAGCCCGCGCGCGACGTTGTACTCGCCCCCGCCCTCCCACACCCGAAAGCTACGCGTCCTCGAAATCCGCTCCTCCCCCGGATCGAAACGCAGCATTACCTCGCCTAGGCTTACCAGGTCCCACCGGGTTTCCTGCGCTGTCTTCAACGTCAGCCCTGCTGAGACCCCATGCCGCAGCGGCATCGTACACCTCTCCCCACCCCCCGAGAGCTCGATCGGCAGCCCCGCGCCCGCTTCCATCAGCGCAGCCTTGCCATCGCAGCCGCGTACATGTCGTAATAAGCCCGATTCTCGCCACCCATTCCCCAGCAGAACGCGTAATATTTAGTTCGCACTGCAGCGTGGATCAACCACCCGGGAGACACGACGACCTTCCTGTCCGCAAGGAACGGGTACACAGTATGTGCGGGATAGCTCATGAGGTAGAGTAGGCCGGCGCTTCCGCGCTAGCACTTTTGAAAATGACTTCCTTAGACCCGCGTCCGACATACAGACAATCCAGTCGGTCCAGCTCGGATTCCCTTGCATCCACGGTGACCAGACCCGTTCCACCCACGTTCAGGACACCTAGCTCCCGCCGCTCGCAAAGGTATTCCGCTCGCAACTTGGGTTGGGTCTCAAGCTTCAGCGGCAAGCCGGCCGGTACTGCCGATCCGATCACCGTCCGGTCTAGATCGACGTACACGAGGTCAATCGAGCCCGCTCCAAACATTCCCTCCAGCAGGAACGCCTCCCACCTTTCCCCAGTTGTCATCCGCGAGTACCTAACGCGGTCCGCTATCTGCAAAAGCTTCATCACTCGCTCCATCTCCACGTCACTTTTTCACCTAGGAGCCGGGCTCTACCACCTTGACAACGTAGTACGTGAATGTCTTGCCCGGACCCACAACGGTCTGATGGGGTGTATTGACCGGAATATGAATAATGTCGCCCTTGTGCATCACATGCGCGACTCCACCTTCCAGCCGCGTCCCAACAATCTCATCCGCAGAGGAGATATGCGGATCCACTAGTGTTCCGCCTGTAACCACCGTCGCCTCTCCATCAACAGCCACGAAGATATCGTTGTTCTTTTTGTGGAACTCCGCACCGCCGCTCTTGACCCGAACGGTCATCATTGTCAAGTGCCCGCTGTACTTTGCCAGCGTGATCCCAGCACTCCCACCGGGAGCCGCGATCGCCTGTACCAGCAGTGTCCTCTGCTGAGCGGCAATCTCATCCGCTGTCAGGAAGTCCACCACCGCGGTTGAAACTGCCGGCATCGCGAAAGGTCTCTGTGCGTCTGCACGCACGCACCCTCCGCCCAACCCAGCAATCAGCAGCGCCGCCCGAGAACAACCATTCCCTGTCTTCATTGTTCCTCCATCTCACGCACGCTCCGCATTGCAGCTTCTTAGACGTCTACGACAACCGGAAAGCCTCCCGCCGTCAACCATACCTCGAATCCGCATCGGCCAGCATTCCCCGGGGGGTTAGATTGGCGTCGGTCATACAAACTCGATCCAAGACTGTCCCTCGAATCCTTCCGGCTCGACGGCAAAATAGCCCTTGTGACCGGTTCAGCCAGCGGCCTCGGCTCGGCGATTGCCCTTGCTCTCGCGCAGTCCGGAGCCATCGTAGCCTGTCACGGCAATCGGCGACCCACCACTGGAACAGCCGAAACAATTAGCTCCAGGACCGTCGCCGTCCGCGCTGATCTCTCCTCGACATCTGGCCCCGAAGAACTCTTCCAGCAGGTGCAGGACACCCTTGGCCGCGTGAATATCCTTGTCAACAACACCGGGACCATCCACCGAGATGCCGCTAAGTTAACGTCGCTTGAATCCTGGCAACGGGTTATCCTGGTCAACCTGACCAGCGCCATCCAACTAGCGCAACTCACCGTTTGCGAATCATTTCGCGACAGGCCACTGGAAGATCATCAACGTTGCCTCTTTCCGCAGCTTTCAGGATGGCTTCCGCGTTCCCGCCTACGCGGCCCCAAGGGGCGGCATCGCCAGCTCACCAAGGCGCTCGCCAACGATTGGGCTTCAAAGGGCATCCGGGTCAACCCCATCGCGCCCGGATATTTCAACAAGGCGATACCGAAGCTCCTCAAGCCGACGAAAGCCGAAGGACGCAATTACCGACAACGCATAACGGTCGCCGTTTCGTAGCCTCCAGCGTGGCAACGGCCATCCGCGAGGTTGTAGAAGCAAGGGTAGATCCACCCTGATTGTCCACATTCCCCGATTTTCGGCTGGCAGCCCTCTGGTGCTCGCAGTTCAGTGCAGAATCCCGGCGACGCTTTGGTTATGTTGGTGTTCGGATCGCATTGTGCTCTCGTCAGGTTCTCACAGGAATCCCATTCCCTTTCTACCTGACCGTTGCAGTTCCAATCCCAACTGCCATTTGGCGCCATTACATCGTGAAACTCGAGGCTAGGGGCAACGCCTGAAGCGCAGGCACCAAGACCGCCCTGCTTTATCGGAGACTCCGGGCGGCTCAGGGGCTGGGATTCATCCTGTTGCGCAGAAAACTTCGACACGGGGGGCGGAAAGAGCTTACCCCACCACCACGGCGCGCTGCCTCCTGCTGCCAGTGCAATAAGAACAGCGACCTAGACTACTCTTAGGACGCTCTCAGACTTAACGCTTTCATTCTCGCCCATATGGTATTCCTTCTCAGGAGGAAAGCTCTGATGATTTCGTATGCGTGGGATGTCCTAAGACCAAGTCCGCTGGATCGGGATGGTTCACGCTGAATTGTAAGCCGACTTTATGATCCGCAACCTTGTCGCTAATCTCTGGGCCGAGAGGAAGAGTCTGGGCGAAGCCCTGCAAACGCAAGTTCTTGTTCCAATGCTTGGCGAATCGCTCGTGCTGCTGGTGCAAGCTGACGGGGTTCTCTTCTCTGACTTGAACCAACTCGCGAGGAACCTAATCAAGAGTTCTCAGGTGGCTTAATTGGCGCGACATCGGAAGCAAGTTCATCCCTTCTCACCCCAGAACCTCGAAGCGACCATCCAAGGAGCACTTCGACCCGTTATCGTTTGAGTGCAGAAAATAAGCTACCGCTTGCAGAGGGCTCGAGGATGGACGAACACGATGGTTTGAGGTCCGTCACGGAGAACTCTTTCAATGGAGCCGCCGGACCGGAAGATTGGCTGGTTGGAGGCGGCGAGATGGGCGATTCTATCCGGTCGCTCGACTGGTCATCGACTCCGCTTGGATCCCTGAACAGCTGGCCCGACAGTTTGCGGACCACCGTGAGCCTGTGTCTGGCGTCGAACTTCCCCATCAACATCGTGTGGGGCCCCAATTCAACCAGATCTACAACGACGGGTATCGAGTGATCGTGGGCGAGCGACACCCCGAAGCGATGGGTATGGGTTACGACGAGTGTTGGGCCTCGGCGTGGCCCGCCGTCGGCGGCCCGTTCGAGCGGGCTTGGGCGGGCGACACTTGCTTCCTCGAAACCAGCGCATGTTTCTGACTCGGAAAGGGTACTTCGAAGAGACGTTTTTCACGTTCTCGTTGAGCCCGATCCGGGATGAGCGCGGCGTCATCGTTGGGCTGTTTCACCCAGTCACAGAAACCACGGCCCGTATGGTCGGCGAACGGAGGACGCGCGCACTCCGGGCACTTGCCGAAAACACCAGTGAGGCTCGTTCATTGGAGGCGGCGTTCAGCCTTGGCGTGTCCAGCCTCGCAGAACACGCGCTCGATCTCCCATTCCTGCTGCTGTACACGCTCGGACCCGACGGAAGGCACGCACGGCTGACGGCGAGCACCGGCATAGAGCGCGGACTCCGAGGGTGCCCCGAGAAACTCGATTTTGACCTGCAGGAAGACAGTTGGCCTGTAATCGACATCCTCGCCTCGACCACTACAGCCCAAATCGGGAACCTCCATGAGCGCTTCGGACAGTTCTCCCGCGGTACTTACCCAGAGTGCGCCCACACTGCCCTAGCTCGTGCCATTTACATTCCAGGGGGCGACCGCCCGATAGGCATCTTCATAGCAGGCATGAGCCCTCGGCGTCCGCTGGATCAGGCTTATCGCGACTTCTTTGACCAGCTCTCGGCCGCCTTCCCGGCTGTAGCCGCCAATGCACTCGCCTATGAGCAGGAGCGCAAGCGCGCGGAGATGCTTGCTGAGATCGACAGAGCTAAAACGGCATTCTTCGCAAACGTCAGTCACGAGTTTCGCACTCCGCTCACCTTGATGCTCGGACCGCTCGAGAGCCTACTTGCCGCGCCGCCTGCCGAACTCTCGGAGAGCAGCAGAGAACAGGTACAGATCGCGCGCAGAAACAGCCTTCGATTGTTGAAGCTGGTTAACACTCTTCTGGACTTCTCTCGAATGGAATCGGGCAGCGTTCAACCGAATCTGCAACCAACAAATCTTTCCGCGTTCACAGCTGAGCTGGCGAGCAGCTTCCAATCCGCGGTCGAGGACGCTGGGCTGAAGTACATCGTCAACTGCGCACCAATGGCAGATCCGGTACTGGTGGATTGTGACATGTGGGAGAAGATCGTGCTGAATCTCATCTCGAACGCTTTCAAATTCACCTTGTCTGGTGAAATCGAGGTTGGCTTGCACCTGCTCGATGATGAGGTGCAGCTGCGGGTTCGGGACACGGGCACTGGCATCTCAAGCGACGAGTTGGGCAGAGTGTTCGAGCGCTTCCATCGGGTCGAAGGAACTGCTGGCAGGAGCTATGAAGGAAGTGGTATCGGGCTCTCGTTGGTAGCCGAGTTTTCTCGCCTGCACAATGGATCCGTGTCAGTGACCAGTCAGATTGGCGAAGGTTCCACTTTCACGGTCAGCGTTCCTCGGTTCCAGGAACTTTCGGCCGTGAGTCCTTCATTCGCACCAGAGCAGCTGCATTCAAAGAGCCGACCCGCTCTTTACTCCGAAGAAGCATCACGCTGGGCGGCTTCGGCCAGGGGCACCTCGGAAAGGAACACAGTCATCGGTGTAGATGCACGGTATGCACCCGACGCCGGCCAAAAAGCCTTCCGGATCTTGCTTGCTGAAGACAACGCCGACATGCGGGACTACATTACGCGGGTCCTCGGAGACCGGTACAGGATCGATGCTGCGAGCGACGGACTCCAGGCGTTGGAAAGCGCGAAGCTTTCTCCGCCAGATTTGATTTTGACCGATGTGATGATGCCCGGAATGGACGGGTTCGCGCTGGTACGCGCATTGCGAACAACACCAGAGACCCGAGCCGTTCCGATTATCATGCTGTCGGCCCGGCCGGTGAGGAGTCCAGGGCAGAAGGCATCGAAGTTGGCGCTGACGATTATCTCGTCAAGCCTTTCAGTAGCCGTGAGCTTCGGGCTAGAGTGCAGGCTCAACTTGGAATGCAGGAGCTCCGGAAGGAAATCGCCGCTACGCGCGAGATCGCCCATTTTGCCGAATCACTGAAGCAAACGGAGAAGCTCGCCGTCGTCGGTCGGCTGGCGAGCTCGATTGCACACAAAATCAACAATCCCCTTGAAGCGATCACGAACCTGCTCTACCTCATCAAGTCGGACCCTGCATCCCCCGAGGCAGCTCAATATCTCGAACAAGCTGAAGCGGAGCTCGCCCGCGTATCGCATATCGCAACTCACACCTTGCGATTTCACCGTCAGTCCACGGGACGATCGCCGGTGGACTTCGGCAATCTGTTCGATTCCGTTCTAAGCCTGTATGCTGGCCGGATCACTGCGCAGCAAGTGACGGTCTACAAGAGATATCGTCAGAAGCAGCCATTTCTGGGGCTCGCGGGCGATCTGCGTCAAGTACTCGTCAACTTGGTCGGAAACGCGCTTGATGCATTGGACGATCAGCGTACCCTTCACCTCCGGGTCGCCGAGCTCGAGGTGAGTGAGGATGCGCCCCTTGGGGAGATCAGGATAACCGTGGCCGATCCGGGTCGT
>JAABUV010008736.1_pt1 | contig 10156 bp, 6 predicted proteins | sample 5559971 | NCBI WGS metagenome assembly JAABUV01 (sample SAMN10711881, study PRJNA513362) | rock metagenome | isolation source: Antarctica rocks | place: Antarctica: Victoria Land, Knobhead nord | collected 2015-12-19
ATCGCGCTCCATCATTCCCGTCAGCATGTCCGGCTCCGTGATACCGCTCACGCAGTGATTCGAACAAAGACCGATTCGGGATCCGTCAGAAACGCATGTCAGGGATTCCGTCCACACGCCCTAGGAGCACCCTCGTAAAGATATCTCCATTTGCTGAATGCCTTTGACGCATCCTCGATCTCGGCCGAGAAATCTTCTTTAACAATAATCTCGACTCTCTCCAATTTTTCTTTTAATAGTTTTCTTGTACCGTCATTGAGTTGATCAAAAAGATTGCCTATATCGTGCCCAGTTGCGCGCTTACCTGTTTGATAATATATAACGCATTTAAGATATAATTCACATGTAAATGCAGCTAAAACGACCCAAGGAACATACATTTGGAGACACACAGGGTTTGTAAATTTATTTTCAGTTATAAAATTCGATAGAACGCGCGTCGCTTCAAGAAATCGCCGGGCTTGCTGATAGGTATCTTCTGGAAGATGCATCTTCTTTTTCTCGCTTATTGGCGCTTTCAGTCGTATATCCCTGACATGGCGCTATAGTGGATGTTCCCAGATATGGATAAGCGTCTTGTTGCATTACCGATGAGGCATGCAAGGTTGAAGCGCTGCCCTCAGGTACAGAGTGTCCAACTTCGCCACAGACTCGCCGATGAGGTCTACTTGCTGAAAGAAGGCCGGTCCAGGGCGGCTCGCCCTGGCGGGTCTGGGCAGAGCCCGGCCTTGCTTGCTTATGGCTCGACCAGCCCCGCCACCGGCGTGAGCGGCTTCGGCTCGCCCGTACCGTTCGGCTCGCGCCCGTCGACCAGTCGCATCAGGGTCTCCAGCCGGTCCGCCTCGGCGAACGGCTTGTCCGGGCGCAGCCGCGCCACGCGGGGGAAGCGCAGGGCGACGCCCGACTTGTGGCGGCTGGAGAGCTGCGCCGCGTCGAAGGCGATCTCCAGCACCAGGCCGCGCGCCACCTCGCGCACCGGCCCGAAGCGGCCCACCGTGTTGTTGCGGATCCAGCGGTCCATCTTTGCCAGTTCGGCGTCGGTGAAGCCGGAGTAGGCCTTGCCGACCGGGACCAGTTCGTCGGCGCCGTCCGGGCCGGTGCGCCACAGGCCGAAGGTGTAGTCGGAGTAGAAGCTGGAGCGCTTGCCGTGGCCGCGCTGCGCGTACATCACTACGGCGTCGATGGTGAGCGGGTCGCGCTTCCACTTCCACCACTGGCCCTTGGGGCGGCCGGGCACGTAGGCGCTGTCGCCGCGCTTGAGCATCAGACCTTCGATCGAGGCGGCCCGCGCGCCGTCGCGCTTGTCCGACAGCTCGGCGAGGCTGTCGAAGGCGATCAGCTCGGAGAGATCCATGCGCGCGAGGGGCGTGCGCGCGAACCACGCCTCCAGCCGGGCGCGGCGCGTGTCGAACGGCAGCGGGCGCAGGTCCTCCTCGCCCTCGAACAGCAGGTCGTAGAGCCGCACCGCGACGGGGAATTCGCGCAGCATCCTCGCGCCGGGCACCTTTCGGTTCAAGCGCTGCTGCAGATCGGCGAAGGGGGCGATCTCTCCGTCGCGGATCACCAGCAGCTCGCCGTCCAGCACGCCCTGGAAGTCCATCGCCTCGACGATCTCGGGGAACGCCGCCGAGACGTCGTCGGCGCCGCGCGAGTAGATGCGCCGGCCGCCCGCCGTGGAGACGAGTTGCACCCGGATGCCGTCCCACTTCCACTCCGCCCGGAACGCGGCCGCGTCCAGGCTTGCGAGGTCGGCGGCCTCCAGCGGCTGGGCCAGCATCGGCGGGCGGAACACCGGCGCGTCCGCCGGGTCCGGGCGAGGCCCCCTGCCCTCGCACCAGGCGAACAGCGCATCGTACGGCGGCGCCAGCCCGTGCCAGACCTCCTCGATCTCGTCGGCCGCGATCGCGACGCCGTGCCCCGACGCCAGCTCCGACAGCGCGATCTTGGCCAGCCGGGCGGAGGCGCCGACGCGCAGCGAGCCGGTGATGAGCTTGAGCACCGCATACCGGACAGAACTGTCCGAGGCGTCGAGCCAGCCGGCCACCACCTGCCCCAGATCCGCCTTTTCCCCCGAGGCCAGCGCCAGCACCACCTCGGCGAGCAAGGGCGGCGAGGCGTTGGTCGGGCGCTCCGGCCAGACCAGCGACACCGTCTCGGCGAGGTCGCCCACGAAGTCGTGGCTCCAGGCGAACAGCACCGGGTCGACGCGGCTCTCGGCCAGCGCGCGGATCAGGCCCGGCTTGGCGGCGCGGAACGCCAGCTCGCCCGCCATCGCGGCCAGGGCGTAGCCGCGGTCCGGGTCGGCCTCCGCCTCGAAAAAGCGCCGCAGCAGCGCGACCTTGGCCAGGCGGCCGGGGGTCAGCGTCAGGCGGTCCAGGAGTTCGGCAAAGGCGATCAATAGAAGGAAGCCAAGGCAAGGCTGGGCTCTGCCCAGACCCGCCAGGGGCGAGCCGCCCCTGGACCGGCACACATGAAGGAAGAGCGCGAGGTGCCGCCGGCCCCGTCGAGGTTTCCAAAGGCGAGCCTTTGGCGGAGTCCAGAGGCAGAGCCTCTGGCCTTGCTTGCTGCCTTGCGGGTCAAGCCGCCACCTCCGCGTCCTCGTCGCCGTAGCCGATCAGCCGCAGCGCCCGCCCGCGGATGCCGCGCAGCCCGGCGGCGTGGATCAGCGCCTCCTCGCTGCCGTGCGTGACCCAGATTTCGGGCGCGGCCACCTCGTCGATCGTGGCGAGCAACTCGTCCCAGTCCGAGTGGTCCGAGATCACCAGCGGCAGCTCGATGCCGCGCGCCCGGGCACGCTGGCGGACGCGCATCCAGCCAGACGCGAGGCCGACGACCGGCTCGGCCAGCCGGCGCGCCCAGCGGTCGGCGATCGCGCCGGGCGGGGCGAGCACGATCGCGCCGGCCAGCTCCGCCTTGGCGGCGACGGTGGCGGGGCGCAGCTCGCCGAGCGGGACGCCGAGGCGCTCGTAGGTCTCGCACAGCGGGATCTGCGCGCCGTGCAGGTGGATCGGGCGGTCCCAGCCGGCCTCGCGCAGCAGGGCGATCAGGCGCTGGCATTTGCCGAGCGCGTAGCAGCCGACGACGTGGGTGCGCTCCGGGAACAGGGCGACGCTGGCGAGCAGGCGGGCGATCTCGCCGGCCGGCGGGGGGTGGCGGAACACGGGGAGCGCGAAGGTGGCCTCGGTGACGAACACGTCGCATTCGATCGGCTCGAACGGGGCGCAGGTCGGGTCGCGGACGCGCTTGTAGTCGCCGCTGACCACGGCGCGGCTGCCGCGCCACTGCATCGCGACCTGGGCGCTGCCGAGGACGTGGCCGGCGGGCTGCATCCACACGTCGACGCCGTTGATCGTGATGTGCTCGCCGGGGCGCAGCGCCTGCTGCGACACGCCGGCGCGGCCCTCGCCCATGCGCACGTCCATAATCGCCAGGGTCTCGGCGGTGGCGAGCACGTGGGCGTGTCCCGGTCGGGCGTGGTCGGCGTGGGCGTGGGTGATGATGGCGCGGTCCACGGGACTGACCGGGTCGATGTGGAAGCCGCCGGGCTCGCAGTACAGGCCGTCCCGCCGGGGCGTGAGCCAGGTGTCGGGGTGCGGGGGCATGGGCGCAGTGTGGGGCGGGACGCGGCGGCGGCCAAGAGGCGGCCGGACAGCGCCGCCGCCAGCAGGCAAGGCCGGGCCCTGCACGGACCCGCCAGAGGCCCCCTGTTCCAGGCATGGGTCCTTCGGAAACCCTTGCTTGAACAGGTGGATTCTCAAGGCTCGCCTTGAGCGGAGTCCAGAGGCGGAGCCTCTGGCCTTGCCTGCCTCGCCGCGCCTGGCAGCCCGCGGGCTCGGCGGGACGACCGTTGACAGGACCATCCGGACAAATCACCGTCTTTTTTCGTTGAATAAATAATACACGATCCTGGAGCGTTCTATGCCCTGCCCATCCCGCCCCGCCGCGATCCTGGCCGCTGTCGCCGCCAGCGTCCTGCTCGTCGGCGGCGCGCGGGCCGGCGACGGCGTCGCGTCGGTGAGGCTGCCGGCCGCGCCGGGTGGCGACGCCGACGCCGCGCCGGTCGCGGCGCCGGTCGCGGCCTTGGGCGAGGGACCGGTCGCGGCCTGGTTCGCCGACTGGGATCGCAGGGCCGCCGCCGCCCGCGCCCGGCAGCCGGAGTGGAGCAGCCCGGTGGTGACCACGACCGCGCTGCTGGAGCAGCGGGCGCGCTTCGACACCTCGTTCCAGCAGGCCGGCAACCGCAGCGACACCATCAGCCTCGACGGCGGCAAGGGCCTCGACCTGATCGTGTCGCCCACCCAGGAGATCCAGGTCGCGGTGGACCCCTACGTCATCCGCACCACCGCCTCCGGCAAGGGCCAGGTGACCGGCTTCAACGACTGGCCGGTGGTGCGCTTCAAGCAGCGCCTGGCCAGCAGCCCGCGGGGCGCGGGCGACTACGTCGTCTCCGCCTGGCTGCAGGCGCAGGCGCCGACCGGCGTCGCGGCGCTGAGCAGCCGCGCCTTCACGCTGCTGCCGACCCTGGGATTCGGCAAGGGGGTCGGACGGTTCGTGGCGCAGGGCACCGTCGGCGCGGTCGTCCCCACCGCCCACGAGGGCAGGCTGGGCACGCAGCTCACGGCCAACGTCGCGTTGCAGTGCCAGGTCCTGCGGGTGCTGTGGCCGCAGATCGAGGTGAACTGGACCCGCTACCTGGACGGGCTGCGCGGCGGCAAGAACCAGGTGTTCCTCACGCCCGGCCTGGTGGTCGGCCGCCTGCCGATCACGCGGCGCCTGCGGTTCACCTTCGGGGTGGGCTACCAGGCGGCGCTGGCGCCGCGCTACCGGCCCTCGCCGCTGCTGCCGGCGTACAACCACGCCTGGATCATCACCACACGGATGAGCTTCTGACGGCGGGAGCGGGGGGCAGGCACGGGAAGACAGCAAGGCTGAGGCTCTGCCTCAAACTCCGCCAAAGGCAGGCCTTTGGAATCCATTCTTCAAGGAGGAGTTTCCACGGGCTCCGTCCTTGAAGGAGAGGCCTCCGGCGGGCCCGGGCAGGGCCGGCTCGGCTTGCGCGTCGCCAGGTCAGTCGGCGGCCACAAGCTGGCGCGTGTCGGTGGCCGCCACGTCCGCCATGTAGCCGCGCGTCATCGGCACCACGTCCTGCCGCCGCGCGAGCTGGAGCTGGAACACCATGTGCCCCTGGTGGCGGAAGGTCAGCTCGCACGCCGAGAGATAGAACTCGAACATGCGGCAGAACCGCTCGTCGTGGAGCGCCGCGATCCGGGCGCGGTTGTGCGCGAACCGCGTGCGCCAGTGCCGCAGCGTCTCGGCGTAGTGCAGGCGCAGGATCTCGCAGTCGGTGCCGTAGAGTTCGCTGCGCTCCACCGCCGCGAACACCTCCGACAGCGCGGGCGAGTAGCCGCCGGGGAAGATGTACTTCGCCAGCCACGGGTTGGTCGCGCCCGGTCCGTCGCTGCGGCCGATGGCGTGCACCAGGGCCACGCCGTCCTCGGCCAGGCATCGGCGCACCACTCCGAAGAACTCGCCGAAGTGGCCCACGCCCACGTGCTCGAACATGCCGACCGAGACGATGCGGTCGAACCGGCGGTCCAGCCCGCGGTAGTCCGCCAGCTCGAAGCGAACCCGGTCCGACAGACCCGCCGCCTGCGCCCGCGCCCGCGCCACCCCGAGCTGCTCCTCGGACAGGGTGATCCCGGTGACCCGCACGCCGTGCTCCTGCGCCAGGGTGATCGCCATGCCGCCCCAGCCGCAGCCGATGTCGAGCACCTCCAGCCCCGGCCGCAGCAGCAGCTTCTTCGCGACGTGGCGCTTCTTGGCGAGCTGCGCCTGCTCCAGCGTCTCGTCGCCGCGCTCGAAGTAGGCGCACGAATACTGCCGGTCCTCGTCGAGGAACAGCGAGTACAGCGCCCCGTTCAGGTCGTAGTGGTGCGCCACGTTGCGCCGCGCGCGCGCCGCGGGGTTGAACTGCGACACGCGGCGGCCGGCGGTGCGGGCGAGGTTGACGAGGGCGCCGACGGGGTGGGAGCCGTGCTCCATGTTGAGGAACAGCAGCGCGAGCACGTCGTGGATGTCGCAGCCGAGCGGCGCCAGCGTGGCGTCCATGTAGCGCTCGCCGAACGCCAGGCCGGGATTGGCCACGAGGCCGCGCACCGCCGCGGCGCTGCGCAGGACGAAGCCGGCCTCCGGGCCGGGCCGGGCGCCGTAGGTCCTGACGCTGCCGTCGGGGAACCGCACGGTCAGCCGCCCGGCGGCGACGAGTCTCGACAGGATCGCGTCCAGCAGCGCTTTCACGGCAGGCTCCGCTCGTTTCGACGCGGTATGATGATGCGTGGCGTGAATTTCCCGCAATCACTGTCTGGGGAGCGTTGTCCGACGGGGCGGAGTCGTCGCGCGGACGGTGCAGCCGGACGGGGAAACCACGAGGCCGCCCGCGTCATGGTCGCGGGCTGCGCGGCCTCCTGGTGGTGCCGGATGGCCCGGCGGCGCCGGGCGGCTTGGCGTCGATGCCCGGACCCGGTATCTCACCCGGGATGACCGGACCATTGCCGGACCCGTTCGCGGCCTGGTTCGCCGGCCGGGGGTGGCGCCCGCGGGCGCACCAGCTCGCCATGCTCGACGCCGCCCGCGACGGCGACAGCGCGCTGCTGATCGCGCCGACCGGCGGCGGCAAGACGCTGGCCGGGTTCCTGCCCAGCCTGGTGGCGCTGGCCGCCGACGCGGGGCACGGGCTGCACACGCTCTACGTCTCGCCGCTCAAGGCGCTGGCCACCGACATCGCCCGCAACCTGCTCGCCCCAGTCGCCGAGATGGGGCTGGCGATCACGGTGGAGACCCGCACCGGCGACACGCCCGCCGACCGCCGCAAGCGGCAGCGCGAGCACCCGCCGGACATCCTGCTGACCACGCCGGAGAGCCTCGCCTTGCTGCTGTCGCAGGAGCGCGCGCCGGCGCTGTTCGCGGGGCTCGCCTGCGTGGTGGTGGACGAGGTGCACGCGCTGGCCGGGACCAAGCGGGGCGACCAGCTGGCGCTGGGGCTGGCGCGGCTGGCGGTGCTGGTGCCGGGGGTGCGGGTGGTCGGGCTGTCGGCGACGGTGGCGCACCGGGCGGCGATCGAGGCGTACGTCGGGCTCGGCGGGGCGGTGCGGGTGGTCGAGGAGACGGAGGGCGCGGCGCCGGAGCTGTCGATGATGCTGCCGGACGGGCGGGTGCCGTGGTCGGGGCGCATGGGGGTGGCGGCGGCCTCGGCGGTGCTGGACCGGATCGGGCGCGCGGGCATGACCATCGTGTTCGTCAACACCCGCGCGCAGGGCGAGCTGCTGTTCCAGGCGCTGTGGAAGCTGAACGAGGCGACGCTGCCGATCGCGCTGCACCACGGCAGCCTCGACATCGGGCAGCGTCGCAAGGTAGAGGCGGCGATGGCGCGCGGCGAGCTGCGCGGCGTGGTAGCGACCTCCTCGCTCGACCTCGGCATCGACTGGGGCGGCGTGGACCAGGTGATCCAGGTCGGCGCGCCCAAGGGGGTCTCGCGGCTGGTGCAGCGGGTCGGGCGCGCCAACCACCGTTCCGACGAGGCCAGCCGCGCCATCCTGGTGCCGGCGAACCGCTTCGAGGTGCTGGAATGCGAGGCGGCGATGCTCGGCGTGGCGGCGGGCGAGCTGGACGGCGAGGCGCCGCGGCCGGGCGGGCTCGACGTGCTGGCCCAGCACCTGCTGCTGTGCGCGGCGTCGGGCGAGTTCCATCCGGACGCGATGTTCGCCGAGGTGCGCCGCGCCGCGCCATATGCGGGGCTGTCGCGGCAGGATTTCGACGACACGCTCGGCTTCGTGGAGGATGGCGGCTACGCGCTGCACGCCTATGAGCGTTACAGAAAACTGTTCCGCGACGCGGACGGGGCGGTGCACGTGCGCTCGGCGCGGGTGGCGCAGCGGGCACGGATGAACATCGGCACCATCGTCGAGGCGCCGCTGCTCACGGTGCGGCTCGGCGGGCCGAGGGGGTTCCGGCTCGGCGAGATCGAGGAGGGTTTCGCGAACATCCTCTCGCCCGGGCACACCTTCCTGTTCGGCGGGCGGCTGCTGCGGTTCCTGCGCATCCGCGAGACCACGGTGGAGTGCGCCGAGGGCGGCGCCGGCGAGCCGATGATCCCGACCTACGCCGGCAGCAAGTACCCGATGACCAGCAACCTCGCCGCACGGGTGCGCGCGATGCTGCACGACCCCGCGAGCTGGCACCTCTACCCCGACCAGGTGCGCGAGTGGCTGGAGCTGCAGGCGCTGCGCTCCGAGCTGCCCGGGCCGGACGACCTGCTCGTCGAGGTGTTCCCGCGCAACGGCCGCTGGTTCCTGGTGGCGTACTGCTTCGAGGGCCGCAACGCGCACCAGACGCTGGGCCTGCTGCTGACGCGGCGGATGGAACGCGCCGGCGCGCAGCCGCTGGGCTTCGTGGCGACGGACTACGTGATCGCGGTGTGGTCGGGGCAGGAGCCCTCGGGCATCGACGCGCTGTTCGACCAGGACATGCTGGGCGACGACCTGGAGGCGTGGATGGCGGAGTCCTCGATGCTGCGCCGGACGTTCCGCAACATCGCCGTGGTCTCGGGCCTGGTGGAGCGCAACCAGCCGGGGGCGAGCCGCAACCGCCGGCAGGTCACGGTGAACACCGACCTGATCTACGACGTGCTGCGCCGCCACCAGCCGGACCACGTGCTGCTGCGTGCCACGCGGGCGGACGCGGCGGGGGGGCTCACCGACCTCGCGCGGCTGGCGGCGATGCTGGGGCGGGTCTGCGGGCGCATCCGGGTGGTGCGGCTGTCGCGGGTGTCGCCGCTGGCGGTGCCGGTGCTGCTCGACATCGGGCGCGAGACGGTGCGCACCGAGGCCGACGAGGAGGCGATGCTGGCGGAGACCGAGCAGCTCGTGGCGGAGGCGACCGGCGAGGCGGCGCCTTCGACGGAGGAGATGCGGGTGCACCCGATCCACCGGGCGAACCTGCGCCGGGCGCGGCGGCAGCCGAGGCCGGCGGCGTGAGGGAGAAAGAAAGGCCGGGCTCTGCCCGGACCCGCCAAAGGCTGGGCCTTTGGATTGCCTTCCTTGAAGGAAGCAGGTCCAGGGGCGGCTCGCCCCTGGCGGAGTTTGAGGCAGAGCCTCAACCTTGCTTGCCCTGCCCGTGACCGCCACCGTCCTGCACCTGGCCGGCGAGCGTCTGCTGCTCGACCCCGACGGCGCGTTGTTCTGGCCGGCGGCGGGCGTGCTGGCGGTGGCCGACCTGCACCTGGAGAAGGGCACGGCGGCGGCGCGGCGCGGCAGCCTGGTGCCGCCCTGGGACACGCGGATCACGCTGGACCGGCTGGCGGCGCTGCTGGCGCGGTGGCGGCCGGCGCGCGTGGTGCTGCTGGGCGACAGCTTCCACGATCGCCACGCGGCGGCGCGGCTGCCTCCGGGCGAGGCGGCGCGGCTGGCGGGGATGGCGGAGGCGGCGGAGTTCGTCTGGGTGAGCGGCAACCACGACCCGCTGCCGCCAGAGGGGCTGCGCGGGCTGGCGGTGGCGGAGTGGCGGCACGGGACGCTGGCGTTCCGCCACCAGGCGCGGCAGGCGCAGGCAGGCGCCGCGGCGGCGGAGGTCTGCGGGCACCACCATCCCAAGGCCAGGGTGCAGACCCGCGCGGGGTGGGTCAGCCGTGCGTGCTTCGTCGCCGCGCCGGACCGGCTGATGCTGCCGGCGCTGGGCGCCTACACCGGCGGGCTGGACGTGGCGCACCCGGAGATCGCGGCGCTGTTCCCCGGCGGCGGGCAGGTGTTCCTGCTGGGGCGCGAGCGGCTGTTCCGCTTCGCGCTCGGCCATGTCGGCGCGCGGGGGGCGGGGGGCTGAGGCGTGGCGGCAGGAAGGCAAGCAAGGCTGGGCTCTGCCCAGACCCGCCAGGGCGAGCCGCCCTGGACTGGCTTTTCTTGAGCAAGTGGATTCCAAAGGCGAGCCTTTGGCGGAGTTTGAGGCCCATGCTTGAAGGTGGGGCCTCAACCTTGCTTGCTTCTCGACTTTGGCCATATCACCGGTCCGTGAGGTTAGTCGCGACCCAGAACGCCGGCTCGTCGGCAATAAAAACCGGGGCGTCGTCGAGATCGAGGACGGCACCGAACGGCCCGGTGGGACCCTA
>JAABUV010008740.1_pt1 | contig 10151 bp, 8 predicted proteins | sample 5559971 | NCBI WGS metagenome assembly JAABUV01 (sample SAMN10711881, study PRJNA513362) | rock metagenome | isolation source: Antarctica rocks | place: Antarctica: Victoria Land, Knobhead nord | collected 2015-12-19
CAAGCTGGTTCGGGTCAGCGTGTCCGGTCCCGTGGTCCGTTTGCGAGTCCAGCTACCCGCCGGGCTGACCGTCGCGGATGTCGAGCGGGCCGCGCCCCGGCTGGCGGTCGCCACGAACGTGCCCCGGGTGCTGGTCGACCCGGACGGGCATGCCGGAGCCCGGCTCACCTTGACGGTTCGGGACCTGCTCGGCCACCCATTCGCCTCCACCGTCCCCGACCCGTATGGGGTGGACGTGTCCCGGGCGCCCAGGGCGGTTGCGGTCGGCCGGGTGGAGGACGGCAGCCCGTGGATGGTCCCGGTCGGCCCGTCGGCGCTGGTCGCGGGCGCGTCGGGCTCGGGGAAGGGCTCGGTGCTGTGGGGTCTGGTCCTGGCCCTCGGCCCGTGGGTCAAGGGCGGGTCTGTTCGCCTGCACGGGATCGACCTCAAAGGCGGGATGGAACTGCTGCTCGGGCGGGACCTGTTCTCGACCATGGCCACTACCCCCGAGGACGCCGTCGCGCTGTTGGAGTGGCTCGCTGAGGGCTGCGTAGGCCGGACTCGCGGGTTGGCCGGGCTGGTGCGCTGCCACACCCCGACGGTGGCCGCGCCGCTGCACCTCCTCGTCGTGGACGAGCTGGCGGCGGTCACCGCGTACCTGTCGGACCGGCAGCTGCGCGACCGAGCTGACCGGGCCCTGTCAATCCTGCTGTCCCAGGGCCGCGCGCCGGGGTTCGTGGTGTGGGCGTTCCTGCAGGACCCCCGCAAGGACGTCGTGCCGCAACGGGGCCTGTTCCAGATCACGATCGGGCTGCGGCTGCGGGACACTTCCGAGGTCGCGATGATCTTCGGCGACGGCGCCTTGGCCGACCTCGCCCCGTGTCATCGGATCACCCGCCACGCTCAGGGCACCGGGTATGTCCTGCCCGAGGAGGGTGGGAACCCGGTCCGGGTCCGAGCCGGGTACACCGACGACGCCACGATCGGCGTCGCGGCGGGCATGTTCGCGACGCCCGTCCGGCAGGAAGTCCTCACGCCGGCCTCCGACGACCGAGACGAGCCGGTCACGCCCTCGGTGCGGACCAGGACTGAACGGTCTCCTCGGGCACGGCGGCAGCCACGCGCGCCTCGGACCCGCACCTCCAGCCGGTTCGAGTCGTCGGACACGCAGGTCATCGCGGATCGCGCGGTGGTTGACGGTCAGGGGGCGCGGTCATGACCGAGTACACGCGCCGCCCCGTTGCCGGCTACCACCTGGTCCCGGGGGGTCGGCCTAATCTGGAGCGGGCGCTGCTCCTGCTCGCCGAGCATGGCAAGTGTGTCGGCTCCCGCGACCCCGACTTGTGGTGGAAGGGCCTTCCGAAGGGTGTCACCGACTCCGTCCCGATCGCCCGTAAGCGGGCAGCTGCCCTGTGTGATGGCTGTCCCGTCATCGAGCAGTGCCGCTGGTACGCCCTCGAAGCCGGAGAGGACGACGGCGTCTGGGGCGGCCTCTGCGAAGCCGACCGGACTCTGATCCGGCGCGGTTCCTCCTGGCGCTCCCGGCTGCACGCGCGCAGCCTCTACGGCGCCGAGGTGCCCCATGGCACGAGTGAGGATGGGGGCGACGCAGCATGAGCGGTGCCGCACTGCTGAGGTCGTTCGACGTCGGGTCCGATATGGCCGTCCTGGCGGCGGAGTCGGCCGGAGTCTGCATCCGCCCCCACGTGCGCGCAGTCACCGACCGAGCTACGTGCCAGTCGGTGTCGGTGCCGATCCCGTGCGGATCCACCCGGGAGGCCGTCTGTGGGCCGTGTGCGACCAAAGCGAGACGGTTGCGGATGCATCAGTGTCGCGAGGGCTGGCACCGCACCGACGCCGACCAGACAGCGGTGGGCCTCGGCGATGTCGACTACGTCGACCCGCAGACCGAGGCCGAGGACGATGAGGGCGAGCAGCTCGACGACGACCAGGCCGACGAGGACGCTGCTGAGGATCCGGGTCGTCGGGTGCGCTCGACGCGGCGACTTCCCGGGGTCCCCGACTTGCCCACGATCCCGATGGATCAGCGGACGACGGGGAGGGCGTTCACCGACGAGCGGACCGGCCGGGTGTTTCAGCCGTCGATGTTTCTCACCATGACCCTGCCCTCCTACGGCAAGGTCATCCCCGGTGCTGGGGTGCCGGTCGACGCGTCCCGGTATGACTACCGCCGCGCCGCCCTGGACGCGCTGCTGTTCCCAAGGTTGCTGGACCGGTGGTGGCAGAACCTGCGCCGCTGCGCCGGGTACAAGGTGCAGTACTTCTCCGCCGTCGAGGCCCAACGCCGCCTCGCCCCGCATCTGCATGCCGCTGTCCGCGGAGCCATCCCGAGAGCGACGCTCAAGGCCGTCGCGAAGGCGACCTATTACGCGGCCTGGTGGCCCTCCCTCGACCGGGTCGTCTATGCCGGGGCACGGATGCCGCTGTGGGACCCGGCCACCAGCTGCTATGTCGACCCGACCACCGGGGAGGCGCTTCCGTCGTGGGAGGAAGCCACCCGAGGCCTGGACGGGCCCGCTCATGTGGTCCGGCTAGGGGTCCAGCTCGACATTAAGGGCCTGATCGGCGGTACCGCCGACTCCGACCGGGCCGTCCGGTACCTGTGCAAGTACCTGACCAAGAACGTGGCCGACACCTACTCCGACGAACACGCCTCCCACGCCGACGCCTACCAGCGGCACGTCGACCGACTCCACCGTGAGGTGGAGACGCTGCCCTGCTCCCCTGCCTGCGCGAACTGGCTCCGCTACGGCGTCACCCCCAAGAACCCCGAAGCCGGCCTGATCCCGGGTCGCTGCTCCTCGCCGGCGCACGACCGGGAGAACCTCGGCCTCGGCGGGCGTCGGGTTCTGGTCTCGCGGCAGTGGTCCGGCAAGACCCTCACCGAGCACCGCGCCGACCGGCGCGCCGTCGTCGCCGAGGTCCTCGAAGCTGCCGGGATCGACCACGGCGACGCGGACCGCCTCGCCGCCGACCAGACACTGCCGGACGGCACACCTCGCTATATCTGGGAAGACGTTGAGGCCAACTCGGTCGACTACGTCGCCGTCATCGCCGCCTCACTCCGCCAAGCCCGCCAATGGCGCGAGCAGTACGAACGGGCCAAAGCAGCTGCCGCGCAACGCGGCTCCCCACTTGTGGACGACCATTCGGCAACCACACCACCCGCCGCAACCGACGCGGCCTGAACAAGGGAGAGGCACGACATGGAACCGCTGGAACTGTTGAACATCACGGAGGTGGCGGAGCGTCTGCGCGTGCCGGTGCTCACCGTCCGCTGGCTGAGGCAGGAAGGCCGGTTCGCGCCGGCTATCAAGGTTGGACGTCGCCTCGTCTGGGACGTGCGGGATGTCGAAGCGTGGCTCGACGCGCAGCGTGAGCGGGGCGCCGCCTGATGGGGGTGCAGCGCTACGTGAGGGCGGGAAAGGTCCGGTACCGAGCACGGGTGAAGTCGCATGGTCGAGAGGTCGCGACCCGCGTCTTGACCGGAAGCAGGACGCGGTCGCGTGGGAGCAGGACCAGTCGCGGAAGCTACGGGCCGGTGACTGGCTGGACCCCCGGCGTGGCCGGGTGACGCTCGCGTCAATCGAGCCGGACTGGTCAGAGTCCCGGAAGCGACTGAAGCGCAAGACACAGGAGGCGGACGCCTCGGCCTGGCGGCACCACATCGAACCTAAGTTCGGGCGAGTGGCGATCGCCTCGATCAGCGAAGCACAGGTGTCAACCTGGGTGGGTGGTCTCGTCGCGGGCGGGCTCTCGACCTCGACGGCGAATCGGTACCTGTCCACCTTGCGGTCTCTTCTGGCCTTCACTGTCGCCGACGGGCGCATCCATCGGAACGCGGCCGCGACCGTGAAGTTGCCATCTGGTGGTCGCGCGCGCCGCGAGGGACAGTTCCTCACGTCCGAGGAGCTCGACGCATTCGTCAAGGCATGCCACGGGAGGTACGCCGAGCTGGTAGCGGTCCTCGGGCTCTGCGGCTTGCGTTGGGGCGAGTTGGCCGGGCTCCAAGTCGGTGACCGTGTGGCGGTACCTGGCGCGGGCCTGCGGCTTCAGCGAACGGTCCTGGCGAGCAGTCATGACGGCAGCCTCTACGTCGACTCGCTCAAGGGTCGGCGATCTCGGACGGTGCCACTCCCTCCGGCTGTCGTTCCCATCGTCGACCGCTGGTCGGCCGGGAAGGAGCCGGTCGACTGGCTCTTCAGCTCCCCCGAAGGCGGCCCGCTGAGCGAGTCCAACTGGAGGCGCTCGATCCGGTGGTCCGAAGCGTGCAAGTCGACGGGTCGCCGACTTCGCCCGCACGATCTGAGACACACGGCGGCGTCGATCTGGCTGGGTGCTGGGGCGGACCCGAAGGTGGTTCAGCGTGTGCTCGGGCACGCCTCGGCGGCGATGACGATGGACCTCTATGGGCACTTGATCGACCAGAACCTATGGGACGCTGCCCAGAGAGTCGGGGGCACCACAGGGGCACCACGGGCGCACGAGGGCATGGAAAAGGCCCCTAACAGTGACGCGTCGGGGGCCTGACCTGCGGTTTCTTGTGGAGCCGCCTATCGGAATCGAACCGATGACCTATTCATTACGAGTGAATCGCTCTGGCCGACTGAGCTAAGGCGGCGTGCGCCCGGAGGCGCGCTGCACAACTATACGGAAGACCGCTCAGATCTCCGAACCGGCTACCACCACGAGGCAGAGCCGCATCGGCGTCAGCACTTGAGGCCGTCGGCCGGCACGGTGCCCTGGACGAAGTACGCGTCGATCGGCTTGTCCACGCAGGAGTTCGAGCGCGTGTATGCCGTGTGCCCGTCGCCGTCGTAGGTGATGAGGACGGCGTTGGACAGCTGTTGGCGAAGTCGGACGGACCACTCGTAGATCGTGGCCGGGTCCCGGACCGTCCCGACGACAACGATCGGGCCGGAGCCGGGCGCCGTGACCTTGTGCGGCTGGGTCACCGGCTTGACCGGCCAGACGCCACAGGGCACTGAGCCCCAAGCGAGGAACCGGCCCCAGGTCGGCGCCTGCTTCTGCGCCTCCACGGCGTTCGCCTCGACCTGCTTGGGGTCGGCCGTGTCGGGCTTGTCGAGGCAGTTCACCGCGTAGATGACCTCCATGATGTTGCCGGAGTACTGCCCTCCTGGCGTCCGGTCGGCATAGCTGTCCGCGAGGCGCATGAGCGCGTTTCCGTCGCCGGACTTCGCGCTGCGCAGCGCGTCCGACAACCGCTTCCACTCCGACTCGTCATACATTGCGGCGGCGATGCCCATCGACCCCCAGCCCTCGGTGAGCTTGCTGACCTTCTGGTCGTCCGTCACGGCGATCGGCTGCGCGTCCAGACCCTTGAGGAAGTCCTGGATCCACTTCATGCCTTCGTCGACGGACCGGCCCACGGGGCAGTTGGAGCTGGTGATGCAGGCCTGCACATAGGACCGCGTCGCGAGCTCGAACCCCTTGGCCTGGCCCACGCTGATCTCCTGCGACGTCAGGTCGGGCGCGACGACCCCGTCCAGCACCATCCGGCCGACGAGCTTCGGGAAGAGGTCGGCGTAGGTCGCCCCGAGGAAGGTGCCGTAGGACTTGCCCAGGTAGGTGAGCTTCTGCTCCCCCAGGGCGGCCCTCAGCACGTCCATGTCCTTGGCCGCGTCGACGGTCGAGACGTGAGCGATGAGCCTGGGGTTCTTGGCCGCGCAGCCGTCGGCGAGCTTCTGCGAGGAGGCGATGAAGGCCATCTCCTCGGCGGGGTCGTCCGGTGTGGGGTCGCCGCCGAGAAAGGCGTCGAGGTCCGCGTCGTTGAGGCAGTCGATCGGCGCGGACTTGCCCACGCCCCGTGGGTCGAACCCGACGATGTCATAGCTGCGGCGCACGTCGGCGCCGACGATCTGGTTGGCGTACTTGGCGTAGTCAACGCCCGAGCCACCCGGGCCGCCGGGGTTGACGACGAGTGACCCGATGCGCGCGCTCGCGGTGCGCGCCTTGACCCGCAGCAGGGCCAGCCCGATGCTGCCGGCACCTGGGTTCGCGTAGTCGATCGGGACCTTCAGCTCGGCGCACTCCCCGCCGGTGCACGAGGCCCAGCCGAGCTTCTGGCCGTAGAACGGCTCGAGGCCCTGGGTGCCGTTCGGAGGCGCCTGGGTGCCGGAGGCCTGGCCCGAGCCCCCCGGGCCCCCCGAGGAGAGCGGACCGTCGGGCTTGTTGTCGGGCACGAACGGCAGTACGAGGCACGAGGACAGGGTGAGGGCCGCTGCGGCCGCGCCCGCCACGAGAGCGACGACGCGCCGCGTCCGGAAGAGTCGGGGCGGCGGCTGCGTCATCGTTGCTCCTCGAGGTCCGTCCGGGCGCGTGCCCCTGCCCGCGCGTCGCCTCGCACAGTATCCCGAGAGTCTGTCACGAGCGCGTGAGCCCAGGTGCGCAGATTTCCTTGACACCCCGTCACCGGACAAACGACGGAGACCGTTGATCTCAACGCGGTTGCAGCAGGGTGACCGTCATCGCCTCGAGGGCCAGGAGCGGCGGCACGTTGGCATTGATCCGCTCCCGCGCCTCGCCGATGGCGTCCATCGCCTGCAGCAGCTGCTCCGCCGAGTGCGACGACGCCAGCGACCGGACGAGGTCGATGCTGTCCTGGTTGACGAGCCCCACGTGCGCCCCGAACCGGAGCACGAGTGCGTCACGGTGGATCGACAGCAGGTCGATGAGCGACCGGTCGACCATGTCGCGCCCGAACCGGGTCGCCCGCGTCTTTTGTTCCCGCTCCAAAGTGGTGAGCTGCGCGCGGATGTGCGGCGGCTGGGTGCGGGCCGACGGGTCGGCGCCCAGGGTCGCCATGAGCCCGGTGCGTTCGGCGGCGTCGCGCTCGGCCGAGGCGGCCGTCGACTCCTCGTCGGCGATGGTGGCCAGGTCTGCCGCGGCGCCGACGGCGTCCCCGATCGTGCGGATCATGCCCGGCAGCGAGATGACGTCACGCCGCCGGATCCGGGCCCCCTCGTCCCGGGCGAGGCGCCGTGCGAGACCGACGTGCGACTGCGCCGCCCGGGCGGCATACATCGCCATGCTGGGGTCGATGCCGTCGCGCCGGGTCAGCAGCTCGGCCACCGCCTCGACGGGCGGAGTGCGCAGCCGCACGTGCCGCGAGCGCGAGCGGATGGTGATGATGACGTCCTCGAGCGAGGGAGCGCAGAGCATCCAGACGGTGCGCGGCGTCGGCTCCTCGAGCGCCTTGAGCAGGGCGTCGGCGGCGCGCTCGGTGAGCCGGTCGGCGTCCTCGACGATGATGACCCGCCACTTCCCGACCGAGGGCCGCAGCGCCGCCTCCTGGACCAGAGCCCTGGTGTCCTCGACCTTGATCGACAGGCCTTCGGTGGCGACGATCGTCACGTCGGCATGGGTGCCGTCGAGGGCCGTGTGGCACTCCCGGCAGGTGCCACAGCCGCCACGCGGGCACTCCAGTGCGGCGGCGAAGGCGCGCGCCGCCACCGAGCGCCCCGACCCGGGTGGCCCGGTGAAGAGCCAGCCGTGGGTCATCGCGCCGGCGTCCGTGACCGCCCGGGTCAGGGCCTCGACGGCGTCGGGCTGGCCGATGACGTCGTCCCAGACGCTCACGGCAGGACTCCGTCCGCCGTCAGCCGCTCGACCACGGCCGCATGGGTTGCGTCGGGAGCGCTCGCGGCTTCGACGAGGAGGTAACGCTCCGGCGCCGCGGCTGCCAGCACGAGGAAGCCTTCGCGCACAGCGGCGTGGAACGCGTCGCCCTCCGCCTCGAGCCGGTCGTGGACCTCGCCGCGGCGCGACCGGCCGACCTCGGGCGTGACGTCGAGGACGATGGTCAGGTCGGGCACCAGTCCGCCGACGGCCCAGCCCTGGAGCCGGGCGATCTTATCGGCCCCGAGGTCGCGTCCGGCACCCTGGTAGGCGATCGCCGAGTCGACGTAGCGGTCCGTAAGGACGACTCGTCCCTCCGCGAGCGCCGGCGCGACGACGGTGTCGACGTGGTGGGCCTTGTCAGCCGCATAGAGCAGCGCCTCGGCCCGCGGCGAGATGTGGTCGCCGTGCAGGACGAGCGTGCGGATCTCGACTCCGAGGTCGGTCCCTCCCGGTTGCCACGTGACGAGGACGTCGCGCCCGGCGGCGGTGAGGGCGGCCGCGAGCAGCTGCACCTGCGTCGACTTCCCGGCCCCGTCGCCGCCCTCCACGGCCAGGAACAGGCCGGTATGCCGGGCGGTCGGCTGCGCGCTCGCTGTCACGAGGGAAGCCTAGGCCAGACGGCCGTCAGGCCCGACCCCGTTGCCGGGACTGCACGGCATACCGGTTGACGACGGCCGCCGGGCCGGTGGCTGGGCGACAAACCGGTTGACCCTGACACACCGTCAGCTCGTAGTCTCGAGGACCGCCCAGCCACGAGAGGAGCACGCCCATGTCCGTCCCCAGCCCCATCGAGGTCCGCCGGGACGAGGACGACGAGCTGCTCGGACTGCTCCTCCCCGCGGGCGCCGGTCGGTGGGTCCCGGCGACCATCTTCGGTGCCGCGCTCGCGCCTACCGCCGACGAGGAGCTGGCGGAGTCGGTCGTCCGTGAGCACGGACTCTCCTCGCTGGCCGACCGGTGGTGGGTGCACCAGAGCGGCGAATGGGCGCAGGCCTGGCTCCTCGAGGTCAAGCCCGACCGGATCCGGCTGCGCTGGGACGACCGGATGCTCGTGCAGAGCGGTCACGGCGAGTGGGTCACTCTCGACTCGGTGACCATTCAGCGCCGCCGCCCGTGACCGCTGCGCCTCGGCTGACGAACATGGCCCCGCCTTTCGTCCCATCGCGTTGCGACGTTCACACCGCCCGCGCGCGCTACTCAGCACACCTGCGCCGGGTCAGCCCGGGCTCAGGGCATTCGCGGGCCGCTGCAATCGTTCCGGCCACCTTGGTTGCGGCCTACGAGTCGATGATCGACCGCGAGGGCGGCGAGGGCGGCCACCCTTCGGCTGGCCGGCCTCGCTGCCGGCCGGAGCAAGTGACCTCCGCTGGGAGGTCGCGCGGGACCTCGGGTTGTGAGTGAGCCTGCCCAGTACAGCGTCGGCTACGTGTCGGCGTCACGGAAGGAACTCAACAAGCTCGAAAAACCGGTGGCCAGACGAATCGCGCGAGCTGTCTCCGCGCTGGGCGTCGACCCCGCGGGGCGTCGACCCGCGGCCTGCAGGATGTGGCCGGCTCGTCGGATACGACGAACTGTGGCGGATCCGAATCGGTGACTGCCGCGTCACTTACACGATCAAGGACACCGAGCTCGCCGTGCTCGTGTTGCGGATCGCGCATCGGAGCGTGGTCTACCGCGGAATATGAATCACTCGAGCCATTCCGAGAGTTCGCCGCGCAACACGACGGGCTCGCTCGCCGGCGTGCCTGTTCAGCTGATGCACCTCGATCAGTGCCAGCTGGCGTCGTCGACGCCGCCGGGGATGTCCCGGTCCGGGTCGTAGGGCAGCCGGGAGTACCGGAACGACGCCAGGTCGAGGTGGCTCACCGCACCCAGCGCGTCACGCACCACCCGCAGCGGCTCGCCGGCGTAGTAGCCGTCGAGGCCGACCCACGAGCCGTCCCCCGCCGTCCGGAACCGGGCACCGCGGCCCTCCCCCGGGACACCGAGGACGAGCTGACCCTCGCCCGTCGCCCGGACGATCGTCACCAACGGACCCCAGTGCCACATCCCGACCAGCTCGAGGGCCTGCGCACTCGACACGCTCGCGTGCCACGGCCGCGGCTCGAGCGGCTCGCGCTCGTCCAGCAGGGTGAGCAGGTCGCGGCCGAACGGCTTCATCCCCGCCGTCGTGTTGGCGAACGAGACGACCCCGTCCCCGCCCTCGAGGTGGACCTCCAGACCCGCGAGGAAACCAGGCATCGACCCTCCGTGCCCGGCATACCGGACGCCGTCGAGGTTCCAGACCTGCCAGCCGAGCCCGTGTGCGGACGTCCAGGCCTGCCCGGAGAGGTCGCTGACGACCTGCGGCTCGAGCATCTCCTCGAGGGTGTCCTTGCTGAGGACGTCCCCGGTGTCGCCCCCGAGCAGGACGGCCCACCGGGCAAGGTCCTCGACCGTCGACCACAGCTGCCCGGCCGGCGCCATGGCTCCGGCGTCGTGCTCGGGCTCGGCGAGGAGGAGGTCGGCGA
>JAABUV010008743.1_pt1 | contig 10150 bp, 14 predicted proteins | sample 5559971 | NCBI WGS metagenome assembly JAABUV01 (sample SAMN10711881, study PRJNA513362) | rock metagenome | isolation source: Antarctica rocks | place: Antarctica: Victoria Land, Knobhead nord | collected 2015-12-19
CAGGCCTCTACCGCGACACCGATCTTGGGCTCCGACGAACCAAACGTCTTTCGAGTCGCCAGGGCCGAGATTCAATAGCGGTCTTCATGTCTCTGGCGCTACGTATGTCGATCTGGAGCCGGCTTCCCTTCTGGATTCGCCACGCGACGAGGTTCAGGTCGTACGCCGTCGAGCCCGTCATGCGACTCCGAGGCGGGGCGGGACATGGCGTGAGTGGACTGAGGAGCGTCATGTGTATTCTGTATCATAATAGCCTTATGAAGATGACACCGCAAAGTTAGAAGAGCGCGAAGGGTCATTGCTCGGTGATGTGTGGTTTACCAGGCTCCTGTGGTCTTCCTCGACCCGCTTCTCATGACCACTGTGAGGCTTCGTTTTGTATCCGGGGGCCACTCCCATACGTCGGTGAGCGTCTGGCTTATATCATGAAGTTTGGCATGATCATGAGTTGACCGGGCAGACACTACCGTATCGACTGCCAAGGCGAAGGAGTGGAGCGAAAGGCGACGGGGTGGGGGCTGGGGAAGGTTGCGGTTGCACTTGCTGTGTAATTTCTGACGGGCCAGGATTTGGCCAAGGACCGGGCCGATACCTTATGCAGGCGGCTCGAGTCAAGCGTTCATCAATCTTCCGTCTGCAATAATAGAAATGCATCCCATCGCACTCTCTAGATCTACTTTGCCCTACGTCTCACATCGTTCCGTAGCCAGAGGCTCACATTGATGAGCAAGGGAGCAAGCGACTGAGCCACAGTGCCACGTGCAAACCCAACCACATGGACGACAATAATTGCTGTTACACCCCAGCAAAGTCAAATCGACCGCGAAATGCACAGTGGCTCGTGGGCGGGAGATCTGCGGCACCACGGGCAGATGAAACACCAACAACATCGATAGTTCCCGTAGGATCGTAGGTGGCTGTGCCTTTCAGATTGCGAAGGATTCACCACGATGCATATGAGTGGCGATCACACGGGATCGGTGCATGCTGTACAAACAGTGCATACCTAAGGTATCCCCCTCGTCGCAGTAATGATGGCATCCACAGCACCTCACGCTCAAACACTCGGATCGAGTCGGCGTCATGAGAGAGACATGCCTCTTCCTCCTCCACGCCGTCCCGCTCGTCTCTTCACTGGCCACATTCTATGGTTCGTCGATTGAGACCAACTCGGCAATAGCATACATGCTGATGGTTTAGGTAACGATTCATCTTTGTCGAACCATACCACGACAAGTTCCCGGCCCATCACCGCCTTCATAAACACAACGACGAGTGCGGACGACCCTTCGCTGACGTCGTGCATCTCCGCGCGATCTTCATGGAGCGCCGCCAACAGTTCCTGGTTCCAGCTTCCTGGTCACGTTCACACCTACAATGTCTCGACTAGCATCAGCACAACGGCGCAGAGGGAGCAGTTCTTGACCGATCCATCCAACGTGACAGCCGGATACCCGACCGCTTTCGCGACGTGCAATGGCATACCCTACGCCACCGACTGGTGGACGCCGACCATAATCACTGCAGTTCCTGCCACTTCGACAGTACCATTTCCAACGCCAGCACCATCTTGCACCGTCGACGATGATCAATGCATGGCTTGGTATCTCACCAACAATGTGTGCGCTGGCATCACGTCGTATCCCAATACCGGCATCAAGACAGCGCCAAGCTGGTGCGCTCTGTATCAGACATACGCGCCGTGCCCTTCACCAACGCAATTCTCCGCTCCTTGGACCTCACTTCCCAACGAGCCGCAATGCCAGATAGAAGCAGGCATGGTCAAGCTTCACTACTGGCCTCGCACCCTCGTTGCAGGCTCTGGCTGTAACCAAACACTGACGAGTGGCCCGACTAACACCACGCGCGTCGCAGTGATCGGGACCGCCACCATCACGTCTCCAGATGTTGCCATCTCCATTCCCTGGATCTACGCCCGCAACGTCGAGAGCCAGCGATGGGGTCGTTACCTACAAGACGTTGTCGTGACGCTGCCACCGGATGACATCCGGAGTCTGCAAGCCTTCATTGGTGCGCCGGTGTATGGAACTCGTACAGGCACGAGTTTCAATTTTGACGACCTCTTACCCGGCTACCCTTCGTGGGGAGAATGGCTCGGTCAATACGACTGTGGCAACGCCTGGGGCGCAGGAACTACAGGTGAAGGTGCATCCGAGCAGAAGTCAAACAAGTTCTGTGGTACAGTCTGGGGTAAGTTACTGGGTTGAAGACATCCGTTGGCGGCGACGGTCACCACGTCAACTGCTTTGAGACGTATACTGATCCTTTCTTAGTCGATGCGTACGAACCACAACTCGTTGTCCCCTCCCAGCTATCCACGCTCGTGCCGGAATGGGGCAGTCGAAATTGCGCAGGCATCTTCGCCCTTTGGGACCCGCCGACCGCTCTTGCAGAAGCGGCAACCGTGGCGGGCCTGACGACGGCAGTGACCGTGGAGGCACAGACGACGACCGCCGCGGTGCCTGCCGTCACACCGACGCGAGCAGCACCGCAGACTACTAGCGTGCGACCGACCGAGTCTGCTGCGTCAGGCAGCGAGGTCGCCGCACCGAGCAGCCAGCGCTCGTCGTCCGCGAACAGTGTCGCGGCGGCAGAGTCCTCGGGTTCCGCGCCTACCTCTACCTCCGTGATCTCTGGAGTCACATCTGCGCAGGTAGTACCGCAGGCCACGTCTACAACACAGACTGAGTCTCAGGCGCAGGCAAGCGGCGCTGGGGCCACTCCAGAGAGCGACACGTCAACTTCTTCGACGCTTGGCGAAGGAACTGCAGTCAGTAGCGAGCAGGAGGAAGTTTCGAGTTCCACGCCTGGGCACACGTCCACGACAATTGCTGTTGACACGCCATCTGGAACGCCGACCACGAGTTCGGCCGGCGCTGGTGTGGCTTCGTACATAGCTTCCGCTCTCGGGGCGACTCGTGCCAGCACAACCACGGCGGCTACCACTGAAGGCGGAGGGCAAGCGACCACACCCACGTCGGCTTCAAGTACTACGGGCAATGCCGAGCCAGGCAGTGTGAGTCCGGCCGGTTCAAGTAGTGCGGTTACGACGGAACCGGGATCAGGATCGGGCGCAGCGGTCGAGGTTACTGTATCTACACGTAGCGAGGGAGATCAAACGACTACGCTCACGTCGGCTTTCAGTACGCCAGACAATGCCGCGGCAAGCAGTGCAAGCCCTGCCACGCCAAGTAGCGCTGTCGCGACAGGGTCGGAGTCAGAGGCAGCGGTCTCGATTACGGTGTCTACGCGTAGCGGCAATAGTGCCGGGGACCCTGGATTGCAAACAACCAGTCTTGGGCAAACACTCGCCGCAATCTCGACCCTTGCTGGCGTTGTCATCCAGAATGCCGCCACGACTGCGACACACTCTACTGCGGCTGGCCTTATCCTCCAGAGTACCGCTTCGACTGCAACACACTCTACTGATGCGGCTGGTTCCACGGTAGGGACCGGAATCGGCGCAGACCCGGTCGTTTCGAGTACGGATCCAAGGACCTTGGTGTCGATTGGTGGCCAAGTATACACGGTGACAACACAATCGGGAGGGTCCACTGTCCTCGCCAACGACCAAGCTACTCTTACGGTTGAGATTGAAAGTAGCATTGCAACTGTCAGCGGTGAAGTCGTGATGTTGCTTGCCTTTCGTTTGAAGCACCGGTAATGGGTCAAGCTCCTGGCGAGCGGTAGGGTGATGCAGACCGAGATCTTCGAAGGCGGCGCTTCGGCCTTGGGCGGCTGTACTCGATGTCGACTACACGATCCACGGTTTCAACACGGACTGACGACTTCGATTCATGTGCTATATGGGACTTCTAGAAGGCTTGCTATTTCTCATGGAAAACAGGCGTTCTGCGGAGTTGAGGCGTTCTTCAGGGCATGGACGGAGTCTCCAGATACCCAAATATCGTCGGTGCTCCGATGGCAGCATCAGGTTTTGAAGGGCTTCATTCGGCTGGGATTCGTTTGAATGTTTCACGAGCGCAGGCAGGGCAACCTCGCCGGGCTGAGAATAATGTTTTGCGCGAGAGGTGCGGAGATAGTCAAAGAGCCAAATCTTTCAGGCCAAGAACAAAACTTGAGCTCTGCTCAGGTACATTCGCGCCACCGGTCAGTAGACCAATTCGCAAAACTCCGAGAAGGATATTGCCTAAGGCCAAGTGAGAGCGAAGGAGCGACCTGGTGTGATGATAGACAGGCGCGAGCCTTACCCGGGGCCTGTGTAGATCACCAAATCAGGCTCCACGGGCAGTTTCATCAGCTATGTCGTGCTCGCAAATGAAGCTGCCTCAAGCCTGACAAGTCAGGCTGAGGCTGGTGTTGCGACCGATTTATCGCAATGCCGCTGCGAGCCGATACTGCGATTTGATACGATCCTGGCTGTCATGGAGCCGTAAGGCTAGGCTGGGCTGTACGAGGCTGCAACCAGGCGCAGTACAACGACGTTTGGGAGAAATCTGCATCTAGGTCGGGCCCTCGTCAATCAGGATCCGGTCCGCTGGAGTACAACGGTGTCGGTTGGCTTGAGACTTGGTGCCACGTGACGCATCTGTATCGAGCACTGACGTAACTTGTCGCCGGTTTTGCGTAAGGTACATGTAGGTGATATCTGCCTAAATGGTGAGATGTATGGAGCTGGCATAGCGGTCGCCGAGGATGAAATGAGGTCTGAGTGCGCAGCATCGTACTGCTAGCGCTTGATGATTCACGCTAGAAGGAGCGTCATGTCTTCTCTCTCGTCTGTGGTTTCAGATGCCAATGTAAGGCATTCAATGGCTTCATGTATGCCTCCCTATCAATACACCATCCCCACGCTATCCACGCTACTCTATACAATCGTCTCCAGCTTCCGCGCGTAGCCCAGCGTATTCTCAATGACCGTATTGCTACTGCTCATGACGTCCTTCCCCGCGGCCAGCATCTCCGCCTCCTGCTGCGGGAAGTATATGCGGCCATCCTTCGCCACCCAGCCGCGCGCTTGCGCGAACTGGATGACCGCGCCTTCCGAGTCGAGGAACAGCAGGTTCTTGGCGTTGCTGATTTGAAGGGAAGGGTAGGCGCGCTCGGAGCAGGAGGCGATTTCAGAGCGGATGGTGTTGATGAGGACCTGGTACCCAAAACGTTAGTATACGCATCCTCGCGTGCTGTCACGACGCCTTGCGGTGGGTGTTGGAGAGGTGGACTCACCTCGCTGAACACCGCAAACTCCTCACTCGGCACCCGCTCGCCTTTCGTCTCGCCCCACACCTTATCGTAGCTGCCTTCCATCAACGCCTGCTCCAGCCGCACCGGATACTGTATCAGCTCATCCTTCTCGATATACTCCTTCCCACTGCTCATCTCCAAACCCTCCAGCACCGTGTGGAAACCTGCATAGTCGCCCACGCTCAATAGTAGCAGCAAGTACAGTCCCGTAACTTTGCTTTGATTCTTCGGCTTGCCTGCTCGGTGCCACCGCTCGTGGGGGAGGGAGTAGAAGGGTTGCAGTTGCTGGTAGTATCGCGTGAAGGCTTCCGTGTCCTTTAGCCGAATGCTGAGGAGGGCGCCGTGCTCGAGGACGGAAGTGGCGAGGAGGATGTGCTGCGGTGATGTGTTGGGGGATGGTACGAGCGCGCGGAGGTGTAGGAGGCCGAGCTTGGCTTTGCTGAGGAGTTTGGGCGCTTGGTGGAGGTTGTGCGGTTTCTCGAGTTGGCTGATGATCTGCTTCAGTTCGTGCTCCGCCATGTTGGGCTACTGGGTTGGTTTCAAGTGTGTGGTGGTGGCTGATGTGGTGGAAGCTTGAGTCTGTTCGTGTCGTGTGTCGCGGAAGGTTGTGAGATGCATGTCGTCGATCGCCTTGAGCCTCAGGCCTACTTCTTGCGGACGGCTCGGGCCATAAAGCTTGGTCAACTTAGATTCGCCACCACTACATGTCGTGAAAGCATGAGACGACCACGCGATAAACTTCTTCACACTGGTCTCCATTCGTTCAGAAAAGCAGGTGAACTCAGAATGGAATCACTCTTGTGCAGCCTGGCAATATTGCGATCCCGAATGTAGTCCCCCACATCCGCCTATCTGCTGACCGTGACCTCGACCGTAGGGTTAGGGTTCCTTCACCGGTCAAATTGGAATGTCACGGCATAGCAGTTGCAATAAACGCGATGCGATACGGTCTTGGTGCGTTGAGTATGCCCTGGCATCAGATCCGACGATCACCCGGACACGAGTATAGCCCGCCGCGGCTAATGCAGTGCCTATCACGCAGGAGAAGCTGCGAGTGCCAGGCCCATCGTACGGCCCTGTGAGATGCCCTGTAAGGACTCGATGGTTCATCCGTTGTTCGTAGACACGAATATCAACGTCTTGCCAGTACCCGGCTTCCACGATATCATCAACGTCGAGGTCTATCGCTTCTATGTTCCCAGTCGTGCGCATACACTTCGTAGACTCGATCGTGGTAAGCAACTCGCCCCAGGTACGTGATGCGCCGATAGAGATGCAACAGCTCCTTGTGCAACGCCGATGTTCGAAAATTCTCGGCATACGCCAAATGTACATGTAGGTAGTTGACTAGTTGTTCGGCCATACAAACTCTTGCGATCGCTACCTACACTCTCGTTTCCCTTGCGTCCTCCGCCGCGAAGCTCTTGCCGTTGCGCAAGCTCTTCTGCTTGGGTGCAACTCGTTCAAGTCGTCTCGGACGTTCCTCGTGCTGCAGTAAGGTCGCGTGTATACTCTATACATGACCTTTTTTCGCAGTATCCGCAGACTCCGGCAGTACGTCGCTCTGATGCGGAACGTCGTGAAAGGGCCCAAGTCTGCCCATCCATACGTCCTCTGCTCAATACTTCAAGCTGGGTGGAGGTGGTCCGTGTCTATTGCTTCGCACGTCAATGTACCACTGATCTTGATCCGAAAGATCTCGTTTCGAGGGGTCATGGAGGCACGAGACTCGCAGATGGCGTACTCGCGAGAGAGTCGACGCTATGATTGCTTGTCGGCGACTCGAATCTTGCTCGTTCGACAGCCACACGAGGCGTGGACCTGGTCTGTTCGAATATTCGCCGATCGTGGTCGAAGGGAGATCGATTGTGCGGTCAACGTCATCCAGGTGCGCGACGTAAATCGGTTCACGCGGAGGTTCAGCGTAGCCGACAGTATTCTCGAGACCGTCGAAGATGTCCAGATTATGGCATCGAGAACGTGTCGCGCTAGCTGAGGAGGTATATACAGTCCGTCCCATCATCGTTGCCAGTAACGCGTTGACTGCGGTAGCCTCCGGTAGGTTCGTGAGTGTATGATCATGATGCCATGCTCGTTGCACTGTCTTTGACATAGACCCTGTCAGACCATCCCCAATGATGGCCTCATGACCTGAGCCTCTCCGATGCGCTGAGCATTGAAGTATCAATGGAGCGTGAGCAAACTGGCTGCGTCACCAAGGTTGTCACTCGTCGTGAGCCATCGTGGGCGGTTGGAGAAGCAGCCAAGTCCATCACTTCGCTTCAGTGCCCACGCATCGCCGACTTTTCATAAGGCTGAGCGATAGGAGCAACCTGTCTTCGATCGAGAAATCCTCAGTCTCCATGCATTGAGATCGATACACATCGAGGTGGACTGGTGATGGCAGTGGATTTGCCAACCATCGAAGCTCACTCAATGCTCGCAAGACTTTCAACGAACACAGCACAGTAGTACTTAGTGAAAGAAGAACCCAAGGACTCTGTGTCCCTGATTTACTGGCCCGGCGGGTAAGAGGTACATGATGAGCCTTGTGCGCACGGACACAACCATTTCGTGAAATGCGCAATGGATCTTGGCGAGCAGCCAATGACAGTCTCGCTGCTTCATGGCAGCGATAGCGGAGCGAGGTTTCAGCCGAGAAGGAACGTGTCCTGGTTGCACTAGCAACCACGCGGCAGTTCATAGCCTGACGAGATGGGTACCATGTGGCAAACTGCAGTGTGTGAGGTAGGACTCTGCAGCGGTGTAGTCAATGGAGAAGGTGGTACGGGGCATTATTCGACCACATGGCCCGGGGAATGCGGAAGGGCGCCAGGGGCCGCCACGCTTGCAGTTGACCCGTTCCTTGTTGGAGATAGCGGAGAAATGCAAACGGCAGATCTAGCGTTGCCTTGAGATCCGCACAGCTCATGTGGAGAACTGAGAGAGCATGAGGCTGTGGGTTCTGATCTCACCGTCTTGAGTTGCATGGCAGCACGAGTGTGCCGACTTTGCATGCAGTCACGATCCTTGATCCAGGGCAATAATGCTTCGGAAGCCCAAAGCTAGCCGGTAGCGTAATGGTGCCTCGCTGGCCTTTGGTTGTATAGCCGTCAAAGTGGTAACATTCGCTTCGCATGCCGTTGGTCTCTTGTATCATCAAGTTCTCCTGCATTTGTGGCGTGACTGCTGCGTGGCATCTACAGGCTGTGAGCGTTTTGAGGATGAAATGCCGCTTCCACCGCTTTCGGATACTCGTAACAACGCGTGCTTGGAGTGACAGTCGAAGAGATCAAGGAAGCCTCTGCGCCAGATGTTCGATCGGTCTGGAGCCTGATCTCGAGTGTGGTGCGCAGGAATTTACTCAGACCGGGCACTGGGCAGTAGCTACTATGTTTCCACCACAATAGCGACCAGGTCAGTAGCAGTGTGGAAGTCTGGATGGGGAGGGTGCATGTGAACGGTATGGGTCGAGTATGCACGCTAAGAAGGCCTGCGTCGCGTCGGCAGTCGTGTGCGGAGGCTACGTTGATGGCACTCAGGTCTCAAGGAGTTCATCAAGTCTGGTGAGCTGCTCCATCGATATGAATGATGCCATACACGTAGATCCTAGTCGCGGCCTAGGGGTAGGGTAGTAGGGGGTTTTTTAGTATGCCCCGGAGCATTTACTTCCAAGCCGCGAAATGTGCATGAGTCTATAGGCTCCCACTGCCTCTGGGAGAGCACTTGACCGCGAGTGCGTAAGAAGTAGACGTGGGTAGCATGTTAGCGAGATCATGTTTCGACAACCTCGTCCAATTGCGGTGGCAAGAGCGTCCCTCGACAAGGCTTGGCGCTTCCCCTTGAGCGGAATTCACTTTGATGATCCTCAAGAATTCATCACCACAGCACATCCCTCACCCCAACAACTCACCTACCACCCTGCGGCCGCACTACGAGCTGCATCTCCGACCCACTCCTCATCAGCGTGCAGCTGGTGCAGCTCATCCATTCATTGGTGCGCGGCTTGATTTGCGCGTCCCGACCTACCCAAGACCCTCCTCCCGCACACCCTCGACCATCGACATATCCACCAACCCGATACCGGCTGGGAGACGAAGGCGTAGACGGCAGAAGAGCCGCGTGCTGTAAGTTGGTCCCCGAAGACGCGTCCGAGGAAGGCGCGCCGTAGAAGGGAAGCAGGAGAGCTTGCTTGCAGGGCTAGCATGAGCAACGCAACTGGGGCATGGCATACCCACAGGCGGGTCAGACACCGTTGCAGGACGCCGGCAGCATGGGTGGCATAGCCTTACTGCTCAGCTATAGCGTCCGCGAGATCGCCGAGCTGTGATGGCGCGTCGGCGCGCCGCAGAGGCAGACAGCCGCAAATTTGCCGCGCTCCCACTGCAAGCTTGCTCTCGTTTCCCATGTTCCCATGATCGGCGTGCAGCAGCGTAGTGCGGCCCATACCGGCTCAACGCACACCTTATCGCGTCCCTCGATCGAAGACTTACGTGTAGACCACAGGCGCACCACACATCCCTGTCAATTGAGGTCGTCCAGGCTCGCACCCGCGCCCTCAGCTTCCTGCACCTCATCTCGACATCACCACCACAATGGGTAAGCGGCTTTCCAATCTCCCTCACCTTCCTTGCCAAGTTTCCCTTTGGCTTGTACGCCCTCTCTGAGCATCACTTGCACACTTTCCAAAAACTTTTCTTTCACATTCAGGCTCGACCTCGACCTTTCACGGTGGCCAATCTCGCCACCAACGCGGTACTGACGCTCATTCCCACAGAAGACAACTACCGCCCCTCGCGCGATCGTGACGATGTAAGTATCTGACCCTTCCTTCTTTCGTTCTTCCAGACATCACCTCCAGAGTACTGGACCGGACCGGCCGTGGAATGGTCAGTCTGAAACCACTGGAGCTGGACAGCCGGAC
>JAABUV010008746.1_pt1 | contig 10148 bp, 9 predicted proteins | sample 5559971 | NCBI WGS metagenome assembly JAABUV01 (sample SAMN10711881, study PRJNA513362) | rock metagenome | isolation source: Antarctica rocks | place: Antarctica: Victoria Land, Knobhead nord | collected 2015-12-19
CTGCACACAAGTTGGTTGCAAAAGACTGATTCTGCATGTGTGTACCATTATATTACCCCAAGGGTGAGTGGGCTGAGACCAAAGACTTAGCTGCTCTGAATTTCAGATGCAGAAAGGGCAATCACACACAGAAGGCAATTGTCAAACCCTGCCTTTCTGGACATCCCACTACTGCCACAGCATCCTGGCAAAAGTTCACAAGCATCAGATGGAGCCAACGCTGCACTCTCAATGCGATTTCATACAGTTGGCAGCATTTGCACTGGGGTTTGCCGGTGCACCAGCTTTAATAGCAAAATCGGCTTTTCCCTTGTTTCCCCCATCAACTCATTGTTTTCAGCTGCTCACAGGAGACATACAACGCTACGCTGAAGACTCAACAGCAATGCGAATGTATACAACGCCAGAGAGGAATTTTCTAAGCAAGGGTGGTGCAATGCATGGTTTGAGAAGGAGCGCACCTGTTCCTGAGTTGCTCTACTTCTTCATCTGTGATGTTCCTGAATAGGACCTCTGGCTTGTTGATGTGGTGCCCTGGCGGCAAGATGCTGGACAGGTCATAGCTCTTCTTCAGGAAGTCATCAGTCAAGTGCAACGACTCAGCAGACACATTCAACTGCTGCTGCACCTGCAAAGAACATTGCTCAGCATGTCAGCAAGACTGCTCAAATAACGGAACAGCTTCATGATCAGGTTGAACATGTCAGTTCACACAAACACGGAATTGTATCTTTTCAACAAAAAAAGGAAAACCTTTAAGAAATAAAATAATATATATATATATATATATGTTTTCCGGTGCAGGCTATGTTTGTGTGAAGTTGCGCAGCTGCTGCTGCAATTGCTCATGTAGCGTACTTCAACAGCTTGCAAAGCCCTTGAAGCTTCTCACTGAAAAAAGTATACAGTGTTTGGCTTTTGTTGAGATACAAATTCATAGCCTGATGTCATTCACAGGCATTTTTGCTTGAGCATCTGCAGGGATTGTGTTGCGCGCTGCAGTATGCTTGCCAGCAAAAAGGTTGCAGCAGCACGTCATCTGCAAGGGCAGCTTTGGGCTCGTTGCAATTGATATTTTCCTTTACATCGCCACGATGCGTGAGTGCATGTGCAAAGTTCATGATGTGATTTGAGCATGTTGCATCTTGTGTTGATTGCAGTCCCTTGCAAACCTTGCCTGCGCAACAGAACAAATTCTGCAAGTAGAGACACGTTAGTCTTGCAGACAGGACTGTCTTTGCTTGCAATAGCATGCTTTTTGATACTGCAGCATGAAGTTGGCCAAATGTCATTGTGCCCAAGAGAAAGTTGAGCAAGAGGTTTGTGAGTTCATAAAACAAGTAGGTGAGATGAATGAATCTGGCCTTGCTACACTGCCAAACTGACAGGAATGCCCTAAAAGCTTCGTGGGACTTGAAACCTTGACGTGCGACTGATGTGAGCTGTATACATTGCTGTACAACTTGATCATGGCTCATTTCTGCCACTTCCTGAGTCAGCATTGATGTCATTCTTAGTGTGTAACAGCGAAAGATGAAGCATGATATCAAAGCTGACTCGTGAAGTGGCAGGAGCAAGCCATGTTCAAGTTGTGCAGCGTGTTTCACCGCTACACAAGGCTAATGCTGGACAGCAGAGCTGCATTCAAGACACATCAATGGTAAATTGTTTCTCACCAAGAAGATTATGAACACAGGGATTCTTGAAAACGACCTCGTTTGCCTCAGGAGCTAATGTTATTGCAAACATGCATGTCAAGCCCGTCCAATTCAGGCATCTGAATTGGACGGGCTTACAGTCCAATTCAGATGCTGCCATGTTGCCAGTGTTTAATGACTCCAACTAGAAGGTGTTTTACAGACAGCATAACCTGTTTGGTTATTGCTATGTCAACATCCTGGCAGTACTTTGTGGACACTGCTTTACTACTGTACAAATGCCTTGAAGTGACATAGAGCATACAAGCCTCCAGTAAGGCTGCTGCCTGGGTTAATTTAGGTTTAGGGTTAAAACCTGTACCCTAAACCCTGATCCAGCCCCATACATGCTGCCAAACCACCCAGGCAGGAGGAGACGATTACCTTGATAGTGATGGAGGGCATGTAGGGCTCCACTAGGGCAGCTAGGAGGGCCACTAGCCCCATGCATGCTGCCAGGTATGAGCCACACAGCTCCTTGTCAGCCTTCAGAGCCTCCCATGGCTTGTGATCCTGGAAGAATTTATTGCCTGCGTTCATTTTTCTTTTGTTCGTCGATGTCTATACAAAAAATGCATTTCTTTCTTTTGTTTCTGTGTTCAAACCTTGGCAGAGCGCATGCCATCTTTGAGTGTGCATGCCTTAGCATCAGCCACATTCATGACACCATGACAGCAACAGAAGCAGAGATTGTGCGTGGGAAAGGGACTTGTCAAGTAGCGCACACGCTCACAGACCTGAAAAGGAGATGGCCATAGCAAAGCAGACGCCATGCTTGAGCTTGCACACCCTCAAATGCATTGCTATTTGTCTACATCAACACCAAGACAGTTGCTGCACAGACTGCTGAATCTGTGCAGATCCAAAAGATGTCATGCACGACGCCTGCTCTCTCACACACAGATGCAATGGCCGCTGTAATACAGACGCCATGTTTGAGCGAGCATGCCTCAGGGACAAACACATGACTTGATCTGCAAAGCATTGACAAAGAAGCCCAATCAGAATTCAGAGCCTAAACCCTAGACTTTTCTCCCAGTGCATGATGCAAACTCACCTACAGACGAGATGGCCATTGCGATACGGATGCCATCCTTGAGCCTGCGTGCTTCAAGAGCAGCCACATAGGTATCCACCAAGGGCCCTACCTGCTGCCCTAGCTCCTGAACAGCCTCTCGACCCTTCTCAGCATGAGCGCTGGGGACCACACCCTCAAATCTGCACCGTGAACATGTGTGATAACTGTGGGTGTAGGACAATGAAGGGCACACTTGCTACCCTAGCTCAGTGATTGCCTGTCTGGGCAGCACACATTCACATCTGCACATACACAAAGCGTCACAAGACCAAGGATCAGATTAGTCATCTGCACATGTGTGCTGAAATGGTGTGTCCCATGCCCAGAAAATCGTAAAGCAACAAGGGACGCCAACATGCAGCAGCAGGACATTCAGCACACCATGACCATTGTAGTCACAACAATGATTGAACGCTTTAGGGTTTAGGGTTTTGTACGCTTTCCTCATGATGAGATAAGTACGTGCATGACTATTGTGCAGCAACACACAGCTAATTTAGTAGTGTCGGATCTTCCCCATGCATGCTATGCCAGGGGCAGCTGGAAGCTGGCCTGCACTTGGTGTGAATGTCAAAGACAGTACCCAATGGACAAGTCAGCAAGTGAAGGAGCTGATCAGGCTGAATCTCACACACATGCTTGCTGCAGATGAAGGGAAGCGCCATGACACCAGATTACCTAAGCTTGGTCGTACGCATTTGGGCAGGACACAGAAGGCGATTGGGCAGGACACAGAAGGCATTTGGGCAGGACACAGAAGGCATTTGGGCAGGACACAGAAGGCATTTAGGCAGGACACACAAGGCGTTTGGGCAGGACACTCAAGGCATTTGGGCAGGACACAGAAGGCATTTAGGCAGGACACACAAGGCATTTGGGCAGGACACAGAAGGCATTTAGGCAGGACACACAAGGCATTCAGGCAGGACACAGAAGGCATTTGGGCAGGACACAGAAGGCAACGCACACACATCATACTCCAAGCACTGTCAACAAGGCTTACTTGGTGTAAACAAAGGAGAGCCCTCTGTTGATGAAGTTGCCCAGATTTGCCAAGAGCTCGTTGTTGTTCTTGGCGGCCAGATCACTCCACTTAAAGTCGGTGTCAGACTGCTCTGGCCTGTTGGCTAGCAGGTAGTACCTCCAGGTCTACACATTCACACAGCAGACTGTCAAATCATCAGCAACATGGCTGTCTTGAAAAGCTAAAGCAGACAGAGGAGTAGCAGAACATTTCCATGCTGCTTCACTTGGAATGCACTGAAAATAAGAGACGAAGCCCAGAAGGCAATGCTTTAAGTTTGCTGCTTGAGAAGCGAATGTAGCTGACACTGAGAGGAACATAGACCTGCTTGGCACAGTCTCTGAGCCCAATACACTATGGCACGGCAGAGGCAACAGCAAAAGCCCAACAGGCAGTATTGAGAATTGCAGTGGGCACTGTAGCTGACCCCAATCTCCGTATTTTTTCCTAGACTTGTAAACCATCAAGACAGGTGAAAAGCAGAGGGCAACAGCTGAATAGGCACGAAACGGACACACTCAGAGAGGGCAGCAAAGAAAGTTCAACAGCAAGCGCAACACTTCAGATGGTGTGTCTGGCATCTGGCACAGGGTTCTTCAGAGTGGACCTAAACCACAATGGCGGCATGCAGACTGCTTGGTGTTTTGATGAACAAATGCATAAATTGGATGTATGCTTTTTACAAGAGAAAGTCTAATGCGTAGTTCAGTGACAACACAGACATGTAGCTGTCCTGCTCCCAAAGATGTGTGCAGAACTTTCCAGAAAGCTGCACCATGTACCCCACTGTCAGCAGGCAACAGGCAAAAGACAAAAGGCAACAGGCAACAGGTGAAAGGCCAAAACCAAAAGGGAAAAGGCAGGTGTAGCTGACCTCAACAGGGATACCAGTCTCCTTGGCATGGTCTCCAAAGACGCCCACTCCCCTGCTCTTGCTGAACATGGTCCCCTCATAGTTCAGGTACTCTGTTACACTGATGTTCTTCATCAGGGTCCACTTCTCACCTGCACACCACCAACAATGTCATGAAGACACCCACACCAATGGGGTCATGCTGCCAAGTTTGCCTGTTTAGTAACACTCCAATGACAGATTTTACGCTTCCCTTCTTGTGTTGTCACATTCTCCGCAGCAAAACCATGTTTCACTTGTTATTGTTGTTGTCATCACTGTGTTGTTGTTATTGTTATTGTTACTGTTGTTGTTATCTTTATGATTGCCTTTTCATTATTATCGTTGCTCTTGTGATATTGATTTAGGTTCTTATATTACAATTGTGATTCTGACTGTTACACATTTCTTTTGTTACTAACACGGTTATACTGCATCCTTCAGTTGTTAAGAGTACGCTCAGCAAAAACAAAAGGTAAGCAATTCATACCTGTGCCCAGCAAGGTAGCAGGGAAGATGACAGTGTGGAAGGGCACGTTGTCCTTGCCCATGAACTGCACTAGCTCCACATCATCAGGATTCTGCCACCAAGCCCGCCAGTCTGACACATAGTTGGCAGTGATGCTGATGTAGCCTATGGGGGCGTCAAACCAGACGTAGAAGACCTTGTCTTCATAGCCCGGGCGAGGCACGGCAGTGCCCCACTTGAGATCACGCGTGATGCATCTCACCTTCAGCCCATCACGCATCCACGAATTGGTCACCTGCAGCACACCTTGAATCACATCAGGAGCTGTGTGACTTGCGGTAGTACTGATGGTGAGAAGACAACTCAGTAGGCTGCTGTCGTGCTGACAGTGAGAAGAGAAGTATGTGACTTGCGCTGGAAAGGATTGCTTGTGGATAGTTTGTCTGCATCATCTAGAGCAGAGATGCACGTTTGAGCATGGCCAGAAAGTAACAAGAAATTAAACAGGGACATGACAGCACCCCAGACAACTGATCAGCAGCACAGAGCTGGACGGGATTCAGGGCAGGGCAGGGCAGGGCAGGGCGGGGCAGGGCGGGGCGGGGCGGGGCGGGGCGGGGCGGGGCGGGGCAGGGCAGGGCAGGGCAGGGCAGGGCAGTTCTGTTCTCGGGCAGGATTAGTATACTATCCAGATCTATGAAAGCCAAATCAGGGCAGAGTTGGGGAGGGCATGTCTGGGCAGAACCCGGCACTAGGACAAAAGTCAGGTCAGAGGACGTGACCCAGATATTTCGGCCCCATGCACAAATGTCTGAATGTCAGCAGCCCGTGTTGTTTGATGTGATGTGACGACATCGTTGCACACAGCAGTAAAAGTCACGGCAGCAGGATGTGCGCTCAAAAAAGTGGCTTAGCGTCACAACAGGACATGAGACATCCCATACATGCAGTTCTTGGTCACAGCTCATTCTTTGCAAGCACCCGGTGGAATACGCTTGTCATTTAGGAGACAACGCAGCAACTATGCCAACACTCAACGCCTCCTCAATAGCTTTCAAGCTCAACAAAGCAACATTGAATGGCAGAGCCATACGCACGCAAGCACGCACGCACGCACGCACGCACAGACGTATGCACGCAATACGGACAGCACCTAGCCCAAGCACAGGACATGGCAGGACTGCCTGAGGGCAAGCTTCAGGGCAGGGCACTTGGCAGAGCAGGGCATCACCTGGACACAGTTGTTGCTCCAGCCTCCCTTGTTGGAAGTGTGAGTGATGTAAGCCTGCAGCTGAGGAGTCAGCTTTGGTAGGTCCAGGAAGATGTGCTTCGTGGTTCTCAGGACAGGCGTGGTGCCTGTCAGCTTGCACTTGGGATGGATCAGGTCTGTGGGGTTCAGCAGATTGCCACAGCTGTCACACTGATCGCCCCTGGCATCCTGCATGGAAACCAAAAGGTGTGACACAATGATGTTGAGCGTTGCATTTTTTTGCAGGCCAGTAATATACGCTTTGTGGTTGTGAAGATGGATGATGGGTTTAGCCAGGTCTCCAGAAGGATCTAAAGGCAGCCTGCAAAAGGACCAAAAGGCAGCCTGCAGAAGGACCAAAAGGCAGCCTGCAGAAGGATCAAAAGGCAGCTTGTAGAAGGATTAAAAGGCAGCCTGCAAAAATCAAAAGGCAGCCTGCATAAGGATCAAAAGGCAGCCTGCAGAAAGATCAAAAGGCAGCCTGCAGAAAGATCAAAAGGCATGACGGAATGCCATTAAGAAATGGATTTATTTGCAGGCCAGAAAGATGTCCTGTGCTATTTCAAGGACGATATGATCCCTGTCAGCTTGCACTTGGGGTTAATCAAGTCTGTGAGATTCAAGGAGTGTCACACTGATGGCCCTGGCATCCCCTAAACCCCTGAACCCCTAAACCCTAAACCGTAAACCCTGGCATCCTGCATGGCAAACACAAGGCCTGATACAAAGCCATGCAGTAAAGCATGAAAAATGTGCTCATTGGTTCTGAGGACCGACCAGGTCCTTGTTAGCTAGCACTTGGGATTGATCAGGTCTGTGGGGTCCAGCAGGTTTGTGCAACTGTTACACTACTTGTTCTTGGCATCACATGTAGGGGGGAGTGTGAGAAATTATGGTCAATAGGCGCTGCGTTTGTAGGGGACAGCGTGAGATGAGCTGTTGTTTTTGGCACTCTGAAGATTATGGGGTTTAGTATGGATTTTACCCTATGATCTCAAAATACGTGTGCCTTTGCGCTTACATCTGCTGCAGTACTCTTGAAAGCACAGATGCATGACGCCTGCTGCAAACCCTGACTAGACGACATGCTTTGGCATGAAGAAGACCAAGAAGAAGAGTGAACAGAGTAAGTAAGAGGAGTAGGCAAAGAGTGAATGAAGAAGATCAAGCAGCAGAGTTGAAGCGCAACAAAAAAATGTAGCAGGAACACATTTATCTTGAGCTGGCATTTGGGGCCAGTGAGAGAGATGAGGAAATAGGACAGGAAGAAGAGTAAGCAAGAAGAGTACAACAACAACCCGAGTTGGACAAACAGGAAGAAAAGTAAGCAAGAAGAGTTCGACAAGCTGAGTTGGACAAGTAAGAAAAAGAGTAAAGGCAACATCTTGACCTCGAATTGGCACTTGGGGCAGGTGCCAGTCACAAAGCGGTCAGCCAGAAACTTGCCAGCAGCTTCACTGTACAGCTGCTCAATGGTCTGCTCCACCAGCTGCCCGGCCTTGTCCAGTGTGTTGAAAATGCCCTGCAAGCACAAACACAGCAGTCTGTGCACCTGTGCTTTGCTTGTGTCATAGTGCACGTGTTGATGCAATCAAAGGAAAGCAATAAGGTCTTGTCCAGGGTTGTGTAATTTCCACCAGCTGCAAGAAACTGACAGTCCCTGCAAGCATATTGCAACTGTTGATGCAAGCAAAGGAGAGCAACCCTGGTCTGGTGTGGGCAAGGTGCCCTGCAGGCACATTGCATCTGTTGATGCAACGCAAGAAAAGTGAGGTGGCCTTGAACAAAGAGTCAAAAGACACCTGCAGACCAGGACAGCTGAGACAATAATCAGCTAGACTCTGTTTTGGAAATGTCTGCCTTGACAGGATTATGGTTGAACAGTGCAAATAATAGCATCTGACTGAATTTCCTTCTGCCTCTGTTTGACTTTTATTTATTTTTGTGCGTAAACAAGCAACATTAAATCAACAGCCAAACGCCGCAAAACTGATCAACCACAAAACAACCAACGACATATGTGTTCAATGTGATTTGCAGGCAGGTATTTGCAGGCAGGCAGAATGATGTTTGATAATTTAGTAATGATCCATGAAATATGTAATACAAACTATATAATATAAACTATATGATGTATAATATGCAATATAATACAGCAAAGTAATAATCATAATGTAAAAAACTGTATAAATATGTGGCGCCCATTGATTGTCAGGTGCTATAGCATGCAGCTGCATTGGCAGATCAAATGCGGTCGAACACCATTACTGCACAGACAAGTGTTGCAATGGGTGCTCACCTGCCCAATCTCTGTCTGTTGCCATGTGGGTGTGCGCCCAAATTTGTCAAAGGCAATGTCAAACCACTCATAAATGTCAGCATGGATCTTGTTGTATTTGTCACAGATCTGCTGTGGCGTCAGGCCTTCCTCTAGAGCCTGCAGCATAGACAGCATCTTTGATCTGTGCATCTCAAATAACTATATGACTCAAATGGCATCTCAGGTAGCTGTAGACTCAGCAGAATATGTGAATTTTGATGAGGCTTTTCATACTTGCAAAAGGATGCAGAGTCAATGGTCCTGCCTTTGACAGCTGCAAGAAACAATTGGTGAGCAGGACGTGCCTATGCAATTGCTGCGCTACATTTTCCAGGGGTTTCATTCGTGTTTGCTTCCCATCTAGAAACAAGCACAAAACCATGTCTAGAAACTACAGCTCGATCACTGATGTTGCAATATCTGCAGACATGGCACTGAGCTGGCAACTGTAACAAAGGCCAGCTCAGATTAGTAAAATCATTCGACATCAAATTGAATGTGACCCCAAGTGAGACAACGAATGCTTTGTGGCTGTTGGTGAACAGCTATGACCTAGTGACAACAACGATATGACCTTATTACCAAGAAATCTTTTAATCTGCAATTTTGCACCATGTGCCCATGGAGCATCAGCAATGGGCAACCGGTCTGCATGTGTGGCACTGACACTGCTACAGAGAACAAGCAACTGTGTACGCCGTGTTGTGCCCATGGAGCATCAGCAGTCGCTCCTCCTCCACAACACAGCGTTACTAGATCCTTGTTCTCTATGACCGTGTCATTGCCGCGCATGCAGACGGGCTGCCAGCTAGACAGGGCAGCAGCGAGGGAGCCATTCATCAGAACACCATTTCAAGACTTTCTTTTGACAATTTTACTTTTTTCTACACTATTTACACATTTGTATTGAGTTTTATTTTATTACAATTTATTTTATTACAAGCCTTTTTATTATAACAGTGCAACAATGCTCACCTTGGTTTCTGTAGCAGTGCCATACTCATCAGTGCCGCACATGTAGATACAGTTGTACCCCCTGCTGCGGCAGTAGCGCGCGTACACATCAGCACTCAGCACGCAGCCAATGATGTTTCCCAGGTGAGGTACATTGTTGACGTAGGGCAGGGCGCTGGTGATCAGGATGTTCCTTTTGCCTGTAACATGCGCCGTGCCAAAATGATTGAAACAAGGATTTGGTGACATCATATCCATGCAGGTGGTTCCGACCTGAAACTGACCGGAGGGCAAGGCCTGAGCTGGTACCTGACTCATGTGGCCAGGACCAAAAGTACTGAGCAAAAAGAGAGTGAGGACTACCAGTGCTTGGACAGCACACCCAGTTACAATTGCTGTGCCCAAAGTGCGTGTAATTTATGTGCCCAGTGACATTGCGCATGCAGCACGCATTTGTGTCACGAC
>JAABUV010008748.1_pt1 | contig 10147 bp, 10 predicted proteins | sample 5559971 | NCBI WGS metagenome assembly JAABUV01 (sample SAMN10711881, study PRJNA513362) | rock metagenome | isolation source: Antarctica rocks | place: Antarctica: Victoria Land, Knobhead nord | collected 2015-12-19
GTCATGGTCAGATGTGGGATCAGCGTCTTGTGTCCCACAGCTGACTCACTGTCAATCAGAGTGGCGGACATGGCAGAGTGTCTTACCCCTGTCAGCTCTGCCTGATTCTGTAGCAGCTGCTGCCGCATTTCTGGCTCTGTCACGAGATGATTCTGCCAGCTGATTGTAAGCTTGCTGCAGCCCCTCCTCACTGTCCTTGATCTGTGTGTGAAGCTCAGCAAGCTCAGATCTGCTGTCCTGCAGCTTGCTGTCCCGCTCTGACAAAGTGGCACGCAAAGCAGCTATCTCTGTATTACGTTGCCTGCAGTAAAGCAGAGGCATCAAGTGATGCTGCAGAAGATGCTGAACCAACAGTGAGATGTGCAAGCATTCATGTCCAAGCTTGCGCTTGTCACAAGCTGATGCAGGGCTGAAGCTAAGAGCTGTGATGAGACAGGCACATGAGGTCAGGACAATCTTGACAGTGCATCTGCACAATGCCAAAAATGCATCTTACTAACTGTACAAGCTGCAGACTATGCCTTGTCAGCGTGTAAATTTGTGTGGAAAACCATGCTGTGAGACTCTTACCTCAGTGCAGTATCTGCTTTGCTAAGCTGTGAGTTCTTGCTCTTGAGCTGGGTTGCCAATGAGGCAAGCTCAGCTCTCACAGCTCTGTTGTGTGCTGCTGCCTTCTGCTGAGTCACTGATGCAGCCTCATGCTGTGTGGAGGGCTCCATCTCAGCAGTCTTCTTGGAATGCTGTTTGATGACCAATGATTTCTGCATTGCTGCAGAGCCATTCCCCCGTGGAGGTGGAACCATTCTGCGCACTGCTGAGGCGCCTTTTTGGCCAGGCATGACAGTTGTGGCTATGTACATCTCAACTTCCCCACTACTGATACTTTCTGCCTGTTCACACCGTGTTGACGCCTGCACAGGAACTGTCTCTGTAGATCATACCTATGGGGGCTCCAGTGGCTTTTTCACCGGTAGCTTGCATGATGTACCTGGTGGCCTGTACCATGCTCATGGACATGTGACGACGCTGCACCTCTCGTCACTCGTAATGTGTTGACGTGCAGCCTTTTTTCAGGATGGATCGCTCGTTGAAGTGTGCGTTCCCAGCACCTTCCACCACAGTTGACTTGTACCTGCAGACAGCTTGCGCTTTGAAAGGCAGTGAAATCGTCCACAGCTTGACTTCATTGCACGAGTTACCGGCAGTAGATGCCGTGCCCCCAAGGCGTTCATAGCTGATCTACACGGCGATCTCCACGGATCAGCTGTTCCTTGGCAGCGTAGAAGCTTGTGCCTTCGGATGTTGGTATGCTAGATCGGTTTTGGGACATGCCAAGTACACAATCTCCGCTAGCCGAGCTTGTCTCAGGCGTCAGAATACGCACACGAGACATTGGAACCTTTAGCACCTCGATCTGCGCTGTTAGTCATCAGGCCAAAGACTTGCACACAGTTGACTACACAACGATGAAGGCTGAAGTTGGCAGCAGGCAGTTTTTCTTACTGGTATGAATCCGATGACCAATTCCCGAAACTGCACTTTAGCAGGCAGTTGTTCTCTTCAAGTGTTCAGTGGAATAGACATGACTAGTCCACCAAGGCAATGGAAGGCTTTGTTTGAAACGCGTAGGCATGCAGGCGCTGTCGACTGCTGTAAGTGTTCTACCTTAGAGAGGACGATACATGCATCCTGTCTCCATCTTCTGTGCAGCAGAGGATTCCAGGCACTTAGAGATCATGCAAGCTGCTGGGCGTTGAGGACATACATGTCCAATTGATAAGATAACACACACAAAGAGCCGAATCAATACACACAAGTGACATAAGGCAAAAATGTTCAGTCACTTCTCAATGATGCGTAATGAGCGTATAGCTTGATGAGGTTGCCGCTTGTCTTTGCACGCAAATGGTTGCACTTGTCCTGCAAAGCCACAATACTACATACAGTATACTTCTACATGCTGTGTTGCCATGCCCCAGGTTGACAGCAAATCAACAATGCTATGCACTCATTCCAAACAGTAAATCTCAGACACTGCATCATAAGCACTTCATTGCACCCTCAGGCGAGGTTCTCCTGCTCAAACATGATCCCTCAAGATTGCGCTGGAATTTTCCCTAACAATGTGTCTCAGCACAGCTGCCTGGGGCAAAAATCCGTCCACTGTAAGCAATGTCTGCCTCAAAAGAAAAGCTGACCTTCCGCCAGGTCATGACACCTTGCTTGCAGCTGTAGCGCACAGGACAAACTGGCAAATGAGGGCTACGTTTTCCTGGAAGCCTTCTCGTCAATGCCAGATGTTCCAAATCGCCTGCGCAGCTCCTTCAGGACATGTTCTATTGGCACCCCCTGCAGCGGCACTTGCCTCTGGACATCAACAGCAAGGGCAAGATACTGTTGCAAGACATACAACAATGCATGTCTGCAGTCACTGAAACCTTCTGATAGACATGTCACAATGCAAGTTTTGCTTCAAGAATTTATAGCATGGTGCCATCTGAAGCAAGAGCACTGGTGTGTCCAGTCTTAAAACTAGAACTTCTGTGTGGGAGCTACTATCAGAAAACACCCACATTGAGCAGCAAAACGCTGCCCTGGTGCTGTCAGCGAAACGCCCAAGTCAGTCTGTGCCTCATATGAAACACCAAAAGCCTGGTTTGGCTTATTCAGTGGGATTAAAGAGGCATCCTTGCACAAAAAAAACATCCCAGCAAGACCGCTTAATGTCATGTGCAGGTGACCATACAAGACTTGAGATGCCTGCTGGAAAGTGTACATATAGAGCTTCATGGATGCGGAACAAACTGTGAATTGCTCGTAGCCTGCTCACCAGACACAAAGGCATGCTGAGCCCTTTGACACTAACACACACAAGATTGCCGTTGTGCTGCTCATGCTCCATTTGCCCTTCAACACGGAAAGTGTTGCAGAACGCAAAACAGCAAAGCAATGGGATGTACCTGGACATTCAGAAGGACCATGGAATGGTACAGCAGGTCAGCCATTTCTGAAGCAGCTCGCTCTTGGCCTTCCTGCCGTTCAAGAGTCTCACACAGCTCCCCGGCCTCCTCTCTGATCTTGCTGCACAGCAGCTCCTGATTGCCCGCTAGCTTAGCAGTCCAGGAAGGCTTGCTGCCTGTTGTGTGAAGGGCAAACAATCCTGTGTCAGCAACCATATACACGTGCAGTTTGCTGGAAACACAGTAGCACAAGCCCTGCTTCAAACACTGCATGAACTAAGCCAGCTGATGACATAGCAGAAAAGATTTGAGAGCGAGGGGAAGCTGCCACCCTGCTTGTCAGCAGTTGGCAGCGGTAGACCAGGACTGTGCGGGGCAGCAACTGACAAAAGCATAACTGAGAGCCTCTGTGCATGCTTCAGCTCCGCAGTTGCATGCACAAACACAGCTTGTCCCGAACTCAGCAAACGTGATCTATCTCAGCCAACCAGTATGGTTGCGGTGGTGTCACAGCTACTGCCTACATGTCAATCAATCCAGAGCAGCAAACAAAAAGTTCAGGGTCACCTGGATTTTGACTGGATTGCTCTATACGCTGAATAATGATGTTCTCCAATGCAAACAGACTACTTGCAGGCATATTGCTCCTGGACTCATGGTGACCAGCCTCTTGCAGACCGGCATCAGTTCGCTCCACTTCTGAGAAATAGCATGTCCTGGCACCCTACATCAGCAATTGCCCTTGAGCACCGCGTGTTTGAGGGGGAAATTGCACAATGGTGCAGTGCCATCAATGGCAACAGCAGACAAGTAGGTGCAACTGTCTCTGAACAAATGCCAATCCAAGCATGTGTCTGCTGTAATTGGCAGTCATGCATACCGTGTGACAAGCTGGTCCAATTGGCTCGCCTTGATATATAATTGAGTCCCGATCGCAATCTAAGAAGACCTTGACGACCTTGATGAAGTTGCCAGATGTCTCCCCTTTGCACCAGCGACCTTTACGTGATCTGCTGTAGAAGGTTGCAAGCCTGCAAGCAAACAGACATGTGACCAAGCTGTTGCACTTGTCAAATGAACAAACTCACAAAGAGCAGCAGGTATATTCACCTGGTCTGCATGGTCTCATTCAGCGCTGCCCTGTCTGCATATGCTTGCATAAGAACCTCTCCTGTGTCCACATGCTACACTGCCAGCAGCAAAGATAGTCAGGCTCAGACGGAAACGAATGACGCAGAGCTCTTTACCATCATGCATTCTCAATCACAGGCGACGTAGTATGTACCTGAGCAATGACGGCCACCAAGCCGCCGGTGTCCCACTTCAGACCGTCCAACCAGGCAGACATGCCTTTCGTGTCAGCTTCAGGAAGTGGCGGTGCCTCCGATACATCCTGGATGGCAGCTTCTGCTTGGGCAGAACACTGCAAGATCCTCTGCTTACAAAGCTGGGCAGCCGCACGGTGTGATGCAAGCTTTTTTGTTTGTACAGTGCGGGTGCAGTTCAGCTCAGCGGTGCAAGCGGCCCGCTTGCTGAATGTTTGAGAGACCATGGCCCCCTGTGCAAGCGCCATGGCCACTCAAAGCGGGTTGTGGCTCCTTCTTTCGACGACTTTGCACTGAGGCAGCATCTTGTTGCCCAGGTGTTACGCATCACATGCACAGATCAGCTTTGACCGGGCGCTGCATGCACCAGTTTGGAAGGCTGGCAAGTCCGACAGTCGCGCAATACAGTGTCGTACATTGTCAGAAACTTGTGTGTGCTTTTCGTATACAGCACAGCCGTGTTGCATTGGCCAGTCTAGACTTCACCCCGCCTTGATCAACACTAGAGCGTTGACGCAAGTGACGAGTTACAGGTGATAGATTCCATTGAATCTTGGAAAGTCTTGGATTATATGCAGAGTTGACCCTGTGGATCAGACGGTCAGCTCTCTGCAGTACCCCACCTCCACCCTTGAAGGACTCACGCTCTGTGATTGCTGTGCAGCATGGGGTCCACAGCACGTCTGAGCATAGTTCAGTTCATGGGTGAGGGCGCATCAACATGTGGGTACTGCCACTCCAACGGCGCTACCAGCCTTTCATCCGGAATGTGGTGTCACAGTCTCACTGTAGACCAGTACCAAGAGCTGGTGAGAGATGATGTTTTCTATAGTCAAATCATCAGCAATAGACCATCATGCTTCATCAGTGAAGCTTGTTTGTGGGTTTGTAGATTGACAGAGGTTGGAGACGGTCTGGCTGCTACCTGTACAAGCCAAACATGCAGCAGACTTGCTGTCCACAGTACCCAATTCGCCTTGATGTTCATAACTTCCAGCCAAATAAGGTGCTGTCTTATTCATTTGCCCTTTGCTTGCCTATATGATGCTAGGATGTGCTCAGCATCCCATTTGTGCCTGAGTGCAGGCACAAAAACGTGTGCTGAGAAAGTGGGACAGGTTTCTTGCTGGGGGCCCTCTGACTGCAAGCGAGGATGCCGATTACAAGGTCAGTATGTATCTCTTTTTTCACTGCACGTACTGACATCTTTGACATGACACATGGTACACCCAGCAATGCACATGTGACAATGCACCAGCATACCCAAGTGTAGTGCACCTGCTGGTAGATGTCTATTGCTTTGAGTCACCCTTTGGTCTCAATGCTCAAAAGCATGCAGTTTGAATGGGGGCAAACTGACACTTTCAATTCAAAACCTGACAATGATCACAGTACAGCAATACTTACATCTGAACTATGTTGCAGGATCATTCGGATAGGAGCATCAACCTCAATCAGGGCTTTTCTGACAAAAGGTGTTGTGCTGCTTGAGTCGTGATGCACGACTTGTGCTGCTTGATTGTAATATGCTGTCAAGTACAACTGCCATGTCTGCATTTGCCAATCACTGCAGATGCTCGTTTGTCCCTGCCATCAACATCCCAGACTCTAATCTTTGCCATTTCTGTTGACCGTTGCGCGTGCACCATACAAAGTGGTTTAGGTTTTGTCATGCGATCTGTTTGCCTTTGTGGCATGGTCCTTTGCCTTACAAAGGTTGCCCATCAGTGTGAATGCCGCCTGAAGGCAGAAGACAAGCCACAAGGGCCAGCCAGAACCCCAGTGCAACACTGAGGCAGCTGTCTTGACACATCAAAGGCAGCAACCGCCTGCTGTGCTACAGCTGCGTGCTCAGGACAACCGACAGCACTTCCCAGAAGTTGCAGTGTTTCCAATCCAGAGTCTTCTCTCAGATGTTGTCGAAGCTTGCATGCAGTCAGGACAGCTGCCTACTTTGAACAATGCACAGGTGGGTTTGGTGAGAGCATATCTTGCAGCTGTGCTTGGCTGTGCCTATTGAATTGTAGAACAGGCTGGTAACAGTGTCATCATGGCAACCTCAAAGTGTTCAGCTTTGCAGCCTCTGTGCTCAACAAGGCTTGCACAAGCACTGAATGTCAGTCGATGCAGAACGGCTGTGTCACCCCACTCACCATCCTGACTAGTGTGGTAGGGCTTTGCTGTCAATGCATAGCTGGCTGATGATGAGTGTCTCCTTGGAGTTACATCTGTTGATCATCTTATCAAGTTGGCATGTAGTGCAGTTCATAACGGGAGTGACCTCAAAACCCAAGTATGTATACCCCTCTGTTGGGTGATGACACCCCTCGCTGTGCAGGCAAAGGTCAGCATTCCTTCAGAAAAGCAGGCTAAGAAGCTGCCAGCAGGAGTAAAGATGACAAGCCCAATTGCTCAAGTGCTGGCTGGAGGCTACCACAAAGCCCATGAAGCCAAAGCGCCAAGCGTCGACACCGTGACTGCCACCCTTGCTGCTGCAGTCAATGTCAGGTCAGTCTCGTGCTGACATGTCACCCTTCTGAATCCCAAACTTTATTACGATCACAGCCCAAAGAGTTCTGTGTTGGATGGCATTCATGCACGACGTCCTTGCCAATGCGTCTATGGCACTCACCCTGTCAGCGCACACCCCTGGGGTGCATCTCAGTGTCTAGCGTCAGTAGATTCTGGCATGCAAAACTAGGTTTATGCACAGCTAGTAGCAAAAGGAAAAGAAAAGATTACACCTTTCGGCGTCAATTTAATGAGAAGCCAAGTATTATACCGGGCTGCCCAGGCACAGCTAGTAGGAACCTAGCAGCGGCTAGCACACCTGTGATGTGACATGTATGAAGTGCCAAAAGTGCGCAACATTGTTACCCAATATGGTTTTGGCGGTAGTAAAACGGAACAATACAACGTATGAAGAGAGAGAGAGAGATTACAATGCTTTAGCCAGCCAACAAGTCTGATCACACATAGAAGAAGACAAAGGTCAAATCTGGAAGGAATCAAGACAGCTTAGGACAAACTTGCAGATGATCTTTTTGTGCAAAAGAGGACCCTACGGTGTCGGTGTCCATGGAGAACAAAGGAGCATTCTGCTGCCTAAGTGTGTGGAGAGCTGGACATTCAAAAAACATGTGCAATTCATCTGCAACAGCCACGCCACCACAATGTGTGCACACCCTACTAGCCCTGGCAACAAGCTGGCCCCCAGCAAAACGGCCAAGCACAACTGGCAACTAGTGAGAACCAAGTCTAAACCGCAAAAATTGCTGCATGCGCCTACCAGAAACGGGTAGCTGACAGTACTGTCTACGCTGGCTAAAAGGCTTGAACCAATGATGGTATGTGCATGCGACAACCCCAACAGTAGGGGCTGCCCTAGGACAATGTGGGGCATAGTCATGGGCGCCGCCCAAATGCTGACGCAGGGCTTTCAGAATTTTATCAACCTCCAGAACAGGGAGTTATCACAGACTGAAACGGTCAAATACGTTCATATACAACTGACGCCTAACCGTAACTAGCCGTAACTAACACCCGGCAGTTAGGTCACGCAGCAGGTTGGTACAGCATCCTATTACCATTGCAACCATGTCTGAGCACGCTGTGAAGACAATCAAGGGTCTAGAGTGGAACCACGTTGTTATGATTGACCAGCCGGTTGATGCTCAGGGCAATCGAGTTGGTGACCCTAGTGTGAAGTGTGGCTAATGTGATACAGCCTTGAGAGGTGGTGCAACCCGCATTCATGCACACCTGTTGAGAGGCATTGACATTATCAAGTGCAAAGGTGTAACAGGGGCTGAGGCTGAAGCAGCTCTGAAAGAGTAGCAGTTGAGCTAAGTTGCCAAATTGCAAAATGCGGCAGAGCTGGACAAACAACTGCAGCACAGTGACTCTGATCCTGAAGCTGCTCGTGGCAACTTCAGACAAGCCTCACGTGCTAATGATCTAGTGTATGTCTTCTGCAATCTTCATCTTCTCTATCGTGTTCTGGCCTGAGTCTGCAGAGATTGCAGACTGAACACGCTTGAACAGACGGAGATTGCAGAACACACACATTAGCGTATGAGTATGATGAGGAGTACATTGAGTGGGACAGTGAGGAGGAAAAGCTTGCTCAGCCCCTGTAACGCATGAATCAACTTCAAACAAATTAAGTGATATATGTAATATTCACGTATTTTTGTTGCAACACTTACCTTGCTGGACTGATATTGGAGAATACTGCGTATTGTAATTGCCCATTATGCAGGGGGTCATACTGGTGCGCAATATACAGAAATCCGCTTCAATTTGTTTCTCGTAGAGCTTTTTCTTGACCCAAGCTGACTTCACCTCAATGGAGCCAGCAGTCCATCAGTATATGCAAGCAGTTGGGATATGTTGCTCCCACACACAGCTTTGTAGAGCTCACTATTGTCCACATACAGCAGCACTGAATTTGCAAATTACTGCAACTAATTTGCTACTTTCACATTGTGTTTGCCTGCATTTGAGGATCAGCTAACATGAGCAGCAGCTTTATTGCTGCATCACACCCACCAGTGCTGTGTCAACAAGGCTGCATATCAATGCACAAGAGGCTGATGTAGGCACTGTCAGAGAGGTACAGCACCTGTGCAAGTATACTGTTTGACCCCCAGTAGGACAGCCATTTAGCCTATGGGTCTGGAAAACAGGTCTGCAGTGTGGACTTCAAAACAAGGGTGATGCATACCTGACATCTACTTAGCTTTGGTTGGCAAACAGCAACATGCTTCAAATATCATCGCAAGAATGCATGCACTTACACACTGGTCATCTTGTGCAAGCTACAACCCTGCCTGCATAGGATGATGTGTGCCTTAAAGACCGTATCAATAATACAGACAGCAGCAACACCGAGAGCCAGAAAAGAACTGCACACCCTACAAGCCAGAAGCAGTGTGTGACAGAGCGAAGATGGCGTGCAAGTCTTTGGTGAGTAGCCCAGATTTAGCCAAACAGGCATGAGAATGGTTGGGCTGTCCAATGAAGACTTGCACATACTCTAGCTCTGTCACGCACTGCCACAGGCTTGGTGACTGTTGTAAACAGGACAACTCTTAGACATCCTGGCACTGTGCAGCATGGCTCTGTAGGATCAGCTGCCACTCTCATCCCAGCATGGCTGTGCATCTGGTACTCAGAAACATGCTGTGCAGCTTCGCCTGCTAAAGTATCTTGAAACAGTGACCAACAGCAAACATGATTAGTCATTTATCAAAGTGCGTCAGCAAATGGTAGACAACCAAAATTACCCATTTATTGCCAGGCTTTGTACTTGGACGCACACGAGATGTCAGTTTGTAACTTACGTCACGGTATCCTTCCCAAGCCCAAGGGGTTTGTATCAACCTCAGCATTTTGCAAGGGCTCATGATTAATGTGCAAGGCTTGCAGCAAGATCTTCTCAAACGAGTGTTTTGCCCTAATCAGAACAGCTGTTGTTGGCCAGAACTTGTCGACTCAGGAACAGGAGTTTGTGACACACAGGATGCCTAAATAAATGACGCTTTGTGGTCAGCTGAATGGCTTTCAGGGCTGGGACAGCTTTGGCCCGTGCTCATCAGGCTGAAAAGTGGTTGTGTATGCTTGAAGGCTTTGACTGGCACATCAGGCCCGACCACTCTGGCCAACCGGTGGCTTGGTATGCTGTCATCATCAGGTTCAGCAATATGCTTGATGACGACAGCATACCAATCCACAAGTTGGCCAGAGTGGTGGGACCTGATGTACCGATGACAGTCTTCAAACATACATGACCAATTATCATCATGATGAGCACAGGCCACGTGTCCCACTGCCGACTCATGAACTGATGTGCTGTCATCA
>JAABUV010008753.1_pt1 | contig 10143 bp, 12 predicted proteins | sample 5559971 | NCBI WGS metagenome assembly JAABUV01 (sample SAMN10711881, study PRJNA513362) | rock metagenome | isolation source: Antarctica rocks | place: Antarctica: Victoria Land, Knobhead nord | collected 2015-12-19
GGGGCCAACGAGGCTCCTTCATCGAGCTCTCCTGGGGCGGCACCGAGCCGCTCACCCTCACCGACGGGTCCACCCGCTCCTTCCTGCAGGACGGCGACGAGGTCACCATCACCGCCACCGCACCAGGTACCGGTGGTGGCCGGATCTCCTTCGGAGAGGTCACCGGTGGAATCGTGCCAGCCCGGTGACCTGTCTCTCCTCCGAGCAACCCCGCCCTCGCAGCCAGGGGCGGGGTTGGTGCCACCACCGGTCATCGACCGAAGGTAACCATCCACTGGCGGCACTCGGCTACCCGATGTTCTGACCACCCCCTCGGCGCTGTCGCCGTTGTCTCGACGACACGGCGGGCTCGTCCTGCCATGCGATCTCAAGGAGACCCGATGTCCACCCCTCAGTCGCAAACCCTGGACCGGGGGTTGCTGATTTTGGAGCAACTCGCGGTGGCCGGTACCCCCCAACCGGTCATGGCTGTCGCCGCCTCGGTAGGGCTGCACCGATCCATCACGTACCGGTTGTTGCGCACGCTGGAGGATCGAGGTTTCGTGGAACGAGACGAAGCCGGGCGGTTCGCGCTGGGGCTGACCGTCGCGTTGCTCGCCCGGGGGGTCCGGACCCCCTTGCAGGCTGCAGCGATCGCCGGGCTCACACCGCTGGTCGAACGCCTGGGTTGCACCGGATTCCTCGTTGTCCGATCCGGAGACGACGCAGTAACACTCACCTCTGTAGAACCGCGCGATGTCCCCAGTCACGTCACCCGCCAGCCGGGTACCCGACACCCGGTCGGGCGGGGTGCCCCCGGGCTCGCCCTGCTACAGGCCGACCCGCCCCACGCTGACGACCGACCCGAGCTCGTAGCCGCCCGACACCGCGGCTGGGCGGTCAGTGACGGCGAAGTCCTCCCAGGGGTGCGGTCGGTATCCGCGCCCGTACTCGACGGCGAGAGGCAAGTAAAAAGCGCTCTCGCGGTCGTCTACACCGGGGACCGAGATGACGTCGACCAGATCGGATCGGCCTTGGTTGATGCTGCGGCACAGCTGTCGCGTGGAACGCGGTAACCCGAGCCCACTCACCGCACGGCCAACCGACCACGACGCCCCCCAAGGGACGCGATCCGGCAGTACTCCTCGTCGACGTTACCCTTCGGCTAAGGCGGGTGACGTCTCCCTTGTGGACACATTCGACCGGTGCTCGGAGCAGTCGCGGAGTTCCTGTTCGAGGTCCGCATCCCACTTGCCCCGCCCATCGACGTGGGGCCAGGTCCCGACGGCCGGCGCCTCGTCCTACTCGCCGAGTCCGGACGCTTCGCCGGGCCGCGGCTGCGCGGCGAGGTGATCCCGCTGTCCGGTGGGGACTACGTCCGCCGGCGATCCGCCGGCGTCTCGGTGATCGACGTGCGGCTGTGTCTGCGCACCGACGACGGCGCCACGGTGCTGATGACCTATCAGGGTCGGCTGCAGGCGAGCAAGGTGAACACGGACTACGCGCGCGACTTCGCCAAACCCGACGATCCGGCTGGCGCGGACCGCTACTATTTCCGCACGAACCCGCTGTTCGAGACCGGTGACGAGCGCTACGCCTGGCTCAACACGATCGTGGGCTGGTCAGGCCCGGTTAGTTGGTCCCCTCAATCCCCCGTTGACGGCAACAAACTGGGTGGCACAACAGGATTCAACCCACCGCCGTGGCACCCCATGCCGGGTGCCCCGGCGGTGGGTTCGGTGGCGCACCCCGGCTGTCTGGGTGCGCCACCGCCGGCCCCTTTACCCGGGGTCGGCGGCGTCGAGCTGTTTCAGTGCGTCGTCGAGGATGCGTCGCAGCTGGGACCGTGTGCCCTCGATGACACAGACCGTATCGGCGCTGAAGACCAGGGCGAGCTCGTCGACGACGTCCTCGCCGATCTCGGTGCCGGCTGATGCGACCTCGACCGCGGCGGCGGCACTCATCCATTCCACGCGCACACTCACGATGCGCTCCTGACTGGTTGGTGGGAGGTGTGCGCGAACAGCACCCCGGACTCGTGGGCGAGGTGGCCGATCGCGGGGTAGCCGACCATTACGCCACCGCCGCATCGTCGGAGGAGGTCTCACCCAATGCGGCGAGTACCCGCCGGGCCGCGGCCACCACCTGCTCGCCGGATTCGCGGACCTTGTTCACGTCCCCACCGGACCATCCGGCGACGTAGCCGAAGGTGTAGGACCCGGCGTCGAGTCCGTGGGCGGCGGCGAGCACATAGGCCACCGACTCCGCTTCCACTTCACACCGGCCGCGGCAGGTGCGGTAGGTCGGCAAGTCCTGCACATGCCCGCACTCGATGTGCCCGAGCTCATGTGCCAGGGTCTTCACCGCCTGGGCGTCGCTGACGTCGGCGCGGATCCGAACAATCTTGGTCGCGGGGTCGGTGTAGCCGTTCGCTCCACTGCACTCGCCTCGCTCCACGGTGTAGCCGTGCGCGGTGATCTGCGCGGCCAACCCGTCCCACAACCCGGCCGGCGCCTGCCCATCCAGCAGCACCGGGCCCACCTCGGGCAACGGCTCCCCCTCGGTTTGGGAGATGTCGAACACGTACACCGCCCGGAAGCCGCGAATCTGCCGCCGAGGGCTCTGCCCGCCGGCCGCCGCATCCTCGGACGGGCCCGCCGCGTCCTGCTCGGACACCAGCGGGCGGTAGGTGCACGGCGCCAAGATCGCGATGCCCTTCTCCCCCTTGCGAACCTGCCTACCCAGGCCCTGCCACACCCGGAACCCGGCGACCCGGGACGCCTCAGGTGCCTGACGCGCGATCAGCAGGACGTTCCGCAGCGAATACTGCGGCATCCGGGCCACGATCTGCAGCATCTCCTCCCACCCCTGCGACGACACCAACGCCGCAGTGCCGGCCACGATCTGCTCATGCAGCTCGGCGAGCCTGTCCCCCTGACCCGCACCACCCCGGGCAGGGCGGGGACGGCCACGGCGAGAAGCGGAACGGGAAACAATTCCAGCAGTCATCAGAGTCTCCAAAACGATTCTTCGTGGGCTGGTCAGGCCCGGTTAGTTGGTCCCCCGAGTATACCGCGCAACTACCCCAAAACCGCTGTCAACAAACGACTAAACCGCCGAGACACCCGGCATGGGGTGCCTGCGGTGAGGTGCGTTTCCGGGGCCTTTCGATTCAGCCCATTTCTGTCGGTGCAACCCACTAATGTCGAACCTGACCAACACACCGGGCCTGACCAGCCCACGAAGTTTCAAGGGAGTTTCACCATGACCGATCTGAGTACCACCGTGACCGTCATCGACGCCTGCGGGCGGGCACAGGTACCCGTGCTGTTGCTGTCCGACCCAGGGATGGGCAAGTCGAGCCTGGTCCGTGGCATCGCCGCCACTGAGGGCGTGCCGTGCGAAACGGTGCTGGGTTCCATCCGCGAACCCGCCGACGTGGCCGGGCTGCCCGTCATCGGGGACAACGGGGTGGTGCTCGACCCACCAGCCTGGGCCAAACGGCTCCTGCACGCCGAATGCGGCTACCTGTTCCTGGACGAACTGACCACCTGCCCACCGGCAGTGCAGGCCGCGATGCTGGCCGTCGCCCTGGACCGCACCGTTGGTGACCTACGGCTGCCGAACGCTGTTCGCGTGATCGCCGGGGCGAACCCCGCAGACCGGGCAGCAGACGGTTGGGAAATCAGCCCACCGCTGGCTAACCGGTTCTGCCACGTCAACTACGCCCCCGGTGTCGATGAGTGGCTAGACGGCATGACCACCGGGTGGGCCGCGCCCCCCGCCTCCCGCGCGATCGGTGCCGACACCTTGCGCCAATCAGCCATGGTGGCGACGGTGACCGGATTCGTACGGACCCGACCGGACCTACTGCACGCCTTCCCCGACAGCGCCGCCGCCACCGGGGGACCGTGGCCCTCACGGCGGGTGTGGGACATGCTGTCCCGCGCCCTAACCCACCTACGCGACGACGACCACGCCGCCACCCAGGCCGTCGTGTTCGGTCTGGTCGGTGAAGGCGCGGGCGTGGAGTACCTGACCTGGCGGCGCGATGCCGACCTGCCCGACCCCGAAGCCGTGGTGAACGACCCCACCATCGTGTCCTGGAATGAGCGCCCCGACCGGGTGTGGGCGGTGCTGTCCGGTGTTGTTGGCTGGGCCGCTGCCCGAGGCACCGTGCAAGCCTGGCGGCAAGCGTGGGGGCCACTGCTAGCGGCAGCCGAGCACGGTGCCCCCGACGTGGCAGCAGCAGCGGCCCGCGTCCTGGGCCGCTCCCGCCCAGCGAAAGCTGCCGTCCCGGCAGCAGTGCGCACCCAGTTCGCGCCGATCCTGGTCGCCGCTGGACTCTCCGAGGACAGTGCGGCATGAGTGCGCCGGTCCGGGCACTCACCAGCGCCGAGGAACGCGCATTCCGCCTCGCCCGACTGGTCGCCGCCGAACTCGCCCCCTACTTCATGCACGCCCTGTTCGCCGCCGCACCCGTGGCTGCCCCCGGTCTCGGCACCTTCGCTGTGGACCGGCACTGGCGGCTCTACCTCGACCCGCAGGTACTCACCGGGCCAGGCGGATGGGACAGCCACACCGCTGGGGCCGTCCTGATCCACGAGGTCGGGCACCTGCTGCGCGACCACGCGGGCCGCGCCGATGCACTCCCCGCGCCCTACAACCACCTGGCATGGAACCTCGCCGGGGACGCCGAAATCAACGACGACCTGCTCGCAGTCGGCATGCCGCTTCCCGAAGGGGTCATCACCCCCGAAGCGCTGGGCTGTCCCCCCAACGGACTTGCCGAGGACTACTACGCCACCCTGCACGAACCGGGCGGGCCGAGTGCGGCAGCCGACGACGGCGGGGCGGGATGCGGGTCCGGTTCCGGGTGCGCCGCCGTGCCCGGCGAGTTGCCCGCCGACCAGCACCTCGCGGACGGGACAGCGACAGGGATCGACCCCGCCGAGGCCGACCTGGTACGTCGCCACGTCGCCCACGCCGTGGCCGACCACGCCGCCGCCCACGGGCGCGGCACCGTCCCGGCAGGCCTTGAACGGTGGGCGGCAGACGTACTCAGCCCACCGACCATCCCCTGGGCACAACTGCTGCGCGCCGCCGTACGCCGCGCTGTGGCCGACCAAGCCGGGCGTACCGACTACACCTACTCGCGACCCTCCCGGCGACGCGTACCCGGCACCGTGCAACCCGCAATGCGCGGACCGTCCGTGATCGTGTCCATCGTGGTGGACACCTCCGGGTCGATGAGCAGCCATGACCTCACCGCCGCGATGAGCGAGGTGGCCGGGGTGCTGCGCTCCTCCGGGGTGGCCCGCGACCAGGTACGGGTGTCCTCCTGCGACGCTGCCGCCACCACCGGGCGACGCGTGCACTCGGTGAGCGCCGTCGCGCTCAGCGGCGGCGGGGGAACGGACATGCGGGTCGGCATCGCCGGAGCCGAAGCCACCCGCCCGGCACCCCACGTCGTCGTCGTGCTCACCGACGGGGACACCCCGTGGCCCGAGCACCCCACCCGGGCACGGCTGGTCTGCGCGGTGATCTCCGCGCGACCGCCACACGACACCCCGCCGTGGGCAAGCACCGTTCACATACCACCCGCCGCGATCTGACACGGAAACTGTCGGACCCCTTCACTAGCGTGATCATCACCAACGGGCCTGACCAGCCCACCACCCCAGGAGTTTTCGACCATGACCACCGAACCCAGCGCCGCGTTGCGCACCTACGCCGACCAGATACTCATCGGCACCGGCCTGACCGGCGCCCACGCCGAAGCAGCCGCCAACGGCACCCTGCCCGAAGCGCCGCCACACGCCGCAACCGCCGCCGCCGCGCTGCGCGAGGGCTGGACCACGGCGGCACACAGCAGTCAGGGCATCTCGTGACCGCCGAATGGTACGACCTGGGCCAACGCCTGCATGCCGCACGCACCGGCCACGCCGTCGCCCGCCTCCTTCACTCACCCGTGCCCGCCATACCCGCGCCCATCGCCGTGCGGGCCACCACCGACCGGCACAACGTCACCGTGACCGTCGCCGCCCCCGGCCACCCCACCGACACCGCCTGCGACACCGAGGCACTCGCCCTACTGAACACGGTGGGCGTGAGCATCGCCGCCGAACACCCTCGCACCTTGGTCACCGACGACCCGGCCACCCTGCCGACCCTGCTGGGCCTGGCCCGCACCGTCACCCCGGACGGTGGCTACGCCGACACCGCCGCGCACATCGCGTGGTGGTCCGACCGCGCCGATTTCCCCGGTGGCATGGCTGTCATCCCGCTACTCGACGCCTGCCGCCGCCGCTGGATCACCGGCAGCACACCCGACGCTGAACACCACCCCGCCACCTGGCGGACCTGGCTCGGTGTGGACGACACCTCCTGCACTGCCGCCTTGACCCTGCTCGACAAGATCACCGAGCTACCGCCGCTGCCCCTGCTCGACACCCTGACCGAGGACGACACCTACTCCTGGGGCCGCGCACAGTCCGAGCACGCGGACGGGTGGGACTGGCGACGACCCGACACCATCGGACGCGCCGCTACCGGACTCCGCGCCCGGTGCGACGCCGCCGACGTCTACGCCGCCGCCCTGCTGGGCGACCCGCTGTACCGGCAGCGCGCCGTCCACACCGGACACGTCGTCACCGGCCACGTCCTCCCCACCACCAGCACCCACCGCCAGATCCGGGTGTCCTGCGACCGGATGGATGCCCGCCTACGCGTCGGCAACGCCGTCACCGGCTGGACCGGGGCACCCCAGGACAGGGCTGAACCCTTCGACGCCACCGTGCACACCACCGAGGTACTCACCGGCCGGTTGACCCTCACCCTCACCGGATGTTCCGGCACTGTGCCCGCAGCCGGACACCCGATTACCCTGCACCCCGCTGCACCCAGCCCCTACCTGCTGCGATCCGGGCGACGCCGCTACCGCCGCCTGTTCGCCACCCGCCACTCCTGGCTCACCACCGGGCGCACCCCCACCCCGACCCGCCGCGAAGTACCGCTGGAAGTGCTCATCGCCGGGGCCGACGACTCCTGACCCCACACCACCACGGGCCTGACCAGCCCACCATCCAAGGAGCACCACTCATGCGCACCATGCCTCACCACGTCACCCAAGCCGCCCCGGCCGCACCCGTCCCCACCGTGGCCTCCCCGCAAACACCGCACCACCACCCGTGGCCGGGACAGGCCATCCTCAACGACCCCGTGACCGCCCGCGTGCTGCACGCCGCCTGGTCTGGGGACCCAGCGGTGATCGTCCCGAGTCCACCGGGAGCGGGCAAGACCCGACTTGTGGCCCTGCTCGCCGCCGCACTCGCCGGGCGGGCCGACCTACGGGTCGGGATCGCCGCACAGACCCGCGACCAAGCCGTCGAGCTCGCCCGCCGCGTCGGGGCACTCACCGACACCGCCGCCCTGATCTGGTCGGCGAAACACCCCCGACCCGACACCCCCGGCACCCGCATCGCCACCGGAACCGGGGTGCGCTACCCCACCGACCACGGCGGCATCCTCATCGCCACCACCGCCCGCTGGTTGTACTGCGACCCCGCCCAACTCCGCTGCGACATCATGATCGAGGACGAATCCTGGCAGGCCACCTACGGCGACCTGGGAGCACTCGGGGCCTACGCCACCCAAGTGGTGTGCGTCGGTGACCCCGGCCAGATCGACCCCGTGGTGACCGGCGAAACCCGCCGGTGGCGGACCTCGCCCACCGGACCGCACCTGCCCGCACCCGACGCGTTGATCGCCGCCCACGGCGACGCCATAGCCACCGTCACCCTGCGCCACACCTGGCGGCTCGGACCCGACACCACCGCCCTCATTCAGCCCGCCTTCTACCCCACACTGCCGTTCACGTCCCGACGCCCACCCGAGCACCTAACCGACCCGACCGGGCACCCACTACCCGAAATCGCCCACCAGCAGGTAGCCGTGAACGCCGGACCGGGCGACCCCGCTCTGGTCACGGCCTGCGCCGACCGGGTGCGCACACTGCTGGACACCCACCTGCACACCAGTGAGGGCACCCGAGCACTCAGCGACCGGGACGTGGCTGTCGTCTGCGCCCACGTCACCCAAGCCGCCGCCGTCCGCGCCACCCTCGCCCACCACCCCCACCTATTGGTCGGCACCGCGAATCAACTCCAAGGCCTCGAACGGCACGCCGTCATCGCCCTGCACCCCCTCGCCGGGTACCGCGACACCGAAGGTCACGCCACCGACCCCGGCCGCGCCTGCGTCATGCTCTCCCGTCACCGTGCACACCTGAGCGTGGTCCTCGACGCCGCCACCCCCACCGTCCTCGCCGCCGCCGAGGCCGACGACACCACCGCGCGCACCCACCGCACCGTCCTCACCGCCCTGCTCAACACCCCCCACACCTGACCCACACCACACCCCCAAACGGCCGGCCACCCAAACAGAGCACCCCATGCCGGGTGTCTTGGAGGCCTCTCACCACCTGGGGTGGGCCGGCACCAGCCCTGCTGAGCAGGGGTCAGGGGGAATCCCAGCCCTTCAGGGCCGGGAGAAGTCAAATGAAGATCACGACCAGGGCGAGTGCGGAGCAGACCACAGTCGCACCCGCCAACAGGACGTTCAGGTCAGCGGGACGGACTGAGGGTCCGGCGCGGACAAGGCTGAGAACGACCGTGGAACCGACCGCCAGGTCAAACCCCAGCAGGTACAGGACGGCGGTCATGAGGCTGCTCCTTGCGGTCCGTTATAGGAACTCATCCCGAATGTCCTCACTCCAGGTCACCTGGTTTCCCACGCGAGTTGAACCCCAGTCGAACCACATCCCTTTCACCCCACGGGGATCGTCGTCGCCGGGATCGGCGAGCACGAACATCTCATCGGTCACTGGCGATTCCTGATCGAGGTCCCAGTCGCCAAGGATGATCCGGCTGGTCTTCATAACCGCGAGGAGACGCCGCGGGCAGTAGCCGAGCCGGTGTGCCGTCGTCAGTGGCCAGTGCTTTTCCGCGCGACCGGCAAATGTGGCCACGTCACGGCCACCATGCAAAGAGCCGCGCTCGTCGATGCCTCCTGGTTTGAGCACGACGACCGCGGTACGGGTCACGTCGTCGTACTTGACGGTCCCCGCCTTGCGCATCACCGCTGACACCAGGTGGGAGGTGCTCTTCATGCCGGCGCGGTTGGTGGCCTGAGCAATGAGCTCCCCGGTGTCAACGTGGTCGCTGAGGACGACACGGACACCGGCCAGGGCGGCCACGTGGATCGCGATCGCCTCCGCCTTCAGCGCGTCGGCCCTGGTGCTGAAGGGCTCGGGGGTCTGCAACAACTCGGCGCCGCGGCGGGCAAGCAGCGCCTCGGCGTCTTCGTTGTGTGGCCCCCACGCTCGGGTCATCTCATCGCCGATCCCGATGTACAAACCGCCGCCCTCCTCCCGGCTCTCATAGAGGTAGAGATATGTACCCATTGCGGTCATCGCCTCTCTTGTGCGCGGGTGCGGGTTGGTTCCCTGACTGCGCGGATCCAGCTGCTTTGCTCTTCCCGCCGCCTGTAATGCCGCCCGAGTCGGCACCCATAGGCCGGTCACGGGAACGTCAGGGTTCCTGCGGTTCCTCGGGCGCTGGGGAAGGATCGTGCAACTCAGACCAGGCCAGGCTGTAGGCCAGGACGTGGTAGGCGAGCTGCGGGACGGGTGGCCCGTAGGCGGCGATCAGGGTGAATCTGCTGTACAGCAGAATCGGGGACTGCGGATCTGGGTGAGTTGGCTGGTTGAAATCACGGTAGAGGTGCCCAGCCAGGACGAGGTCCTCGCAAGTCCAGTGGATCTCCCACACCGGCGGTGCGCCGGGAAGACGGATAGCCCCGGTGCAATGGCGGCTAGTGATCAATTTACGGGCCTTCACGGTCATCTCTTCCGCGCGGGGGTTCGCGTCGTCGCGCAACAGCTGGAAGGTCAACCCGCCGGCGGCCGGAATGTGCTGAATCAGGTCCTTGACGTCGACGGGGCCGTGCGCAAGCCCGGCCTCGACGGCGTGAAATTCATGCATCAGGAGCGCTCGCTTTCTGGTAACGATTCGAGGTAGTCCCACAGCGGGTTGACGTCACGGCCGGCGCCGTCGATCGGGTCGGCAAGGCTGCGGACGATCCGGTTGGTGGTCCGGATGCGGC
>JAABUV010008754.1_pt1 | contig 10143 bp, 12 predicted proteins | sample 5559971 | NCBI WGS metagenome assembly JAABUV01 (sample SAMN10711881, study PRJNA513362) | rock metagenome | isolation source: Antarctica rocks | place: Antarctica: Victoria Land, Knobhead nord | collected 2015-12-19
AACATCAGGCAGCAAGCCCGTTTCAGCGCCGGGGAAATTGTACACCCCATCGGTGCCCGTCACGATACCCAGGCGGCGGGGCTGACTAAAGGTGGTGAGGGTGACACCGAGATAGTGGGCAATGGTTGTCGCCGCGAACCCACTACCCGCCATACGGACTAACACCCCCTCGACCACTTCGTAGACATAGCCGTCGTCGGGGATGGTGAGCAGGTCGTCCACGGTCACTGGCCCCATACCAGACACAACCTCGGCCCAGGGGGCGGGGTTGTGTCTGGTATGGGCGTGACTCGTCATAGTTTGCTCTCACGTGGCCCGTAGTCATTCGACTCAGGCCGGCAGCTCCGCCGGCTCACTCTTTCCCTAGTATACCCAGCAGGAGGACCACCTGTCCTCTCCTGGTGTACCGCACATGTCTGAGCGGCGACGCCACACGACCGTCATGCACGTACCTGGCACGTGCGCCCGCGCTCTGTGGTGGAACAGACGACGCTGAAGATGGCATTCTCGTCTCCCTGATCCACAGCAACAGGGGACGTGTCTCGCTCCCGCGCCTTCCGCTGCCGGGAAAAGAACCACCAGGGCTGAGCTGGCTCGCCGTTGGCATAGGCCACCACCGCAGTGAAGGTATCAAGGACACAGGGATCGTGGCGCACGCCGTCCATCTCGCAGAGGCGTGCGTACAGCGCGTCGGGATCCTGGCCGGCGAGGTCAGCACGGCTGGTCATGCCCAGACGCAGCAGATCACGTGCGATGGCTGGCCCCACGTTGGGGATCTCTTGCAGGGCATGCACCGGGGTCACGTCTTTGGTCCGTGTCACCTCTGGTTCTCCTTCCAATGCAGAGCGGGATTGGGGCGCTCGTGACCGGCTCTCATTTGGCGTCAGGGAGTGTGTAGGTGAGCGCATAGAGGTGCCCTCCGTCGACGATCTCAATCGTCATGGTGCCAGCGAGTCCTGCCAGCTGTCCGGTCCCGGAGTCGGGAACGACCGTGACGCTGAGCTGTGGAGTCCCGCGTGTCATGGTCCCACTGTGTTGCAAGGCAAACGTCCCACTTCGACCATGGAGCGCTCCGGTGACCTGCTCCAGGGAGACGTACCCGGCTGAGCCCGCGACGTCCGTGTTGACGGCGAGCATCTGCCCGGTACTCGTCGCGTCGAGATCACCGTAGAATTGTTTCGCGATGGACAATCTCCCCACGGATGGCCCGTCTGCCTTGTCGTCCGACGCTTGAGGAAGTAGCGTGACATCAAAGGTTCCTTGTGCTCGCATCATCACCACCATTTTCATGCACATAATGACCTGGTTCCCGACCACTAATAGTAAGCGCCTTACTGCTCACGCGGAGTGAGGACGCAGAACTCGTTGCCCTCGGGATCGGCTAGCACCACCCACGGAACCTCTCTTTGACCGATGTCGATGTGGCGCGCTCCTAAGGCCAGCAACCGCTCCACTTCCGCGGCTTGATCATCGGGGGCAAGATCGAAGTGGAGACGGTTCTTGACCACTTTCTCATCCGGGGCGGCACCGAAGAGGATAGCGGAGCCTGACGTGTCACTCATGGGCAAGATGACCACCTCCTCCGCTGTCGTGACGATGACTCGGTAGTCCAGGACGTGACGCCAAAACTCCGCGAGAGCCGCCGGATCATGGGCATCCATGGTGATCGTGTAGACACGGCTAGCCATCGGCGCCCCTTCCCGTAGTGAGAGGTTGTGCGGTGTACAAGAGTGCTAATTTACTATGTGCAGTAAGACTCTGTTCCTGCCGGAGCCCCCATATGGCTCATCATCACGCACGATATAAGCTATATTATAGAACGTTAGTACCATGATTATCAAGGGGGGTTTGTCCCATGAAGCACTCTGCTGGGTGAGTGGTAGAGGGTAACGCTGAGCCAGTAGATGACCGTCAGTGTGACGTCAGCACGGGACCAGCGTGTGTGAACGAAAGACGGTACCCTCAGCCGCTGCGCCCTGCCGCAGGCGCAGCAAATCGCTACAGACGACTGCACCGCGCCCCACCACGCTGTATGATACGCGCAAAGATACGGCATCACTGGAAGATGACGAGACGATGGGGAGCGAAAGAGTCCTGAGCAACATCTATCCTCTGCTGCCACGGCTGACCGTCAACTGGCACTTCATGCGCGCGTTCCTCGCCGCCGAGCCGCCCTGCTTTGCTCTTGGGCTGGTCGAAGAACGCGGGCGAGCGGGCGGCTTCTTGGGGGTTTCTGCATGACCCCTGTGTGCTTGAGTCCCATCGTTGCTCCTCTCATCATTTAGTCGTTCTGTCTGTCACGGTCCTCACCGTCGCCCACCGTCACACCATATAGCTGATGTCCGACCCGCTCGTGGGGTAGGCATAGACCATTTCTTTGAGCGCGCTGGCCGGTAAGCCCGCGCGGATGGCGAGCGCGAAGATGTTGATGACTTCCTCGGCGTGCAACCCTAGCAGGTGCGCGCCCAAGATGCGCCCGGTACCCTCCTCGACCAGCGTCTTGAACCCCGTGTGCGGTAACGCCACCCGGCGCGAGGAGTACCAGCCCGACGTGTCCTCGTGGCGCGTCGCAAAGTGGAGACCTTGCGCCCGCGCCCCGGCCTCGTCCAGGCCAACCGCAGCGAGTGGGGGCGTGGTGAAGACGACGCTGGGGATGCCCGCGTAGGTAGGCGTGCACGTGTTGCCCTCCAGCAGGTTGGCGGCAACGATGCCACCCTGCATTCCCGCGACCGGCGTGAGCGGGAAACCTCCACTGTCCACGGCGTCGCCCGCCGCGTAGACGGCCGGGTTGCTCACGCTTTGGAGATACGCGTTGACGGACACGCCGCCTTTGTCCGCCCGCGCGACGCCCGCCGCCGCCAGATCGATGTCATCAATCTCCGGCTTGCGGCCGGCCGCATGCACCACGAGGTCGACCACGACATCCCGCGTCTCATCGCCCGCGCGGACGTGGACGATCAACTCCTCGCCGCGCTTCTCGATCGCCTCGACCGTCGTGCATACCTGGATGTTCACACCGAGGTCGCGCGTGGTCTGGACGAGTTGGCCGACGAGATCAGCGTCGAACCGCTCCAACGGACGGTCGCCCCGGTGCAGGATGTCGACCTGGGCGCCGGCGCGCGCCGCGATGTGCGCGAACTCCATGGCGATGTACCCGCCACCGACAAAGGCGACGCGGCGGGGCAGGGCGTCCAGGTCCAGGAACTCCGTGCTGGTGTTCAGGTGCTCCTCGCCCGGAATGCCCAGTGTGGCGTGCCGCGCGCCGGTCGCGATCACCACATGCCGGCCAACCAGTGTCTCTTCACCGACCTGCACGGTCGTGCGATCGACGAATCGGGCGCGCCCGTGCAGCGTGACGATCCCGGCGCTTGTGAAGCTTTCGTCCGTGCTCTCTGGCACGTCGTCGACGAAGGTGTGCTTGAAGCGGATCAGGTCGCCCCACTCAAGCGCGAGGCCGGGCGCCGAGACGCCCTTGCCCTGCATACGCCGGCTCCAATCCACCAGTTCGGAGACCCCGACGAGCACCTTCTTGGGGTCGCAGCCGCGCAGGGCGCAGGTGCCGCCGAAGGGGCGTGAGTCGACGACGGCAACGCTCCAACCCGCCTCACGGCAGGGGTAGGCGACGCTCTGGGCCGCCGAGCCCGTGCCCAGAACGATCAGATCAACGTGTGTGGTCATGCGTGGTCGTATCTCCTTCGTCCCGACGTGACCGCGTGTCGCGCGGGTGTCGCTCTAGATGATCGGTGAGAGGGATGGGCGCGGCCGGCGTTAGCACCGGGGCCGCCGTGCCTACTCCGCGCAGCACGAGAGCTTGCTCGGGTCCTTGTAGCGTGAGATAGCCACGATCTTGAGCGCCTCGGCCATGGTGGGGTAGACGTGCAGCAGGTCGATAAAGTCGTCGATCGTGGCATGGAAGCGCAGCGCCATGGCCGCCTCGTGGATCACCTCGCCTGCCTGGACGCCCACCATGGAGACGCCCAGCACCTCGTTCGTGGCGGCGTCGGCCACCATCTTGATCAGCCCACGCGTGTCGCGGATCGCCCCCGCACGCGGCACAAGCTCCATGGGCACCGTGTTGCACCAGCAGCGATGGCCGGCAGCAACGGCCTCCTCGTCAGTCAGGCCCACCACGCCGATCGGCGGGTCGGTAAAGACGGCGCGGGGGATCACCGCGTGATCAACGCGCCGCAGCGTCTCCCCCGAGAGCGCATTGTGGGCCACGATGCCCCCATCCCGCGCCCCCACCGGCGTGGCCATCTGGCTCTCCTGCTGTGCGCCGATCACATCGCCCGCTGCCCAGATGTGCGGCACGCTGGTGCGCAGATGAGCGTCCACCACCACGGCGCCTCCCGCGTCGAGGCGCACCCCGGCGTCCTCCAGGCCCACGCCCGCCGTGTTGGGACGCCGGCCCGTGGTCACCAGCAGCCGCGCCGCCGCAAACGCGCGCTCCCGTCCGTTCACCAGGGCGGTCACGACCACGCCCGCGCCGTCGCGGCGCACATGGGTGACCTGCGTCCCCGTCTGCACGCTTAGCCCCTCCGCACGCAGGATGTCGCCCAGCGCCACGCCGATCTCCGGCTCGTAGGCCCGCAGCAGCCGCTCTCCGCGTTCCAGGATGGTGACCTGGCTGCCAAACCGGCTAAACATCTGGCCCAACTCCACGGCGATGTAGCCGCCGCCGATCACGATGAGCGACTCCGGCAACTCCGTCAGTTCCCCCTCTTCCCCGCTGGTGAGCAGGTCGCTGGTGAGGTAGGGCACATCCCCCAAGCCCGCGATCTCGGGGATCAGCGGCGATGAGCCCAGGGCCACCAGGACGTGGTCGCCCGTGATCTGCGTCGTGCCCTCCGGTCCCGCCACCTCCACGGTATGGGAGTCACGGACGCGCACAGCGCCCTGCTCAATCGTGACCCGGCCTCCCTCGTCGAAGATGGAGAGATACTTCTTCTCTCGGTAGCCCGCGATCACCGCGTCCTTCTGCGCGATGAGGCGCTTAAAATCGAGGCCCAGCTCACGGCCTGTGAGCCCGGGGTAGCGTGGCTCACGGGCATCGTGGAGCAGCTTGGCTGCCTCGATCAGGTTCTTGGACGGCAGGCAGCCGCGGTTGACGCAGGTCCCGCCCACCGTGCGGTGTTCCGTCATCACGGCCGTCTTGCCCAATTCGTTCGCGGTGATGGCAGCGGCAAAGGCCGTGGAGCCGCTCCCTAAGATAACCAGGTCATAGTGGGCCGTCATGCTCTCTCCTTGTGTGTTCATTTACTGCCGCAGGGCCGCATGCCCGAGCCGCATCGCCAGGCTGCGATTTGTGGGCTGGGTGAGAATTTGCACCACGGCCGCTCCTCGACGCACAAGAAGGACGCCCACGGGCGCGGCGCTCGGCCCGCACGTGGCACAGGCCCCCGCGACGTACCGCCCACCGTCCGCCAGTCCGGGCACCGTCACGCCGGGGGCGCTTGCGTCGGCTAGCTCAGCCGGATGATAGTGGAGTAGGAACGCGGCAGCACCGTGTGCCGTGTGAAAGACGAGCACTGTGACACTGGCCACGGCGCCGGCAGGCAGGGTGGCGTACTGCGCTCCCCCTGTGACGAAACCCGCGTGGGTCACCTGGGCCGCTGCGGCCGGGGCAAGCAACGTACCCGCGCGAGTGGCTGTCTGGACCGGCAAGAGATGGGTGCCCCGCGGGTAGGCCAGGGCAGGGGGGAAGAGCGCGCGCCAGCCCGCCGGCGCCGCAGCGGCGTGGAGCCCGGCGCCCGATGTCCCCACGGTGAGCAGGAGGGTGGTCACCAGCACAGCAACGAGAAAAGAGCGATGGACAACAGAGGGACGTCTCATGATCAGGGTCTCCTTCCGATAGATGCGCAGAGAGAAGAGGGAGGGACAGCTCAGGCCAGCAGGCGGGGCACGTCGGTCCAGAGGAGATAGCCACCGGCAACGACGAGCAAAAGGGCGCTGACCTGCTGCACATAGGGCAGCGTCCGGCGCAGAGTGGCGCCCACCAGACCCCGGAAGAGCGCCGCCCCCAGGGCCACCGCAGTCAAGACCAGGCCCATACCCAGGCTGTAGGCCACGAACAGGATTAGGCTGCCCATCAGCCCACTGGTGAAAGCTGTGCCCACGGCGATCAGGAAGATCGGCAAGGTACAGCCCAGTGAGGCCAGGGCATAGGCCACGCCATAGATGAACATGGCACGGTACGAGCCGGCCACCCGCGTCGCCTCCAGGTGGGGCAGCGGCAGGGCCAGGCCGCGCCCCAAGTAGAGCCGCACGCCCAGCACGATCAGCACGGCGCCCACCACCACAGTGGCCCAGGGAAAGACGCGGGCTAGCGCTCCCGCACCCAGGGAGACCAGGACGCCGGCCACCACGAAGACGAGCAGGAAGCCCGCCGTGACCAGGCCGCCCAGCAGGAGCCCCTCGCCCGCACGTTGCCAGAGGGGGCGCGCCGTGTAGTCCTCCTGGTCCTGCCCCAGGTAGAACGAGACCATGGACGGAAGCAGAGCAAAGCCACACGGATTCACAGAGGCCAGGAGCCCAGCCGAGAAGGCCAGGCCCACGCTGGCGGTCGTCAGCCCTGTCATAGCAGGCTCGCCACGACGGTGCGCAGAGTGACCGCGTCCACCGGTGCGCTGTAACGCGCGGCGATGTGGCCAGCGCGGTCGATCACCACGGTGGTGTCCAGCGCGGTGACGCCGTAGGCCTGCGCGATGGCGCCGCCCTGGTCGAGCACCCACGACTGGGCGGGACCCTGGGCGCGATCGCGAAACGCGTGGACCGCCGCGGGCGTGTCGCTCTGGGGACTCTCGTCCACCAGCAGGGTTGCCACGCCGCGCCGCCACTGGTCGGACTGGGCCAGCTGGCCCAGAGAGCTCGCCTCGGGCACACAGGAGGTACACCAGGCGGCCATGGCGTAGAGGACCACCACCTTGCCGCGCTGGGCAGCCAGGGAGAAGTGACCCCCGTCCACGGTCGGCGCGTCGATGGCGGCGGCCACGGGTCCCGCCGCTGGCGGCGAGCTGGGACGCGCCGCCGTCTGGCCGAGCGTGTGCCAGGCGGCGAGCCCTAGCCCCAGCCCCAGCACGACGATGACCAGGGGTAGAATCAGGGGCCGCCGTGCGGTCGGCGCAGGGCGCGCCGCCGGAGCGCTGCGGTCGCGTCCTGGGGGCACGGGGGGATGGGTGCGGGATAGCGCCATGCGTGTCTCCTCCTTCTCGGGCTACGGTCGCGTATGCTCGGCGCCCGGGCGCACGCCCGGCACGGCATGGCCTGACGTGGGCGCGCAACACGCGCCTCTCGCCTGCCGGGCGCGGGTGCCCCAGACACCGAGGGTCGTGATCACAAGCACAGCCCCAGCGATCAGCGGCCACGGGGCTCCGTGCAGGGCGTGCGCCAGCCCCGCCGAGGTCAGAGCCACCAGCAGAAACGGAGCCCCGCACAGCAGCGGGCAGGCCAGCGCCAGCAGTCCCACGAGCACGGCGCCACCAACTCCCCTGCCCGCGCCGGCATCGTGCTGTCCGTCATCGGTATGAGGCGTGCTCTTCGTTTGCAAAGCCATTGTTTTCTCCCGTATGTGGTGATGTCTTACGCGGTGGGTCTGTCCTGATCGCCGCGGGAGGTCGCCCCACTGCGCGCTCGACCCTGCGTCTCCTCAGGCTTCCCGACGCGTCTCCTGTGTCTGCGGCAGGGGGGTCCCCTCTGCATCCAGGCGTGTGCAGGAGGCCAGAGCCGCAGCGTGGTCAGCCATGATGGCGTGCCCTAGATGCACCAGCGCACGAATACGCGGGTCGGTGACGGCGTACCACATGCGGCGTCCCTCGCGGCGGCTCTCCACGTAGCCGCACCACTTCAAACAGACGAGCGCGTTGGAGACGCGGGCCTGGCGCAGGCCCAGGGTGGCCACGATCTCGCCCACCGTGCATGGGCGCTCGAGCAACAACGCGACGATGCGCAGGCGCGTCGGGTCTGCCAGGCCGCTGAAGAAGCGGGCCGTCACATCGACAGTCTCTGGTCCACCTGCCGCCGTGGGTTCGTGCACGCTCAACGCCAACCTCCATCTACATATATCATAGTTTTATAATATATATTACGAGTTGGGCGCGCACATGTCAAGGACAAAGCGTCTTGGCGTAGGGCTATTCAGTTCTCAGGGTTGGAGACCGATGAAGGCAAGGGCCTAGGTCGGGCGAGCAGCAAAGCGGCGACAGGTGGCGGCCATATTGGTGTGGCCAGCCACACGCATGGTACCGATGGCGAGATTGCGCATGGCGGCTAGGACCTGGGGGTCGCGGCGGTCCGGACCTGGGAGCGATCGTCATCAAAGGTCACGTCGCGGACGTAGTGGGGGTGCGGCAATCATCGGAATGAAAAGTCGAGGTAGAGGTTTTGCGATCGTCATGCGGCACGTTTGGGTGCTGGACCTCCCACCATCCAAGCCATGACGATTCTGTTGCCTTCCTCCCTCATCCTCTATCGCCCCATGCTGAGGGCACCTAACGCACGGGGTGCCGCCGTCCCTGGTGTCGAATGAGCACCTCCTACAGGCGCTGGCATCATCAGTGTTGGTTCGTCGTTTACACCACCAGATACCGGGCCGATGAGTCGGTGGGGCGGGCATGCAGGTACGTGCCCGTGGTGGCCACCGAGGCATGGCCTAACGTGGCCGCCACAGGTGGGCATGAGCCCCGCCCTAACGCATGCGCGGTCGTGGCACAGCATCGTGGGGGTGACCTCTGATGTTACCTGGTCGTTGTCGCGATCACCTCGTGCTCGATACGGACGCGGATGGCGTCACGGACCTGCCGATACACGGCGAGCTGCTCCTCCTCTGTCCCTATGGCCTGCGACGGATCGGGGAAGCTCCAGTGCAGGCGCTCCTTGGCCCCAAAGAAGACGGGACAGGACTCGTTCGCCTGATCGCACACGGTGATCAGGGCGTCAAACGGCTGGCCAAGGTAGCGCTCCAGTGTCTTACTCTCCTGGCCGGAGATATCGATCCCCAGTTCGGCCATCGCTCGGATCGCGAGCGGGCGCACCCGCGTGGCCTCCGTGCCGGCCGAGAACGCCTCGTACCGGCCGCCCCCTAGATGCCGGAGTAAGCCCTCGGCCATCTGGCTACGCGCGGAGTTGTGCGTACAGAGAAACAAGACGCGTGTCGTCTCCTGCCCGGTGCTGCCGGTCGTGGTCACGTTAGCCATGGACGGGCACCTCCTCATAGATGACCGCCTGCTCCTCGGTGAGCGGCGTGGACCGGATCAGGACATCGTAGAGCGTGGCCCCCAGAGGCCCTCCGATGAGTGGCCCCACCACATACGCCCACCACAGCCCACTCGGCCCGGGGAAGGCGATAGCGCCCCAACTGGCCGTGAGAGCGAAAAGGCGCGGCCCCAAGTCGCGCGCGGGATTCAGGCCCGCCTGTGTGAGAGGGGCTAGCACGCTGATGATGATGGCCACCGAGAAGCCGATAAAGAAGGGCGCCATGTTCCCCCCTGGCGCATCCCGGTTATGGCGATCCACCAGGGCGAAAATGAAGAACACCAGGATCGCCGTGCCGAGCCCCTCGATCAGCATCACAGCGGTCGGCGGGAGCAACGCCAGGGTGGCCGGTGCTGTCCCGAAGATGGCGGGATTGGGTCCATACTCGCCAAAGGCCATCTCCGAGAGTTGGCTGCCAGGTTGGCCGCGGACCAGGTGATGGGCTGCCTCAAAGCGCCTGATAAAGGGACTAAAGCAGGCGTAGAGCGTGGCTGCCGCCAGGAACGCCCCCGCCAGTTGCGCGCCCCAGTAGGGCAGGATACGACTGGCCGGGAATGTGTCGGCCCGACGCAGCGCCACAGCGAGGGTGACGGCGGGGTTCAGGTGCGCCCCGCTCGCCGCCGCTGTCGCGTAGATGGCCAGCGTCACGCCGAAGCCCCAGACCACCGCCACTTGCCAGAGGCCCACCTGGGCCCCGGTAATCACGGCGCTCAAGACGGACCCACAGCCGAAGAAGACCAGCAAGAATGTTCCAACTCCTTCCCCCGCGCAGGCCCGTCCCAGAGCGGGAGGCGGCACGATAGCACGCAGCGGGGTGGACCTTAGCCGCAACACTCAGGCCCACAGCAGGCGCCGCTGATGGTGACGGGGAGAGCGCGTTCTGGTGACGGTGGT
>JAABUV010008755.1_pt1 | contig 10142 bp, 10 predicted proteins | sample 5559971 | NCBI WGS metagenome assembly JAABUV01 (sample SAMN10711881, study PRJNA513362) | rock metagenome | isolation source: Antarctica rocks | place: Antarctica: Victoria Land, Knobhead nord | collected 2015-12-19
GCTTCAGACCTCGACGGGTGCCGCCCCTCGACGCCTGCTGCGTAGTCCTCATCTCGTTGTCCAGAGATGACTCCTCAATGGAGCAATCTTTCATACTGTTAAAGGGCGCACGCCAAAGTCCAGCTTACAGCCTATCCGGAAAGTACGTAGGCATGGCGGAGTTTGCGATAGATGATGAGGACGGCAGCGAGGTGCACCAAAGCGAGGTAGTTGTCCGCCTTCTTGTCCCAGCGGATGAGCAGGCGGCGGAAGCGGTTGAACCAGGCATGGGCGACTTCGACGACCCAGCGCCGGGGCGGATGACGGGCGGGGTCACCGGGCGGGGGCAAGGGCTGGGCGGCGCTGGCCTTGGGCGGGATGTGCGGGACATAGCCATGCGCGCGGGCCGTGTCCCGACAGGCGTCATAGTCGTAGCCCCGGTCCAGACACAACTGCGGACGCTCCTCGTCGGGGGTCTCGTCCGGCACTGGGGGCCTCTCGATCATGAGGGCATCGAGCAGATCACCCAGCTTCTTCAGGTCGGTGCGATTGGCCCCGGACACAATGCAGGCCACGGGCACGCCCGTGCCCTCGGTCAACAGATGGCGCTTGGTGCCACATGTGCCCCGGTCGGTGGGGTTGCTGCCTGTGCCTTCCGCTTCTCCAGGCCCCCTTTTTTGCCGAGCGGCGCTTTGATCAAGCAGCCGTCGGCAGATTGCCAGTGGAGATCGAGCCCGATGAACTCATCGTATTCTTCCAAGAGGAGGGTCCAGGCGCGGGGCAAACGCCCCCGTCTGCACCCATTCTTGGAAGCGATCATGCACGGTGGACTTGGGTCCGAACTCCCGCGGCACGGCCCCCCACTGGGCGCCCGTGCGCAGCACCCAGATCACGCCATCAAACAGGGGCCGGTCGTGCGTGCGGGGTCGGCCGGGCTTCTTGCGGGGCTTGACCACCACCAGCACGGGCGCGAGGCGCGCCCACAGCGCGTCATCCGCACGCCAAATGGTCGGGTCATCTTTGGGAGCAGCAGGGATCGCAGGGTCAGCGGGGAGGGATGTCATGGGCAGGAGTCTTTCAGTCGCGGGAGGAGGGAGACGCCGGAGAGCCACGACGCTCCTTCTAGTTTACCATAACTACCACTTTTCGGATAGGCTGTTAACCTCCTGGGGGCGTCCAATACCAGTCTTGCCAGTACCAAAAATGCCACGTCAAAGGAGCCTTGCGCAGGCATTTGTCACGCGCCGCAGCTAGATCTTCATCCATAGGGGGGATGGGCGTCCCCCTCCAGAGATGCCAACGGCTACCGCGCGGCACGAGGACGCACGGGATGATGGGTACACCCGTCAGTGTGGCTAGCTCAACAGGGCCGGGGGATAACGCTATGGCCTTACCCCTTTTTCTACAAGTTAAGGATTTTAAGCCGTTGTCAAGGCCATTTTTGCAGCTTTTAAGCCAACCTGATAGCCGCCATGTTGCACAAACGCATGAGGCGCATGGCGTAGCGACAGCCGTGTGTGGGAGCAAAAGGCTCGTGGAAGTACGGCGTATATGCTGCTACGCTCCCTTTGCCACCCCGAGCGGCGGAAATGCGGGTACTTGACATGTGGCTCAGAACCTTAACTTGTAGGCAATAGCCTTACCCAGCAAAGGGAAGCGCGGCCACGACGGTCTAGGAGGTCTGGGGGCGGCTTCCGGCAGGGGAGACCGCGGCCGCGCGGGACTGAAGAGGTCGCAATTCACGACCAAATAGCCGCCTTCCCGCAAAAAGTGATAGGCCGCGATGACCCCGCTCAACTCAGGGTCGAATAGGTGGGGATGGTAAGTATCCCGTTGCAATATTTCCAGCGGACCGTGGCCGAACGGCGGCCATTCGAGCGCGTCTTGTGCGATCATGCCGACGGGGCCGGGACATTGGTCGCGCAGGAGGGGGGCGAGCAGGCGCTGATTTGCCTGATGCAGGATGACAAGGATCGCTCCCCCCTCAGGGACCTGGCCGCCGTGTGGCACGAGGTGGCGGCGTTGCCATTCCGGCGTTAAACGTTCCTGCTGCTCACCAAGGATGCGGTCTACTTCGTCATGGTACGCAACCGTCCAACGGAAAACCCAGCGGTTCCAGGGCGTCGACGCGGGACCAAGCGCGACGAGGGCGGGGCCGGCAATCGGGTGGAGTTTCGCATCCGCGACGGAGCGAATTGTCGCCGCCGCCAAGGCCGGCCACGTCACGACACGCGTCCCCGAACTGGCGAGGATGCCCTTGACGGCACGGCCATACAGCTGGCGAGCCGGACCGGCGAGCACGTCGCGGTATGCCCATGCAACATACCGCCTCAAGGTCCAATAAGTCTTCATACTACATCGACGCCACATCGGTTCTGATAGGAGTGAACCAAGCGCCTTTCTAGCCTCTATCACCATCTCCATTTTGGTATACTATGGTTGTTATTCCCCGGTATCCTTCCCCCGCCGCCCGTGCCGGTGCAGTCCCAGCCTCAGCTAGGGCGAGGATCGGGGTCTTTCTTTTTGTAGCGCATGTGCCGTGTGGCACCCCCGGCCTTGCGTTGTCGCGGAACAGCTCGCGATTCTGTTGCACAGGCCGACCAGCAGCGCGTCGTAGGCGTCGTCCGGCCAGGAGAGGGTGTCGTGTCATCGTCAGGACACTCCGACCACCACGACCTGAAAACGTTGGCGTAGCGCTCGGCCATACGCTCCTCGGTGAACTCAGCATAGGCGCGCGCGCGGCCTCGCCCAGGCGCCGGCGCAGCGGCGTTGCTCTCTACCGCAGCGGCGTTGCACAGGTGGCGCTGCCTAAGCGATGGGCACGCGATTGGCGCACAAACTCCGCGGCGGGATCCACGTCATCGCGGTGGAAGATGCAGAGGTCAATGAAGGGGATCAGGCTGTAACGACCGTCCGCGTAATCGTGGAGGTCGCGCACGAGCGCCTCCTCCTCAAGCGTCGTCGCGAGGAGGAGCCGGCCGCTCATGTCGAAGTAGACCAGATCACGGTATCCGGCGTCGCGCAGCGCAAGCAGCGTGGGGACGCCCAGCTCGCCGATCGCGTCCATGTTCTCGCGGTTGTATTCGAGCGTGATGATGGGATGCGCCCGCTCAATGTAGCGCATCCCGCCACAAAGGATGCGGCAGTCGAACCCCTCCGCGTCCACCTTCAACACGCGGTAACGGTCGGCGTCCGGCAGGTCGGCCACGCAGGCGTCGAGGGTCGTGATCGACACGGTCGTCGCACCGTTGACATCGGCGCGTTGCTGCGGCACGAGGGTCAGGTTGAAGCCCTTCTTCTCGATCACGACCGGCAGTTGTTCTTCCCGCTCGCCTAATAACGCGAGCCGCGTCCGCACACCGGGCAGGCGCCGCGCATTCTGCTCAAGCACACTGTAGACGCTCGGATCACCCTCGATGCAGAACACCGGAACGTCGGCATCGACCTTCGCGATCGCCGCAGTATCCCCGAAGTTCGCGCCGACGTCGATCACCCCACAGTTGGGATACTTCTCGACCGCGATCGCGACGAGCCACCGCAGCGCACCGTTATAGCGCTCGTTCCAGACGAGCGTACCTGGATAGACGTTGTTGCCTGGGTACATCACAACCTCATGCCGGCCGAACCGGACGGGTTGCAGTCCCTCCCGCTGCGGTAGGCGGCGAATCTCAAGGCCGACTCGCCTTGCAACGGATTTCACTACGGTCCTAAGCACTTCGTTTCCTTCAGCCTAAGCTCACCGTTCCAGGCCACGACGGCCGTAGCAGCGCCATCGGCGCCTCACGCTGTCCCCGAGTGCGAAGGGGAGGAATGTACGCCTCACTCTCTCCACCGGCGGAGGTAAGATTGTAGACCATCCTCTTGAGCAGGTGTCCGACGCCATGGCCACCTCCCGAAACGTTGGCATGGAATAGATGGTACATGACGACCAGCATCGCCGCGACGAAGCGTAGGCCCGTGAGCGGCTTGATGAACGCTTTTCCCTTGTCGTTGGTCTCTTGCCGCGCCGGTTGCGCTTGCTCGTTCACCGGCATCTGTGACCGTGCCGCTGCGATGACTGGGGCCATACCTTCGTCTACTTCTACGTCGTCTACTACTACGTTCTTCGTCATACATGAGGGCCGCGTGAAACGATGCCCTTCGCCGTTAGACCCCCGATATCACGACCATCATGACCGAAAAGGCTGGCGTAGCGATCGGCCATACGTTCCTCGGTGAACTCGGCGTAGGCGCGCGCGCGTGCGGCAGCGCCCAGGCGCCGGCGCAGCGCCCCGTCGTCGCGCAGACGCGCGATGGCGGCGGCCAGCGCGTCGGGGTTGCTTGGTGGGACCAGCAGGCCGGTCTCACTGTCGAGGACGACGTCGGGGACACCACCAACGCCCGTGCCGATGCTGGGGACGCCATGGAAGGCGGCCTCGATGTAGACGAGGCCGAAGCCTTCCATGTGCGAGGGTAGGGCGAACACGTCGGCGGCGGCGTACACGTCCCCGATGTCAGAGACCCGGCCCAGCAAGAGGGCGCGGTCACCCAGGAGTGCGGCGCCGAGATTTTCCAAGGTGGCGCGCTCCGGTCCATCTCCGGCGACCACGACCCGCAGTCGGCCCTCCGGGTCGGGGACGCGCGCGGCCGCTTCGATGAGGTCGCCGACGCCCTTGTGGGGCTCGAGGCGGGCCACGCAGCCGACGACGAACGCATTGACGGGCAGACCCAGCCGCGCGCGGGCCTCGTCGCGGCCCGGCAAGCTCGCGGGGACGTGCACGCCGGGGGGGAGTATGTGTATCTTGCGGGGCGACACGCCTGCTTCAAGCAGGATGTCGCGCATGGCGCGCGAGTTGACGGTGACGGCGTGCGCGAACAGCGTCGCCAGGCGGGTCATCGCGCGCTTGCGCCCACCCATGTCGCTCCAGGGCACGGGATGGTGGACAGTGACGACGAGCCGGGGCGGCCGCGCGAGCCGCGCGGCGATGACGTCTTTGAGCGAGATGTAGTTCTGGCCGTAGTGGATGTTGACGACATCGGGCCTGCCCGCGGTGGCGAGCCGGCGCAACGCGCGCATGTCGCCCAAAGTGTGGGGCCCGACGATATCGCGCACCGCCGGGTGTTGTTCGGTCATGATCCCCGTGCCGCGCGCCCGCTCGACCAGGGCCTGACCCCTCGGCGACGGGGGGAAGACGCTGCGCACCCGCCAGCCGCGCGCGGCGAACTGGCGGGCGAGATCGAGGCTGGTGCGCGTCACGCCGCTGACGTCGATGGGTGACGTCGTTATGAAAAGGACCTTGGTCACGGCGCCAGGACCTTGGCGTAGCGCTCGGTCATCCGCTCCACGGTGAACTCAGCGTAGGCGCGCGTCCGCGCGGCCTCGCCCAGGCGCGCTCTCAGCGCCCCATCGTCACGTAGGCGCGCGATGGCGGCGGCGAGCGCGGCGACATCACCGACGGGGACCAGCAGGCCGGTCTCGCCGTCGACGATGACGTCGGGGACGCCGCCGACGTTCGTACCGATACTCGGGACGCCACGGTAGGCAGCCTCGACATAGACCAAGCCAAAGCCCTCCAATTTCGACGGCAGGCAGAACAGGTCGGACGCGGCGTAGACGTCGGGGATGGTCTCATCGGGGAGCCGGCCGAGGAAGGTGGCGCGGGGACCCAGGGGCGCCGCCGCGAGGTCCTCCAGTCTGGCGCGCTCGGGTCCGTCGCCGGCGACCACGACGCGCAGCCGCCTATCGGGGTCGGGGACGCGCGCGGCCGCCTCGACGAGGTCGCCTATACTTTTGTGGGGCGTCAGCCGCGCGAGGGAACTGATGACGAAGGCATCCGGGGGCAGGTTGAGCCGCGCGCGGGCGTCGGCGCGCGACGGTAGGCTCCTGGGGACGGGCACACCGGATGGTATGATGCATATCTTGCGCGCGGGCACGTCCGCCTCCAGCATCAGGTCGCGCGTGGCGCGCGAGGGGACGATCACGGCATCGCAGAGGCGCGACGCGCGGCCGGTATTCACGCGGTGCCGTGGATCTTCGCCCCAGGGATCGGGGTGATGGATCGACACGACGAGGCGCTTCGGGCCGGCGAGGCGGACGGCCAGCACGTCCTTGAGCGCCACATGGTTGCTGCCGCACTGTATGTTAACGATGTCCGGCTTGTGCGCGGCGACGAGACGGCGCAAGCTCGGGACGTTTTTCCATGAGATAGTGGCGAAAGCGCCGTGGAGCGCGGAATGGGTCTCAGCCTCGACGCCCTGGTTGCGGGACCACTCTAGCAGGGCTGCTCGCTCCTCCTCGGCCGTCCACCTCCCCTCGGCTGCGCGTAGGGCATCGTTCACCGGCTCCGCGAACACCAGTCGCACCCTCCAATCGCGCGCCTTAAACTCGCGGGCCAGGTCGGTGGCGGTGCGCTCCACCCCCGCGATGCCGTGGCCCATCATCAGGATAAGCAGCTTCTTACGTTTTTTGCTCACAATATGAGTTCTCCACCTGTCGTTAGTGAGCCTCTCGGAAGCTCTCGATATCGCGCGTGGAACGGTCCTTCTCCTCGGCGCTGTACTCCTCTTGCGGGTCGAAGAACACGATCTGGCTACCCGACGACTCGAAGTGGAACGGCACATGGATGAGCCCGCGAAGGCTCTCGCGCACCGCCGCCTGCTTGGCCGGCGGCGCGAAGAAGACCATGAAGCCGCCGCCGCCGGCCCCGAGCACTTTGCCCCCGCTGGCGCCGGCCGCCCGCGCCGCCGCGTAAATCTCCTCGATATGATCGTTGGAGACGCTCGCGCTCAGGCTGCGCTTGGTCTGCCAGGCCTCGTGCAGCAATTCGCCGAAGCCCCTGATGTCGCCGGTCCCGCTCAAGGCGACGATGCCCTGGTCCACTAGGCCGCCCAGTATCCGCAGTTGGCGTTCTTTGCTCGCGACGTCCTGTACGTAGGTCTGTGCGACGACCGAGGCCGTGCGCTGGATGCCGGTGTAGAACAGCATCAGGTGGTCGTCCAACTCGGCGACCCGCCGCGCGGGGAGCGTCAGCGGCATCACCGTGATGTCGCCGTCGCGCCCGAAGCGGACGTGGTTGAAGCCGCCGTGCGCGGCCAGCACCTGGTCCTGCGCCCCCACGGTGTCGCCGATGCGGGTCTGCTCGATGTGGATGGCCTCCGCGGCCAACTGCCGCTTGCTGGGCATGCGCCCTTCAAGGCCATAGAGCGCGTGCAGCAGGCCGACCGTGAACGAACTGCTCGATCCCAGGCCGCTGCGCGCCGGCAGATCGGCGTCGTGGTGGAGCTCCAGCCCGTAGTCGATGCCCAGGTGGCGCAGCGTCTCGCGCACGCCGGGGTGGACGATTTCGTCGACCGTCCGCGTATTCTCCATCTGCGAGTAGACGATGCGGTAGCGGTGCTCGAAGAAGGGCGGGAGGCGGCGGCAGGTCAGGTAGCAGTACTTGTCGATCGTCGTGGCCAGGACGGCCCCGCCGTGCTCGCGGTACCAGGCCGGGTAGTCGGTGCCTCCGCCGAAGAACGAGATGCGGAAGGGGGTGCGGCTGATGATCATGCCTGTGTCCCCCCCTGTGCGTCGCCCGTCGTCCGTCGCCCTTGGTCCGTCGCCCCGCCCGGTAGGCCGAACAGCTGGCGCTCGACGATGTCGCATAGGATGTGCTCGATCACGAGGTGCGCCTCCTGTATGTACTGCGTGAACGCGCTGGGGACCGCGATGGCGATGTCGGCCAACTCTTGCAGGATACCCCCGCCGCCGATAAGGGCGATCGTGCGTATGCCCGCCCCCCGCGCCGCGCGCACGGCGTGGACGACGTTGGCCGAGCCGCCGCTGGTGCTGATGCCGATGAGGATGTCGCCGGGTTTGCCGAGGGCCTGTACCTGGCGCGCGAAGACGCCATCGTAGCCGCAGTCGTTGGCATAGGCGGTCAGGTACGACGAGTCGGCGGGGAGTGCAATCGCCGGGAGGCCGGGGCGCTCGAAGTCGATGGTCAGGCGGCTGACAAGCTCCGTCGCCATGTGCTGGCAGTCGGCGGCGCTGCCGCCGTTCCCGCAGAGCAGCAGCTTCCCGCCGGCGCGGAACGTCTCGGTCAGGACGTCGGCGGCGCGCAGGGTGTCATCGCCGCAGCTCTCGACGAGCTGTCGCGCGACCTCCATGCTCTCCTGTATGTGCGTCCGCATTCTGTCGCGCGGCCAGGTCTTGCTGGGTTCCATCTCTCACCAATTCTTACTTCACTTCGTTAGTATGCGCCTGCGACTAAAGTCGCATGGGGTGCACCTTAAAATAGTAGACGCGGCCTGCGACTGAAGTCGCATGGCAGACTACGGCGACTAAAGTCGCGTAGAGGCGTCACGCCAGAGACACTTCAGTGTCCGTTGTTTGCCATGCGACTTTAGTCGCAGGTCAAGGTCACGTTGTCGTATTAAGCGATCGTTGCCCTGGCCTCCTCGCCGGGCGGGAGCGACCACGTTGTCTCGGGTTTGCCAGTGACGAACAGGTCGGCCAGCTCGACGCCCTGCATCACGGAGTGGTCGGTGTTGCCGAGCTCGTAGCGCCAGGCCCCGAAGCGCCCGCGCGAGTAGATGCCCCGCGCCATCAGCCACGGCTGGATCACGGCGAGCGCGGCGTCGCGCCCGATCGTCGGCACCGGGTACGAGTAGGGCACATGCATCAACGCGCGGCTCACGATCTTGGTGTCGGCTTGCTCGCGCGTGAGCAGCTGGGAGCTAACCATGCCCTCGATGGTGCGCTCCACGACGCTGGCCGCGTCCTCCCGCTTGTAGGGCGAGGACGAGACCTCGGCCAGCAGCGAGAAGTGGCCTGGCCCTGGCGTCATCTGGGGCGAGTAGTTGGAGAGGTAGGTGACGCGGTAGAAGGGCGAATCGGACTCGGGGAAGTACATCCAGCACTTGCTGCTGGGGCAGGGGTCGGCGACGCCGATGCCGATGAAGTAGCCCTCGGTGTGGTGCAGGTCGCGCGTAGCCGCGCGCACCTCGGGGGGGCAACTGGGGATGAGCGTGACCAGTTCGGTCAGCGGGAGCGTGGTGACGAGCGTGTCGTAGGCCGCGGTCCGGCCGTCGGCGAAGGTCACGACGCACCGCTCGGCGTCGATCGCGACAGCGTCGGCGTCAAGAGTGACCTCTTTGGGCAACGCCGCGGCGATGCGCTCGTAGAGCATGCCGGTGCCGAGCAGCGGGAACTTGAACTTGTTGTTGGGACCCCAGCTAACGTCGTCGCGGTCGTCGAGGTGGTTCTGGAGGATGCGGCGCAGGTCGACGGTAGGGACGCGGTCGCCCTGCCACTCCGTCCCCATCATCTCGAGGGGGTGCGCCCAAACCTTGAAGTTGTAGGGCAGCATGAAGTGCGCGGCGATGCCCGCGCCGAAGATGGCATTGATCCACTGCTTGAAGGTGGCGCACGGGAGGGTCCGCTTCTGCGCCTCGACGATGCCCATGACGCATTCCAAGAAGGCGTCCTTGGGCAGGCGGTGGATGTTGTTCTGGAAGGGGTAGGGCACGAAGCGGCCGGCGATCCAGACCCAGGCTTCGCGCAGGTGCTGGTCGTAGTCTCCGTGCAGCATTTTCTCGACGAGGTCGTCGAAGTAGGTGTAGTGGCTGAACATGACGTGGCCGCCGTGGTCCCAGATGAAGCCCTGAGGATCGCGGTAGCTCGCGGCGAGGCCGCCGACGTGGCCGGCGCGCTCGTAGATGTCCCACCGCTCCGGCGGGTAGCCCAGCTCGGCCAGGCGATAGGCGGCGCCGAGCCCTGTTGGCCCCGCGCCCAAGATTACAATGTTACCGCTCGTCACTCCGTCCTGCTTCCTTTCCCTACGACACTGCTGTACTATCATAGACCAATTCATAAGAGATCACCAATAGACCCATCGGCGGTGATCACGCCTTTACGCCAGTCCTTATCTCCAGCATAACAATCCTGGTTAAGATTGTGTTAAGACGCCTCGACTGGGGTGCGCGTCGTCTCTACGGGGAGCGCCAGCGATCCCAGTGAATAGTCGCTACTTTTAACGTATCGGCACAACGTATCGGCGCATTGACGTGTCCCACTACTACTCTAGTTTCCGCTGAATCAGGCGGCTAGGTCAAGCGGAGCAGGGGTTTCTGGGGCCGCGCGCGGTCGCCGTTGGCCCCAGAAACCGGTGGGTAGATGGTCCGTCCGGGCCTTTTTTGTGCGA
>JAABUV010008756.1_pt1 | contig 10142 bp, 11 predicted proteins | sample 5559971 | NCBI WGS metagenome assembly JAABUV01 (sample SAMN10711881, study PRJNA513362) | rock metagenome | isolation source: Antarctica rocks | place: Antarctica: Victoria Land, Knobhead nord | collected 2015-12-19
TGGACCTGGCGCTGAACAGCCTGGCGGACGACAAGCTGCAGGCGACCGTGCGCTGCCTGGCGCCGCACGGGCACCTGCTGGAGATCGGCAAGTACGACATCCTGAAGAACACGCCGCTGGGCATGCGGCCGCTGCACGCCAACATCTCGTTCCAGGGCATCGACCTGGACTCGCTCTTCAAGGGCGTCATGCAGGACCAGGCACGCGCGAGCCGGCCCCGCCCTCAAGGGAAACTGCACAGCACATCCGCTTGCCTGCACACTACATCCGAGCCTTGGCTCTTCTCTTTTGAGTAATCAATCATCAGTTGTCGATCAGGGGCAAGTAAGCTAAGGATTAGTGCCCCTGCACGGCCCTGTGCGCTGGCGCAGCAGCACCCGTGCGCGGGCCTGAGCCGGGGTGGGGAGGGACACTTGCGCCGCCCAAATGCCGCCCTGCGCCCCGCGGCTGCAGGCGCATGTGCAGCCGCTCGCGCCAGACAGCGGCGGAGGGCGGCACCGCCGCACTTGCCGGGCACGCGTCGGACGCCACGCTGCGCGGCGGCGCAGGTGTGGGAGATGCACGCGCTGCTGGAGGAGGGCATGCGCAGCGGCGAGGTCGCGCCGCTGCCGTGGACCGTGTTTGCGCGCGGCAAGACGCAGGACGCGTTCCGGTACCTGGCCAGCGGTGCGGCGCGCGCGCGCGGGCCTGTCCCTTAGTAATTAATAAGCCTAATATGCGGCGATTCGTTGGCCATGCCTGCCTACACATAGCGCCTCTCCTGGTCCGCATGACAAATCCTTCAGCACAGTTGTGAAAGCAGACTAGCCATAATTACACCCCTAACCCCTAATCCAATGAAAGTATATATGAGCGGCCCCTGACGCGCTGGCTTGTGGCGCCGCGCAGGCGTGCACATGGGCAAGGTGCTGATCCAGATCGCCGACACCGAGGGCGCGCTGGCCTGGTCCGGCCCGCCGCCCGCCGAGCCCGAGGCCGCCGTCGCCGAGCCGCCGGCAACGGAGCAGCCCATGCCCGCGCCTGCGTGCGAGGACGCGGCCGCCAAGGCCGTGTTCACCGCGCGGCGCGACCGCAGCTACGTCATCACCGGCGGCCTGGGCGGCTTCGGCCTCGCGCTGGCCGCCTGGCTGGCCGCGCGCGGCGCCGGCCACCTCGTGCTGACCTCCAAGCGGTGCGCGCGCCGGCGCAGCGCGATCGCTGCCTGTCGGAGGGGCACTCTGCCGTCGGCAAAACGCCTCCAGGGGCCGCCGCCTCGAAGGCCTTGCACACAGGCCTGGGTTACTCAGTGACCTCAGGTGCCCGAAATGCTACATCGCACCTGTGCAAACCAGGAGCGCTCTCCGCCCTGCAGCCCAGGCTTGCCTCTGTGGCGTGTGCATGTGGCATGCGCGAGGCGGCGCGGCCGCCAGCCGCCCGCCTTCTGACCGGCGCGGCCGCGCGCGCGCGCAGGGGCCTGCGCACGGGCGAGCAGGCCAAGGCGGTGCGCGCGCTGGAGCGCGCGGGCGCGGCCGTGGCCGTCAGCACGCTGGACGTGGTGGACGCGGGCGAGGCGGCGGCGCTGCTGGCGCTGGCTGGGCGGGCCGCGCCCGTCGCCGCCGTCTTCCACCTAGCCATGTACCTGGACGACCGCCTGCTGGCCAGCCAGGCGCGCGCGCCCTGCCGGTGCTGGGTCGCGAGGGCTGGGGTCTGCTGCCTGTGCCCGCGCACCCGGGCAGCCGCCTCCGGCCGGCCAGGCGCGCGCGCCGCTGGTGCCGGGGTTCCTCCAGGGATTTTATGAGCAGACTTGTTCCGAGCTTTGTTGCACGCGCATGCTGCGACCCGGGGGGCCCGCTGCCGGCCGGCGCGCCCACGCCGCGGCCGCGCGCGCAGACGGGCGAGAGCTGGAACAAGGTGGTGCGGCCCAAGGCGCTGGGCGCCTGGAACCTGGACGCGGCCACGCGCGGCCTGGCCGACCTGGAGCACTTCATCTGCTTCTCGTCCATCGTGGCCTCGCTCGGCAACGCAGGCGCGCCGCGCGCGCGCGCCTCTGTTCGTCAGGGTGTGGTTTAGTGTGTATAAATTTGTCTCGGCAACATGCTTGCTGGGGACTGTCTACGAAGCGCTTCCGACAAGCCCGGCGCCGCCTAGCGCCCTGCGCACCGCATCCCCGTCGCGATTCAAGACCCCAGCCGCCCGGCGTGTGTCGTGCGCTGATGGCACAGAGCGTGCGCGGCGCTGCTGATGCGCGCCGCGCGGGCGCCCTTGCGCAGGCCAGGCCAACTATGGCACGGGCAACATGGCGTGCAGCCAGCTGTGCCGCTTCCGGCGGCAGCAGGGCCTGCCGGGCCTCTGCGTCGGCTGGGGCCCCGTCGGCAACGTCGGCTTTGTCGTCGACAACTCAGACAGCCTGGTGCCGCCCTTGCACGCCCGCCTGGCCCGCAGACCATGCGCCCGGCTCGCCGCCGCTCGTCCTGCATGCCCTGCCCGGGCCGCGCTTGGCAGCGGTCGCTGCGGCGCTGTTGTGCGGGCACACCGTGCGGCGAGCGGGCGGCGCCGGGAAGGCGCGCTCGCGCGCCGCCGGGCGCGCCGGCCGGCCGGCCGGGCGACCGAGCCGGGCGCGGGTGCGGCGGCGCGCAGATGTTCAAGCGCGTGTTCCAGCTGACGCAGCAGCAGCCGATCGACGAGTGCTTGGCGCTGCTGGGCGACTGCCTGGTGGCCGACCTGGGCCGCGGCGACGTGGAGCCCATCGTCACCATCTGCCGGACTACTGTCACCGACCTGTCGGCGCGCCCCCGTCCCGCGCTTTCGCGCATGGGCGCACCTCCGTCTCACGAGCCCGCTCCGCTCGGGCGCGCCGCGCCTGCGCTGTGGGCGCTCCGCGGGCCCGCCGCGGGCCTCTGCTGCTACAATGCGCAGCTGCGGAGCCATCCGGTTGAGCCAGCGCATGCATCGGCTCCGCATCAGCTGACGGCGGCCCGCGCGCGCGCCTCGCAGACGGCGAACGAGCAGACTGGCGGCCTGGTGGCCGCGGTGCTCGGCATGCTGGGCCTGGAGGAGAAGGACGTGGCGGATGGCGACACGCTGGAGAGCCTGGGCATGGACTCGATGCAGGTGGCCGAGATCCGCGCGCGCCTGCAGCGCGCGCTCGGGCGGCCCATCCCGCTGGAGGAGGTGTGCGCCGGCGCCCGCCCCCGCGCGCCGCCCGCAGTGCCGCCTGTGGCCGCTGCGCCTCACGGGCTGTCACCTGAGCGCGCTCAGGTGTTTGTTGTTTGTTTAACTGTGTGCAGTGCCGACTCAGGTGGCTGGTTCAAGTGGTCGCTGCGCTCGGCAGAGATGCATATCGACTGGCGCGCAGTGGCAGGTGCGCCGCGCATCGGCTTGGAGCACAGGCCCCTCTCACTGTGCGATGTCACCCGGGCGCAGGTGGGCGCTCTCACGGTCGCGCGCATGCGCGAGGTCGAGGCCGAGGCCGGCCTCACGCCGGCGCCCGCAGCCGACGGCGCCGCCGGCGGCGGCGCCGAGGCCGAGCCCGCCGGCGCCGACCCGGAGTTTGCTCCGGCCGCCCAGGCGCCCGCGGCGCCGGAGGTGCAGCCTCGCGCCCGCGACTGCGTTTGAGCTGCCTCTGCAGCGCGCGCGCTGCCTGCCCTGGCCCTGTAGGCTGGGCGCACATGGGCTGCGCAGTCGACGCGCCGCATGCGGAGCAAGCAGCATCCCGAGCACCAGACATGGCATGCAGGAGCCATGCATTCCAAGGCCAGCGACGGCGTGGTGGTGGCATCGCAGCAGGCAAAGAGCCCTGCGCGACGCGTGTGCTAACGAGGCTGCGGGGCTGGGTCCGGCAGGAGACGGAGCTGGTAGGCGAAAGCGCGGAGGAGCTGTCGGGCGGCTCCGCTGCGCACCCAGCAGCCGACACACCCGAGCCTGAGCCTACAGCGGCTGCCGAGCCTCTGCAGCGCCCCGCGCCCGCGCCGGGGCCCGCGCCGGAGCGCGCGGCCGCGCCGGAGTCCGCGCCGGAGCCGGAGCCCGCGCCGGAGCCGGCGCCCACGCCGGAGCCCGCACCCGCCGCCGAGGCCGCGCCCGCAGCAGCGCCTGTGGCGCAGGACGCGGCGTTCGTGGCGGCCGCGCCGGTGCCGGCCGCGCCGGCGTCTGACGGCTCCGGCTTGGCGGTGCGCACCGACTCCGCGGCGCTGGTGGGCGAGACGGACGAGGCGGGCATCGCGGGCGCGGCGCCGGCGTCCGCGTCGAGCCCGCCGGCGCCGGCGGCTCCCGCGGTGCGGCCCGCTGTGTGCTGCATGGCGTGCTCCACAGGGGCAGACGTGTGTCATGAGGGTGGGGGCGCGTGCGGCCCTGGCCCACTCTGCGTCCTCTGTCGCCTAGCGCTCGTGACAAGATGCGACGCGCGCGCAGCCAAAGCCTTCGACAACCTCGCCCGAGCCCTCCGTCGCCCCGCCCGCCGCGCCGCTCGGCGCAGCCTCGGCGGCTGCGGCAGCGGAGGCCGCGCGGCGCCCGGCGGCCGCCGCGGCACGGATTGCTGCGCACGTGCCGCGCGCGCCGCTGCCGGCGCCGCGCCTGGGCGCCGGCCCGGTGCAGAGCTTCAAGGAGGCGCTGCCCCAGGTGCGCAAGCGGTGCCCAAACCCTTTGTTACCCTACCTCTGGAGTGTGCCGGCTAGTGCCGCGCCTGGGCGCCGGGCTGCCGCAGTGCTGCGAGGACGCGCCGGCGAAGCTTTGCGAGCGACGAGGGCACTTGCCTCGCCTGATGTGCCTCTCGGAGCGACAGCTTGGCAACTTAGGCATGCACAGCTTCGCACGGGCGCAGGGCCGTGGTGCTCCGGCATGTCTGCAGTGGGGCGGCCTCCAAAGTGCGCCTGCCAGCGCCGCGCAAGGACTGTGCAGAGATACGCATCCATTGTTGCTCCACAGGTGGGCGCGAGCGCGCTGGGCGCCGCGGTAGCGCTGTTCCTGGCGGCTGCGCTGGCGCTGGCCTGGCGCTGGACGGGCGCGTACGGGCCGCTGGCGGCGCTGCCGGGCGTCGCGCTCGTGCTGGCCGCGGCGCTGCTGGCGCTGGCGGGGCACCTCGTGCTGCAGCACGTGCTGCCGCTCACCGCGCCGCTCACGCGGCCCGCGCCTCAGTCCATCCCTGCGCTCGCGCGCAGAATCGTGCGTCCCCCCTCCTCAAGGACTGCGGCGGTGGCCTGTAGGGAGCGAAAAGGGCATATGACATGCGCCACATGCAAGCTACCATGCTGCGCCCGCTGCATCTCACCCGACCCAATGCATGTGTGCATGCCAGGCATGCAGGCTTCAGGCTGCATTGCCGGAGCGAGGTGTCCAAGGTGCAGGCCATGTACTGTGCACTTGGGGCCGTGCGCGGCTGCAAACGCTGCAGCAAAAATGCTGCGTGGCGCGCGACAGGTCACCGCGCATGCGGTGGCGCGGTTGTGGGCGGTCAAGGCGCTGCACGCGGTGATGGACCATGTGGTGGGCCGGCCGCTTTTCCTGGTCGACTTCCACTGCTTTGCCATCCCGGAGCGGTGCGCCCTCCCCTCCGCGCGCCATGCATGCGTGCCCCCATGCCTTGAGTGCCTGCGCCCGGCGCTGTGCGTGTGACTGAGGCGAGCGGGCTGCGGCCGGCGTGGGCGTCCCAAGGCGCGTTGGGGCCCGGTTGTGGAGGCCAGGGAGGTGGCGAGGGCAAGCCGTCGGGGCGCCTGCCGGGCGCTGATGGTAGCCTCTGTGCATGCAGCGGGGAGCCCTGCAGGAGGTTGATCAGATACAGGCAGTGCCGCCGAGGCCCTGGTTACCGCCCGGGCGCTGGCCAGCACGGCGGGCCAGGGGCCCTAAACCTAATGGCGGACGCGCAGGCTCATCAAGACGCACGCGGAGATGGAGGAGGCCGTCGCGCGCTGCAAGGACAAGGCGTTCGTCAGCAAGCCCAGTCAGGACTTCCTGCGGCGCGTGGTGCAGACCTCGGGCGTGAGCGACGCCACGGCGCAGCCCGAGGGTGCGCAGCTGCTGCGCGGGCTCCTTGAGCGCAAGCGGCTTGCGCCTGTTGGAGTGCCCGGCAGCCCGCATGGCGTCACGAGGCGTCCTGACAGGAGACTTGGCATCTGCTCATGACTCTCTGGAATGTGTTACAACTTCACACAGATGCTCACCTCAGGACAAAGCTGAGGCTGGTATAAAAACCCACGCCGCAGTGCACGGGCCACCAATCTGAGGCCGCCTCACAACTCTTCGCCGCGCGCGGCAGGCATCTGGGAGCTGATGCAGGGCAAGCGCGAGAAGCCGGACCCGACGCTGAAGGACGCGCAGGACGAGACGGAGATGGTCATCTTCGACGCCGTGGACAACCTGCTCAAGACCACGAACACCGACCCGCAGGAGGTGTGCGCGCGCTGGCCGGCGCCCGCCGCAATCCCGCACCTCAAATTGCCGGGCTGGGCGCCGGACGGCGCGCGTGCAAGTCGCGGTGCCCGGCGCCGCGCGTGCAAGTCGCGGCGGGGTGCAGGAGTGCGCGGCACGCGCGCGTTCTGGCTGGGAGCGGCAGGTGCTCAGGCCCTGCGAGCGGGCGCGCGCACCTGGCGCCCGCATGGGGCAGTTGGGCCGGGCGTGCAGGCAGTGCGCGCGCGCACCCGGCCAGGCCGCCGGCCGCCCGCCGGCAGCCGCCCGCCCGCCCCAGGGCCTGATGCGGCGCGCGCGCGCGCGCGGTCGCGCAGGTCGACATCGTGATCGTGTCGTGCAGCTGCTACGCGCCGACGCCCAGCATGGCGGCCTGCCTGGTCAACCGCTTCCGCATGCGCCGCGACGTGCTGACCTACCACCTGGCCGGCATGGGCTGCTCGTCCTCGCTCGTCTGCGTCGACCTGGCCAAGCGCCTGCTCCAGGCGCGCCCCCCGGCCCGCGGGGCCCCAGGATGCAGTGCCCCAGGATGCACCAGGATGCATTGCCGCCTGCGCGCGTGCCGGCACGCTGGATACGCGTGCCGGCTGCCACGCCCGCGTGACGCGGCGGGTCGGCGGCGCGCATGGCTGCTGGCTGCCTTGCGCACCGCCGTGCGAGCAGCTGCCCAGCCTATGTTGCCCGGGCGACAGCCGGGCGCGCGCGCGCCCGGCACGCACCCGGCAGCCGCTGCGCAGGCAGAGCAAGAGTGCGCTGAGCCGGCGCTATCCCAACCCTGAAACCATACCCAAACGCGCAGGCGATGCCCAACACCACCTGCCTGGTGGTCAACCACGAGAACATCACGTGGAACTACTACCGCGGCCGCGACCGCGCCTTCCTGCTCGCCGGCGCGCTGTTCCGCGTCGGCGGCGCCGCCGCGCTGCTGTCCAACCGGTGCGCGCCGCCACCCTAGCCCTACCGTAGCCAGCGGGCGCCCGAGCGGCGTGGCCCGGCATGCGTCACACCCTTGCCAGTGGAAGGCCGTGGCGGCATCTGCAGCATGCGCAGCAGACGTACGTCACCGGCTGTCGTGAGAGGGGGCGGGCATGCCGGCGTCAGCGTCGCGCCAGGCTCCGTGCTCCGGAGCGGGCCTGCTGACGGCGCCAGTGCAGTGGCCCGTGCGGGGCCAACCGGCTCAGGGTAATGGACACGCGGCAGCGGGGGGTCAGCGCCCGCGCCGCGCGCGCAGGCCGTGCGACGCGGCGCGCGCCAAGTACGCGCTGCAGCACACCGTGCGCACGCACCTGGCGTGCGAGGACGCCGCGTACGGCTGCATGGGCGCCGGCCAGGACGCGCAGGGGCTGTCGGGCGTCTTCCTGCGCAAGAACGTGATCGAGACCGCCTCGCGCGCGCTCGCGGAGAACCTGCGCGTGCTCACGCCGCTCGTCACGCCGCCCATCGCGCGGGTGCGGCCCGCGCGCGCCGCCTGGCGCCTGCAGCAGGTCAGGGTAGCCACAGGTCAAGGTAGCCGCACCTACCCGGTGTGGCTCAAGCGGCCTCTTGCACTGCCTGTGGGCCCCAGCGCATGCCTGCGCGCTGGTCTGCTCGGCTGCCGCACTCGGCCGGCTGCGCATGCCGGCCCCCCGCCTGCCCTGCGCGCTCGGTGCCCACCCAGGCATGATCTCCCGCGTGTCGCTCATGCGGGGCAGCAGGGCCGCGCTTGCTTGCACCCGTCGCAGCCATGCCAGCTGTATGCCAGCGCTCGAGGTGTCCGCACCCCGGACCCGTGGGTGCCTAAGCCGCACGGAAGGCAGCATCGAGTGTCGCCGACGGCGCGCGCAGGTAGCCAAGCTGCTGGGCCTGGCCACCGGCGCCGACTGGAGCCTGTCGCGCGCGTTCGAGCACTACCTGCTGCACACGGGCGGGCGCGGCATCCTGGACGAGCTCGAGAAGGAGCTGGGCCTCGCGCCTGATCAGGCGCGCGTGCCAACCCTGCCCTCTTCCTTGACCCGCCAGCGCCGTTACCCAACTCGCGCAGATCCAGGCTCGCCGGTGCGCTCACAGCCGCCATGACCCAGGCTGCTGCGTGCCGCGCCTGCGCATGGTATCCGGAGCGAGGCTGCATCTGCAGCACGGCCTGCGCGTAGCTCACGCTCGGGCTGCGGCTGACTTTGGCGCATGCTCCGCAGGTGGCGCCAGCGCGCGCCACGCTGCACCGCTTCGGCAACACGTCCGCAGCGTCCACCTGGTGCGGCGCTTGCCCGTGGCCAACCCATCCTTGTGTCCCCAGCCTCTGGGAGGCTGTGCAGGGTGCCGATGTCATCAGGCTGCGCTGCACAGTGCGGTGTTTCGCAGCAGGACGCGCAATGTGGTTCGGTTCTTTGCTGTGGTCGGTGGACGAGCCAGGGGCATGGCGCGTGGCAGGCGCTGCGCCCCTGCAGCTGACGCGCCCTGTTCGCTTGCCCCTGTCGCATGCCCTGCTGCATCGGGTGATGCCGCGCTCGTGTGAATGCTTCCTTATCTTGTTAACGACCGTCGCCTCCCGGCTGCCAGGGGCTGAGCAGCAGGGCTGCGCGCGCGCAGGTACATCCTGGGCAACATCGAGCACACGCGCGGCGTGCGCAAGGGCGACCGCCTGTGGCAGCTCGGCTTCGGCGGCGGCTTCAAGTGCAACAGCGCGGTCTGGCGCGCGCTGCGCGACATCCGCCAGCCGCATGCGGCGTGGGCCGAGCGGCCACGCCAGGGCTAGGGGCGCGGGCTCTCTCGGACCTGTCTTCCCCGAGGCGGGTGGGCCCGGGGGGTGTCCTTGAGCCAGGCTGTCTGGAGGGCACCCTATGTTGAAACTCCTCCAACGCGGGTCGCACCAGGATCGAGCGTGCCCTTTGCAAACACGCGCCCCTCACGCAGCTTCCGTGGCGAGCAGGGGCCTATGCTGGGGATGTGCTGCGCTCAGCAGGTTCCTTATCAGCAGGTGTGGCGTGGTTGCGCACAGCTGGCCCCCGGGTGCGAGCTCACGCGGGCGTGAACGCGCCCGGGGGCGGGTGCTGCCGCAGCGCATGAAGTATGTGAGCCGTGTTTCAGTTTGTGGGAACCCGTGTGGGGCCGTACTTGTCGAGCAGCACCCAGCGGCACCGCTCCGCATGGGTTGGTTTCCGCCGCGAGGCTGTTGGCTGGCAGGCCACGGGCAGGCCACGGGAGGGCCAGCGCATGCGCTGGGCCATGGCCACAGCCGGGCAAGCGCGCCTCGCGCATGCCTGCATGGTGGCGCGCGCCTCGCTTACATGGCCAGGGCTCGCTGGGGCGATGCGGGCGCCACGCCGCACCCTGGGCAGGGCCTGCATAAGGGTCGCCCGCCGGCTCTGCAACAGGGTGCATGCCTCTGCACAGCAGGGACGACGCTCGTGGGAAGAGTGGTTCAAGTGGGCGCCTGTACATGTCATGGGGCGGGGCGATATGCTGAGGCGCTTGCGCCCTGCAGGGAGCTCACGACCTAGCGCTGTGCGGATCAGAATGTGTGCTGATAGCCTCAGTCTCACGCGCAGTGGCAATCAATACCCTTGCACTTGTAGGGCTATCAGATCGGTCTGCTCAGCGCTTGCTTACGCAGCTCCAGCCCCTGCTTACTTGCATCAAATCTCGTGTGCTGCCCCACTCAAGCGCCTGCAGTGATCATGCCCACCGTAGCTTGCTCAACCCCGGTGTTGCTGCCTACAGGCTTTTGGGTCCTGGCTGACACGGCTCAGGGCACGCCAGGATTTTTTTGCGCATTGCTTTGGTATGGTCTC
>JAABUV010008758.1_pt1 | contig 10141 bp, 11 predicted proteins | sample 5559971 | NCBI WGS metagenome assembly JAABUV01 (sample SAMN10711881, study PRJNA513362) | rock metagenome | isolation source: Antarctica rocks | place: Antarctica: Victoria Land, Knobhead nord | collected 2015-12-19
TGGACACGGCACCGCTGGACAACGACCGGCTGGCCCACGTCCTCCTCATGTCCTACGCCTGGGACGAGGACAACGACTGCCACCCGTATCAGCGCGAGCTTGCCGACGAGCTGGGCTGCTCGGTGCGTACGGTCAAGCGGCGGACGGCTGACCTGCGCGCGGACGAGTTGGTGACGGTGCGGCGCGGGGGCCAGGGCAAAGCTAACGTCTACCACCTCACCGTCGGCCCGGTGCATACGGGCGACGACGGGGTGGGCTACGCCACGGTGCCCAACGCGGTGCTCGACGACGCGCGGCTCTCGCAGGGGGCCAAGCGCGCCTACATCATGCTCTGCCATCACGCCTCGGCGGCGGGGCGCTGCGAGCGCACCGTCGGAGAGATCGCACACGATGTCGGGGCGTCGTCGCGGCGCTCGGTATACACCTACCTGCGCGAGTTGGCGCGGACCGGGCACCTGCGCATCGCGCCGCAGGGGCAAGGGCTGCCCAACATCTACCACGTCGGAGCGCAGAAGGCGCGGATGCGCGCGGCCCGGCGTGGGACCGCCCTACTGCTGACGGTCGAACGCCCGGAGGACGCGGTGGCGACGGCGGCCGACGCACACTGGCGGGCGCTCTATCATGAGTTGATGGGGCCGGAGGCGCCACGCCCAGCGTTGGCGCGGCAGATGTGGGCGCTGATCGGCCGCGTGGGCGAGGCGACGGTCTTAGAGGCATTGCGCGGGGCCGCGCGGTTCGCGGAAAAGAAGCGGCTCGCCACGCTGACCATCGGCATGATCCGCTACGCAGTCGACGAACTGCTGCGCGAGCAGGGCGCGAACGGAGGGACGCCGGTGCCGGGCGCGCGGCCCGACGTCGAGACGGTGGAGATCGCGCCGCCGGCGCCGGACATGGAACCGGCCTGGCGCGACACGCTGACCGCGTTGCACGGCGAGATGACGCCGCAGAACTACAAACGGTGGTTGGAGCCCACGACGGTCGCGGGCCTGGACGGCAACCTGCTGCGCGTCGGCGTCCCCGACGCCTTCAGCCAGCAGTGGTTAGACAAGCGCCTGCGCGGACCGATTGAACGGGCGCTGGGGCGTGTCGCGCCCGGTGTCCGCGTCACCTTCGAGGTGCGAATGGACGCTGAGGAGGCTGCGGCCACAACGGCCGTGGATGAGGCGCTACCCCCGCCGCTATCGACGCCAGCGCGGGCCTCGCCGGCACCTGGCGAGCGCCTGACCATCGAACGCTGTGTCCACTGCCATTTCGCACCCTGCCGCTGCCCGCGCAAGGAACGACGGGCGCGGGAGCGTGGCGTGAGGAAGGGGGACACATAAGCGTGGCGCATCGTGCGAAGGCCGTAGTATTCCCAGTGCAGAACAGTTGCTCTATCCCTTTGGTCAACTACTCGTAGTATGGAATCTACACGACGTAACCGCTCGGCCCCAAGCGGAGAGAGGAGAAGTGGTGTGTTCGGTAGTAGTTCAGTGACCTGCGCTTATCGTAGTGTGGCAACTTATGAGAGTTGGCTGCGCCACCTGACGGACATCGAATTTGCCAGGACGCGGCACATGATAACTGCGGCGGAAGGGGTAATCCCCGGCCCGGACTATGTTGGAGTAATCCTTCTACCATCGTTGCTCTACGTGCGCACCGTGTCGATTCTGGATGAAGCTTTGGAGGAGTACGTCGATGATCGAGAGTTAAGCATGCCGAGAAAGTACCGCCGATCCCTGGGTGGCCGGATTGAATTCCTCGATAGCCTAGGACTGCTGCATACTCCGCAGGATTTGCGCGATGTCAAAGATAGGCGCAACGAGATCGCCCACGACTCGAACAAGGCGGCTTCGTATGAGGATCTAGCCCAAGCCGTCGACATCGTCGAGGCCACTCTGCAGCACTTGAACTTCGTCGGCCCGAGGCCACATGTCGCAGCACACGCCGAATGCACATCAAGAGCGACTCCGAATCCCGGTGCGCTCATCACCCATGACTACACCTACGGGGTTAAGCTCACGGGTATCACCAGCCTCACTATAAACGGGCAAAGCGTCAGCGAGATTGCTGTCGATCAACACTGGTCGGTGGACCGCTATTTACCCAGTTCTGGACCCACTATTGACAGCAGCCAATGATTGGCGTCGATCCTCCGTACGTGTGGGAAACGCGCGGGCGACAATCGCTACGCGCACGAACTGACGACGGAGGACCACCACGCGCCGATCAGTGCCGCGCGACACCGGGAGGGGCTGCGCCGCGTCGAATCGCTCTGGCGCAGCCCCGCAGCCGTCGCGGCGTGGGAGCGCGCGCGGTATCATCAACCCGCGCTCTTTACGTTTGAGGAGATAAATCAATGACGACGAAAGACTCGACGCTCACGATCGGCGTGCTCGACGTGGACGGCCTGCACCTGCGCGATAAGCCCGTCGTCCCGATCTCGGGCGCGATCCGGCACGTCGGCGACCTCTACAATGGTGCGCGGCGGCATGGCCTGGCGCAACTCTGGCTCACCGACGCCTGGGTGGAAGCGGCCGGGCTGCCCGACAGCCTGCGCGGGGCCAGGGGTCGGCCGCGCCACCTGGCGCACCCCTTCGTCACCGACGGCCTGCCCGCAGCCGAATTGCACGCCTGGCCCGAGGGCCTGTCCCACTGGCTCGCGCTGGACAAGAAGGGCGTCGCCGGCGCCGGCGTGGCCGTGGTGATCCCGGCCTACGACGACAACGCGACCTGGGGCGAGGGCATCGACGCCGACACGCTGCTGGCGGCGCTCTACGCCTACGCCAACGCGGTAGGCCGGCCCTACGTACGCTCGCCGGGCAAGACCGGCCTGGACCTGCTGATCGAGACCACGCGGCGCGGGGGCAAGCGCGACGCGGTGGAGGACTGGCCGCCGCCGGCGCTCGACACCAACACGGTGCGCGACCTGACCTGGATGCGCACCCTCACGCCCGAGGAGCGCGGCCGCGCCTACCTCCATTCGTACGACAAGAATGCCCTGTGGCTGGGGGCGGCGAGCAGCGTCGAACTGGGCCTGGGCGATGTCGAGGAGCGCAGCGATCCAGGGGACGGGACGGGCGTGGCGTTCGACAAGCGGCTACCGGGCTACTGGCTGGCGCGGCTCGGCGGCGCGGAGGAGCGGTGGCACTGCACGCCGACGGTGGCCCGCGCCATCGAGCGCGGCCAAGCCGTCGAGATCGGTCAGGCGTACGTGTGGCCGCGCCGCGCGCGCGCGTTAGAGGGCTGGTACGAGCGGCTGCGCGACGCCCGCGCGACCCTGAAGGCCGATCCCGCGCCGCCGGCGCGGCTCGCCCTCGACGTGCTCAAGTACACCTACGCGGTGACGGTCTCGACGCTGGGCGGGACGTGGTACAAGCACGACGATCCCCTGTATCGACCCGACTGGCGCCACCACATCATCGCGCAGGCCAACGCCAACCTCAGCCGGGCGTTAGGGCGCTTAGAGGCCGCCGGCGTCCCGGTGGTGGCCGTCAACGTCGATTGCGCCTACGTCGTGAGCGACGAGCCCGACCCGGTGGCGGCCATGAAGGGGACGCTCAAGCTCGGCGAAGGGCTGGGCGACTTCAAGGTGCGCGACGCGGCGATCCCGCTCGTGGCGGTGGTGGAGGCGTTCGACCCGGAGCGGCAGCGGGGTGAGGCGGCCGTCAAGGCCCTGACGCGCCTCATCGCGGCCGCCGGCGGCACGGGCGGCGGGAGCGGGGAGGGGTAACGATGCCGTCGTTAGAGCGCGAATTGCAGGGGCGGATCGACGCGCTGGTGGCGGCCGACGTGGCGCTCGACGCGGGCATGATCCGGGGGCTGGTGCACGAGCGGGGTGGCGGCGCGGGCCGGAGCCAGATCGCGGAGGGCAACCGCATCCTCGCCGGCGAGCTGGGCGTGTCCGTCAGAACGGTGCAGCGGTGGCAGAAGGAAGGCGGGGAAGCGCGGGACGTGAACCGCTCGACAGCAGGCTTGAAGATCAGCGTCAAGGCGCTCGCCGACGCGCAGCAGCGGGCGGCGAACGTGCAGCGCCTGCGCGACGACGGGCTAACGGTGGACCTGTGCGAGTGCTGGGTGCAGGTCTCGAACGAGCAGCGGAGCCGGTTCCGACGGGTACGCCAAGTCGATGACAACGCGCCGCTGCACCTGGACGGGGCGACGATGGGGCTGGTGCTCGACGAGATCGACGCGGGCCACACGGCGACGGCGGCGGACATCTTCGGGGCGGGAATGCTTGGGCCGTATGGGATCAGCCAGGCTGCGGAGATCACTGATGTCGAGAGCCTGACCATGACGTACTAGACATCTAACGTAATTGACGAAGATCACGCATATTCTCCTCACGTTCTATACCCGCGTGTTTTTGTGCTACCATGGACAGAAACCCGCGAGTTTTTGTGCTACCATGGACAGAAACCCGCGAGTTTTTGTGCTACCATGGACAGAAACCTGCGGGTATACTGAGACTATGGCTATCAACGAAGGTGAAGTTGCGCGCGCCGTCCGTCGTGACAGCCCCTGGTGGCGCGATCCTCAGTGGGTAAAGACGGACCGCGACTTGCGCGACGCAACGGCGCAAGGCATTGCGTATGATCCAGATCCCCTTGGCACCGTCGTCGCCGACGGGCTCTACCTGCTCTACGGACCGCGCCGGGTCGGCAAAACAGTCTCGCTGAAGCGCAAAATTCACCAGCTTCTCTCCACCGGCCTGAATCCGCTTCAAGTGGTTCGTGTCAGCGTCGACGGATGGCCGGCGAATCGGCTCGGGATGCTCTACGAGTGGGTCACGCGCACCGCGACGACGTCACTCCCGCCAGACGCGCGACGCTACTGGTTCATCGATGAGATTACCGCCACGCAGGGCCAGTGGTGGTCGATTATCAAAGATCTTCGTGACAATACCGGTTTCCGTGACGACTGCGTGGTGCTCACGGGCTCGTCTAACAGCGGGCTCGATGACGCGATCAAAGCACTTGCGGGACGGCGCGGACACACCACCGACGCTAATCGGGCCTTGCTCCCGATGAACTTCACGCACTTCTGCCATGGCCTCGGCCTGCATGTACCCGTAGGGGTGGCGCTACGGCCTGACGAAATGCGCTCAGACGTGGCGCGCTCGACGTGGAACGCCCTCCTGCCCTACACCGATGACCTTGTCGCCGCCTGGCAGGCGTACCTCGATGTGGGCGGGTATCCCCAAGCTGTCGGAGACTGGAAACGATCCAATAACATCGACAGCTCGACCGTGAGCGCGCTTTTCGATGTCGTGCGCGGCGACTTGGGCACGGCGGGCCTGCCCGAACCCCAGGCCCGCGCGCTCCTCACCGCCCTGGCCAAACGAGTGACAAGCACGGTCTCTATGACCGGGTTGGCCGAGGAACTCGGCATTGGTCGAAAGACGCTCGATCCCCTCCTTGCACTGCTTGTTGATACCTTTATTGTGTGGCGTTGCCCAGCCGCGGATAAGCGCGGCCGTCCCGACGAGAGTCGTCAAGCGAAGCTATACTTCTACGATCCGCTGATCGCTCGTCTCCCCGAAATCCGCTTCGGCCAGCCTCCCATCGACATAACGCGCCTCAACGAACAACAACTCGGGACGGCCCTCATGGCGTGGTGTGAACACATCATGCCTGGGACAGCGCGCGCGGGAGGGTGGGTGACGCATTACAAGAATAGTCGCGCTGAAATCGACTTCGCTGGCGTGTGCCCTGACACAAACGTGCGGATGACGGCGCTCGATGGCAAGTATGTCTCGGGCGCGTGGCGTCAAGAAGCATTGACGATCCGCAACAGCGACATCAAGACAGGCGTGTTGGCGACGCGCGATATTCTCGCAATAGATGCAAGCGATGATGTGTGGGCTGTCCCGGCCGCCTTCATCGCGTACAGCATTGGTCTGTAGGCGTGGTCGTACGCGTCACACCAGGTCAAGATAGAGCGTCATCCCTGCTCACGCTACACGGGGCGTAACTGAACCAAAAGACGGCGCTGATCGATGTACGGTCCTGGCCGAACGGGGCCTGCTCCACGCGCACGGGACCACTACGGATCGGCGCTATACCCTCCGCGACGACGCGCCGTAGGTAGGCAGCGGGCCGCGAGAAGAGAAGCGCTTGAGGAGTTCGTGCGCTGGCTTGGGGATTGCCCATGTCGGCTTGGGGAAACTTGGGGAATGACTTGGGGAATTCCCCAAGTGACGCGTGCCCGGACATAACGACGACACCGCTGATGTGGTGGGAGCGGTCGCGCTCGTCGTGTGACGCGGAGGGATGGAGGGGAGCAACATGGACGCGGACGCGATCTACCGGCGGCTGCCGGGGTTGACGGAGGAGGAGGCGCTGGCCTACCACCTGGGGGAGGCCGACGCCCACGTTGAGCGGGTGGACGGGACGGCACCGGCAGGGACGCTACCCGGAGCCGGGTACGACGCGGGGCGCGGGCGGATACACGGGGTGCTGTGGGTGCTGGGCGGGGCGCTCGACGCGCGGGTGGTGGCGCGGCTGGTCGAGTGGTATGCGGCGGGCTGGGATGACGTTGTCGCCGGCGGATGATGGTGGCTAGCGCCACAACGACGGGAGCGGGGAAGGATAGCCCGAGCGGGGCGCGGCCGGTACCAGGACGGCCCTACCGCAGTGCCCCGTTCCACGCTAGGAGCCGGACTGTCAAGGCAGGCCCCGCTCGGGTTACGTTTCCAGCATCGCACACGTTCATGAAGGGCATATGTGGCCGGTATGAAGACTGTGTATGGTCTCTTTGGTGTCGCGGAGGTCGAGGTCATAGAGGGCGGCGTGTGTGATCGGTCGCACGCATGACCACGAACGGCGCCGCCCCTCCCCGTTGAGGACGTGCCCACCGAAGCGGCGGCGAGGGGGCGACGGCCAGCAGCGCCTACACGACGTCTACTTTTTGGCCTTCTTCGGTTTGGCGGCGGGCGCGGCCGGCGCTGTCGCCGCCGTAGACGCCGGGGCGGCATCGCTGGGGAGGAACTTGAAGAGCTTGAGGGTCTTGCCGTCGCGCTCGATGGTGGCGCGGGCGGCGGGGCGGCCGTTGGCCATGGTGGTGCGCTCAACCTGCGCGTCGGGGACCTCGATGGTGGCCTTGGTCTGGAGACTATAGAATTGCATTGTAAGCCTGTCCTTTCATAGGGGGGTGTGCCATGCCCAGCATAGCATGTCCAGCGCGACCGGGCTGTGCACGGGCGTACCTGTTCCTGAGAAGACGACGCGCACAGCCCGGTCGCGCTGGGATGGGATCACCGAATATGACGTATGATGGCCCTCCTGTCGTGGTAGTGGCGTAGCCGGCGCTAGCCGTGCTTGAGCTCGATCACGTAGTTGCGGTGGTGCTTCGTCCCGATGTTGGTCAGGCGGTTGTCGACGTGCCCGTCGTCGCCGACGGGGACCCACGTCACCTGGTCGTCCTCGAATTGGATGTCGTGGGCGTCAGCGGGATTAGCGGGGTCGGCGAAGCGGATGAGGCCGCCGGACGCGACGATGAAGAAATAATCGGTCCGGTGGATGTGTGTGGCGAGGGACGCGCCGGGCGCGAGGGCGAGGTCCCAGACGCGCACGCGGTCGTTCTCGAACATGAGGCGGGTTCCTACCTGATCGGTTGGCTCGGTTGCCATATCTCCCCCTTGTATGTGGCGGTGGATCGTCACCGCGACGCGGGACGTGTAGGTGCAGATCTCATGCCGACGGCGATCCGCGCCGTGGTGCGGCAACTCGGCGGCGGCGAGGAGCGCGCGCAGATCGTGGCGGGCACACGCACTCTGGCCAGCGAGTTGGGGGTGGCGGTGCGGACGATGCAGCGATGGCAGAAGGAGGGCGGGGAAGCGCGCAGTGTGGCACGCTCAACGCCGGGGTTGCGGATCAGCGTTCAGGGCATCGCCACGGAGCAGCAACGGGCGGCGAACGCGCGGGCCTTCCGGGAGCGGATGCAGGAGCAGGGGCTGGACGTGGGCGCGTGCCGCGTGATGATGTTGGTCTACAACGAGGATCGGGCGCGGCCGCGCAGTATCGGGGATATGCACATCACGGGGACGACTGAGGCGCTAATCGACGCGCTCGACGCCCTCGAAGATGGGGACACGACGGCGGCGGCCGAAGCGTTCGGCAACGCGTGGCTGGAGACGTACGGGATGGACGTGGACGCGGCGGTGACGGACGTCGTGGGGTCATTCACGTTGGGGTAGAAAGGGTTGTGCGTAGGAGTGCCGTGAACGCTGAGTCGCCGATATCAACTGAACAACGACTACGCCTTGATATTGGTAACTTCTTACATACCATCTGCGGCAAGCAAGTCTTTGATCGCTCTGGTGAGATGTTCGCGAGCGAAAGGTGGGAAAGCGGTGGCCCCGTTGTACTCCCAGACGAGCGCTTGTTTTTCCATCTGCGCGCGGAACTCTAGGACGCGACGCAGTTGGTCCACGTCCTCAGGTGAACGGAGCGTGTAGGGCGCTTGGCTGAAATAAAACATGATACGCGGGCGGCGAGTTACTTGCCAACTCTCGAAAGCCGCCGTGAACTCCTCGTGCGTCCCCGAGTCGGCATGGCCTGTGGGTGTGCCGAAACGCTTCCACATAATACCGATGAAAATGTCGTAGGGGCCAACCTGGCGGTTGATGACCTCTTGAGGTCGTCCCATGTCGGGAGCCACATGGGTTTCCCAACGGACAAGTTCGAGGACAACACCCTTCTCGTCCCCGATGAGGCGGTTCAGTTCATCAATCACCGTGCGCAGTTGGTCCCTTTCCTCCTGCACATCCGAAGGCGACGCTACGAAGACGCGTATCCGAGCGGTTTTTCCCATGGGCCTACCTCGATTTTGGGTGATGATAGCCAACAAGGAGCGCAAACTCCATACCTCAGATGTGAGAGCGTCGCGCTGATCTTTCTCGCGTAGCACTTTTTTGATGCGCGCCAGCAATTCCGCGTTCTCGAACGGCTTGGTAATGTAGTCGGTGGCGCCGTCGCCAAGCCCTCTGACTTTCGAGTCGGTGTGCGCGAGCGCGGTGAGAAGCAACACGGGGATGCCGGTCGTGCGCGGGTCGGCTTTGATAGCTCGGCAGGCCGCAAAGCCATCCATTACCGGCATCATGACATCGAGGAGCGCGAGGTCAGGCCTATGCTCCAGCGCCAATTCGACAGCGTCCTGCCCGTTGGCGGCGTCCAACGTCGCATAGCCCGCCTCGACGAGCACCATGACCAGGAGATCCCGGATCGATTCGTCATCGTCCGCGACAAGCACCGTATGCCGCATCGTCAATGCTCCAATCTATGTCCACAAGGATCGAATATTGGAGACGTAGAAGATGGGCATGCCCTCATTCATTTCGGCCCAGCCGCTGCCACCGCTGGACTCGCGCACGCCCTTCTCGAAAGTGTAGGACGTGCCAGCGGAGTCGGGCGCTGCCGGCGTGGGCTCGCCGAGCACGGCGTAAAGGTCGAGGAAGTGCTGCTGGGCGGCGCTGCGCTCGGTGAGCGTGCTGCGCTGCCAGCGCGCGACGAACGTGGGCACATCGAGACGTGATGACATGGGGCCTCCTCCTACAGCAGTGTAGCAACACGCCGCAGAGACGTTGAGAGGCTCCAAGAGGCGCGTCCCACCCCGTCAAAGGTTTATCCTAAATGGCGCGTCCCGTCCGTCAGATGCGGCGCTGATCGTTTGAGAGGGCGCTACGCGCCCGATGCTTTCTCGTCGTCGGGCTGCCGTGTCCGCCGCCGGCGCGTTGGCGCTGCTTTAGACTTGCTCGCCGCCTCATCGAGCAGGACGGCGAAGCCGTTGGTGAGCGTCTGGTAGGTGATCGGCACGCCCCGCCGCTTGGCGAGGCGGCTAATCGCTATTTTAGCGCCCCGCACCTCTTTAGGAGCGGTGCTCTCGACGCGCATGGGCTGGCCCTGCGCCACGGCGTCGAGCAGGTCGTCGTAGGGGGAGCGCGGCTTGTCTGGCTGGCGAGTTGAGCAATTTCGTCCTTGGTGGTGCGATCTGGTGTTTAGACTATCCTGATACCAGGGGCGTCGATCGGTTTTTCTCGTCCACGGGACCGCCGCCGGTAGGCACCCTCAAAAAGGGGAGTTTAGACTAAATCTGTTTTGGGCAAGAGGTTGTTGCACACGGGGGACGCCGCCAGCACCCTCGGATGCGATCGATAGACGTG
>JAABUV010008761.1_pt1 | contig 10138 bp, 8 predicted proteins | sample 5559971 | NCBI WGS metagenome assembly JAABUV01 (sample SAMN10711881, study PRJNA513362) | rock metagenome | isolation source: Antarctica rocks | place: Antarctica: Victoria Land, Knobhead nord | collected 2015-12-19
ACCAGCGGAGCCGGCGCGACAAGGGGCAGTTGCATCAGGGCGTCTTCCTTTCCTTTCATTCCTCACGGTTTCTGCCCTTGGAGGGTAACAGCACGCCCCTACCATCGCAAATCACAACAGTCGAGAAAAGTATGCTGTAGCTTATGGTACGATGCAAGGCGTGAAACTCTACACAATATATGCATGTAGGAGCGCGTCATGCGCGTCCTGATCACCGGCGCGGGCGGCCAACTCGCCGCCGACCTGGCGACGGCCTGCGCGGAGGCCGGGCACACTGTGGACCGCCGCGCGCGCGCCGAGCTCGACATCGCCGACGACGCGGCCGTGCGCGCGGCTCTGGACGAAATCCAGCCTGATGTCATCTTGAACCCAGCCGCCTACAACCGCGTCGACGATGCGGAGAAGGAACCGGCTGTCGCTTTCGCCGTCAACGCCTTCGGTCCGCGCGCACTGGCGCGCGCCGCCGCCGAGCTCGACATCACGCTCGTGCACTACAGCACCGACTACGTCGTCGACGGCGCCAAAGGGGCGCCCTATACCGAGGATGACGCGCCGTTTCCCCTCTCCGCCTACGCCTCGTCCAAGCTCGCCGGCGAACACTTCACGCGCGCGCTGGCGCCACGCCACTACGTGCTGCGCGTCTGTGGTCTCTTCGGATTGGCCGGCCGCGCCACGCGCCATGGCAACTTCGTGGAGACGATGCTGCGCGTTGCAGGGGCTGGCCGGCCCTTGCGCGTCGTGTCCGACCAGATCGTGGCGCCCACGGGCACGCGTGATGTCGCCGCTGCAACGCTCGCCCTATTGGATAGCGACGCGCCATACGGGCTCTACCACTGCACCGCGCGCGGCGAGACCTCGTGGTACGAGTACGCGCGCGCCATCTTCGAACTTGCTGGCGTGGCGGCCGACCTCACGCCGACGACGGCCGCCGCATACAACGCCCCCGCGCCGCGCCCGCCATACTCCATCCTCGACAATGGCAAACTGGAGGCGACCGGGGCGCCGCGTCCGCGTCACTGGCGCGAAGCATTGGAAGAGTATTTGTCGATAAGAAACGTATAATGCAAGCGCGACGCCCACGACTGCTCCCCGCCACTGCGGGGTCCTCAATGGCGCCCTGCCAACGCCGCGGACCCAGGACGATGGTGTTTTTGTAGGGGCATACGCCCTACTCGCGACCGAGGACGTATGCCATACGCCCCTACAATCGACCGCGGTCGCGAGCTCAAAGGAGTCTTATGAAAGGGTTGATCCTGAGCGGCGGCAAAGGCACGCGCCTGCGGCCGCTCACCTATACGGCCGCCAAGCAACTCGTGCCGGTCGCCAACAAGCCGGTCCTGTTCTATGCGATCGAAGATCTCGTAGCGTCCGGCATCACCGACATCGGCATCATCGTCGGCGACACCGCCGAACAGATCAAAGCCGCCGCCGGCGATGGGTCACGCTTTGGCGCACGCATCACCTACATCCCACAAGACCGTCCCGGCGGCCTGGCCCACGCTGTCGGTATCGCGCGCGCCTTCATCGACGGCGACCGCTTCGTCATGTACCTGGGCGACAACTTCATTCGCGAGGGCATCGCCCCGCTCGTGCACGCCTTCGCGCAGAGCGAGGCCGCCGCGCGCATCCTGCTCTACCGCGTGCCCAACCCCAGCGCCTTCGGCGTGGCCGTGCTCGATGGGGACCGCGTCGTCAAACTGGTCGAGAAGCCGCTCGTGCCCGAGAGCGACCTCGCCATCGTCGGCGTCTACATGTTTGACCATCATGTTTTCGAGGCCGTGGATAGCATCGCGCCCTCGGCGCGCGGTGAATTGGAAATCACCGATGCCATCCAGTGGCTCGTCGACCACGGCTACCACGTCGAGCCGCATGTACTGGAAGGACACTGGATCGACACCGGCAAGATGGAGGACATGCTCGAAGCCAACCGTCTCGTGCTTGAGGTGCTCAAGCCCCGCACAGAGGGTGTGGTCGACGGCCTGTCGCAACTGACCGGCTTGGTGATCGTGGAGCCGGGCGCCGAGATCAGAAATTCCGTGCTGCGCGGACCACTCATCATCGGGGCCAACACGCGCGTGATCGACTCGTACGTGGGACCGTTCACCGCGATTGACCACGATTGCCTGCTCGAAGACATCGAGATCGCCAACAGCATTGTGCTCGAACACAGCCGCATCACCGACATCGAGCACCGCATCGAGGACAGCCTGATCGGGCGCTACGTCGAGGTGCAACGTTCGCCCGCCAAGCCGCGCGCCTATAAGCTACTGTTAGGAGATCATAGCAAGGTGGTTGTTTTGTGAGTGAGAGTCAAACGTTTACGCCCCGCCATATCCTCGTCACCGGCGGGGCCGGCTTCATCGGCAGCGCCTTCGTGCGCCTTGTGCTGGCGCGCTACCCCGACCTGCGCGTGACCGTGCTCGACAAGCTGACCTACGCCGGCAACCTGGCTAACCTCGCGCCGGTCGCGGACGACCCGCGCTACCGCTTCGTGCAGGGCGATGTCGCGCGGCGCGAGGACGTGACAGCCGCCCTACGCGACTGCGACGCCCTCGTCAACTTCGCCGCCGAGACGCACGTCGATCGCTCGATCCTCGACGCGGGCGCCTTCGTGACGACCGATGTCTACGGCAGCCTCGTGCTGCTGGAGGCGGTCAAAGAACTGGGCACGCCACGCGCCCTCTTCGTGAGCACCGACGAGGTATATGGCGACGTCGAGGAGGGCGCCTCCGTAGAGTCCGACCCCTTCGCGCCGCGCAGCCCCTACGCGGCGTCCAAGGCGGGCGGCGAGATGCTCGTGCGCGCCTACCACATCACGCATGGGCTGCCGACGCTGGTGACGCGCGGCTCCAACACCTTCGGCCCCTACCACTACCCCGAGAAGCTGATTCCGCTGATGATCACCAACGCGCTCGACGATCAACCGCTGCCCGTCTATGGTGACGGCCGCCAGCGGCGCGACTGGCTCTACGCCGACGACCACGCCGCGGGCATCGACCTGGTGCTGCGGCGGGGCGCGCTCGGCGAGGCCTACAACCTGGGCGGCGGGAACGAACGTGAGAACATCGACGTGGTGCAACAGATTCTAACGTTGACGCATAAGCCGGAGAGTTTAGTCTATTATGTGCGGGACCGCCCCGGCCACGACCGGCGCTACGCGCTCGACTGTGCGAAAGCACACGAGTTGGGTTGGCGACCAGCCCGGCCGTTCGAGGAGGCGCTGGCCGAGACGGTGCGCTGGTACCAGCAGCACGAGGACTGGTGGCGTCCACTTAAGAGCGGCGCATACGCCGCGTACTATCAGCAGCAGTACGAGAGCCGCTTTGCAAAGTCGTGAGTCGTGAGTCGTGAGTCGTGAGTCGTGAGTCGTGAGTCGTGAGTCGTCAGTTCATGAGCCGCGATATACTCTATCGCTGGGAGCGACTACGTTCTCACCAATAGTGGCACTCCGATCCTTACTCACGACTCACGACTTCCGACTAATCACTGGAGGAAAGATGATAAACGGCGTTGAGATCAAAGACCTACGCACGAACCCGGACGAACGTGGGTTCTTCCGCGAAGTCATCCGGGTGACCGACCCATTTTTCCCCGAGGGCTTCGCGCAGCTCTCGCATAGCTACATGCGCCCCGGCGTCGTCAAGGCCTGGCATGTGCACAAGACGCAAGTTGACTGGTGGTACGTCCCCGCCGGCACGCTCAGGCTAGCGCTCTACGACACGCGCGATGGCTCACCGACCAAGGGCGAGGTGCAACAGCTGTACCTGGGCGAGGGCTACCCGGCTCAGATCGTCAAGATCCCGCCGGGCGTGGCGCACGGTTGCCGCGCGCTGGAGCCCACGCACCTGCTCTACGTGACCTCGGGCGTCTACGACCCGGACGAGGAGGGGCGCATCCCCTACGACGACCCCACTATCGGCTACGACTGGATCTCGGGACCGGCCATCACATAGGCGGCAGACGGCAAAGGTTCGTGATGACGACTGAAGAGAAAATACCGGTAACGCGCGTCAACCTGGAGCATACGCGCACGGAGCAGCAAGCGACGTGCGCGACGCTCGCCGAGGCCAACGCCGTGTTGACGCGCTGGTCATGGTCCGAGGCGGGCGAGCCGAATCCGGCGGGTTCGGTCTATTGTGTCGTCCACTGGGCTGACGGCACGCGGCTGGTCGTGCGGTACGATATCCCGCCCGCGGGCGGCGCGCCGGCCGACCTCGGCGCGGCGATCCGCGCCCAGTGCGCGTACAGCGCCGGCCGACAGCGCCCACCCGACATGCCCCTGGAGGACTACCAGCGGCTCATCTGGGGCGCGGGACGTAAGACGATCGAGCGCTATGAGCGTATGCTGGACACGCTGGAGATGTAGTGATGCTCGACAAATGGTTCTATCCGGTCGGTAAGCCGAAACCCATGCCGACACAAGAACACTGGCGCGCGTTGCTGCTGCTCTACCAGATATTGCTGCGCTTCCTACCCGAGGAGCACCTGGTCGGCGGCGAGATGGTGTTCATGTACGACCCGCTCTCGCTGCGCAAGCACTACATGCCCGATCTGCTCGTCGCGCTGCGCGCCGGCCCTGAGGACCCGCGCTTCGGCGGCACGCGCTTGCAGTATCGCATGTGGGACGAGGGCAAAGCGCCCGACATCATCATCGAAGCGGCCTCAGAGAGTACGGTCGAGAAAGATAACGAGGAGAAGAGGGAACGCTACGCCCACCTCGGCGTGCGCGAGTACGTGCAGTTCGACCCTGCCGGCAACCTATTGGAGCCGCGCTTGCAGGTGTTCCGCCTCCCTGACGCGACGCCCCCTCGCCGTGGATACGAATACGCGGAGGACGCCCACTACGAGTTAATTCCGGCGGAGCAGGACGGCTCCGTGCAGAGTTCCGTGCTGCCATGCGCCTGGCTGATGGCCGGCAATATGCTACGCTTGCGTGAACGCGCCACCGGCCACCTCCTGCCCACACCGGAAGAAGCCGCCCTAGCCGAACGCGACACGGCTCGTGAGGAATTGGCTCGTTTACGCGCCGAGCTTGCCCAGTTGCGCGGCGAGGGATCGTAGCATGTCCAACGAGCCTGGTCGATACAGGCAAAAGGCGAGGGGCCGGTCAGCTACCGAGCTGACCGGCCCCTCGCCTTTTGCCCCTATTGGCGGCGCGATCCCTCGTTAGGCTTGACTGGTGACGGCTTCACCGACAAGCCCAGCTGCCGGTTCGACGGCCGGCTCCGTGGCGGGCTCATGCATGAGCCCGGCATAGACTTCGCCGGTGGGGTCGACATCGGCCTCGCCGCGCTCTTCGAGCCACTTTTCGACGTCCATGGCCGCCTTGCAGCCGTCGGCCGCTGCTGTAACGGCCTGCCGGTAGCGATAATCGCGCACGTCACCGGCCACGAACACGCCCTCGACGGCGGTCGCCGTGCCCTCGGCGTCCTGTGCCACGGCGTAGCCACGCTCGTCGAGCGGGATCTGGCCGTGGAAAATATGCGTGTTGGGACGGTGCCCGATGGCGACGAAGAGCGCCTCGGTTGGGATTACACTCTCCTCGCCCGTCTTGACGTTGCGCACGCGCACGCCGGTCACCCTGGCCGCGCCCGTCTGCGGGTGCTTCTCACCAAGCGCTTCCTCGACAACGGTGTCCCAGATGAAGCGGATCTTGGGGTTGTTGAGCGCGCGCTGCTGCATGGCCTTGCTGGCGCGCAGCGTATCGCGCCGGTGTATAACGGTCAGTTCACTGGCGAAACGCGACAGAAAGATGGCCTCCTCCAGCGCCACGTCACCGCCGCCGACGACAACCATACGCTTGTTGCGGAAGAAAAAACCGTCGCAGGTGGCGCAACTGGACACACCGTAGCCGCGATATTGCTCCTCGCCGGGTATACCGAGCCACATCGCCGAGGCGCCGGTGGCGACGATCACCGCGTCGGCCCACTCGACCTCGTCATCCTCGGCGCTGAATGGCTTGACGTGCGTCGTCACGCGGAAAGGACGCTGTGAGAAGTCGACGGCCGTCACGTCACGGTCGCGCAGCTCGGCGCCGAAGCGCTCGGCCTGCGCGCGCATATTGGACATAAGCTCCGGTCCCTGGATGCCCTCGGCGAAACCAGGGAAGTTCTCGACGTCGGTGGTGAGGGTCAACTGACCGCCGTGCTGGTAGCCCGCGTAGACGACCGGGCTCAGATTGGCGCGCGCCGCGTAGAGCGCCGCCGTGTACCCCGAAGGACCGGACCCGATGATGATCAGCTTCTTGACGTCCGTTGCCATCTACCCTTGCTCTCCTCGTTGTCGCCGCGCCACTATCGTCACGGCCTGTCGGCGCTTGTCTCTCACCAGTATAACAGATATTTCAACGTTTGTTAAAATATCGACGGCTGATGACCGGCGCGGAAAAATGGCGCGCATAGTGTTTAAGCGCCAGCGCTGACCACGACGTGGTCGAATACCGCCGTGCTCAACAGCGCGTTGTTGTGCGCTGTCACCGCCAACCCCACATAGACCATCGTCGCCATCGGTACCGTATCCGTGCCGACCAGCGTCCACGTCGTACCGTCGCGCGACACAAAACCTGTCAAGGTCGATCCGCTACGCGCCAGCTTGACCCACGCGGGCGCGACGATGCCGTTCCGTCCGGTGTGCACGGCGTTGGCGCCTGGGTCTGTGCGTCGCTGAAAGGCCGCGCCACGGTCCGGCGTGAGCACTATGTCGGCGAAGCGCGCCGAAGGGGCAAGCGTCTCACGTATCATGACGCCCGCCTTGGCCCAGGGATTTGTCTCCGTCTGGTCGGCCACATGAGCTACGATCTGCCCGTCGCCCCTCAGAGAACCGTAGACGAAGTGAAAAGCGTCGGCGGTACCCCATATATCCCCGCCCGACCCCGCGATGGTATATACCCCTGCTACATCCAAGAAGATACTGCCAGCCACGCCGACGTTACCGATGTCCTGGCTACCCAATAAAGCAGGTAACGGAGTAGCCGACGCTGTAGCTGTAGCGCTCGCCGTCGGAGTCGCCATCGCAGTTGGAGTCCCTGTAGCTGTAGCGCTCGCCGTCGCTGTTGCCGTAGCGCTCGCCGTCGCTATTGCCGTAGCGCTCGCCGTCGGAATCGCTGTTGCCGTGGCGGTCGGAGTCGCCATCGCAGTTGGAGTCCCTGTAGCAGTCGGAGTCGCCGTGGCAGCAGGCGGAGTGCCGATTCCTACGGTGGGTACCGTCGGCGTCGCATTGGAGCCATCGGGTGGGACAGGCACGGAGGGCACAACGCTTGGTAGTAACCCCGGTGCAGTCGGCGCCACAGTGGGGATAGCGATTGTAGGCGCTACAGTGGGGATACTGCTAGGCAACGCGACCGGCACGGTGGGCACAGGTGTAGTCGACGCGACAACCGTGACGGTCGGCAGCGACGTGACGGCCGTGGGCACGACAACCGTGGGCACGACGACCGTGGGCAGAGGCGGAACGAGTATCGTCGGGGTGGCGAGTGGCGGAACTACGGGTACGCCGGGTATTGTCGGTAACGGCAGTGCGGTGACCGTGGACAGCGGCAGAGCGGGTGGCGTTAGGGTAGCAAGTGGCGGAACCACTGGCGCACTGGGTATTGTCGGTAGCGGCAGTGCGGGCGCACTGGGGATAACGCTCGGCACAACGGCGATGGTCGTGGGTAAAGCAGGGATAAGGGTAGCTACGACAGTCGGAGCGGACGACACGGTGTTGGCGACCGTGGTCGCGACCCGCCCCGGCAGCGCGGTAACGGTAGCAATCACGGAAGCGCCGTGACCGATGACAGGAGTAGCGACAAGTTTCGCCAAAGGCGGTGGAATGACGGAACGCGCCGCCGCGCGCGTCGGGCTCGCGACCGGCGGACGACGTACCGGCGTGTGCGACAGCGCGGCAACACCAGCCGTGGAACGCCGGCCGGCGTTGCCCCGCGTGGTGGGGATGGCTGGGACGGAACGGGGCCCCGACCGTGATGGACGACCATGGTTCCCATGAGCTACAGCCGGTATGGCCGTGCGCGTAGGCGGCGCGTTCGTACGTGTGGTCACGCGCGGTGGGGGAGTTGCTTCCATGCGCATGATCCCATGTGGCGTTGGCCGCGCGGTGACTGTCGCCAGATACGATACCGCTGTTCGCGCGACCGGCACAGGCGTTGTGGTCATCGAGGGACTAATCGGTATCGGCGTGGCGGCAAGCGCGTGCGTGGCCGGTGTCATCGCTGCCGTTGGGGCGAGAGCCGCCACGGCGGTCGCTGTCCCCGCCGCGCCGCCACTCCCCCCAGTAGCAACAGACGTGGCGACAGCAGGCGCGGTTATGGCCCCGAGCCTGATTGTGGTAACCGTCGGCGTGGCGGTCGGTACGCCGGCGAGACGCGCGGCTGATGTTACCGTCCCAGTGGCGCCGCCGCTTGAGGTCCCAGTGGCGCCGCCGCTTGAGGTCCCAGTGGCGGAAGCGGGGGCGTCGTGTGCCGGCGCCGTCACGCTCCCTGTCACGCCGGATCGTGTACCGGATACGGAAACGGCCGTCGGAGTTCCCTTCGTCGCGCCAACCGTACCAATGGCGCCGGGACCGCTACCCCCCACGTTGCCTCGTGTGACGCGCCCTGTCGCAGGCGTAGTGGTGGGATGGGATGGCGCCACGGCCGCGCGCGCCGTCGCGGAGGCGGCAGCCGCGCGCACCGCCATAGCGGCGAGAGTAGGGGTCGTTTGAGCAAGCAGTGCTGGCCGCCCCATCGGCGTTAGGCTGCCGCCCCGAGCAGCAGCGGTGGCGCCGTTTACCGCGCGGGGGGATGATAACGGCGGTATATGCCGCGACGGCGCGTGCTTAAACACGACCACGGCGGCAGCGATGGCGGCCACGACGGCAATGGCGGCAACCATGGCCGTCAGTCCCCCGACGCCTACGATTGATAAAGCAGACGCGGCGCCCACGCCCGCCGTCCCCCCAGCCGCCGTCCCCCCAGCCGCTGCGGCGCCGCTCACGGCGGCAACGCTCCCTTCGGACACACCACCCGCGGCGGTGAGCGCGCCGCCCGCGCCGCCACTCGCCCTGGCGGCATGGGATACGAGGATCGGGCCGGCTTTAGAAAGCAGCCCAGCTTTGAGCGTGGTCGGGACCGTGAGCGGCAGCGCCAGGAGCAGTTTGCGGCTGTCCTTGCGCCCCTGCAGTTGCGCCGTGCAGATAGCGCATTGCCGCGCATGCGCCTCGGCGCGGGCGCGCTCCTCATCGCTCCCCTCATGATCGGCCAGGACGGCAAGGACGTGGGGCGCTTGGACACAACTCAGGGCCGACGCGGTCCCAGCGGACATAGAACCGGCGCCCAACTCGACCTTACGGTATTCGTCGCGGAAGCGCGCCCGCGCCCGGAACAGCAGCACCTCGACGCTCCCGGTCGTCGTCCCCAGTGACGCGGCGATATCGGCGTAGCTCAAGCCCCCGATCTCGCGCATGGCCAGGGCGGCGCGATGGGTCGGCGCCAGCCGGTCTAGCGTGAGGCGCACCGCCCGCTGGTCCTCGGCCGCGAGCCCCATCGCTTCAGGTGAGCCCCATCGCCCCGTGTCGGGATGTGTCTCGACAACCGCCTCAGTCAGTTCAGCCTGCGGAAGGCGCATACGCTGGCGCAGGGTGGCCCAGGCAAGGTTCGTGGCGATGCGCATGACCCAGGGCCTGAATGATTCACCGCGCCGCAGCGTGGGCAACGCGTTGAGCGCGTGGAGGAAGGCGTCCTGCGTGGCGTCCTCGGCCTCGCCCTCGCGGCCAAGGATACGGTACGCCAACGCGTAGACGCGCGAGGCGTGCCGGTCGAACAGGGTCGCGAAGGCGTCGCCGTCACCGCGCAGCGCGCGCTCGACAAGCCCCGCGTCGACGGACGAGGCGTTATCCTCGTCGTAGAACGCGTCCGAGCCCGAGTCCTGGGGCGGGAACACATGTTGAGCCATATACATCCAAGCGAGGGCTGGCGTTCAGTGGCAGGGTAGGCGTTTCCTCCCACATCAAGGCATGATACATACCATCTGAGACTATTAGTTCATCTTCACAATAGAGCGGGGGACGGGTAAGCTAAAGGCAGACCGCCCGAATGGAGTTGCTGGAGGACCGCCCGATGCTGCTGCGCTCGCCCTACCTGCGCCGGAAACCGGCCATCTTTAAG
>JAABUV010008762.1_pt1 | contig 10138 bp, 15 predicted proteins | sample 5559971 | NCBI WGS metagenome assembly JAABUV01 (sample SAMN10711881, study PRJNA513362) | rock metagenome | isolation source: Antarctica rocks | place: Antarctica: Victoria Land, Knobhead nord | collected 2015-12-19
ATCGCGCTCCATCATTCCCGTCAGCATGTCCGGCTCCGTGATACCGCTCACGCAGTGATTCGAACAAAGACCGATTCGGGATCCGTCAGAAACGCATGTCAGGGATTCCGTCCACACGCCCTAAGCTCGATCGGGGCCTGACGGGCTACAACCTGCAAGATGGCTATGACGCCGAGGCGGACCGGTTCTTTCTCGCACCGTTTCTAGCTGGTTCGGAAGGAACGCTGGCGATCACGAAAGCGGTCATGCTCAGGCTGGCCCGCAAGCCGCCGCTGAAGGCACTTGTGGTGACCCGATATTCCAATTTCGATGACACTGTGAACCAGGTGCACGAGCTCATCCGGGCCGAACCTCTCGCCGTGAATATCCTGGACGAAAAGATCCTTGGGCTGGCGCAGGACGACATCCTCTGACCGAGCCTGGAAGCGACGCTCGGCGCCTCTGAAAGTCCGGAGATCAAGGTCCTGACCTTCGTGGAGTACGTCGGCTTCGAGCCGAAGGAGTTCGACGAGGGTTTGGAGCGCCTGGACCACGTCCTGGCCGCCCACCCCCCGGCCTCATTGCGGGACAGCAGGCTGATTCGCGATCCGGCGGCGATCGCGCAGCTCTGGTTGCTCCGGGAGAAGGCTGTCGGGCTGCTCGCGAAGCTCGACGGGCAGCGGCAGGGCATACCCTTCATTGGGGACACGGCGGTCCCGCCCGAGCGTCTGGCCGCCTACGTGGGGGAACTGTGCGGCTTATCGGACGGGGGTGGCCTCCAGTATGGCATGTCCGGCCACGCGGACGTCGGGTGCCTACACGTCAGGCCATTTATAGACATGAAGCGGCCAGAGGAGGAGGCGCTGGTCCGGCCGCTCTCCGACGCCGTCGCCGCCATGACCAAGCGGTACGGCGGTCTGCTGTGGGGAGAGCACGGACGGGGTTTCCGCGGGGAGTATTCGCCGACCTTCTTTGGACCGATGAGCTGCTGCCGGTTCGGTGGACACCGGGTTTAGAGTGTTTCACGGGATTGGAGGGTTCGGATGGGACGGCGATTGTTCAGCCGGGAGTTCAAGCTGGAGGCGATCCGGCTGGTCAAGGAGCGTGGGGTCTCGGTCGTGCAGGCTAGTCGCGACCTGGACGTTGGCGAGACAGGGCCGGGCCATCCTGGCGCTGGACGGCATGCAGCCGGACGTGGGCCACGAGGTGCTGTGGGTGGTGCGCGAGTGCCTGTCGGGCGAGGTGCTGCTGGCGCGCAGCCTGCTTGTCCGGCACTGCGGCCGACCTCGCCCCGTCGGCTCGCGCGAGGCCGCCGATGCGATCGGCGTGCCGGTCGAGGGTGTGGTCAGCGATGGGCAGACCTCGATCCGGCATGCGGTGGCGGCGGCGCTGCCCGGCGTGGCGCACCAGCTGTGCCAGTTCCGCTTCCTGCGCGAGGCGGCGAACCCGGTCTACGAGGCGGACCGCCATGCCAAGAAGGAGCTGAAGAAGCAGGTGCGCGGGGTGCGTCCGATCGAGCGAGCGAGCGAGGGCCGGAGCAAGGCCGAGGCCGAGGTGGTGCGTGGCTACTGCGCCGCCGTGCGCAGCGCCATCACCGACGACGGCCGCGCGCCGCTCGCGGCCCCGGGCCTGAAGCTCAAGGTGCGGCTGGAGGCGGTGGCGGGCAGCCTGTACCGGATCGAGGAAAAAGGGAACTCTCGTCGGCGCCGCTCGCGCGGCTGCGCTAGCTGATCGGCCGCGGCCTGGAGCGCACGGCGCCGCTCTGGCCGGCCATCGAGCGCGCCTACGCCTGGATGCACGCTGCGGCACGGGTGCTGGGCAAAGACAAGGAAGAGGACGCCGCCATGGTGCAACGCCGCTTCGACGGCCTGGTCGCAGCCATGCACCGACATCGCGATCACGCCGGCACTCTGACGCCCGCCATCGAGCACTTCGTCAAGGTGACCCGCAGCTACCGTCCAGGGCTGTTCCACTGTTACGCGGTGCCGGGCCTGCCGCGCACCAACAACGACCTCGAGCAGCTGTTCGGCTCGCAGCGCCACCACGAACGGCGTGCGACGGGGCGCAAGGCAGCCTCGCCTGCGGCCGTGCTGCGCGGCGAGGTCCGCCTGATCGCGGCCACCGCGACGCGGCTGCGTCCACCGACCGCGCGTGAGCTAGGCCGCGTCAGCCGGGAGCAGTGGAGTAACCTGCGCCAGCGCCTCGACCAGCGCCGCCACGCACGCACGCTCCGCGCCCGGTTCCGCCGCGACCCGGACGCCTACCTGGCCAAACTCGAACAGAAAGCCTGCCAGCCAACTTTGCCGGCCTAGTTTTTTTGAGCGTCAGCCCGAGGCGGCGCAGCCCGCGCCACAGCGCCGTCCTGCCAAGCCGCACGCCCCGCTGCTCGCCAAGCCAGGCACACAGCTCGGCCAGCGTCGCGTCGATCCGGCAGGCCACCTGCTCGCGCAACGCGCCCTCGTGGCCGCTTAGGCGGCGCACCTGCACCTGTTTCGGCTTGAGCGCCGCCACCTCGCCCGTGCGGTCGCGGCGCTGCCTCACCTTGATCGGATACGAGACGCTGACGTCAAACATCGCCGCGATCTGGCGAGCCGTCAGACCGCGGTCCGAAGCCGCAAGCACCCGTGATCGCAAATCCTGCGAGTAGGCCCGGCCCCTCTGATGCGTCATCTCAGCCTCCGATCCATGTCGGAAACCTATGAATCACATCAGGCACCCGTGCCGGAAGACCCCGGTTCAACTCAGCCAGAAATGAGTCTAAGATGACGACGTCGAAATCCGTCTTCACGGAAACCCCTTCTTTTTCGGCTTCGAGCATCGAGGATGCTGTGATCCAGCAGAGGACCGAAATGCTGCACCAGCGGACATGGCGAGGTTTCTCGCGGGATGCAGGTGTGCGGCGACCCTGGTGAGCATTTCCACCTTCGCGGTCGCGCCATGGCAGTGTCGATTACTTTGGCGACCTCGTCTGCGTCGGCCCCCGCTACCCGCTTGTGTCAGGGTTTGAAGCCGCCCTCCAGCGCGATCTCCGCCAGCGGCCGGCGCCCGTTCGGCGCCTCGCGCGCCCGCAGCGCCTCGGGGAGCTGGTCCGGGCTGCCCACGCGGCCCACGGCGTAGGCGGCCTCCACCCGGTAGCCCTGCGGCACGCGCAGCTCGGCGAAGGCGCGCTCGCGGTCGAAGCCGACCATGCCGTGCGCCTGCCAGCCCATCCGCGCCGCCTGGAGCGCGAAGTTGGCCGAGGCGGCGCCGGCGTCGAGCGAGTGGCTGTGCGAGGGCACCTCGCGCTCGGCGCCGGGGATGCGCATCAGCGAGTTCGACACCAGCACCAGCAGCGCGGCGGCGTCCTTCGCCCAGGACCGGTTGGCCTCGGCGAGCAGGCCCAGGAAGCCGTCCCAGGGCGCGGTGCCGCGCCGGGCGTAGAGGAAGCGCCAGGGCTGCGAGTTGTACGACGAGGCGGCCCAGCGGGCGGCCTCGATCATGGTGAGCAGGTCGGCCTCGGCGATCGGCTCGGCGGTGAAGGCACGCGGCGACCAGCGCTCCAGGAACAGCGGGTCGATGGGGTACTCGGACTCGCGGGCGTTGGCGGTGGTCATGGCTCGCCTTCCTGGTCTTGTGGGTTTCGGCGGTCCGGGCACTCCAGCAGCGAATGGCTGCGAAACGCCGGGTTCGAGGTCATCCGAGCGATGTCCTGGCGGCACGTGCTCGGAGACGGAGCTTGCGACACCCAGTCTAGCGGATCGCCTCTGGTGCCGGCGATAGGCGAGTTTTGCCCGCCCCCCGCATGAACGCGTCCACGGTGGTGTTGAACTCCGCGGCGTTCGTGAGCTGCACGAAGTGGTTGGAGGAGCGCACGACCACATGACGGCCGCCCGTCAGCCTGGCGGCGGTCTCGCCGACCACGTCGAAGAACGGGCTCCAGCCGCCGGTGATCACGAGCACCGGGATGTGGGCGCGTGCGACGGTCTCCGCCGCCTGCCGCATCGCCTCTGGCGAGGCCATGCGCGCCTGCAGCAGCGCGCATCCGTAGCGCGCCGCCAGGGCGGGGTCCGCGTCCAGCGCCGCGACCGCAGTCCTCGGGGCGTCGCTGCCAGTCTCCACCGCGCCCAGGCTGTGGGCGAACTTCAATGCATATTCCCCCGGCGTCCGGGCGGCCATCAGCAGCCCGCCCCAGCGCATCGCGTCGGCCTTGAGGACTGGGTCCGCGTCCACGGCCGGCGAGCCCATCAGCAACTGCTGCAGCGCCGGCTCGACGAGCACGAGGGACCGCACGGCTTCCGGACGCCGCGCCGCCGCCAGCGGCGCCTCGGCGCCGCTCCAGGAGTACCCGACCAGGTTGGCGCCGTCGCCCAGCATCGCCGCGATCCAGACGGAATCCGCCGCCATGTCGTCGACGCCGCGCGACGGGCTGCTGCCGAAGCCCGGCCGCTCGACGATGCGCAGCCGCCATCCCTGCCCGCCCAGCGCCTCCTGCCCGGCGAAGGTGCTCGGGCCGCCACCCAGACCGCCCTGCACGCCGCCGTGCACGACCAGCACCGTGGGCCCGGCGGTGCCGTGCTCGACGACATGGATCGCGAGCTTCGCCGCGTCCGCCTCGGGCAGGCGTGGCGCGGCCGGCGGACACTGGGCGAGCAGCGACGCGCGATGCTCGGACATCGCCCTCATCGGCGAGGGCGGTCCCCACTCCTGGCCGGCAGCCGGCTGTGCGCGCGACGCGCCGGGCGTGCAGGCGAGGGCGAGCGCCGTCAGTCCGACGGTCATGGGTCTGAGCATCGTGTGTCCTTCCCGGACTGGTGGCTGCGTGCCGGCGGGCGGAACAGCCGCGCCGCATGGCGGGGGCACGTCCGCCAGGCCCGGCCTGCGCCGGTCGGCAGCCTGTTCACCGGCGGCCTGCCGGTCAGGGGTTGCGGGCGGATGCGAGCACGGCGCGCAGGGCCCCGGCGAACGCTGCGGGCTCGATCAGGTACGCGAGGTGATTGCCCGGCACCGTCCGCATCGGGCAGCCGAGCGCTTCGGCGACCTTTCTCGCGGAGCGCACGTAGTAGGCGTCGCCGCTCCTCTCGCCGGCGAGCACGACGGTGGGCACTCCCGCCGCGCGGATGGCGGCGAGGTCGGGCCTGAACAGCGTGATGGGGAGATATTCCCTGGAGAAGAAGAACGACATGTCCTTGGCCTGCCCGAGACCGCCGGGGCGGCCTCCGGGCGGCCCGGGGGGTGGGCCGTTCGGGGACCCGCAGGGAGGGCACCGGCGGCCCGGCAACCCGGGACGCCACACCGAAATCAGCAGCCGGCAACCGGAGGAAGCATCCGTGCAGGACGAGCCTGTCCACGACGTCGTCCAGATCGGCTACGGGCCGGTCAGCCAGGTCCTGGCGCTCATGCTGGCGCGCCAGGGCCGCCTCCGACCATCCCGGGCGCTTCGGGCTGTTTGCCTCCTTGCCGCTGCCTGACGTGGACGGCGCAATCGCTGAGGCGACCTACGCGTTCGACACGCTGGGTGCCGACGGCGTCACTGTGGAGTCGAACCATCGTGGCATCTACATGGGAGGTCCGCGATTCGACCTCCTGTTCGCCGAGCTGAACCGGCGTCACGCGGTGGTGTTCATGCACCCGACCTCGCCCACCTGCCCGTGCTGCCAGACCCTGTCGATGGGGTATCCGCGGCCGATGATCGAGTTCACGTTCGAAACGACGCGCGCGGTGATCAACATGCTGCTCACCGGCACGCTGGACCGCTTCCCCGACATCAGGCTGATCGTGCCGCACGCGGGCGCGACAATCCCGGTTCTAGCGGACCGCATCGTCGGTCTTGCCCCAGCCTTCCTGCCCGAACCGGTCGATCCCGACCATCTCTTCGCGACCCTGCGCCGCCTGTACTACGACCTGGCCGGTTACCCGCTGCCGCGGCTTGCGCCAGCGTTGCTGGAGATCGCAGACCCGGGCCACATCTTCTATGGCGGCGATTGGCCGTTCACGCCGCTGCCGATCGTGACCCGGCTTGCAGGAGAGCTGGAGAAGACGGCACTGTTTGACGCCGCATTGCGCCGCCGCGTGCTGCACGACAATGCGCTCGACATGTTTCCACGCCTGCGCACTTGAGCACTGTGTCCGTCACCGGAAAGAACGATCCGACAAGGCACTGACTGAGCGACGGACCGCGCCGCCCGATACCTGATAATTCTTGCGAATGAAGCGAGGGAAGGTCTGCGCGGCCCAGCCCAAGGGCACGGCTTTCTCCATCGCTGTGTCTTCCACCAGCGGGTGGTCAGGGCGTAAAACGTTACGTTTGCAAACCTGTGGCGGTCAGCGCCCCCGCGCCGATTTTCCCGCACTCGTTCGTGGAGCGGCGATCGGCGAGGAGTTCGGGGCGTCCGGCCATCGCCGGATCTGTGCCGGGCTGCGCCACCAGGGGCTGGTGGCGGACACCAACAGGGTGCGGCAGCCCATGCGCGAGCACGATCTCCAGCCCAGGCGCCGACGTCGGCATGGCGCCACGACCGACGGCGACCACGAGAGCCGACGGTTGCGGACGAGGCTCCCAGGCTGACGCCGGACGGACCCGACCAGCTTTGGGTGGCGGGCATGACCTGCGTCCCCGTCGCGGCTGGGTTCGTCCATGTCGCCGCGATCCTGGACGCCTGGTCCAGGCGTGTCGTCGGCCACGCCACCCGCCGCTCCATCGATGCCCGGCTCGCAGTTGCAGCGCAGAGCGCCGCCATCCAGGCCGGAAGTCCCGAGGATCAACACGCCCGCCAGCAGGTCGAAGCCGCCGCCTGAAATCGTCCACCCGCAGGGGCGCATTCCACATCGATCAGCGGATCACAGGTTCAGGCTACCCGCCGCCTCGGGCCGCTCGCTGGACGAACCGGCAGGTGGTCTCGACGCGGGGGGGGGGGCCGGGAGCCCATCGATCTTCGTCGGGCTTCAGACCACCAGGCCGCCGCCATCGACGGGCAGGATCTGTCCCGTCGCGTAGCCGTTGAGCATGAGATAGGCATAGGCCTTCGCGGCTTCCGCCGGCGACCCGGCGCGGGGCACCGGCAGGGACGCCACGAACGACCGCAGCCCTGCCTCCGGCATCGCCTGTCTCACATGGTCGGTGAGGATGAGGCCAGGACACACGGCGTTGACCCGCACGGGAGCGAGATCGATCGCGAGGCCGCGGGCCAGGTGCTCGACCGCTCCCCCCACGGCGGCCGCGACCGGTGCGCCCTTGATCGGCCGATGCGCGAGCATGCCGCTCGTCAGCGTGATCGAGCCGTCCCGGGCGATCGTGCGGCAGCCGTGCTTGGCCGCCGCGAGCGCGCCCCAGAAGCGCACCGTCAGGCCCTCCCGCGCCTGCGCAAGGTCGATCTCCGCGGTGGGCGCGAACATCGCGCCGCCCCAGTCGCCCGCCGTGATCGCCAGGTGATCGAACGCGCCAAGCTCCCGGAAGAACCCGGCGATGCCGGCCTCGTCGCGCAGGTCGACGATCCGGCCCGTCGAACCGCCCAGGCGCCCGACGGCCGCATCGACGGTCGCCGCGCGGCTGGACGCGATGACGACCTCGGCGCCCAGCTCGCGCGCCAGCTCGGCGACCGCGAAGCCGATGCCCGAGCCCCCGCCAATGATCACCACGCGCTTCCCGCCGAGCGACAGGGAGGCTTCGGTCATTCTCGTTCCCCTTCAAGGTTCGCCGCGCGGGCGCCGCATCGTCACCGGGCTTGTACCAGCGGTCCTTGAGTGTGACCTGTCAGCAAGCAAGGTTGAGGCTCTGCCTCAAGCTCCGCCAAAGGCTCGCCTTTGGAATCCATTACTTAAGGAATGGGTTTTCAAAGGCCCCATGCTTGGAAGAGGGGGCCTTTGGCGAGCCCGGGCAGAGCCCGGCCTTGCTTGCCAGCAGGTCAGTGCCCAAGGCGGCTGGCATCAGTCGCCGGGGGCGTAGTAGCCGGGCTGATCGATGTCGGCGAGCAGGTCCGGGCCGGTCGGCTCCCAGCCGAGCAGCGCCCGGGTGCGCGCGCTCGATGCCGGCACGTCCGCGCCCGCGAAGCCCCCGAACCAGCCAAAGTGCCCGGGCGCCCGCGACTCGACCGGCAGGCCGAGGCGGCGGCCGATCACCTCGGCGATCCGCCTGAACGCGACGCCCTGTTCCGCGACGGCGTAATAGGCGCGCTCGGTCGCGCCGTGCTCCAGCGCGAGCCGGTAGACGCGCGCCGCATCCAGCCGGTGGACGGCGGGCCAGCGGTTCAGGCCCTCGCCGATGTAGGCCGACACGCCCTTCTCCCGCGCCAGAGCGATCAGGATGGCCATGAAGCCATGATCCCCGAGGCCATGAACGGACGGGGGCAGCCGGACGGTGCAGGCGCGTACGCCGCGCTCCGCCAGGGCCATCGCCGCCGCCTCCGACCTGCACGGGTAGGACGGGTCGGACGAGGGCACGTCCGCTTCGGTCGTGACCGTCCCCGGCGCCGACAGGACGACGCCCGCAGTAACGAGGAGCGGCCGGTCCGAGCCTTGCAGCGCGCGTCCCAGCGCCTCGATCGCGCGCCTGTCCTGCTCGCAGTTCTCGGCGAACCGGGAGAAGTCGTGGTTGAACGCCGTGTGGATGACGGCGTCCGCCGCCGACGCGGCGCCCTGCAGCACGTCGAGGTCGTCGAGCGTGCCGCGGAGGACCTCCGCGCCGCTCGCCGCGAGCACGGCCGCCTTGTCGCCGGAACGGGCGAGACCGGTCACCTGGTGTCCGGCACCGACCAGCTGGTCGACGACGGCGGAGCCGACCCATCCGGTGGCGCCGGTCACGAATACCCGCATCTGCCAAGCCTCCAGGTTATGTCCACCCACTGTCGGCATATCGGCCAGGCTGTTAAAGTAGGGACATTATCCCGGTATAGATGCCAACAGGCATGTGCAACGATGCCCGATGGCAACCCGCTCGGCGCCTATCTCCGCAACCGGCGCACGAGGCTGGAGCCCGCCTCGTTCGGCATCCCCGCCGGCCGGCGGCGAACCCCGGGGCTGCGCCGCGAGGAGGTGGCGCAACGCGCCAACATCAGCGCCACCTGGTACACCTGGCTGGAACAGGGGCGCGGCGGAAGCGCGTCGGCGGACGTGCTCGACCGGATCGCCCGGGCGCTGACCCTGACGGACGTCGAGCGCGAGCACCTGTTCCTGCTCGGCCTCGGACGGCCGCCCGAGGTCCGCTACCGTGGCGGCGACGCGATCACGCCGCGGCTGCAGCGCCTGCTCGACACGCTGACCCACAGCCCTGCGATCGTCAGGACGGCGACGTGGGACGTCGTCGCCTGGAACCGCGCGGCCGCCGCCGTGCTCACCGACTACGGCGCCCTTCCGCCCGGCCAGCGCAACATCCTGCGCATGATCTTCTGCGATGCCGGCGTCCGCGCCGCGCAGCCCGAGTGGCAGGCCGTGGCCCGCTTCGTCGTGGGCGCCTTCCGGATCGATGCCGCACGCGCAGGGGCCGACGCCGAGGTGGCGCCGCTCGTCGACGAACTGTGCCGGTCGAGCCCCGAGTTCGCCTCCCTGTGGCGCGACAAGGACGTGCAGACGCACGGCGACGGGGTGAAGCGCCTGCGCCACCCGCTGCTCGGGTTGATCGCGTTGGAATACTCGGCCTTTGCCGTGGACGGTCGGCCCGACCTCAGCCTGATCGTCTACAACCCGGCCACACCGGCCGACCGGACGCTCATCGAGTCCCTGGTCGAAGGAAGACCAGCTCTCGCGGCGGCGTGATGCCAACCGCTCCTGACGTCGACCTGCCGGCAAGCAAGGCCGGGCTCTGCCCGGACCCGCCAGGGGCGAGCCGCCCCTGGACCGGCTTTCTTCAAGGAAGGCATTCCAAAGGCCCGGCCTTTGGCGGAGTTTGAGGCAGAGCCTCAACCTTGCTCCGCCGTTTACACTCAGGAGCCGTCGGCATCACCCGAACCGGATACCGTGCGAACAGGAAAAGGCCGGACGAGATGGCCCGTCCGGCGCTTCCGCTTTTCGACCGGCTGCCGATCCGGAGTCCCGGGATCGCTCCACCCGAAGAGGCGCTCTCCTACTTGATGGCGCCGTTCATGCCGTTCGGGAAGAAGCTGTTCGCCGACGCGGTGGCGCCGAGATAGACGACATTGAGCACCTGCGTGGTGGTGCGCGTGAACACCAGCGAGTTGCTGTCCGTCGG
>JAABUV010008765.1_pt1 | contig 10136 bp, 10 predicted proteins | sample 5559971 | NCBI WGS metagenome assembly JAABUV01 (sample SAMN10711881, study PRJNA513362) | rock metagenome | isolation source: Antarctica rocks | place: Antarctica: Victoria Land, Knobhead nord | collected 2015-12-19
CAGCAGCGGATGATGTACCGCTCGGTTTGGCCGCACCAGCACCAGCAGCACTGGACCCGGCCTCGCCGGGAAAGGGAAACCGCTGCGCGGGCGACGGCTTCGCATCTCCAGTGCCGGCAGCATCAGGGGCGGCAGCGTCGGGCTTCGCAGCGGAAGAAGGCGGCGGACACACCAAAGGCTTTGCCTTAGGATTCGGCGTCACTGGAAACTTCGGATTCTGTTTTACTGCGCACGGATCCACCTTCAGCGGAGGCGGTGGTGGCTCGTATCGTTGCGCCACGCACACTCTGGAACCAGGTCCCGCAAGCATGAAACCGGCTCCCGCAAGCGCAGCAGCCGTGAGTAGCGCCGCAGCTGTCGATAGCCCCGCAACCATGGGCACCGTGCGTAGATGGAAGCGCTGTACCATCTTTATCATTTTACTTTACTCGTCTCATCGTGACTCGCCGTCTCCATTTCGCAGCCCGCACAGCAGACCCGGAGATCTGCCGGAAAGGCTGCCGCGCGATTTGAGCAATTGGATTCCTGTCGGTTTGAGTTTCATCTCTGTCGGTTTGATTGATATAGTCGGCTCCAGAGCCCAATCCCTCGAAGCGTGCCAACCGACCTATGCTGCCAAGCCTCATTATTCGATCCTCCTCCATCCATGCCGCCGGATGCTATACAACCCGCGCCATCAGGAAAGGCGCGCGCGTGTGTGAGTATGACGGTCCGCGCATGACAAAGGCAGTCGCCGATGAGCGCTACGCCGATCGCTTCGTCACCTATCTCTTCGGATATGGAGACAAGAACATGGTCATTGACGGCTTCGGCACCCCGATGTTCATCAACCACTCCTGTAACCCGAACTGCGAGACCGAAGATGACAACGACCACATCTACGTAACCGCCCTGCGGGACATCGCCGCCGGCGAGGAGCTCACCTACGAGTACAACCTCTACGACTCCGACGACGAACAAGGCGACTGCCACTGCGGAGCTCCCCAGTGCCGCGGCAACATGTTTTCCGATCTCGAACTAGCCCGCCGCACCACAATCGCGAGAAAGGCCGCTCGCAAGTCCGGAAGTAAAAGGGGAGCCGCATAACGATCGACATCTCGTCGTCCGCAGCACGAACAATTGGGCCGTTCCCTGTCACATCTCAATCTGATCGGCGTCGCGATAGATCGCTCAAGGCCAGGCAGGTTGAGTTACTCCCGTTGCCGCCCTAAGCCATAGGCGCAGCGGAAGTAGAATAGGACAGAGCGTCTCCCTCATGGCCTACCAGGTTCTAGCCCGCAAGTACCGCCCCCAGCGCTTCGCCGACGTCGCCGGCCAGGACCACGTCACCGTCACCCTGATGAACGCGCTGACCCAGAACCGCATCGCCCACGGCTACATCTTCTCCGGCCACCGCGGCATCGGCAAGACCACCATCGCCCGCATCCTCGCCATGGCGCTCAACTGCCGCAACCCCATCGGCTCCCCCCAGCGCCCCACCGCCGAGCCCTGCGAGATCTGCGAGTCCTGCACCGAGATCAAGGCCGGCAACGCCGTCGACGTCATCGAGATCGACGCCGCCACCAACCGTGGCATCGACGAGATCCGCGAACTCCGCGACGCCGCCCGCTATCGCCCAGCCCGCGACAAGTACAAGATCTACATCCTGGACGAAGCTCACCAGATCACCGATGCAGCCTTCAACGCGCTTCTCAAGACCCTCGAAGAGCCACCCGACCACATCGTCTTCATGATGGCCACCACCCAACCCGAGGACATCCCCCAGACCGTCCGCTCGCGCTGCCAGCACTTCAGCTTTCATGCCGTCAAACTCATCGACATCCTCTCCGAACTCCGCGGCATCGCGGCGAAAGAGCGTATTGACGCCGATGATGCAGCCCTTGGTCTGCTGGCCGAAGCTGGCGACGGCTCCATGCGCGACGCCCTCTCCATCATGGACCAGGCCATCGCAAGCGCCCCCGTCCATGACGGTAAAGCAGTCTTGGACGCCTCCCAGATCCGCGAGCTCATGGGCACCGTCCCCAACGCCATCTTCGAGCGCATCCTCGAGGCCGTCGATGCCAATCGCTCCGCCGAAGTCATGACCGTCGCCAACCAGCTCCTCGACGCCGGCAACTCGCCCGCGCAACTCGCCCGCCAGTGCTGCCACTACCTCCGCAACACACTTATCGCCAAGATCGCGAACATCGGCACCGACGGCTTGGCCACTGAGGCCTCCGCCGCCGAACTCCTCCAGATCTCAACCGACGAGCAGCGCCGGGCAGGCCGCTCCGCCGCCCTCTTCACCGAAGAAGAGCTCACCCGCTTCCTTCAGGTCATGCTCCGCACCTTCGACGAGTTAGGGTATCGACAAGAACAGCGCTTCCACTTTGAACTCGGCCTCCTGAAGCTCGTCCACCTCCGGCGCCTCCTCCCCGTGGAAGAGCTCCTCAGCGCCATCCCTGTAGCACCCGGCTCCGGCGGTACCCAGCGCGGCATCAGCCCCCCGAAACTTGCTGTCAGCTCCTCCCGACTCCAGTCCTTCTCAACACACCAGTCATCACACCAAACAGCCTCCGGAGATCAGCAACCAAGCCGTGTGCCCCCTTCAGACGTCGCTCCTCAGGGACGCCGGTCCCTCCCCGCTGTCAAAGCGCCCAGCGCTTCTGAAAAGCCAGCCTTCTCCCCCTTCCAGCAGAACAGCAGCCGCAAGCGTTTCGATACGTCTCCGACCCCGCCAGCTCCCATCGAGCCAGCCGCCGCCATCGTCGCCATGCCCTCCGATATCCCCACACCACCCGAGCTCCCCGCGCCCGTCGACATCGAGCTCCCCGCTCCTCTCGCCGTTCCCGTTGACGTCCGCACTACAGCCCCGGTTCCTCCTCCCGCAGCCATCCCCTTCGACCTCGAAGTCTCGAACCCCAAGCCCGAGCAGCTCGCCACCCCCGAGCCGGTCGTCCTCTCGTCCCGCAGCGCGTCCACGTCGCCCGAAGCCACATCCCCCAAAGCCACATCCTCCCAAGCTACATCGCCCGAAGCCGCAGCCCTCCAGCAGGCAGCTGTCGGAGCCCTCACCACCGCCCGGGGCCAGCAGTCCGCCGCCGATGCCCTCGAAGCGGCCGAGTGGACCATCGACGGCGCCACACTCGACGTCCAGACCACCGTCTCAAAGACGATGCTGCCCGTAGTGATCAACGCCCAAGCCGAAAAGATCATCCGGGCCGCTATCGCCACCGCCTCCGGCACACCGCTCAAGCTCACCCTGCTTCCGGGAACCGGAGCAGCTGCCGTAGCCGCCCAGAAAAAGGCCCGCCCCCCTCGCACCGGCTCTGCCCAGGCCAGGGCTGCCGGGCATCCTATCGTCCAGCAGGCACAAAGCCTCTTCAACGCAGAGATCCGCAGTGTCATAGACCTGCGCGACGGAGATTAGACCATGAACTTTCCCGACCTTGGCAAGATGAAAGAGATGATGTCCCAGGCGAAAGAGATGCAAGAGCAGATGGAGCAGAAGCTCGCCGAAACCGTCGTCGAAGCCACTTCCGGCGGTGGTGTCGTCACCGTAAAGATGAACGGCAAGAAGGAAGTCCTCAAACTCAAGATCGATCCCACCGTCATGGGCAGCTCCGAAAGCGATCTCGAACTCCTCGAAGACCTCATCGTCGCCGCCATCAACGAAGGTGGCCGCCGCGCCGACGAAGCCATGAAATCCAGCGTCCAGGGCCTGATGAGCGGCCTCAATCTCCCCGACCTCCCCGGCCTTAACTAACGCGTCACCCTCGTCATCTCGACCTGAAGGCGCGTCTTTGTCCCGTAGTGGAGAGACCCGTATTCCGCTCTCGCTTGCTCTTCCCTCTTTCCTCAATCACCCCCTGGTGCCGCTCCCATGTCTTCCCGCTTCGCCGAACCCATGTCTCGGCTCATCGAAGAGCTCCGCAAGCTGCCCGGCGTCGGCACCAAATCCGCCCAGCGCTTCGCCTTCCACATACTGCGCTCTTCAGCCGAAGACGCGGAAGCCCTGAGCCACGCCATCCGCGAGCTCAAGCAGCACCTCCGCCTCTGCTCGGTCTGCAACAACATCACCGACATCGATCCTTGCAGCTACTGCAGCAGTCCCAGCCGCAATCAGCGCGTCGTCTGCGTGCTCGAAGAGCCGACCAACATCGCCACCATCGAGAAGACTCGCAGCTACGACGGGGTCTATCACATCCTTCATGGCACCCTCTCCCCCATCGGCGGCGTTGGCCCCGAGCAGCTCCGCATCGCCAACCTCCTCACCCGCATAACAGATCCCGTCGCTCCTCCAGGTGTCAACATCACCGAGATCATCCTCGCCACCAGCCCCACCACCGAGGGCGAAGCCACTGCCGGCTATCTCGCCACCGAACTCCGCCGCCTCAGCCCTACCCTCAAGGTCACCCGCATCGCCACTGGCGTCCCCGCCGGCTCCGACATCGAGTACGCCGACGAAATCACCATGACCCGCGCCCTCGAAGGACGCCGCGACTTCTAAGTAGCAAGCCGGCTTCCTACCCCAATCGGCGTGTCAACCCCCCGGCGTCTACTGGGCGGGTTTCTTCATCGGTTGGCCTAACGGCACCGGTTTGCCGAAGTGCGGCCTGCCCAACTCGTTCCATGTAAATCGCTGGATGCGCGGCGAGCGGAAGTTTCCGCAGCCCTCCCCGGGCGCAGGATTGGCGTGATAGATGATCCATTCTTCCTGACCATTGGGCGACTTGAAAAATCCATTATGTCCCGGCCCGAAGGCATCCGAGCTCGGATCGGTACTCAGGAACGGGTGGTTGATCTTCGTCCAGTTCTTCGCATCGAGAGGATCGGCGTCTATCCTCGCCTCGAGCACCCCAAGCGTGTAGAAGTCCGTCCAGCAACCCGAAGCCGAAAACACAACAAACATCTTATTGCCGTGCGAAATATACTCCGGTCCCTCGTTCACATTGACGTGTCTGCCGGGCAGGTTGCCATGCGCTTCCCATGGATAGGCAGGCTGTGAGATCAACGTGCGCTGCGAGTCGATCGTCCAAGGATCGCTCATGTGCGCGATGTACAGGTCCTGCTCGCCGTCATTGGCTCCTTTCCAGCCGGACCACACCAGATAGTGCTGGCCTCGAAGCTCAAACGTCGTTGCATCGATAGCCCACTGGTCGCTCCGGTCGCTGACCTTGCCCTTGAAGGTCCAGCTTCCCTCGATGGGATCATCATTGCCGTTCTCGACTACATAGATGCGATGCGACGCATTGTCGCCGGCATCGGCGGCGAAGTAGATGTACCACTTGTTGCCCCAGCGATGGAGCTCCGGCGCCCACAACTGCTGCGACCAGGGATGCCCCGGCTCCGGAGTCCAAACCGCCTTCTTCTGAGCATGCCGGAGATCCGTGATGTCCGCCGTCTTCCGCAGCGTCAGATTGCTTCCCGAAGAGTTCGAGTAATAGTAAAAGCCCTTCCACCACACCACCCACGGGTCAGGCCCATTCTCAAGCAGCGGATCGGTAAAGGTGTCTCCCGAAGCCGTAGCAGCGTACGGGAGCGCAGGAGCGGCCACCTGGGCTGCGCTGTTTGACACTGCATACAGCAGCGCAAAGACAAGAACACGCACCAACGCTTGCAACTTCATCGAGCACAATCTCCTTAGAGCCATTCTAAGCAACCCGTTAGTTGTGCATTTGCAGGGCGAACCGGTCGCTTCTATACGAGGCGTCAAGGTCATTTTCGTATGGCCGACAACACAAAGTTGATAGTGCGGTACACACGACAGAAGCATTTGAGGCGCCCTCCAAATGAGCTCATCCTGTATTTGCGCGTCCCATAGAGCCGCACGTCATAGCGCGCGTCGACTAAAAAAGCAGGCGTGGGCCAGCCAGGCAAGAGGTAGCATCAAGAGCCCTACTTAAAACCTGAAGCTTCCAGCCTGCGCAACAGCATAGATACAAAGCTCAGATGATCAAGGCAGATGTCCGGGTCATCCACCACAGCATCTTCGTGGCCCCGTGGATTGCGAATAGCCTGTACGCCGCCTGCGAAGACGAATCGGTATCCCCTCTGTTCATCCCTTTCGCTCTCGGACTTAAGCGGCGTGAGGCGCAGCTTTGGATTTGCATGGTCGAAAGCAGCCATCATAAGCTTGTAGCCAGATTCGGATATTCCAGAATGCTTCTGCACTTGTTTATCGAGATATTTGAACGCGTGAAAGGTGGCCTCTGCATAATGGCCGTCGTCAAATAATTTCTTGACCTTAATCGGTAAACCTGGATGGATGTTCCGAGTATCAAAGGAATGCAGGAACGGTGTATCTACAGCAGGCTGTGTGGCGACTTCCTTTTGTGGCAGTGTTACCGAGGCACGGGCGATCGCCTCGAATTGTTCGAGGCTACTTGGCATTCAGCAGGTTCTCCCGAATACTGCGGAAAATCCGGTCATATGTTTCTTGGTCTGCAGCTACGGGTAGGTTCACTTCAATCCGCACAGTCAAACCAACTTCCCGTTGTCGGTCATTCCCACCGAAGAGCGCTTCTTTGTCGACTGTCGGGACAGGGTCTGAAGCTTTTAGCTTTGTGCTTTTTTGCTTCGCTTCTTTCGGTTTCACGGATGACCTTTGCGGTGCAGATACCTCTCCGTGCCCTGCAAGACTGGCTAGACCTTGAAAAGTAGAAGCCTGCCTTCGTCCCACAAGATCGCTGGTTTGATCACTGGTACGAAAAAATGAAATAAGACCGTCGAGCTGAAGTTCCCAAGCGGCATCGCCATGTAGGGTAAAAAGCTCGGTGTAAGCAGTTTGTACCATTTTACCGAATGCTTGTTGGAAAGCCGCGAGATCATGCTGATTGAAAGCGGCAGTAGATCTCTCGGTCTTATTTCCTTCTGTGTCAATCGCCCCGATAAACCTCAGCGTGTTGATCACATAGCTTTCGTTATTGGGCGCTATGCTCAGCTTCCGTAGCGTATCGGCTGAAACTTTTGTAGGGAACGATTTCCGAAATTGGTTAATGGCTGTAGTCACAGCTCCGGGCGACGCGTAAGGATGCTTTTCGGCCACTGTTTGTAAGGACCTCCTAAGTGCCGTAATCCTAACACTCTCACCGTGCTTCCAAAGTCCGTATCGGCAGTTAGTCTGGAGTTGGCTTTGCTCCCGGATTACGGGCAATCCAGAAGTATTCGGCTCACCCTCAGACTGGAATTGATCAGCGCGGATTTTGAAACGAATCGGCAAACTACCGACAAATGCGGCTACAGAAGTACTCCCCCGTTCACCGCGCCCGCGGATGGGTCGCGTCATACACCCGCTGCACCTGCCCCACCGTCAACTGCGTATACCGCTGCGTCGTCGAGAGCCGCTCGTGCCCCAGCATCTCCTGGATCGCCCTTAAATCCGCCCCTTCTTCGAGCATGTGCGTCCCGAATGCATGCCGCAGTGTGTGCGGATGCACATCCGACGCCAGCCCCCGCGACTGCGCCACCGCCTTCACGATCCGGCCTACACTCCGCGTCGTCAACCGGCAGTCGCCCCGCATTCGCAGATTATTAAGCAGGGGGCCGGCCTCAACCAACAGGCCTTTCCCCGCCGCAAGCAGCTTCGCCTCGCGCCCCGCGAGGTAGGCTCGCAACGCCGCCGCCGCTTCCTCCCCGAACGGCACCAGCCGCTCCTTCTTCCCCTTGCCCCGCACCAGCACCACGTCCTCGCGCCAGCGCACGCTCGTCATATTCAGCCCCACCAACTCCGAGTTGCGAATGCCGCACCCATACAGCAGCTCGAAGATCACGCGATCCCGCTCCGGCCACGCCGCCGTCTCTCGTGTCCTCTTCAATGCAGAACCAGCCCCGTCGAGCGAATCCAGCACCCGATTCACCTCTTCGATACTCGGCACCCGAGGCAGATGCTTCGGCAGCTTCGGCGTACTCACCAGCAGCGCCGGATTTTGTGCCACCTTGCCTTCTTTCGCCAACCACTTGAACCAGCTCCGCACTGCAGCCAGCGCCCGTGCCGCACTCGCCTTCGTCAATCCCCGCTCATACAACACGCCAAGATAGCCGCGAATGTGCAGATGCTCCACGAACCCGATCGCGGCGTCCTCGCCCAGCGTCTTTCCAAGGTACGCCGCGAAGTTTCGCACCTCCCGCGCATACGCCCGCACCGTATGCGCGCTCGCCCCGCGTTCATTGGCGACCACCGCCAGGAACTCCTCCGCGAGCCCCTCCATCTCCGTCGCTCGTTTTGTCTCTGGCACTCTACTCCCCACCTCTGTTCCCTACACCCTGTCTTTTTCCCCTGGGATGATGTGCTCGATGCACCTGCTTCAGATGGCCCAGCGCCACATGCGTATACACCTGCGTCGTTGCAATATCGGCATGCCCTAAAAGCACCTGCACGCTGCGCAGGTCCGCTCCATGCTCAACCATATGAGTCGCATAGCTGTGGCGCAGCGTATGCGGACTCGCCTTTAGACCGCCCGCGCCCCGTGCCACAGCGCGCACCATCTCCCACACCCACTGCCGCGTCAGCGGCTTTCCCCGAACACTCAGAAATAGTGTCCGCTGTGTTCCCTGGGCGCGCACCAGGCCCGGCCGGCCAATCGCCAGATAGTGCTCCAGCGCATCCACCGCCCGCTCGCCCAACGGAACGATTCGCTCCTTGTCACCCTTGCCCCGTACCTGCGTCCGGGCCTGCTCCAAGTGCAGATCCTCCACCCGCAACGCGCAGATCTCCCCTACCCGCAGTCCCCCCGCATACAGCAGCTCCAGAATTGCATGATCCCGCACCGCAAGATCATCGGCCGAGTCACTCCGGGCCGCCAGTCCAGCCCGCTCGAGCATCTCCGCCACCTCGCCTTCGGCAAGCGCCTTCGGCAGAATCTTCCAGCTCGCCGGCGTCTCGACATTCACCGTTGGATCATGGTCGATCCGTTTATCCAGCAGCAGCCACCGATAAAACCCGCGCAGGCAGCTCAGCTTCCGCGCAATCGACCGCGATTCCACTGCATGGCCGCGCAGTCCCTGTACAAAGCCCCTCACATCAGCCTGTGCCGCGGCCACCAGCAGACCGTCACGTCCTTCAAGATGTTCCGCAAACTGCTCCAGATCAGTCGTATACGCCTCGCACGAGGCCGGCCGCAGCCCCTTCTCCACACGCAGATACGCGACATATTCCCGCACGATCCACGCGTTTCCAGCCAGCTTTGCATCGACAGGGATTCCGAAAGGCAGATCGCGAGACATAGAGATGAGTATCAACGCGCTTCTGCTCCCGAGTCCTGCCGGCCTGACCCCCGGCACCAGCCTCGCCAGCATCCACCTGGTCACTCCGACTTGGTGTCAAGCCCCTGTCGCACAAAACCCGCGTCAATCCTGCAGATTCGCGTGGCATAGGACAGCTGCAAATCTGCTATCCTTAAATAAGAAAAGAAATAAACCTGGGATAGAGATTGAGACATCGAGCTGGAGCTATGAAACCCCTAGACCCACCGCAAACTCACTTTGTTTAAACCCCTTGGATGTCTCTAAGTCCTTTGTTTTCCGATCTTTGACCTATAACCCATTTAGAATGAAATACTTGTGCTCCTCTCCAAAGGCTATGTAGTTCATTACAAAGCACTTGCGTCACCTCCCTGGGCACCGCATTTTAGAAAAGTTGGCCCCTTACTTTCCCGCAGAAAGGATCTTCATGCCACTCTGCACACACCTCGCCCACAGCCATCTCGTCCCTGCCAACACCGACGGCTGCGAAGAGTGCCTCAAGATCGGCAGCCACTGGGTCCACCTCCGCACCTGCCTGACCTGCGGCCATTGCGGCTGCTGCGACTCCTCCCCGCACAAGCATGCGACCAGGCACTTCCAGCACACCAAGCATCCCGTCATGGTTTCCGCCCAGCCGGGCGAGTCCTGGCGCTTCTGCTACATCGACGAGCAGATGGCCGAGTAAAAGACAGACCCGCGATCCACAATTCTCGATTCGGGAGGCGCAGTAGCGCGCCGTGGCTGCTTCCTCCCCTCTCAACCGAGCTGTCCTCCGAGGCCAGAGCGGAGTCAACGTGGAGAGCTGCATGTGCCGTTACACTTGTCTTCTACCCCTGTTTCCTAACTCCTACACCCTCGCTTGCCGCTGATAAACTTAAAGAATCATGTTTGAAAACCTCAGCGACAAACTCCAG
>JAABUV010008772.1_pt1 | contig 10129 bp, 4 predicted proteins | sample 5559971 | NCBI WGS metagenome assembly JAABUV01 (sample SAMN10711881, study PRJNA513362) | rock metagenome | isolation source: Antarctica rocks | place: Antarctica: Victoria Land, Knobhead nord | collected 2015-12-19
CAAGCAGCAACATGCAGTGATTGAGTATGCATACAGCAATGCATGTGCCGCCCACAGAACAGACCTGCAGTTTGAGCACCTGTTGAACTCAGTGTTGGATTTTAAGGGCGAGCTTCACCTCAACATCCAAAGTAGAGCTCATCAGGTGCTCAGGAGTGGTGCTCACCTGATGTTCACTCACCTGATAGTTACTCACGACAGAGATGAATGTGCAAGCAACATCGAGAGGTCTTGCAGGCATTGACAAAACCTTTCCATGTTTGTTTTCACTTTGGCCTCTTTTGCCCATGGCTAAAGCTAAAGTTGTATTTGCTGCTTTCTGCAAAAGTGTTGCCCACACTCACAAATGAGACAGCAACATCATAGGTGCACTGCCACATCAGCGAAAGACCCCTTATTGCAGCTTCTTGAGTTGCCAATCAAGTTGGCTGTCATGCAGTTTTGTGTCTCCTAACTTGCTGAAGTCCATGCAGCCCTTGCCTCAGCACTACACAATGGCTATAGTTGATTCATCCATGTTGCAAGCCTCGACAAGTCCGCCAACTTGGACGTTGCATGAGTGCAACATGCATGGCTTGCTTTGCAACTGTGTTGTGGGCTCCAGTCACATGGTGCATGTGCAAATTGCATGCAATCTGCTGCAAGGTCACTGTATCCCTCAAGCAGAGCGTGCAGTTTGAGTGCATGCCTTCAATGCAATTTGTATTTGTAAATTGTGGTCCATGATACATATGCTTGATGTTTTCCAGCATATAGTGCAGCATGAGCAGCAGCCGTTTGGCTTTGACTACCCTCATCATTGACAAGAGATGGGCACCAAGGTGTTGGTTTTGGGCTTGATCAGGGGGCTTTTTTCAAAACAACCGTTGATCAGGCCTGATGTAACCACATCGTGACACCAATCTTTTGGCAGCAGAAGCTTATAAGACAATTTGCCAGCAAGTTGCCATTTAACTTGCAGCAGTGCTCAAAGCTGCACTATACAGGCCAGATATGTGTTGTTCTTCAGCGTAAGTCCCCACACACAATCTGCAGTGCTGCATAGTGGCCTTGCCTGTTTGCAACATTGCACGGTGGTCCCGCCTCTCTGCAATGCTGCACTTGTATGTTGCAGGGAGGCACAACCAATGCAGTGACTGTATCTGTAGCGCCACACTGTGATCCCGTCTGTTTGTAACGGTCCTTCTATTGGCCTCCTAAGGCTTGCTTATCATTTCCTGTTAGGGCAGCCTGAACAACGGCCTAATGAATGCCCTCAAAAAGCAAAAATTGTTTTCATCACTGTTTTGTACTCACTCCTTGAAGTTTGTAAGCTTCAGCCATGCATGCCCATATGTGTGCCCCTCAGCCACAAAGACTTCAAAGAAGAACGAGTCTGGTGGATTTTATTGATTTCTGCCTTCTTTTGTGGTTGAGGGGCAGTGGCAGCCAATATGCTTGTTGACAGTTGCAAGTTGAACCAAAAAGGGTTTGTTCTCATTGGCAGATGTTGGGTTGCAGTGTTGCTTACCATGACGCTGATTTAGCGAATGACAGCAATTGGCAACAACTTGATCATCCACATGTGCTCCACAACCCATAAACAAACCCATTTTGCGCAATTTGCAAGATATGCCAAGGATTGACGGCAAGGCGACATGTCTTGGCCTAAGAGTGTGGAACATGACTTACTTTGTGAAAACACCACACAGAGCTTTCATGTTGCCAAGCCTTATACCTTGACAGCGAGCCTGATCATGTGGGTTCAGGGCTAAGTTGCTCAGCATGATCTCTTGACTATGATGACAAGCTTGGTGCCTAGGACCAACACTGATGCACGTCTCCAGGGTGGACAAGGAACAAAAAATGTACAGCTCTTTCAAGCCTATGGCCAGATGATCAAGGCACACATGCTTGAATAGGACCTCGCGCCCCCTACTTGCTACATGTGAGCCTAGACTTGGACTTTCCCAGGGTTCCAGCCTGATAGCAAGGCTCGCGTTGATAGCTCACGTTGATATCAATCCGTTTGAGATTGTTGCCAGGATCTGTGCTGAATATTGAGGCCACTTTCAGATCTAGAAGTAGCCATGTCACCAAGCACAGATTTTTGCAAGGGACTCAAGTTGATGTTATCTTGCACGTTGACCTGCTTTCACAAGTCGCAGCTAGCCTCACATGTGTCCGCTGTACTCATCATCTCATGTCTGGCTTTTGCAGCTTGGTACAGCCATCTCATGCTACTGTATTGCTACTGCATGCAATTGCTACTGTATTTGCTACTGTTGCGTCAAAACAGTTGCAATGAAACATCTCAATGCTTGAAATATTATGCCTGGCAAGGAGAAGCAGCCGCCTACAAAGCCAGCACAATATATAGGGCAGGCCTTTCCTGACAAAGCTGCTGTTAGCCAAGCAGATCCAGGAACTTTTGCCTCTTGTGTGTCAACATTGCAGACTTTGATACACAAGGCTGGTACTTGTTTCTTGGTGTCCAGGCTGTCAAGTCCAATGTTGACTGTATGAAGGAACTGGGCTTGCAGCAGAGCAAAGCAAAGTCATAGCAACATCATAACCTGAGCAAAGCAAGGTCATGATCTTGTCATGACTTGCTGCACTTTCCTGGAGGTACAACACCTTCAAATGGTCAGGATCTTGATGCCCGTAATATCCTTAGTACTAACAAGGTGCAAAGTCAGCTGATATGCCTTCAAGCTGCATGACACTGAACATTGCAGCTCAGAGGCACCCTCAGTTGACTCTGCAGCATGCCTTGGGTTGGCAATGTCTGACACTAAGCTTATTGGATGTGCATGTTGCTTAAAAGCAAGCGTTTGAGCGGGCTTGTTATCACTCTTGGCTAGAAGCGCTGCGTCCCCCCCCCCTGACTCTTCCCCACCCCATTTCCTTACTCTACTATTGCCATTACAACAGCGCTGTCGTGCAAATGTTGCAAGTGAGTCATTTCTGCACATGCAGGAGCCCCGTCATGCAGCAAGCTGCCAGCTGTGATGGCTAAATAAGGCTACAACAGATGCCCTAAAGTACAGCACACAACCCTCAACAACCATTAGGTGTCGGCCAGTATTCTAGTTTTGGCGCAAGGCGAGGCATGCATGCTGACATGCCTCTTAGTTCCTGGAGCTTGGAGCGTGACATGAAGGTGTAATGCGCCACTAGGTAAGGGCCACGTTCTGCTCATCACTGCCATGTATTGTGTTGTGCCATGTTGTTGCACAATGACAACACTGTAGTAGGTAGCAGTGTATCACACAACTGAAAATTAAACAATGCTCAGAAGCCGACACTTGGGGACTGGCAAGTTCACTAGTAGCTGGCAAAAGCGTGAGTCCCTGATATCTATAGATGCACAAAGACAGGCTCAAATTTGAAGCAAATCTTAAAGCTGGGGTAAGCATGCCCAAGTGTCACAAGACATGCTAGCAGGCTTCACTGTCATTCAGTTGGTCATGTCAGGCAGTCCTGTGGTTTTGTGTTGGATCCACCACTTGTATCGTTGTCATAATCAATATTACCGATTGTTGTACTTTTAGTACTGATTACTCAACAACAGTCACTGTGTTGGTGGCGGAATTCCAAATGTCCAAGTATACCAGAGCTGGTTGGCACAGCATGCTTGCAAGCTTCACTTTACCTGCTTTCATTTGTCTCACTTTATCAGCTCTCACTTGTTCACTTGGTGTTTTGCTGCCAAAGCCAGCTTTGCTTTAACAGTGTGCTCTTGGGAGCCATCAAACTCATCATGGCATGACTGAGCTCATATGGACAACTACAACTTTACCTAAAGTTGTAGTTGTCCTGCTAAAGTTCAAACCCTAAGTGCAAGGGTGAAAGCACTTTATTGCGGTAGAGGCCGGGTAACAGGTCGGGCAACGCTTTGAATCTCTGTTGTGCCGCCTCTGCCTGACACATGGAATATGTATAAGCGAAAGTATGCAATGATGGTTGCTCAAGAATCACAGAATGGTCAAGGTAGTACCAGGGACAGCTGTCCCTGTATTCTACCCTCCAGGGTACTCTCTGGGGTACTGTACTCTACACTAGGGTCCTCTACTCTCCAGGGTGCTCTCTAGGGTACAGGCTTCTCCCCGTACTACAGGACAGCTGGGAGTATCAGGGTCAGGGTAATGTTTGGGGCAGTTGTACTACAGTAGCATATATGCGCTTTTGTATGCTGCATAGTATACCTTCATGACGCTTTGCTGTTTCTTGAGCAAGGACCACTACACACTTTTGCTTACAGTCTTCTGCATCATCTACACACCCATGCATACCGACCGCACCAAACGTAGAAGCAAGCCAGCAGTGTAGCAGCCCTCATGTGTTTGCTAACTTTTGCTGATCAGCATAGGCAATAGCTGGTGCTCATTTTTTGCTAATTCATGAATGAGCCAGACATGAGCACCAACTATTGCCCATGCGTTTGCAGCCTGTGCTATGCACTGGCCAGCCAGCGCTATCTTGGAGAAGCATCCTGTGAAGCTGATGTCTGCTCTGCGCAAAATTCAAACGCAGAGCAGGCACCATCTCTACAAGATGCTTCTCTGTGATAGCGCTGGCTGGCCAACATACAAACGTTGCTGTACATGCATGATGGGCAGCAGTTGTTGCTCGTGTTTTACACACCCAGCAAAGGGTGAATGAGGCATGACTGTATGGCTTGCTGCTGTGTCTATTGCATCTACCAACGCTTAGCATGCATGGCTTTGCAAATGAAGGACAAGACTGTTGAGAGGTGTCACATCTGGTGATGTCGCACAAAAATCTAATGTCAGGTCCAATCATTGTGTTGTTGACATGCAACACAGCAAACAACACATCTGGTTGATTGTTGACCTGTACTGTGGCTGCAGGCACATGCGCATGTAGGAACACCAGCTGCCAAGAATGGCATCAATGGAAAAGGGGCCCCGGGTAGCAGGGTACAGCTGTCAAGCTCATGTTGCTAACATCGCAGCTGGCCAACAAAGACATCTGTAAGCAATAATATCAATAGCCAAGAGAGAGCTGCTCCTCAGGTGACAACATGTGCCGACTTGCAAGCTTTTGTTTTGAGCTCCAAAATTGTTGTTTGTGAGACACAAAGCGATGACCAGACTATAGTGTCGACACATGCGCCTCACCTGTTTGCAATTGATCATGTGTCCTGGTGTGACATCATGTATGCACTGCAGAGCTCATATGCATGTAAACATCACAAAAGTAATGTTCTGATCAGACAGGTCATGACACATTTATTGCTTGCAGGGCAGAGGTGGAAGGGTATGCAGAGGAGCAGCCACTCAGTACAGTCAGCGCAGTGCACCAGCCACCATGGCTTGGAATGCATGGGCTTACTGATGGTAGTTACGGTGCCGGGCCAGAAGCTTAGTCACAGCTTAGTCATGCACACCAGACATCCAGGATCAGGGCAGATGTAGCCTTGTTGAACGCATGATCTGTACAAGATTGTAGATGCCATCACCACTTTAGGGTATAGAGACAAGCAGATCCACAGTGTGTACAACACAGCAGATGTAGTATTTGAGCAGATATAGTGTTTGCAGTGACATCACTTTCACGTATCTCTTGACACCAGGTGATAGCATTGCGTGATATCAAACTTTAGTGTAAGAGTTACAGTGCCATTAAATGTGCCATCTATGCAATGTGCTTGATGCAATGTCTGATCTCAACACACAACTGATCCCCATTCGGATGCACACGTTGCCTTATCTTTTTACGCTGTTGGTCTCGTCAGATGCTGCATTGCTGCAGCTGCTTGCGAGAGTCTTCACAACACTTTCTAGTCAATAGTACTGGTATAGCTAAGGTGACTGAATATGAGCGGGCATTTCAAACTGTTTAAAACTGTAAAAGCATCATCCTTATTTTTGAGAGCGGTCTTGAAGACGCTACTCGAGAAGCCCCGTCTTCACTGATCGTCTCAGAAGGGGCATAAGATGCTCCGTCTTTGACTTAGATGACAACGGGGCGTCTCTAGCCTGTTCAGCGCCCTTATTAGTTTCTCCGGCATTACACACACCAACTGGCGTTACACAGTCATGTCAAGCCCATCTGAACAGCACTGAGTGCAACCACATTAACATTGATACATCAACTTGGTGTTCGCTGTGACAAACTTAAATTTCAACTGGTCACATTTGGCAACCATGAAGTTCAAAGTCTGTACTTTGTAAAATCACTCAACAGTAATACAAGTCACATGAGGGTTAATCACTGTGGCACACTACACAGCATAGCTATCATGTGATGCATGTGGTGCAACCACAGCTGCATTACCTGTGCTCACAGCAAACTTGAGAGTCGCAAAGACATCTTGCACACCACAAACTGCATGCAACCTTAAGGGCTAGCTAAGTTAGCACACTTGTGTTTGACACACTTCTGTTGCTGCCCGTGCTTGGAGCTTGTGAGGGCATGCTTTTGGTATGGCTAAAAGCTCTGGATGCAAGGGTTGCTAGCATTGTGTAACCTTGCATGGAAACTTAAATGGTATATTTCGAGCCCTGCTCATGCATGTGCATGACTACCAGAAATGACAAGCGACTGTGTCATACCTAAAAAAATCTTTTGACCCCCACATTTGCCCCTTTAAACAAGTCATGACCTGTTTCGAGGTTCCGTAGCTTGTTAACATGTGTCTTGATCTTGTTGGCCGCCCTGAACCTCAGGGGTTCCTTTGTACCCAAGCAAGACGTCTGCACATGCTAGAGCAGTCTCGGACTGATGTCTGAGCTGCCGTGTTGCATGGTGTTTGACCACAGACTTGCAAGCAAAGAAGGTCACTTTACGCCGCAGCTTGTCTAGACTACTGATCTGTCAATATTACCACTGCTTGTGATGCCTTGCACATGTGTAGTTTTCAGAAGACCCACTGTGCAAACAGGTATTGCATCTGGTGTTGTTGTCCATAGGCAGTAGGTAATCATACTATATACCTACATCACAGAGATGCATAGAGATGCACATCTGCAACATGGGAGCTTGGCATGGGGTCACCAACTAGTACTACTAGCTTGTGATCATGAATGGTGCAGTAGCTGGTATGCGCTTAAGGCATCACATGCAAGAAAGCTGGGCACAACTCCTTTCTGATAAACATCATATGCAAGACAGTATCTCACATGTGATGCTTATCAGCAAGGACTTGTGCCCAGTGATGCTTGTCAGCAAGGAGTACGGTACCAAGTGTTGGAGAGACTTCAACTTGGCAGCATGTGCTGTCACTCAGTGATGTGATTGCACGGATACTTCGCATGTGGTAGCATCATACATTTAAATGAAAGCAGTGTATCGTGCTGCAGCCTGTCACACCTTGCAAAGGTAGGGTTGGCCATGAGGTTAGCAGCATACTTGCCAGAGCTTACAATGCCCTACTTGTTGTGGTAAAAAAAACTTTTACGCCTTTCGGCGTTCCCGGGTGCAAGCCCGAAGCAACCCTGGTACCGGAGACCGGGGTGGCCGCTGCGCAGCATATATATAGTTTCCAGGCAAAGCCTGTACCTACTTGACCCGCTATACCAAGTTCCGAAAAACCGGGAATTGAACTGCCAACCGACGCTTGAGAGTACCTGTTGTGGTACCTACACTCCTGACGTTGCCTTGCATATCTCAAAACAGCAGTGATGAGATATGGAAGGCCCAACTGGAATGTGGCACAAGCAGACCACACAGACAAACCCCATTGCAAGAGCGTGCAAAATTTGCTTGGAGAAATCACGACATGCAAACAAGCTGCCAATATAACCAAAGCTAACAGTGGGTAAATGCATGATGTTGGAAGCAGATGGGAGCATGACAGACAGCAAACTAGTCGGCCAGGTTTTGATTTGGCAGACCACAGAGGCTTGCAACATGAAAACCATACCTAAGATTGTTGTCAAACTGATGTATTATCAAATTAGTTGTCACAATCAAAGACCAATGTCATATCAATCAAGAATGTGTGTGAATGAGGCTGCTATGAAGCACCAGTCCTTTCTGTGTAGACAGTAGCACACCACGATGATCGTAGCACCCCATGGCAAACTTTATCTGTGCCAAAAGTAACCTGGGCGTTTAGCTAGGCAGATGCAGTGGCAGTTTTGGTTTGCCCAAAAATAATGGCTAAAATAGATTCAGTATCAAGAGAGAGCGATGCTGGATTGCAGCACCGAATGAACTGCAACTGTTGTTTAGTGTCAGAAATGCAACAGCCTTGCATTATACATGGCAAAACATCCAGACAGGCACACTTTTGGAGCGTTGCCAGAAGTGCTTGAGGATTTGTGGCTAATAACTGTGTGAGGATATGTGGGAGTCCGGAAACAGTGAAACACTTTGCAAGGTGCTTGATTAATCGAGCACCTTGAGAACCTTGCAAAATGTGAAATTGCAAAAAGTCGAAATATTTCGACTTTTTGCAATTTAAACGTAAGCATAAGATTGAAAAAATGAAATTTTCCTGCTTCCAAACTTAAGACAAACAAGTCAACATTGGCTGCTTCTGTATGCTTGCAGCTTCTGTTGATGCTGTTTGTCTTAGATATGATAGCAGGGAATGCGCTTCATTCTGGAATGGTCGGTGCAGCAATGTAAACAGAGTGTCATGGCTGCGATGGTGTGCATGCTCACCAACACAGCATATGATGTCAACATATTTTTGCGCTCCATAACATCATGAACTCAGTATCAACAACTCCTGCATAAGCACCGGAAAATCGCACACCCCTACACTTCTGTCATCCACAAATCGTCAGACTCACAGCGATATCTACACGCCGCATGCAATTGTTAAGTACGCCGTCAGATGTTGTAAAGACCACCATACCTTTATGCTGAAAAGCTCAGCCCTGCATTAGAAAGGCCAGGCTCAGATTGGGTGCCAAATTGGGCCTTGTCTTGTCCTTGATATTGGCAGCCCTGGTGATTATTTGCGCCAAAATGGATGCCAAAAAAACATTTCATGCCATGTTGCTACACTGTAAAACACCGTGTACACTGTTCAAGACCCACAGCTGTGCAAAGCCTCATTTGCGCAGGCATTCGTTTGCAATACAACATCCATTGGCCACTGCCATGCCTGGTAAACTGCTGTTTTGCCACTTTCAATGTGCATGCAATCAAGCCTCAAGAAGAAAGACAATGATAAACAGAACCAACACAAGCTCAGGAGTTGTTTCACAGTCTCACCGTGCTTTAGTTCGGCAGCTTTTTTCACTTGTTGCGTATGGCAGTGTGGGTGTGCTTGTACTGCATAGCCCCTGATCAGACCCGCATAGAACAATGACAGCTTTTGCCTGCAGAAATGCACTACACTTTGTCATTACCTAATTAGACCCACAATGAACACAGACCCTGAAAACACCTATTATGTGCATATAAACACATCAGAATTCAAGTCGGCCAATTTGCCATTGGTGGGTGCAACTGCATTAAAAGCTATTTGCTCATGGGCAATATTCTTTGCACACAAATCAAATCAAGCAGTCGTTGAGTGCTTGCTTGCAGAAGCCTACCTGAGGGTGAAGGGTTGATAAGTAGGCCAAACGATGCTCCACTGCAAGTCCCTTGCTTGCAGAAGACGGGTGCAACATCTGCGCTGCAATTTTGCGTGACCTGAGACTTGCAAAGCCTTTAGTCAGATGTGGGAAGAACAGGTCACAGTGCTGGCAACCTAGGAGCTACAAGTAGGATACCGAGCAGCATTTTGTCAAGAAATCCATAGTTGACTAGCAGCACAATCTGCCTTTTGCAAGGCTTACCTGACAGTGGGTACAGCAGGTTCAGCTTGTGTAAAGCCCAAGACCCACAAGCTGTTTAAGGAGCATTCTGAGCATGCACCTTAACAGCTTAGCAGGGCTGACAAGCACTGAACTGAAGCCTTTGAGCGTGGTTGCTTGACCAAGATCAACTTGCCTGTGCTATGGACCAGACGTTCAAGATCACCTGCAAGAACCAGCAGCCTAGCACGCTATACACTCAGGGGCAAGCAAAGGCATCTTGCCATATTGAATGCTGTAGGATACTCACAATATACATGTGATGGCCAAGCTTGTCTGGTGAGAAGGACAATCAGCTAGACATGCCTACCTTCAAATTTCACGCTCAACCGTAGCTGGAAGCTGTACAAGTGTAAGCTGCCCAG
>JAABUV010008775.1_pt1 | contig 10126 bp, 11 predicted proteins | sample 5559971 | NCBI WGS metagenome assembly JAABUV01 (sample SAMN10711881, study PRJNA513362) | rock metagenome | isolation source: Antarctica rocks | place: Antarctica: Victoria Land, Knobhead nord | collected 2015-12-19
CATGCAGAATGACTGAGCTAAGCTACTACTCATGATCGAGTTCGTCGACAATAATGCTCTGTTCTCAGTCATCTTCTCGATCTCTTTCTTTCTAAACAAAGACTTTCATTCTTGTATGAGCTTTGAATTCGATGTCATCAAATATGAAAGTTTTCGTGAACGCTTGCAGACGACTAAAGTCGAGAATATATCTGAAAATATGAACAAAACACTGAAGTTTGCTCGCGAGTCGCTAGTCAAAACACGAAAACAAATGATGAAACAAGTCAATAAGCATAGAAAAGAAGTTGATTACAAGATCGAATCAAAGATGTTTCTGAATGAAAGAAACATCGTTACAGCGAGATCTTTCAAGAAGCTAAATGACAAAATGCTCGATTCTTTCATCAATCTAGATTTCGTCGACTCTTCATATAAACTGAAATTATCAGAGTCTATGCATGTTCATGATGTATTTCATTCTGATCTGCTTCGTTCTGTCGTCGATGATCTCTTGTCTGATCAAAAGAACGAACTTTCAGATTCAATAGTGATAAACGACGAAGACGAGTGAGAAATCGATGATATATTGAATTTTCGTCGATATCGAAGACGACTTCAGTATAGAGTCAAATGAAATGACTATGACAATGATCTCAATTGATACAACGCTAATGACGACGAATTTATGAACGCTCAGAAGATTGTTGACGATTTTCATATTTGATACTCGAACAAATCGCGCTAATCAACAATTCAATCAATCACGATTTAACAGGCCTGAGTCTGTGAAATCATGATTGAGCAATCAATCGAGTCGAGCAGAAAATACATTCATGCGAACATGAATCGTCGAAGAAAAGAAGTAATGTCACGATTCTAGCCTTGCCAGGCTCAGCCTTCTAGCCTTATCAGGCCTATTCTCGCTTCGTCACCTTGACTAGTTTCTATTGAGTCTAGCGTCGACTGAGAAACACACATATGTAGCCAGCTTCTTTCCCGTAGCTATCTTTCTTTCTTAGCATTTATCTTCTAGTTAAATGACATCTCTATCTGACTCGCTCTAGACAGGTCTCTAACAAAATATGTTAAGATTGAGTTCATTCAAAGCTGATTCTCAATTACATGATGATTTCAACAATGAGAAGCGTAGTCAAGAAACTGATATGCTTGCAAGCGTTGATTTAGTGCTTCTTCATCACTGCAAGATTCGCTGTCAAAGACATCGAATAATAAGTATGTGAGACATGTCGTTGCAAGCTCAACTTCGAGATCTGACAGAAGTTTCTCACGATTCTTTTCTAGATACTTCTGTAAGATATAATGAACTAATCGTGTGATGCTGCTCTTCTCATCAACGCTGATCAGATCGACAGAAATGTTGAGTAGAATCTCAGTCTCTGAGAAAACAATCTCGTTTAATTCGATATCTTCGACTTCAACAGTCAAAACATGACGTAACTTTTTCACTTTTAGTGATCTTCTTGCACAGAATATGTAGAAAAGTGCTCTTTTCGCTAATTGACTGTCTTTCTCTGATTGCTTCTCGATTCTCTTAATGACGTCTTCATATGTTGCATATACTTCTGTTGATAATGCATTTATATTCTTTCGAATCGTCTTGAGATTTATTTGTTTACAGAGATGATCAATCTGTAAATGAGCAAGTAGAAATCTGAGTCATTTGAGTTAATATTTACGAGTAAACAGTCTAAAGATGAACATCTTTGTGTCGACTCACATGTCAATCGCTTTTTCATTCACACTTTTGATGATTTCATTCTGCAGCTTGAAATCTTTAGCAGTGAACATAAACAATCTATTGTTTGTGTTGATTTCGAAAATCAAGAATGTCTTGATGTCAGAGAAACTGATCAGAATGTCGATTCAATGTATGTTAGTAAGTTTCACTTGAAAATCAACGTGTGAACGAGAGATGACAAACACTCAAGCGAAAGACTTCATTCTTGTAATGAAGAAGAGAAACTTTTTTCTATTTGATTCAGAGTATATATTCTAGTTCGCAAAATTATCACTTTGAAAATTATTAAAGAATCAATCAGATAAGAGAATGTTATCAGAGCATCAATAAAGACGTAGATTGTCTGAAAGAGAAGACAAAGAGATCTAAGAAGTGAGATTCACTCATCGTCTGTTGAATTTCTTCTTTTTTGAATATTCTTATCATGAAATGTCTTCATCTCTGAAGACATGAGACTGATTTGCTCGATTAACTGTCGAGTTATACTAGACAGAATTTCAACTTCAAACTGAGTCTTCGCATCTTTATAGTCGCAATATATATATGCAATCGCAGCTTTTCTTTCTTGAATTGCTTTCTCAACATGATTAACAACGATAGATCTATTAGCTATATAAGCTTGTGAATTATGCAACGAGTAGTGATGAGTTGCAGCAATCACTTCATGTACGATTCTTACGTCATGACAGTCTTTCTTGCATCGACTTTTTCATATGTTAGCAAGCGAATCAAGATGCTAAAATTGAGAGTGTTCAGAAGATAGACATATGAATTTTGAAGCATTAAAAAGTCGAGTTCTGTTCGCTCATGAATCACTTTTGAAACTCGTCGATTTTCAACAGTCACTGATCAGTGTTCTGATAATGTTTTTGAAACACGTTTCTTTGCTTATCATGAAAGTTGAGCGATGACAGCTCTTTAAGAATTTCGTCGCGTTCAAGAGCAGCTTCTCGATCTTCAAATCATCTTAGACGTCAAAATGAAAAATGATCAGAAACAGTCTTACTCTCTAAATATATATGCATGCGCTCAGTGCTAGTCATCAGAGTCTCGATGTTCATCTTCGTGCATTTTGTTGTAGCTAAAACTACGCTGACATCTGTATGCATAGAGCTAGTTTTCTTTTTGACTTGTTCTATAGCTATCAGAGTTGCATTTCTAACTGCATCTTGTTCTTGCTCGATCATTTTATGAAAGTGTGCATAAACGACGATAAGTTCATCATCTTTCTCAGAGACTAGATTTTGAAAAGCTTTCACTAAGAGAATGCTCATATCAGTTGCTGAATGATTGCTTGATTTAAAATATAATGAGCGAAGATGAATGTGAAGAGACTTCAAGCATATAAATGTGAGCGACGTATCTTTCAGACAGATTCTTTTGCATAGATGATATTGTAAAGTATCTGAGAAAAAACATCATACGATTGAGTACGAAATATGTGCGTCAGACAATTTTCAAAAAAACTTTCTAGAAAAGATGCGCTGAAGAAGATGCAATTATCAAATCGCTTCATCAAGACATATTTTGCACAAATTTCGCAAAGAACTAGCACGAAGATGAGAATCTGTACTAGAGCTATCTTCAGCTCTGATACAGATGAAACTCATTTCTTCAAGATCTTGAGTCGACTGAGATATAGATTCAAGTTCTTGAAGAACTCGACAATTTTATCATAATTGACTGACATGACGTTCGCACTCTAACACTTGTTAAGAATCATACTGTATAAGAATATAGATATAATACGTTGATAAGCTAATGAACAGTCATAAAGATGACAATGCTGAGAGAGAAGAACTTTCGTAATACAGACATAAGTTAATCTCAATCAATGAGCAGACAGAGACTCTTTTCTTATCGTCGAAGTGATTGACGCGATCATATCGTTCAGCTTTTCGATGAGATTCAAACTTTTATTCACGAGCGTTCTAAACTTATTCAACTTAGAATCATCATGACGATGAGCTTTGAACTTTGTCTCTCTCTCGTGTATATCGTTCAAGATCTCGTTAACATTGTTGACTTCAACTAGAGATTGAATCTTGATCATAGTGATCTTCTCATAGTGATCTATCGCTACTCTTCATATTGCGTCAAACTCAATGATGACATCTGCTTTCGACTTGACAGACAATGAAAATGTCGTCATTGTGATGAACGAAAGCAAAGACAACGTGTTTCAGCGCAAACGATATAAAAGTCGCTCAACAGATGACTATTTCTTTGCTCAGCTATCGTGCTAGACTCAATCGTCGTGACAGACGACGCTTGAACTTCATGAAGAGATTCATCGTTTAGCTTGCTTAAATGTACATCTGCAGTCAAGACTACTCTCGACTGAAGATGTACATCTGTGCAAATACATCATGTGTTGCAGAAACTGATCAAGTAAATCATATCAGACTGCGAAGAATCGTCATGACAAGTACTTCTTTGAATGATCTTGTTATATTGACTTCAAGTACTAAATTGATCTTTCTACAATATCTGCGTGATAATTTGAACAATCGTCGTGTATCTCAAATCGACAAAGAGATTCTAATCAACTGATTGATAAATTCTCACAAATGATCTTCATCTCAGAAGAAGTTCAGTCGAAGAAACTATGTCTGAAAGATCTTCGCTTGAAACGAAAAGACGCGAAATCTGATCGCAGTCGAAAAGACAAATGAAGTCAAGAATTGTATGATGATTACTGACGACATGATTTTGAATGTAGTGAAAATCGTGCATAAAGACAATGATTATGTCGAGTGAGATGCTATCTGAAAGAAAGTTAGCACTTTCTATTACGACATTCTACAATCGAACGTTATATTTCTACTTAAGCAATGTCAGATCTGCGTCTCGAATCTCTTCAAATTTTCAAAGAACTTCGCAATCATGATGCTAAGCTTTCAGTCGATTGATCACGAAGTTCTTAACTTTCTAAACGTCGATGACATGCAGTATGACATGTTCATCTGAGATGTATCGAATAATGAGAAACACTCGAGTGAATAATTTTGAAAGATCTGACAGAATGTCTTAATTGAGCAACGAATCATGTATCTGAATGTCGACGAGATCATGAATGAAAGAAGCAATGCAGAACTGTCGAGTTGTACGACATGAAAAATATTTTCTTATATAGTGCGTTTATGAAAAAAGAGTCAAGTCGATATTTGTAGTGAAATAGACTGCGAAATTGATCATAGTATGAATAAGCATGAACGATCAATTATTATCTCTCGACATCAACTCGTTCTGTCATTCTTTCGACGCAATCTTCTGTGAGAAAATTGACATAGTGAATCAGAGATCTGCAGTCTTTTCTCGATGATTCGATGATCTGATCTTTCAAGTCACTGTCGCTCTTGAACTTTCTGACTGAGAGCTTGCAGAAAGACAAAACATCTTCAATGAGAACAATGCTTCTACATATATCTTCTTTCACTCTTGTATCTATTTCGTGCACAATGCTCTCGAGTCTTTTAGACGACAGTATCACTGTACTCGCTTAACGTCTAGAATTTGCTAACTTTCGCTCTTGATCATTCATCAACTGTATGAGAAAATAAATTCATTGATTGATAAATTCTTATCTTGAAAATTTCTGATATGAAAATGCAGCAGACACTTGCAAAACGAAGAAGTCGATAGTTCACTCTGAGATTGACAATTCAAGATGCACATAGTCGACAAATCAGATCAGAATCGATGTTGAAGAGCAGATAATTCAGATCGACGTTTGTTCTTTCGATCTTTTCAGTGAAAACTCAAGATCTGATAAGCAGCTGCACATTTAGTAAGACTAAGTTTTTTAAATTTATCATCGTCTTTGCGCCTTTTTTGACGTCGATTTCTGCGCTTTCGTCAGTACTCATCTCTTGTTTGCAATCACATTGACATATCATTGCTTAAAGAAATCAAGCTGTTCAATTCTGTCTTAACAGCAAGCCTCGCTGAGTCAATCTGCTCATGTTCAGCCCTTGCGCTAGCTGAGCTACCAGAGTCATTATTCAACATACCTGTTCGTACTTCGCACTTTCGCTCATTCTTCGCTTTACGGATAAGTCAGCTTAAGACACTTAAGTATTTACATTGTGATTATCAAATCACTAGAAACATCGACAAATTCAGTTAGAATTATACAATTTAGCATCAAATATAACTAGTTATTACGATCGTATAATAGATCAATTAATAATCAATTTAATAAACTAACTAAATAATAGCTATTTACATGATTAATATATGCGCAAAGAAAGCATATAGAGAAGCTAATAGAAAAGCTAATGGGATGTAGGGAACCCGTTATCGTTCTTTCAAGCTGCTCTTTGTAACAATAGTTGATGTAGTTCTTTCTACTATGCGAAACAGGTAAGGCGAACGACTCGATGAAGCTTTGCGATGGGAAGGCAAACGAAGGTGTAAGAAGGAAACGCAATGAAGAAGCTAATGAGGTAGGAAGCCATGTAGAAAGTCATGAAGAGTGTTTGATAAATCTTCAAAAAGTGCAAAATAAGAACCAAAAATCAACTCTCTCACTTATTTTACATATTTTACACTTTTTGAAGATTCGCCACTAAGTTTGGTGAGGCTCTCGGCAAATTCTAGAAAACGATACAGGTTTCGCAATCAACGCTCTGATGGATTTTTTGAAGATTCGCCACTAAATTTGATGAGGCTCTCGGCAAATTCTAAAAAAACGGCACAGGTTTCGCAATCAACGATAGAATGACTACTCTGTCTAGATTGGCGAAAGTAGAACTTCGCCTTAGGCATCTGAAACCGTGTATGAAATAATTAATCAATCAATCAATCATTCATTCATCAGCTGCAGAACACGTTTACGCTCTTATCTCGTTTAACACACTGCATGTACCATGGAGACATAATGCGCGACGCTGTTACTCAACATCTCATCACGAGGCAAGATGAAGTTACATGAGAGGTTCATGCCCCGGAATTCTACAGGCGCGTATTGAATTGTACGAGGCCAATATGCAGTATAGAAACAAGAGAAGTTTCTGCAGATTTGGAACGAGTGTGGTAGAAGTATTCTCGATTCGATGCACGTTTCGATCTCGTGCACATCTCACTTTACTACTTTCATCTTTCTTCAAAAATCAATTACAAATTCAATATGACTTCAATTGAGGCAGCGCTTGCAGATCTAGCTTTGCAAGACTCATCTAACTACACTGCAACTGCAAAGAAATTCAATATCAATCGAAGCACGCTGTCGCGACGACATAGGAATAAAACGGCCTTCGTGAAGAAAAGCAAGCAAACGACGTCAATTCTTTCGAACCAACAAGAAAAAGAGCTTATTCGCTATATCAACAAGCTTACCAAGCGTGATATATCTTCTCTCAATGTCATGATTCGCGTTTTTGCGTATAATATATCTAGAAAACAGCCAGGCAAAAACTGATCTTATGAGTTCGTTCGACGTCATTCAAATATACTGCAGTCAAAGTTTCTACAAGGCGCTGATCTAGAGCAAAAGAAAGTCAATAATGCATATTAATATCAGCTTTATTTTGATCTTGTAAGTGCCTTCATTACGTTTAGTTTCATACTAATATAAGAATAGATAAAGCAAAAAATCGAAAAATATGAGATTCTTTCTTCAAACATATACAATATGAACGAAAAGAGCTTTCTACTTGAACTTCTTTAAAAGACTCGAAGAGCCTTTAGTTTAAAGCATTTTGACAGTGACAAATTGCTGAATGCTGATCAAGACGACAATAGAGAATGAATTATCTTGATTGCAATTATTTGCATGAATATGACTCATATATTCTCTTCGATCATTTATCAGACGATATCAGACAATATTCAGAACAGCTGACTTACTGAATATGATCTCAAAGAGCAATTCTGCTTCTTTGCTTTCTTCACTACTGACTGAACTAACGATGAATTGATCTACTCTTGACTCACTATCGTATTTGATCGAAATATGAGATCAAAAGTCAGAAATTCACGCGATTATTATCTTCTATTCGTTGACGAGCATGACAGTCATATCAACATAAAGTTTCTTGACTGATGTGAGCAGAACAAGATGCTCATGACTTTATATTCTTCTCATTCTACGTATCATCTTTAATCTCTGAATGTCAGCTTATTCAACTCTTTGATCAATTAGTACTCGCAAAATCTGAACGATTGAATCTTTAAGAGTCAAGAACTTTCTCGAATATCAAAAAGAGACTTCTTTGATCTATTTTGATCTGCATATCAAGCTGCTTTCACGTCTGTCAACATCAAAAGTGAATGAGAAAAGACAGAATTGCTGTCTTTCAATTCATCACAGATCATAAAGCAGATTAAATCGAACGCTAGATCTGTTTCAAGTCATTCTTCTTCTTCAACATTGTCAGAAGCTGATTGAAGAAAGATTCAATGATTAATGAAGTCAGTTGTAGAAGAAGCAATTGATTCGCAAGCTCGTAAGTTGAACAATACGATTGAAAAGCTTACTACAGATGTTGCTCTTCTGAAAGCAGAAAATGAAGATCTTCGATGAACAGTATGTATTGAGAGAAGTCGCAGACGACGTGAAAAGTCTTTATTTGACGATTTAAAGATTAATGATGAGACAAAGAGAATGTTTTTTAGTTCTAATAAGATTCAGACGACTCGTGATCGTCAAATTCAAAGAATCGAAGAGAAACAGCAAGCTGCTATTCAAAAGACGAAAGAAAAGAAACAACGAGAGCTTAGAAAGCTAGAGAAACAGCGTTTAATAGCTGAAAGAAAGATGAAACGAGAAAAAAAGAAGACGAAGCGAAAGAAGAAAGCGAAGCGAAAAAAGAAGCTACGAGCGAAGAAATTGAAGCAACGACGTTTAGTTCAGAAGCAAAAGCTGAAGACTAAAGAGCTTCAGAAAGAGCAAAAGAAGAAGTCTAAAGAGATGAAAGTACAGCAATTCACTGATTTTGTTGCTATTGAGAAGATGAAAAGAGAGTCAAGTCAAATCAGATCTACGCGAGCTGAAAGACAATTCAAAGCTTCTAAGCGATTTGATGATTGATTCTTATAGCTTGAAAGCTTCATATAGATATCGACAACTCTCTATATTAATTGCAATTTGATTCTATGAATGATGGTTGAATAATAATAAAAAAAGTATGGGTTGCTAATCGGGTTTAGGGTGTGCACGGGACCGGAACGTGCATCGGGCCGGGAATACTCCTATGTGTTCGCTTGTGATGCCCAAGACCCGTTTGTAAAAAAAAGAATGAACATACTGGGGAAACGTGTTACGGAGAAGCATCCTACCTTGTAACCAAGTCCTCAGGCTCCTTGTTGTTCTGCATGTCATGGTCTATGTCTTGAAGTCACGTCCAGTATTGATATGGCGTGCAGAACCAGAGATGCGCGTACTTGCGGTATCGACGACATGCAAGAGCATCCAATACGTTGTAGCACGGTTTCCGAGGCTTCAGAGCGCGAAATGCATCGTCTTTAGCTCCAAATCGTCCAAAAGAACTTGTATAACCTACATCTATTGTTTTATTCCCCTTGATCCGTGGAGAAGATCAAGCAATGGATGTTGATACCCGATGCTGCTGCCTCGTGCGAATCTAAGAAATAAAGCGTGGCGACAGCTTGTGTTCCCCATTGAGCCGCAGTGACGAAGAAATCATTGAACATAGAAACACCTTCTACTTAACATCTCGTAGGATCCCAACTACCAAACATTATCTAGGTGTGGCTTTCGAGGCTCATATTGACGTTTGAACCCAACTTACTTAGAGGAGAAAAAGTGGGTCCCTTACCGCTCTCGTAGCCGATATCAACACTTCACCTTTCCTCCATTCTTCCACTTTTCTAATCCTCTAAACAATCTTACCTTCGCCATCTATTGCATCCTCGACCACCTTCGTTGTGTACTTTACTTAGTTATCACTCGTTGATTAATTAGTCTTCAAGGACACTTACCTGGCATACTGCTTCCTGATCTTTCCTTTGTTCTAGCGTAATGAAGAATCCGTCGTTTGCAATAGCGGCCGCTTTAGCTTGCTCAGCAGTCTTTGGTTCCAGTGTGCACATTCACGGGCGAGATCTCAACGCACCTCTACTCGGTTCTTACGATTATATTGTTGTTGGATGTGGTATCAGCGGGCTTGTTGTCACTAACCGACTGTCGGAGGACACATCTGTGACAGTGCTCTGCATTGAAGCTGGTGACGCGTAAATGTTTCAATCTCGCTACGCATGAGTCTAGGCTAACGTGACTAGTGATCATTATGAGGCTATCGTCCAAGACCCAGTTTATGTTGGCGCCGATATCGGTGGTATCTACGACTGGGATCTCACAACGGTGCCCCAAACACAACTCGATGGTGCAGCACGACCTATGCCACAAGGCAAGGTGCTGGG
>JAABUV010008776.1_pt1 | contig 10125 bp, 8 predicted proteins | sample 5559971 | NCBI WGS metagenome assembly JAABUV01 (sample SAMN10711881, study PRJNA513362) | rock metagenome | isolation source: Antarctica rocks | place: Antarctica: Victoria Land, Knobhead nord | collected 2015-12-19
GATTACTCTTTTTGATAGAAAATGCTTGACGCAATTGCTTTATATTTCGTGTATCGAAGTAGTCGCGTTATCTCGCTCAGAATAGTAACGACTGATCTCGACTTATTGTCTTGCGCATCAAGAAAAGGTAAAACAGATAGTGATTTGATAAGAAACGCTGTACTTCTCTAAAACAACGTTGTTCTCTGTGCAATCTTCAAGCACAAAAGAGTTCGATTTCGATTTTTGCGTCAGTACACAGTCTTCTGTGCTGTTCTGAAGTCAATTAATGACTTGTTCTTTTCGTGTGAGTTTGCTCTTCGATTTATCAATCAAATTACTGTCTGAATTGATGATTCTTTCTTCTGCGTTGATGAACTCTCGTTTCGCCGTCGATTTTGGCCTGCGTGAACGCGAAAGATTTCGATTTTCGATTTTTGACTTGCGACGCAGTCATCTGTGAAGCTATTGAGTCGAATGAGAGCTTGTTTTGATCGTACGATTGTGCTCTATAACTTGCCGATCGATTTGATATATCATATGCTTCAATAGATCGTCTATTCTTATGACGTGACTTTCAATTCTTGATGTGATTGAATCTTGTGTCTCAACTTCTTACATGATCAGCATGTAAGATTGAATGAAGCAGCATCTTGCTTGAACTCACTGAACTTGAATGTCACATCATCTTTAAACTGCATGCTTGAAGCAAAGAACTTCGAATTCTCTGTTGCAACGACAAACTTCGTCTTCTTGTGTAAAAATCAAAAACTCTTCTGAGATGTTGTATTTTCACTTTGCTGTGAATGTAACTTCAACAATGTGTCAATGTCTTGCAAATGCAAGCCAACGTTTATAAGATGCTTTAACAGATTGACATAATTGATAGAGATGTATGAGATGCAAAGAAACTCATTCATGATGATTTCATTAATCTTCATTCACAAGTACATCATGCAAGTTTCATTGAAAATATGATAATTCAGATTTATATACAGTTTGATGAAATACTGTTTGAAATTCGTGATGCTTTGATCAACTTGCTGCTTTGCAGCTTCAAATTGATGTTCTGTTTAAAAGTTGCAAATTTCAAAATTGTTAAATTTAGCATGTAAGTATTCAATATAGTACTTTTAATCAAGTTTCTCATCACAATTATGCATGTTCATCACATGATCTCATCACTAATTGCAAGACTTTTCTGACAAGTATGATGCAGATCATCGCAGCTTCTCTTGTTTCGTGATGAAATCAGATAATATCATGATTATGAAGTTTTTGCAATTTTGCAGTCAGAACATTAAGAAGTTGTAGTTCATGATGCTTTGCTTTCTAGACTTGTGAGATCAATTAACACGTTTGCATGCATTACTTCAATAGTGATCATCGCTATGTTGACATCAATGATCAGAAATTGATTGAGTCTTTCGCTTGAGTTTTGATATGCAAAGTTGCAAGACAAGCAATATGTTCTGCATCTTCAGATTCTTTAACTGCTTGCGTACTTCGCTTATTAATCATCAAGAAATATGATTTGTTTATTTATTAAATTCTTACAGCTTGAACTTTTCATCTGCATGTTTGAATGCATGATTCTCAGATCTGTTCTGATGAAACGATAAATTCTCAGTATGAAAGAAGTTATTACTTCTTTCGATTGTATAACTTCTGATGAATCGCTTCGTGTTTGACATTTCTTACTGAGCAGCTTCATGTGAATGAAGCAATTAGAACTGTGAAACGATGAGATTTTTTTATGTGAAACTGCGTAGTAGAAAATAATAAGATAGCATTTTATTGATGATAGAACTAATTGCTAAGAAATGAAAGTGAAAGCTTGCAAAGTTTTTATCTTCTGTTAAGTTGCTATCTTTATTCACTTGTTAATTTCTTCGATCTAATCTTGCAAGCTAGTCTCGCAGACATGCATTGTTCATAGTCGATGAGATGCATTCTCACAATGAATATTTGCATTAATTATTCATGACATTATTAAAGTGCATTCATAAAAGAGATTTAATAAATTGTCAATAAGCAAAATCATAAATTACTCATTTTCATTAAGTTTGATCTTTGCAATCTTTAAATCTTTGCAGTATTTCTTTGTTTAAAGATCAATAAATTTACATAATTGATATACTTAATGAAACATCAAGTATGTAAAGTTTCAATGAATGAAAATATCTTGTATCAGTTTTTTAAATCTTTTGTCATTCTGTTCTTGAAAAGCTCTGAAGTGAAGCAATTGCTGAGAAGAATCATTAATAATTATTATTAAAGCACAAATTTAATTTATAATTAATAAATGCATTATTTTTTTGCATTATCATTTAAAGCAATATCTTTTTGATCACAATAAATAATTCTCTGCTTGTTTTAATATCTTGCACTTGCTCATTCTTTAATTAAGCAATAACATTATTAATTATTGTTTTAATATCTTACACTTACTCATTCTTTAATTAAGCAATAACATTATTAATTATTATTTTCAATTCAAGAACTTGAATAAAATCTTAAATTATAAAATTGATGATGTAAATTAAGCATTTAATGAAATTTTATATTCTATTTCATTGAAACTTGCAACAATTCATGATCTTTTCAAGTTTATCTTTCAAGATACTATTATTGCTTGCATTATTAATAATAATTTTGAAAAGCTTGTTTTTAATAATGTAGTTCTTCAGAATTTTCATTAACTTCAACATCAATTAATGATTGATATGCTTAATATTAAAAGATGTAAATTTAATAAAATGTTCACGAAACTGAAATTTAACATTAATTTAATATATTAATACTTTCAAGTACATTATTCTTTGAAAATTAAATTATACATTTAAAGCAATAAAAATACATGATAACTTTGTAAAATTCAATCTGATTCTATCACAAATTTTCTTATAGTATAAAAGAATCATAATTATCATTTTTATGTAATGCACAATTTGCAGATCTGAATGAAGCATTTGTAACAGCTTTCAAAATTGCTCATTATCAACAATTCAAAAAAGTAAATTCAAGTTAACAAAAATCTTGCATAATTGATCTTTTCAATTTTCTTGATTGAAGACAAAGATTAACTTGATATGACTTTTCTTCTAATAATTTATCAATTTTGCATTATTAATTTGCATTATCAAATATGACTTACTCATTCAAAAGTCAGTTCAATTTATGATTATAAACGTTTACATTTTCACTCTGTCATTGTTCAAAAGTCTGATTTAAGATGCTTTTTCATAGCAAATGTGTTAAAGTTATCAAAAACTATTGAATGATTCATAATTTTATGACAGATTGTGCATAAGATTTTAAACAATTCTTCAACAATTGAAGTTAATTATATAAAGTGATTTCATATATTAAATTGTTTATTATCTTTGATTTTTTTTAAATTAAAGTGAATTGACTATCTTTTTTTGAATCTTGTTTTAAATACTCTTAAGAACAAAGATTTAAGATCATTATTATAGAAAATAATCATTTATATTCAAAGTTCATTAAACATATTTGCTATTTTCTTTTATTTTAAGCTGTGAGAAATTTTGATGAATTTTATTCATTGCTTCTTGTTTAATTTTCTTCTTTTCAAAATGATGTAAAAGTTTCATAAATTTTTGATTAAATAGATTGAAAGTTATCAGTAAACTAAACATTCTGTCACATCAACAAATTCTTGAGTGCTAATTAATCAATCATTCGCAGCTAATCATCACGTTGACATCATTGACATAGTTGACAGCTGATTAAATCAAAAATTCAATCAAACATCACTTAATTACGTCATTAATCTTGCAGTTAAATCTAATAGCTGATGAATTGCATCATTTATCGTTGCGCATAAATAATTGAATGACTAACAATTAAATTGACAAAATCTTCGTTCTTTGCATTCTACATGCTCATCATTCTACTCGTCATTCTACATGCTCATCATTCTACTCGTCACTTTACATACTCATCATTTTACTCGTCATTCTACATGCTCATCATTCTACTCGTCACTTTACATGCTCATCATTCTACTCATTACTCTACATGCTCATCATTCTACTCGTCACTCTACATGCTCATCATTCTACTCATCACTTTATATGCTCATCATTCTACTTATCATTCTATCTACTCATTAGTTTACTCGTTATTCTACTCATCAGCTTACTCACTTCAAAACATGCTTCATGCAACGTGTTTAAACATGCGTCATTCGCTTCATGATTTACTTCATGATTTACTTCATGATCTACTTCATATAGTAGTATGCTTCATAGTACATGCTTCATAGCACATGTTAATTAGCTCAATAGAATGCGTTCTTCATGACTTGATATTAAACTTTCTATCAAACTGTGATGATTGAGTCTACTAAATGAATAAACAAGATTTATAAGAATGATATGACAATGTGATATTTTAAGCAGACACAGAATGAATATATATTATGATAGAGCTAATTATTAAGAAGCTCTCGATAACTTGAAAGAATTGATCAACTATAGAGAGTTTGTCAAGCATTGTCAAGTCGAGCACGACATAACTCATGACATATTAAGTCGAAGATATGTCGTAGTCTAAATGATATCTTGACAGAGTCATAAAGTTTCAAAGCTAACTCAGATCTGATTTTCAACTCAGTCTCTGATTTAATCTCTATGAGTCAATTTATCATGACAATTGTCTTCTCTTTTAAGTGAGTTCATTCTCAATCTCAACAATTAATGTCTTTGTTTACTCTGATAAATGATGACGCGCACTCATTAATTCACTCTAGAAGCTCTCAATAAAAATCTTCAAATCTCTGTGAGAAAATAAGAAAAAAAGAAACTTTCAATTGAATGATGATTCATCTTCAATTATAATGCGTATAGATGATATTATAAATAGTATATGTGATGTGTAGTTGATGTAGATGACAGCAATGATGACATGTAAATAATGCATAAACATTGTTTATTTTTCAAGTAAATGATGTTGTTGAGATGATAAAATGTAAACAAGAGTGAATAATAATTATTGATTTGTTTATCGCTCTTTCAGTTTCTCTTAACTTTTCATTTTCTTCAACTTTATTTTTTTTCAATCATGATTGTATTTTTATCATTGTATGATTACTTTTGACAAACTTTGAGTATATCTGTATCATAAGAGTAAGAGATCTAAATCATGAATCATGAATGTGCAGCGATGCTCAAAGAAAGTTGTAAGATGATGAAGTCAACTGATGCTTGAGTCAAGATCATTATGAAAGTAAATGATGTCACAACTTGAGATTTCACGACTATTACTGCAACTAACAGTATCATAAGTTTATTCAAAAAACATTGATTAAACATGATGATCATGATGTTGTTGATGCTGAATCACTTATGATGATGCAAACATCATCAAATTCTGATCGAAAATTCATCACTTTTACTATTCAAACTTTTGAGTACATCTCAGTTATCAAAGAGAAAATTCAAAAGATGATGAAAGAAGAAATGATTACTAACACTTCATTGATGATTTTATCAAACTCACAGACTTCGCGAAATTAAAGAATGATGATAAGATTTACTTATCTCACTTCTTGATGTCATTACTGATACTTTTCAGCTGTCAATTGTGAAAATAAGCGAAAGAAGTATTACTGATTTCAAAATTCTAAATAAAATAATTTGTATAAAGTGTGCTTGAGTTTTACACATCGAGAATAAAGCATCACTGTGTGATGTCATCTTTCAAAGAAAGACAATGTACAAGAAGTGTGTTCATTATGCAAGTAATGAGAATTTCTGTATCGCAATAAATATACTTATATGATATGTTTATTAAACACTCATGATTCAATATTTAGATTCTCGACATCTGCATTTCAACTGTCAATGAATTTTTTTGTCTGCAGAAAATTCATGATAATGCAATTAAGAATGAAGAAGAGAACATCATTCTGAAAACATTCATTGCTCATTAGAAAATTCTTTACAAGAAATTGACAACAACGACTTGTGTAAAAAGTTGTCTTAAGAAAGTTCACAAACTTAAGTCTTTAAAGATTCAAAAGTTCATTCTCAAAAAGATGATGATTATTAATGACATTGTCAGAGAAATTCTGAATGTAAAGCGCTTTGCAATACATTTAATCTTAATTATGTATCATTTTGTCAATGTTTTTAATTGTTCTAATATATTTTAGCATAATTTGTCATCTTTTGAATCTTTGTCTTTGCATCTCAATGTAAATCTGACAATGAAAAAGAAGAAGAAGTTTGCAATCTTGTCTTATGTAAAAGATGTTTAATCAAGTGATGATTGCATGATGTTTATTATATCATGATGATTATGCTCTCTTGTTGAGCGCGTTTAAGCATCTTTGCGCTTTTTTCTTCTGTCTGTTGATTTACATATGTGATTGTTTCATTAAAGAGCGAAACTATCATAATACAGTGATTCTTCTTTTTTAATAATGAGTTTATGCTTGAAAGTTAGTGATTATGCTTTTCGCTTATGTTTCAGTCTCATTTCAAAAGCTTCTATAAGCTTTGAGATATCTTTCATATCTTCGCTCGATATTCATTGATTATATTCAATGAAATATTCTTTTCATTGTATCTTATAATATAAGATTTTCTTTCTTTTTCACTTTTATAAAATCTTTTCTATCTTTCATTCTTACTCATCATTAATAAGCTTAAGTATGAAATAATTGAATATAGAGTCATCATTTAGTCTATGATTATACAACTTTAAAAAAGATACATGAAAGATAGAATGAACTTTATAAATGATTGAAAGATCAAAATGATATGTTTGCTTGTTTATGAATTCTTGTATATGAAAGAACTTTATCATTTTATTTGATAACTTTTTGCTCAACTTCTTCTGCTTCAGATTTTTTGCTGATAGCATGACTAAATCATCAACATTAAAGAACTTAAACTTATGTTTTCAATTATAGTACTTTGTTTGAGCATTGATCACATTTTATCATCATTGCATCAACATGTTTTGCATATCTTGCAACATTTCAACGCGTTCTTTTGCTGCTGACACTTCTTCTTTCATAGCATTGTTTTCAATGTGTATGTCAAAGATTAACTTATAATCATACATGACTTTAAAGAAACTACAGCTCAACAAAGAGTGTTTCATCTGATGATACATGAACTCAACTATGAGTAGAAGCATAGCTCAGTTATCTTACTTTTCTGAACAATATATTCATAAATAATATTTCAACATTTAATTCTGTCATTCTGTCTGATCATCTATTTGCGAATGAAAGATGATGCTTAATCATCATTTCATCTTGACATGATAGCAGATCTTTGATCAAAACACATTAATAAATAAACTATCTTTATTAATAATTATATCATTCAATACTTCATATTTTAAAGCAATTTTCTCAAAGAACAACTTTGTTAACTTTATAACAGTCAGAGTTTTCTTCATAAACAGATAACACGTCATTTTTGTGTAGTGATTGACTATCACAAGAATCAAGTTATACACAACTTTTTTTCATTTACTAGACAACAGATTTGTTATGAAATTCATAATAATTTCTTTTCATGAATCTGTGAATCGAAATAATAATCTTAACTCATCATATAATAAATGACATTTCATTTTTACTCTTTGACAAATGTCACAAGTATTTATATACTCTTTGACATTCTTGATCATACTTTTTCAGTAATATTTGCAATTTAATAGCTCGTTGATCTTGTTAACATCAAAATGCTTTGCTAACAAGTCATCATGATGACGTTTCAACAACTTTTCTCTGACAAAAAAATCTTCTGAAACATACAATAATTTGTTGTATTCTATCATTTCTTGATTATTTAATGTTCAAGCTTCAACATCATTCTTTTGTATATTCATCATTTCATCTGCTTTTAGTCTTACAGCAAATTCATCTTCTTGCTGTAAAATCTTGATGAGCTTAACTATGAATTTACTACTGAAGTTGTATATTATTTCATGAATTGTCAATACTCTGACAATTACATGTGAAATGAGTTGTTTGCAATCAACAGTTTCAGCAACAGAATTAAGTTGTTTCTCAGCTACATTGCAATCTTTATGAATTAATGTTTCAATATCTGTGCTTCTTGAAGTTATTGATTCAAATTAAGAAATTTTATCTTTCAAGAAATGTACTTCATCTAGATGTATTTCTTGCACTGCTAAAGTCATGACTTTCAGCAGCATACTTCTGATATGCATTGCTGAACATGTACTCATGTTTTCACTGACATTGTGAACAAACATTTTCTCAATTTCATTAATCACTTATGTACAGTAGATTTCATCTTGCGATCTGCTTTCAACATGTTTCGCTGAATATCTTCATTCATTGACATTGTGAACGAACATCTTCTCGACATCGTTAATCACTCATGTTCATCAATGAGTTTTATCTTGCAATTTGCTTTTGACATGTTTTGCTGAATATTTGTTCATACTTATACTGTGAATGAACATCTTCTTGACATCATTAATCACTTGTATACAATATAATTCTTTGATTACTACAAATATAAAGTTATTTAAACTTTTTATTTTAGTCAGCTTTTGTCATGATGAATTGACATATAAAGATTAAATCAAAGACTAGAATCAAAGATTGAGTTGAAGATCAGATCTGAGTTAACTTTGAAACTCTGTCAAGACATCGTTTAAACTACGTCATATCTTCGACTTAATATATCATGAGTTATGTCGTGCTCAACTTGATAATGCTTGACAAACTCTTTATAGTTAATCAATCTTCTTGAGTTATCAAGAGCTTCTTAATAATTAGCTTTATCATAATATATATTCATTCTGTGTCTGTTTAAAATATCACATTGTCATATCATTCTTATAAACTTCGTTTATTCATTTAGTAAACTCAATCATCACAGTTCTAATTATTTCAAACTCTTTTTAGAAATGATGATTTGATATTCAAGCATGATAACAGTAACGTGATCACAACAGAGTTGAAACGATGATGTCTCAATCTTGCAAGACATCATATCAGAAAATGAACGTCACATAAATGAATCAGAAAGTAAAGAAGTAAAGAATGAATTCTTTCTTGATATTGATGAACAGCTGACATAAGCAATGCTTTAACATGATGAATTGCAAAAGAAACAAAAGTTAGCAGCTATTCGATCAGAGATTAAGACTCTGCAAGTCATTGAAACAACGAAGAGAAGTCATTAAGCTTTCACTCAAGTTCTAACAAAGAACTTGAATGATCTACACATCATCTTCATAATGTTGATGATGACAAAATGAAATCATCATGAGATCATTTTGCAGAAGCAAAGACTCTCAATGTCTTTGAAGAAGTATCATGATAAAATCATAAGAGAACATAAAGAGTGAATTCGCGATGTTAAAATCTCATTTTGAAATATCTTTTAACATTTTGAAAGTAATGAGAAAAAGATTTTGTACTGCATGATTTATCTGAAGAATGAATCAAAGAAACTTTGATTTAATCACGAAGAGACTATGTTTGCAACTCAGCAAATATGATTCAATTTTATTGACTTTCTTCTGAATTTAATTGAAGATTTGATAAATCGAGACATAGACGTGACTCAGCAGTATGCGAACGCATTGCAACGTTCAGATCAGATGATATGAACGTTTGCAGCTCATTTAAACACTCTGAAACATCAACTTTTGTTGTATAGTGATGAGCATAAGCGAACTCATTTATTCATCAAGTTGAGATCTGAGCTGCGTATAATCATTACTAATGTGCAGTCGATTTCTATCACATGAGATGTGTTAATTAATCTTGTCGCTCAATTGAAAATAAATCTGCGAAAAGAACATGTCTTGTCATCAAAACAACTTTAAGATGAAAACTTGTATGATTAAAATAAAGTCAACAAAAAGACTCATTCAAAGTGAAAAAAATCTCATTGATTAATCAAATCTGACTCTTCATCAAAGATAAGCTCACACACTTCATCATGTTATAGCAAGAATTTGTTCAACATAATGTGTTATATATGTAATCAAAAGAATCATTACTTTATTAATTGTAAAGATGAAAAGATCAAGAATAAATCAAAAGAATCTGATGTAAATTGAGTATTCATCGATTTGATGTTGCATATGAGTCATTTCAAGATTTCGAAAAAAGAC
>JAABUV010008777.1_pt1 | contig 10125 bp, 9 predicted proteins | sample 5559971 | NCBI WGS metagenome assembly JAABUV01 (sample SAMN10711881, study PRJNA513362) | rock metagenome | isolation source: Antarctica rocks | place: Antarctica: Victoria Land, Knobhead nord | collected 2015-12-19
CGAGCCGGCGGGGTTCCGGGACGCATTCACCTCTTGGCGCAGTTCCGCCTGGGTCGGGGCGTTGTCCGCCGGCGGTTCTGCTTGTTGGTTCACGGCGTTTTCCCTGGCGCCGGTTGCGCTGGTGCGCACCTTGGGCCAGGTAGAGATGATGTCGACCCTGCTGTTCAGCCGTTTCTACTTGCACGAAACCCTCAAGCGTGCGGACATTGCCGGGTTGGTGCTGATCGTGTGTGGTGTGATGTTGGTTTTGCTGTTCCATTAAGCTCTTTTGATAAAATCGGCCGCGCGCTCCGCCACCATCATCACCGCCGGCTGTATGTTGCTCGACGGCACCAGCGGCATCACCGATGCGTCCGCGATCCGCAGGCCGTCGATCCCGCGCACCCGCAGCTCCGGATCGACCACGGCCCCGGCGTCGCTGCCCATCCGGCAGGTGCCACAGGGATGGTAGACCGTCGTGCCGGAGCCGCGGATGTAGTCCAGCATGGCCTCGTCCGTCACAACATCCGGTGTCGGCGCCAGCTCGTCCAGCACCAGGCCGCTGAACGGCGCGGTGCGGCCCAAGGTGCGGGCGACGCGCGCGGCGGCGAGCATCACGTGCTGGTCGCCCGGCGCGGACAGGTAGTTGGCGCGTATCACCGGCTTGTCGTCCGGGTCGGCGCTGCGCAGCGTGAGCTCCCCGCGGCTGTCGGGGCGGCACTGGCCGAAGTTGAACATGAAGCCCGGATGCTTCGGCAGCACGTAGCCGCCGCCGGGGCTGAGGCTGAAGTTGATGAACTGGAACTGCACCTCGGCCTCCTCGGCGCCGGGGGTCACGCGGGCGAACAGCGTGGCCTCGGTCGCGCCGACCGCCATGGGTCCGGTGCGGCGCAGCGCGTAGCGGGCGGCCATCCCGGCGGTGCGCAGCCGGCTCGCGGTGATCTCGTTCAGCGTGCCGGCTGGGCGGGTGCGGAAGCCGAAGCGGCTGATGAAGTGGTCCTGCAGGTTCTGCCCGACGCCCGGCCGGTCGAGCACGACAGGGATGCCCAGCGCCTGCAACGCCGCGCCGTCGCCAATGCCGGACAGCATCAGCAGCTTCGGCGTGGCGATCGAGCCGCTGCACACCACGACCTCCCGCGCCGCCCGCATCTCGTGGACAGAGCCGTCGGCGCGACCGGCCACGCAGCCCACCGCGCGTCCGCCCTCGAATAGCAGGCGCTGCGCTGTGACGCGGGTTAGGACGCGCAGGTTCGGCCGGGTGCGGGCCGGGCGCAGATAGGCCTGCGCCGTGCTGGCCCGGCGGCCGTTCCGCACGTTCATCTGGACCGGCGCGACGCCCTCGATCGCGCCGTCGTTGATGTCGCGGTGGCGCGGGAAGCCCATTGCCTCGCACGCGGCGATAAAGGCGGCGGCGCCGGGCGACAGACCGCGCGGCTCGCCCACGGCGATCAGCCCCTCGGTCCCTCGGGTGTTGCCGGGGGCGCCGGTCCAGCGCTCGATACGGCGGAACACCGGCATGACGTCGTCGTGCGACCAGCCGCGCGCCCCGGCCTGTGCCCAACGGTCGTAGTCGTGCGGCGAGCCGCGCAGGAACACGAGGCCGTTGATCGAGCCCGATCCGCCCAGCACCCGGCCGCGCGGCCAGGCGACGCTGCGGTTGTTCAGCTCCGGCTCCGGTTCGGTGGCGAAGGCCCAATCATACTTGCCGCTGGCGAACAGGCGGGCATAGCCGGCGGGAACATGAATCCAGATGTCGCGGTCCTCTGGCCCGGCCTCCAGCAGGACCACGCGGCAGGATGGGTCCTCCGATAGCCGTGCCGCCAGGATGCAGCCGGCGGTGCCGCCGCCGATGACCAGATAGTCGGGTGCCTCGCTCACATCGCCTCCCAAGCGCATGGAGGCGATGCTAGCCTATGCGGCGGCGGGTGCCATCCCAGACCTCGTCACCGCGAGGAGCGCTTGCGACGCGGCGATCCAGGGCCGTGCGTGCTATCCTGGATTGCCACGCCGAAGCCGGCTCGCAATAACGCTGGGGCCTACCGGGCGGCTGCTACGAAGCGCCGATCTGCTTGGCCAGGCCGCCGAGCTGCTTCTGCCGCAACGCCGCGAGCCGGTCGTTGAGGCCGGTCGGACCCGGCAGTTTGCCCTGCACCTGTTGCAGCGCCATCGCAATGTTCTGGTCCTCCTGCTCCGGCCGGCTCGGCGCCAACAGCTTGGCCTTGGCATTCGCCGCCTCGGCGTCGGCGAGGTTGTGCGACGCATTGTCCTGCATCGCCTTCAGCGCGACGCTCAGCCCGCTCGTGGCGGTCGACAGCCCCGCCGCCTGCCGCGCCGCCTCGGCCCGCTGCTGCGCCATGTCGCGCTGCTGTTCCGCCCGGCCCATGTCGCGCTGGGCGCGGTTCAGGTCGTCCCGCGCCGACTTCAGCTTCTGCCCGGCCTGCTGGTAGGTCTGTTCCAGCGATTGCAGAAAATCCTGCGCGTCGACCGCATCTTGTTTCTCGCGGTCGATGTCGGGACCCATGCCCTCCAGCATGGAAACCAGGGTGTTCAGGCTGTTGTGCAGCTCGGCCTTGCGCGCCGCGTCGGTCTCGGCGTCGGCGCGGTGCTGGATTTGCTCGGCGGCGGCCATGCGCTGCTGCGACAGCGCCAGGATGGCGTCGGCCTCGCGCTTCTCCTTGTCGAACGCCATGCGCGCCTCGGCCACTTGGCGGCCCAGCACGTCCAGGTGCTGTTCCATGGTGCGCAGTTCGGCCTCGGTGGCGGATTTCGGGTCCCACCGCACGATCGCCTCGACGGCGCTGTTGACGGCTTGGTCGGTCTTCACGCCAACCAGGTTACGGATGAACGTTATCATTGCAGCCTCCTGTGCTTTGATGGAGCCAACCGGGGAGCTAGCCGGCCATCGCGCCGGCGTTGAGCAGCGCCACCGCGACCTGGATGCCGACCAGCACCAGGGCCGCCGCGACGTTGCCGGCCTCGATCATGCCGCGCAGCCCGCGCATCAACGCGGTCGCGGCCATGAAGGTGATGAGCTGGATGATGAGCGACACCAGCCCCCACAGCACGATGTCGAGCACCAGCACGCTGGTGGCCAGCGGCATCGCCAGCGCCACCAGCGTCCCGGCGATCACGACGCCCGCCGCCACGTTGCCTTCCCGCATCAGGCGCCACTCGTTGAACGGCGTGATCGCCATGTAGCAGGCCATGCCGATGCCGAGCAGCGCCAGCGTCGCCGCGAGCTGGCCGATCAGGACCGGCAGGCCCTGCTGCAAGGTGGCGAGGATGCTGCCCATGCCGGCCTATGCGAGCTGGAGGGTGGCGGGGTTGAGGTCGATGCCGGCCCTGACCTCGACCCAGGCGCGGCCGGCGTCCTGCACGGCGGCGACCATGATGTACTCGGTGGCGGGCGCCGGGGCGGGGCTGCCGGTCGGCGCGGCGTACAGCATGGCCTGGCTCTGCACCGTGCGGCTGCCGGACAAGCTCTCGACAGTCTCGTTCAGGATGCGCGGCGACACTCGGCTGTCGCCCGGCGCCCAGGCGCGGGCGTAGACCTTGCCGTCCTTGGTCTGGAACTCGGGCCAGCCGATCATGCCCTCGTTCGGGTCGAGCCATGCGCCCCACTCGTTCGGGTCGGTCGGCGTGACCTCGTCGATGGTGCCGAACAGCCGGCACTCGTCGGGATCGCCGGCGGCGTCGAGGTGGAGCTGCACCATGCTGCGGCCGTCGGGCAAATAGAGCCGCACGAGCTGCGTGTTGCCCGACACCACGCGGCCCACGGCGCTGACGCTGACCTGGCCGCTGCCGGCGGGCTGCGGCAGCTTGATGGCGCTGCCGGCCAGGATGAACGGCGTCGGGTCGAGCGCCAGCGTCATGCCGACACGGAACTTCGACGGCGTGTAGCCCTCGCCCGACAGCTTGTGCCGCAGCAGGTTCCCGGCGTTTTGCAGGGGGTTCGCGGGTGGAGGGCTCACGGCTGGTCCTTTGGTGGCGGGACGGCGTTGCCAGGCAAGGTAGGCGATCCCGCCGCCGCCGGCCAGCAGCACGGCCCAGACCCACTCCGAGCCGGCGTTGCCCGACACGCCAGGCGTCCGTTGCGGCGGCGCCATCGCGATCTCGGGCGGGACATCGGGCGGCAGTTCGCCGGGCGTGCGCGGCTGGCTGTCGCGCTCGGCCAGCTTGCGGTCGAGCTCGTCCAGCTTTTGCCGCAGGTCGGCGTTGTCCTGCGCCTGCCGGTCGGCCTCCTGGCGCCACTGCTGGTAGCCGGGATCGTTCTGGTTGTTGTGGAAGAACTCGCCCGACCCGGACCGGCCGAGGTTGTTCAGCAGCGACCACAGGAACAACCCGTCCCACACGCCGAAGCTGCGGTTGCCGCCGTAGTAGGCCGGCGACGGCGCAGACCAGCCGCGGCTGTTGAACCAGCCGGACCGGTCGGCGCCATATTGGCGCTGGGCGTACTGGCCCGGCGCGTATTGCGGCGCGGGCGCGCTGGGTGCTGACTCGCGTGGCCGCCGGGAGTTGTCCTGCTGGGTGCGGTAGCTGTCGAACGCCGAGCCTGAGCGGTCGCGTGAGAAGCTGCTGTCCCCGGCCGATTGCGGCGGCGTCCAAGTCGGGCGCGCATAGGAGGGCGGCGTCCGGCTGTAGCCGCCGCTGCCGCCGAACGACGGCGTACGGGACGCGCCGCCGCCGCCGAACGTGGGCGTCCGGCTGATGCCGCTCGGCCGCGAGTACCCGCCGCTGGAGCGGGCAAGGCCGTCCAGCGGCGCCGCGGTGCAGGCCAGCGCCGCCAACAGAACAGCGAGCCAAAGTCGTGGACGCCTGGGGTGGAAGTGCCGCACGAAGCTGTCTACCTTCCGACGAGACCGTCACATTGAAATAATTATAACACAAGGGTTTCTGTTTGTCGCCCAAAGTGCATGATGCCAACAAAATAGGGAGGAACGACCAGCATGTGGCAGCCCAGCACCTACTATCCGGACCCCGCGGTGCAGACCCTGCACCCAAGCTTTGAAAAATACCGCCTTGGGCTGGCGGCGGTCGAACGGCTCGCCACCGGGCTGCGCTGGGCCGAGGGGCCGGTCTGGTTCGGCGACGCCCGGCACCTGCTGGTGAGCGACATTCCGAACAACCGCATCCTGAAATGGGAGGAGGAAACCGGCGCCGTCAGCGTGTTCCGCCGCCCTTCAAACTTCGCCAACGGCAACACGCGGGACCGCCAAGGCCGCCTCATCACCTGCGAGCACGGCGGGCGGCGCGTGACGCGGACCGAGCATGATGGCGAGATCACCGTGCTGATGGATGGGTTCGAGGGCAAGCGCCTGAACTCGCCCAACGATGTCGTCGTGAAGTCGGACGGCTCGATCTGGTTCACCGACCCGCCGTTCGGCCTGCTCAGCGACTACGAGGGCGCGCGGGCGGAGCAGGAGCTGCCGGGCAGCGTCTACCGCCTCGACCCGGCGACCGGGCACGCGGCGCTGCTGGAGGACGGCATGTCCGGGCCGAACGGCCTCGCCTTCTCGCCTGATGAGCGCACCCTCTACGTGGTCGAGAGCCGGGCCAGCCCGCGCAACATCCTGGCCTACGACGTATCGGCGGACGGCACGGGAATCAGTGGGCGGCGCGTGCTGATCAACGCCGGGCCGGGCACGCCCGACGGCTTCCGCCTCGACGAGGACGGCAACTTGTGGTGCGGCTGGGGCATGGGCAAGCCGGAGCTCGACGGGGTGATGGTGTTCTCGGCCCAGGGCGAGCCGATTGGCCGCATCCAGCTTCCCGAGCGCTGCGCCAACGTTTGCTTCGGCGGTCTCAAGCGCAACCGGCTGTTCATGGCGTCCAGCCAGTCGGTCTACGCGCTGTATGTCAACACGCGGGGGGCGCCGTGAGCCGGAACACCGTGGTCGCAGCGAACTCCTCGCCGGGGCGCAGCACCGTGCTGGGGAAGGCGGGCTGGTTCGGGCTGTCGGGGAAGTGCTGGGTCTCGAAGCAAATGGCATCGCCCTGGCGGTAGCTGCGCCGGCTCGGCCCGCTTAACGATCCCGTAAGGTGGTTGGCCGTATAGACCTGCACGCCGGGTTGGGTGGTCAGGACTTCGAGCATACGGCCGCTCGACGGGTCGTGCAGGCGGACGGCGGGGCGCAGGCCGGGGCCGGGCCGCAGGACCCAGGTGTGGTCGTAGCCGAGGCCGCGCCGAAGCTGCTCGTCCGCCTCGCGGATGCGGCTGCCGACCGGCATCGGCGCGCGGAAGTCGAACGGGGTGCCGGCGACAGGCCGGAGCTCCCCCGTTGGGATCGAGCTTGCGGTGACGGGCAGGAAGGCGTCGGCCTCGATCTCCAGGACATGGCCGAGGACGCTGCCGCTGCCCTCGCCGCCGAGGTTGAAGTAGCTGTGGTTCGTGAGGTTCAGAACGGTTGGCCGGTCGGTTCGCGCCCAGTAGTCGAGGCGGAGGTCCGCGCCGTCCACGGTGTAGGTGACTCTCGCGTGCAGGGCGCCAGGGTAGCCCTCCTCGCCGTCCGCGCTGAGGCGGCCGAGCGTCACATGGCGGTCGCTGCTGTCCTCGATGGTCCACACCCGCCTGCCGAAGCCGGTCGGGCCGCCATGCAGCGCATTTGGCCCGTCGTTGCAGGCCAGGCGGTGTTCGACCCCGTCGAGCACGAAGCGCCCGCCCGCGATCCGGTTGGCGAACCGCCCCGGCACCGCGCCGAAATGCGGGCTGCGGTGAACGTAGCCGTCCAGGCTGCCGAGGCCGAGCACGACGCTGGCCCACTGGCCCGACCGGTCCGGCGTCTCCAGGCGCTCGATGATCGCGCCGAAGGTCAGGATGCCCACCCGCAGCGCAGGGCCACCTAGGGAAATCTGGTGGACCTCGGCGCCTGCTTCGGTGCGGCCATAGACAGCTATCGTCATGCGGACGGCAACGGCCCGGCTGCGCCATTGTTCCACGGCGGCGTCCTCTCGGCTGCGTTCCAAGATGGCCGCCATGCCGAACCGGAGTTGGCCGAGCCGGGCCGACGCGGGTAGCATCCGCCGCATGTCAGCCATAGCCGAGACTACCGGGGACCGCCGCGCCAAAGCCAACGTGCTGCGGCTGGCGGCGGCGCAGGCGCTGGCCGGGGCCAACGCCTCCGTCGTGTTCGCGACCGGCGCCATCATCGGCAGCACCCTGTCGCCCGACCCTTCGCTGGCGACGGTGCCGATCAGCGTGTTTGTCGTCGGCATGGCGGCCGGCACCCTGCCTGTCGGGTGGCTGTCCCGCCGCCACGGCCGCCGGGCGGCGTTCATGGCCGGCGGCGGCTGCGGCGTCATGGCCGGGCTGGTCGGCGCCGGCGCGTTGCTGCTGCAATCGTTCCCGCTCTACTGCCTGGCCACGTTGTTCGCCGGGCTGTACGGCTCGGTCGTGCAGTCCTTCCGCTTTGCCGCCGCCGACGGCGCGAGCGCCGCGTTCCGGTCCAAGGCGCTGTCCTGGGTCATGGCCGGGGGCGTGTTCGCCGGCGTGCTGGGGCCGCAGCTCGTCACCTGGACCATGAACGCCTGGTCGCCCAACCTGTTCGTCGTCAGCTACTTGGCGCAGGCGGCGGTGGCGCTGGTCGCCATGGCCGTGCTGTCCGGCGTGGACCTGCCGCGGCCCGCGCCGGCGGACCTCGCGCGCGGGCGCCCGTTGCCGGCCATCATCCGCCAGCCGCGCTTCATCGTGGCGGTGATCTGCGGCGTGGTCAGCTACACGCTGATGAACTTGGTCATGACTTCGGCGCCGCTGGCGATGCGGATGTGCGGGCTGCCGCTGTCCACCTCCAACTGGGCGATCCAGTGGCACATCGTCGCGATGTATTCTCCCAGCTTCTTCACCGGCAGCCTGATTGCCCGGTTCGGTGCGCAGCGGATCGTGGCCGTCGGCCTATTGTTGGCGGGCTGCGCCGCGGTCACTGGGTTGTCGGGGCTGAGCGCGCTGCACTTCTCGGCGGGGCTGGTCCTGCTGGGGCTCGGCTGGAACTTCGGCTTTGTCGGCGCCTCGGCGCTGGTGCTGGAGACGCACCGGCCGGAGGAGCGCAACAAGGTGCAGGCGTTCAACGACTTCCTGGTGTTCGGCACGATGGCGGTGGGGTCGTTCTCGTCGGGCCGCCTGCTCGTCACCTTGGGCTGGGGGGCGGTCAACTGGGTGGTGTTCCCCCCAGTCGCGCTGGCGCTCCTAGCGCTGCTCGCGTCGGAGCTGCTGCGCCGCCGCACAGCAGCCCCGTAGCTAAGCCGCCGCACAGTGGTTTTGCAGCGACGCCGCCGCTTGCCGGCCGCCTAAACGGAAACTGCTATGCTCTGGGTCCAACTCATGTGCACGCTCGCTCGCACCATGGGAAAGTCGGCCGCTCCGGCGACAGCCAGCCAACCATGCCACATGCTTCATCCATGGCAGTTCGATGTTCCGGTGACGGACTCATATCGACGGCCTTCTGCACTGAGAGCTTTTCGTCATTGCGATGAGCGCAGCGATGCGGCAACCCAGGGCGGCAGGCGCAGTTCCCAGCAACAGGCCATGCAAAGCAAGGGATTACCAGCTTGGACGGCTTCACTGAATTTGCAGAGCGGGTCCAAGGCCGGCTCGACCGTCTCGACCTTTCACCGGAGCAGGCAGCGCGGGCCGGCGGGCTCCCGGCCGACTTCATCAGCAGGCTGCTGGATGGCAAGGCGCCGCCGCCGCGCGGCCAGCGCCTGGTCAAGCTGGCGGAGGTGTTGGCCACCTCGGTGTCCTATCTCGTGGGCTTGGACCCGGACACGCCAGTTCCGGCCGAGTACCTTGAGGAGGAGCAGGGCAGCCTTGGGTTGCTGGCCGGCGACGAGGACGCGCTGTTGCGGGCCTACCGGCGCCTAGACATTTCCTCCCGCGCCGCCCTCTTGCAGGTCGCGCTGAAAATGGCGCCGGAGCCGGAGGCGCTCGAACGCAAGGCCCGGCAAGGCCGTACCGGCAGCTAGCTCGGCTACGCCTCAGCCATGGTGCTTCGTCGACAACCGGTCCATCAGCGCGAGCAGCAGGCCGGACACCACGAAGGCCATGTGGATGCCCACGTCCCAGCCAAGCTCGCGGTCGGTGGCGTGCTCGGCGTTCATGAAGCTTTCGAGCAGCTTGATCGCCGAGATCGCGACGATGGAGCCCATCAGCTTCAGCTTGAGGTCGGTGAAGTCGATGTGCCCCAACCAGCTCGGCTTGTCGGAATGGTCCACGTTGTCGAACGTGGAGACGAAGTTCTCATAGCCGGAGAACATGACCATCAGCACCAGGCTGCCCATCAACGACAGGTCGACAAGCTTCAGCACGCCCACGATGGTCTCGTCGCCGGTCATGGTGGGGACGTGCATAACCAGCTCAACGAGATACTGCACGAACTTGATCAGGAGCACGATCAAGCCGCCTATGAGGCCGAGGTAGACCGGTGCCATCAGCCAGCGGCTGCCGAACAGCACGGCCTCGATGCCGCGTTCGACCGGCGGCTGCGCAGGGCGGCGTTCCCGTTCCTCCGGCATGCTCATACCCCTCGTTCCAACTCGGCGGCCGGCTGCGGCACCCGGCGGCGGCGGCGCGCGGCCAGCAGATTCAGCGCCTCGACGACTCCCGAGAAGCCCATTGCGGCATACACGTAGCCGCGCGGCACGTGAACCCCAAAGCCGTCGGCCACCAGCATCATGCCGATCAGCAGCAGGAACGACAACGCCAGCATCTTGACCGAGGCGTTGCGGTCTATGAACGACGCGAGCGGGCCGCTTGCGGCCAGCATCAGCGCCATCGCGACGATGATCGCCGCCACCATCACCCAGAACTCGTCCGCAATGCCCACGGCGGTGATGATGCTGTCGAGCGAGAACACGATGTCGAACAGCATGATCTGCACGACGGTGCCGGCGAAGCTCACGACCGGGCGGGCGCCGGGGTCCTCGTTCTCGCCCTCGACGCGCAGGTGGATTTCGCGGGTGCCTTTGTACAGCAGGAACCCGCCGCCGGCGACCAGCACGATGTCGCGCCAGGAGAAGCCATGGCCGAACAGGGCGACGACAGGCTCGGTCAGGTGGACCAGCCAGGCGATCGAACCGAGCAGCGCCAGCCGCGTCAGCAAAGCCAGCGCCAGCCCGAGCCGCCGCGCCCGCGCCTGCTGGCGCTCCGGCAGCCGC
>JAABUV010008778.1_pt1 | contig 10124 bp, 1 predicted proteins | sample 5559971 | NCBI WGS metagenome assembly JAABUV01 (sample SAMN10711881, study PRJNA513362) | rock metagenome | isolation source: Antarctica rocks | place: Antarctica: Victoria Land, Knobhead nord | collected 2015-12-19
TCTACTTCTCTTAATAAAAGTTAATAGAAAACCTAGTATTACTTTTCTTTTAAAGTTATCCTTAAATAATTAATTTTATATTATTAATTTATATTACTATAAATAATATACCTAACTTAATGAAAGTTCTATTTATAATAATAGGTTAAGCCGCTTATAAAGAAAATATTTTTTAAGATATTTCCTTATATTAAATATACTTAAATTACTAGTAGCTATTAAATAATCTAGAATTCTATTATATTTCTTATAAGTAATCTTTAGTAATCCCTTAACTATTAAAGTAATTTAGATAAAGTTATTCTAAATATTAGCCTATCTACCTAATATAGTCTTTTTAATTTAAAGTAGATCCTTAATTTTAGTACTAGACTTTATATTAATACTTTAATTAATAGTAGTTTACTACTATTATACTTTAAACTAGACTTTAGTATACTAACTCTATTTAATAAATATACTATTCTTAACTAGAATTAAGTCTAGGAAATCTTCCTTGATAGTTTTAATAGTATTTTAGAGAAGTGCTTTCTTTTCTTAAAAGGATTTATTTAATATACCCTATCTAACCTAACTTATAAATTAGCTAGGATAAAGACTATTAAATATAGAATTATTTATACTAAGATTATTAAATTTTAATTAAATAGCTTTATTATTAATACCTATAAAACTTAATACTCTTAAAGGACTTAAAGGGATTAATATATTTTAAGCGCTAATAGTAAGAGAATTAAGAGTAATATAAAATAGTAATATAAACTATTATATTATATAAAATAATAAGTAATAAATATTAGGTATAAGATAAATCCTAATAATATTAAAGTATTTAAATTTATCTTATAAGGAAATTATATTAGTCCTTTATTAATTTATTAGCAGCTTAGCTTCTTAGTAATACCTTAATAAGTTAGGTTAGTCTAACCTAACTTACTAAGGTACTAAGGGCTTTTTAGGTTAGTACTAGAAGTAGGTACTAAGTATTTAGATTAGTACCTAAATAGGTACTAAGTATTCGGGTTAGTACTAATCTATAGTACTAAAACCTGACTTAACAGTTAGTCTAAAGCTCTACTTATATAACTTTTATAATACTCTTATTATTACCCTTATATAACTTTATAAGTAAGATATAAAAGATATTATATATATTATATATATAAAAGGTATTAGGTAGTTATAACTTATACGCCTAACTACTAATATAATTAAGGACCTTAAAAGGCCTTAGATAATATTATAATAGTTTCTTAATTACTTATATTAATCTAATAATCTTTACTTTTATTATTTATTTATATACTCTACTTATATAACTTATACTTAGTATAAGTACTACTCTAATCCTTCCCTTTATTTCTAAAGTAATTTAACTCTTTTTTATATTAATAGGACTTCTCCTAATAATAGCTTTAAAAGCTTTATATCTAGCTTAAGTAAGTAGTTATAAAGCGCCTTATATAAAGGTAGCTTAATACTAGTATACTTTATATAATTATATATAAACTCTATTAAATAAAGTAATTATACCTAGTTATCTTATCTCTAGGTAGAATAGTAGTATAAATACTACTTTAATATATTATTTTATTACTCTATTTAACTATCTATTTAAAGATAGAAAGTAATATTAAGCTTTCTTTTTATATTAATATAATAATATATAGCTACTTAGAAGCTACTTATAAATATTATCCTTTAATTATTAATAACACCTTTTAACTAATTAAACTTTAAGAAGATTTTATAATATAATAAGTTAATAATATTAATAGTATTAACTATCTTTATAATAGGTAAATACCTAACTACCTTAATATAATAATTTATAACTATTAAGATTATATTATAAATACTATCCTTTTATTTACTTAAAGGGAGATTTATAATAAAGTCTATTATAATTTCCTAAAAAGGTCTTATAAGTATTAATAATAATAATAGTATATTATAAATAGTATATCTATATAGCTTTATTAATTAATAGGTTAAGTATTTTTTATATATAATTATAAATATCTTATCCTATTAATTTCTAATAGAACTTCTACTTAATAAGCTCTTATATATACTTTTATAAGTAGTAGCTAGTATAAGGGTTATTATAATAAAGCTTTAAGATTTCTTATCTAATTACTTTATTATTAGGTATAAAAATTATACTACTCTTATAAAGGACCCCTATTTTATTTATTAATAGAGATATATTAGTAGTCTTTTTATAACCTTAAGACTTTAATAATTATTTTTTATTATAAATATCCTTATCTCCCTTTTAAAGATATTAGAGTATCTTTAATATTAAGCTATTATACTTATTTTATATATACTCTATTATTGATATAATTATAATATACCTTCTAGGTATTATTTAATTAATATTAAATTATCTTATAATAGGGTTTAGGCTATTACTTATACTATTTTATATCCTTAAAAGCGCGTTACTCTCTCCTATTTTTAAGATATAAGGTTTTTTAAGCCCTATCTTTAACCTTTTATATTATTTATAATTATAGGCCTTATTATCTTATAAACCTTTATAAATACTATATATATAATACTTATTAAAAGAAATATACTTAATATTTTTTAACTTATTTTATAATATTAATAAATAAGTATCTTCTTTATTTATTATTAATATATAATTTAATTACCTTAATAGGGTATTAACTAGGTTCTTAATATTTATATAATAGTATATCTTAAAGTTATATATTATAAACTTTATTACTTAATATACTTATCTCTTTATTAATAATAATATTATCTAGAAATACTTTAAGTTATTATAATTAAGTATAAGCTACCTTTTAAGAAGTACTTTTATACCTAGAATACTTTAACTATTATAAGTAGTTCCTAGTTATAAGTTTTATATTTAATTTCTACTATATATAATTTATAAGAGTAGAAGGTAATAAGATATTATTTTATTTTTATTCCTTTAATATTAATTAGGAACTTTTATAATAAAATAGTTATAATAGCTAGAATTAAAGTATTAATCTCTAATTAGATTTCCTCTATTAAGTTAAAATATATAAGTAGTAGTACCTCTTTAAAGAGTTACTTTAACTATTTAAATACTACTCTTATAATATTACTTAATAATAATTTTCTATTTTAATATATAAATAATTATTTTTTAAATAGTCTATTAACGCCGCGGTAATAGAAGAATAGTATTTAATAAAATAATAATAGAAATTAATAAACCTTAAAAAGATCTAAATATCTTTAATATTCCTTAGTTCTAGCTATTTTATTATAATATCTACTTTATATAGATTTATATATATATTATTATAACTAATAATAAAGCTAAGGAATTCTACTTTTATTATTATAAATTTATATTTTTTTAAACTAATATAAAGTTTAAATTTATAAAGATATTAAAGTATAGCCTTTATAACTCTAATATAAAACTCTTTATCCTAGGAATAGATAAAAATATTATTTAAATAAATAATATATATAATATTAAGTAATCCTACTAAGGCCTTATTAATATATATTTAGAATAAGGTAGGTATATTAATAAGTTTAAAAGGTATAATTATATATTTAAAATAGTTATATCTTATATCTTATATAATCTTTTATTTATTATCCTTTCTTATTTATAAGTAATAATATATATTTTAAAGGTCTAACTTAGTTAAGTATTTAATATTAATTAATAAAAGGGGATATTAATTTTAAATTATAATCTTATTAAGTACTTTATAATTTATATATAAATATAATATTCTATCTTTTTTTAGTATAAAAAGGATTAATATACTTATTAGGTTTATAAAATATTAAATTTAACCTTTTTCTTAAAGATTATTTAAAGTACTCCTTTAATATATATAACTCTTTTTTTAATAAATTATAAAGTAGGTTAAAGGGAGGTTCTTTATTCTCCTTTATATTAATTATATAATTATAAGGTATATAGGCTAGTAGTACCTTAATATTCTTAATTAAAAAGATATCTTAAAATTCCTAAAATTTTAAAGAGAGCTTAATTTTAAGTAGTAGGCTTTTATTACCTACTCTTAAGTATATTATAATAAATATAATATTATTAAGCTTCTCCTTTAAGCCTTTAATAATATTAAAGTACTCTTTAATATTACTTTTTTTAATAAGGAATTATTAATTTTATATAAGTTAATTATTACGACCCGTCGTCTTCTAACTAGAAGGCTCCGGAGTCTAGGTGGATCTCGTAGAGAGGAGTGTTAAGGACTACGGTAAACAGGCTTCGTACTAAACTGGTCTAATACAGGTAGAGTATTATATTTAGTATCTAGGAGATATCTAGGTTAATAATATGAGTTGAGTACGAAGCTCCTATCTAAGTAAGAACGCACGCTTTCTATATAGATATATAAGATCCTACTAAGAGGTATAGTTCGGTGGATCGTATTAGTAATCTACCTGTAATATAGTTCGACTAATCGTATTAGTAATCTACCTATAATATAGTTCGACTAATCGTATTAGTAATCTACCTAGCTATAACGAGAAGTGCTCTCGTTAGGCGTACTATAAGAACTATCTGGTATACTTATAATATTAGGTTCCCCCTTATTAGTTTTCGTCCCGAAAACTCTTATAATACTATACCTGCTAATAGATATCGTCTTCTAGCTAAGTTCCGTCGTCGTTAGTTAATAAACTCCTTTAATCCTATTAACCTAATACGCGTATATCGGAACTGCGATAAAGCGTATAGTCCGGAGAAGTATAAGATCGGTGGTACTTCCGACCGATGTATTAAATGCGCCCGTAAGGGCCGTAGTTATAATCTTACGCCCTTCTCTCCTACTCGCTAGGCTAGGATCCGTAAACAGAAGGAAGATAAGAAGAAAAAGGTAGACGAGGCTCTAGCTTATTTTATACGTTATAATAAGGAGGTGTCTACTCTTAAGAAACAAGAGCGTAAGATAGTTAAAGGGGAGTTAAAGAATATTAAGGAGGTGGAGGCGGATAAGTAACGCGCTACGGTTAATCCTAATAACTTCCTCTTTAACGTGTCTTCTAAGTAAATTAAAATCCCTCCGGGTTTTAACTGGAGTAGTCTTATTAATAGTAGTGAAATCGTTATAAGAGGCTCTAGCAGTTCATAAGGTTCCTAACTAGTTCCTAGGTATTCTCCGAGTCTTTATATCCTTTCCACTTGACTAGGTAATTCTAACCTTTTTATAATAGAATCCTTTCGGCTTCGAATTTATTCTCTTCTTCTATCTGAAAATAGAAGGTATCTTGTAAAGGCGTGTTAGGGTCTGCTGGTTCTAATATTAAGATATAGAACACTAGGTGTATTTTAGCGTCTAGCGGGAGCTGTAACTCGAAGTTAACAGGTCCTTTTTCTTTAATAACTAAAAATGGTCCGACTTTAACGTGGTCCAGTTTCCTGCTTAGTCTTATACCTTTCAGATTTTTCGTAAGGAGGTATGCTTTATCCCCCTTCTTTAGCTGAGGTCTATTTTTTCTTTTCTTATTTACTAACTTCTTTATAGAAGTGTTTACCTTACTAATCGTGTGCTATATATCTTTATATAGGCTTTTTATATTAGAAGTTAATACCAAGGCTTTTTCAGTATCTAGTCCTTATCGAGGATCTAGGAATAAGTTTACGTGTCGACCGTAGTTTATAAAAAACGGTGATAGCCTTATTATATCTAACCTTTTGTCGTTATATACTAACTATACTATTAGGAGTAATATAACCTAATTATTTTACCTTTTATTAACGTAGTATCTAAGGTATACTTCTATTATCTAATTAGTACGTTCAGTCTATCTATCCGTTTAAGGGTAGTAGGCTGTTAATATTCGTAGTTTAGTTCCTATTAACGCGACTAAAGTTTTCTAATAGTTCGATATAAAGAGTTTGTCTCTATCCGAAGTTATTGATTCCGGTATACTATAATCTCTAATTAGTCTATCTAATAAAATAAATCTAAGCTGACTAGCGTTATAAGATTCCTTATATAGGATTATAATAGCGTACTTAGTAAGTTTATCTACGATAACTATTATTGAATCGTACTTATTATTAGTTACCGGGTTAACTAACCGAGGTAACTTTATAATAAAGTCCATCGTGACGTCTTTCTATAGTATATCTAGAACTTCTATAAACTGAATTTATCTATACTTAGCATGTCTTATAGATTTATTCTACTAGTAGTATATATATTCCTTAATATATTACTCGACTAACGCTCGTAGGTTTAATGCGGCGTATACTCTTTAAATGAGTTCTAATGTTTTAGATACTCCTAGATGTCCTAGTAAAGGATTATTATAGTAATCCCTAATTACTTCTTCTATTACTTTTAGTGGTAAGTACAGCTTCTATTTATATAGTAATAGGTCCCGGCTAGGCTGTTCCTTCCTAAGTTATCCGGCTAGGTTGTTATTCTCGTATACTTCCTTTAAATTAGGAACTGCATGTGTCGTGACTCGTATAGTCGTAGCTAGATTCCTTACTAGTACTAACGACCCATCGTTTTCTTATTTTAAGATAGGTTGAGTGGTAATATCTTTTACTTATATATAGTTAGATCGTCTACTTAAAGCGTCTACTCGTCTATTATCTTTTCCTAGGGTGTACTAAATTTTAAACTTATATTACCTAAGGAGTTCAGACTATTAAACTTACCGCCGATTTAATTCTTTTATAGTTATAAAACCTACTAAATTTTTGTGATTAGTAAAGATAGTAAGTTCTAAATAACTTTCGGCATATACTCTCTAATACTATAGAGAATAGACGACTACTAAAAGCTCCTTGTCGTGTATATTATAGTTCTGTTCTACTGAAGACATCTTGCGTAAGTAGTATGCTACTAGATACTACTTGCCGTCTTTCTATTAATAGAGGTATACTCCGATTATAAGATCCGAAGCATCTGTTTTAATACGTACTAGTTCTCCGTTACGAAATATATAAAGTACCGGAGGATCTATATAAGCTTGCTTTAGTTCTTTAAATACTTTCTTCTAGTTAGTATCCTATCGAAATCCCGTATCTTTCTTAGTAATTTCCGTTAGTAGCAAGGCTTTCTTAGAGTAGCCTTCTATAAAACGTCTATTAAAGTTAGCGAATCCTAAGAATCCTTATACTAATTTAATATCGTGTGGTATAGGCTATTCCTATATAGCCTGAATCTTCTTAGGGCTTATACGAACGCCTTTAGTTATTACTATAAACCCTAAGAACTTAACTAAGGTCTTATAAAACTCGTATTTCTCTAGCTTATAATAAGTATATTAATATATCTTATATATAAAGGATATATTCCTTAAGAGTTTTAGAGTAAATTAATATATCGTCGAGGTATACGATCGTTATAAGATCTAAATAAGCTCGTATAATATTATTAACTAATGCCTAGTAGGTTACTAGTATATTAGTAAGACTAAACGGTATAACCAGATACTCGTAATATCTATATCGAGTTCTAAATACTATTTTCTATTCGTCACCTTCTTTTATTCGAATTAAGTTATACGCTCCTTAAAGATCTAGTTTTATAAAGATCTTTACTTTAGCTAGCCGGTCCTGCAGCTCGCTAATATTTAGTAGCGGGTAATAATTCTTAATCGTTACATCGTTTAACTTTTAATAGTCTATATATAGTCGTAGTAATCCGTCTTTCTTCTTTACGAAGAGTATCGGATATCCTACTAGTAATTTAGATTCTCGAATAAATCCCTTTTTTAGGTTCTTATCAAGGTACCCGCGTAGTATTATAAGTTCCTTTTTAGATAACGTATAGATAGGTCTAAACGTTAGTTCCTTCCCTAGTTCAAGTTTAATCTTATAATCCTAAGGTTAGTATTTAGGTAGAGCTTTTACTATTATCTCTTTTATAAAGAGGCGTTTCTATCTTTAATACTTTTATAGGATATTAGGAGTACTATTAGTTACTCTAAGAACTCTAACTTATTAACCTAGCGGACCGCTACTAGTATCTATTAAGTTGGATCCTTATATTTTAAGGTCATCCTTATTCGAAATTAAGGTAATATATACCTTAACCGTTCTTCGGTTCGATTTCTTATCCACCGTCGTCTACTATCGACGTATAGGTTAGAATCTAGTGATATCGCTAGTTCGCTTAAACTTAAGTACTTTTCTTCTCTAGTTAATTACTGGGTTATGCTTTTCTAACTAAGGCATGCCTAATATAATGTAATAGGTAGCTATCCCTATAATATCGAAGGACATTTCCTTATAGTGTCGTTGAATTACAAATAGTAGCGAGGTTATCTCCTCGTCTACGCTTCCTTTTAATAGCGTTAACCCGTCGGCTATTTATAAGTTATATAAATCCTTCTTCCTCCGCGTTAGTAGGCCTACTAACCGTACTAATACTTTAGAGATAAAGTTTCCAGATACTCTAGAATCTATTATTACTATAGTCCGCTAACTATCTATTTTAACCGGTACGTTTATATATATTACGTAGTTTATTAAATATAGCTAATATATTTTTAGGGTAAGGATATTAATCTCCTTATACTTCCCCTTAATATAAGGGATTACTCTTTTCCTGAAAAGGATAGGAATCCGGTAGTTCTTTTTATATATATGTACTTTCTGTAATTATCATAGAAACAGGTATACTAATTATCTAAGTAGTACTCTAACGTGTACTCGTCATGCTTAAGGTGCTTATAAAGACTGCTATACCATCTTTAGTTATAGTTTAGAAACTACTTCCTTAATCTTTTAGTTACTAAATACTAATAATAACTTATATTATTATAGCTTGACTAAACTTTTCTATACGTTCGGATCCTAATAGATTTTCCTAAGTTTATCTTCGCTTAGTAGTAAACTATATATGTTTTATCGGCGTAGGCTAACTAGTATATTACTCCGTGTTATAGATATACTAAGTCGTTCCTAAACTCCTTTTATAGAAGTCCTCCTGCTACTTTTTCCTAGTAGAACTCTACCCGTTCCTCGAGTTTTATCTGTGGATCTTTTAATATAGAAGCTCGAGATACTACTCTATTACCTTCTTTCTTAGAAGTCTAGCTGAGGTTTTCCCAGTCGGAATTATCCTCGCTTTCTCGGCTTTATTCGGGTTTTCCCTTCCGAATATAACTACTATTATATCCGTTATTAGAGTCTAATTCCTTGAGTTATTCGTAAATATCTACTAGCCTTTATTTAATCTTTGCGATATTTCTCTATTTCTTAGCTATTTCTTCGCGTAATTCTTCTTCTCTAGATTATAGTTCTCTATTAATAGGTAGATTGACGAGGGCTAGTAAATCATCTATAATTATATCTAGCTCGGTGTCGTCGTACTCTATTTCTTATTAATCCTTTAGAGGTTTAGTCTTCCTAACTGGAACTCTTTCTAATATGTTTAACTAAGGTCGTTTTACCATGTTTTTTAACCTGTAGTCTCTAGCGATATGGCCCGGTTTGCTATAGCTATAGTAATTTATTACTTTCTTACCCCCTTACTATTTCTTACCTCTAAACGGTTTCTTCTTCTCGGTGAAGTCTAACTCTATTAGCATCGGACCGTAAGGATCGCGTGAGAATCGCTTCTTCCTATAACTTCCTCCGGAATAGAGTCCTATATAACCGAGTCTAGAAACTCTACTATTATAACGTAGTTCTATTACTAACTCGTAGATCTAGTTATCGACTCGTGTTAAGGCTCTTATTAATAAGTCTAAGTTATTATAAACGGCTCCGTCTCGCATAAGTTCCTTCTTCACCTAAGGTTTTAATCCTCTCTAATACATTACTATTAGCGCGTTATTATCCTAGTTAGTTCTTATAGAATACTATTAGAACTATATTACGTATTTAAATGCCGATTTCTTTTATATTAAGTACTAGATAACTCTTATTACTACGCTTACTTTATTAGAAGGTCCGAATATCCGTCTTATCTCCTAGTAAAAGAGCGTTAAGCTCTCTATTTATAACTTAATAGAGATATTATCGTCGTCGTCAGGATCTTCTATATATCGTTTAAGAAATAGGGCGGACTATCTCTAGGCCCGTCCTCTTATATAAGTTATTATAAATAGTAGTTATTTCTTTAGCCTAATAGCGTCTTTATTAAAAGAGAAGTATA
>JAABUV010008780.1_pt1 | contig 10122 bp, 13 predicted proteins | sample 5559971 | NCBI WGS metagenome assembly JAABUV01 (sample SAMN10711881, study PRJNA513362) | rock metagenome | isolation source: Antarctica rocks | place: Antarctica: Victoria Land, Knobhead nord | collected 2015-12-19
AAGCCTGGGCGACCTGGACACGGCTGCTCTTTGCATCCTGCGCCTGCCACTGTGTGTCCTGCTGTGCCGCACAGGTTCTAACCGTGCACCATGCTGTGCGCACCAGCTCCGAAGCGCACTGGTCGGGTCCTCGAGCGCCACCCATTAGTCTGGTGAGGCTGACGGCTGGGGGGCGCGCCGCGCAGCGAGGTGCAGCGCATCCTCATGGAGCTGCTCAACCAGATGGACGGCTTCGACCAGACGGTGAACGTCAAGGTCATCATGGCCACCAACCGCGCGGACACGCTGGACCCGGCGCTGCTGCGCCCGGGGCGCCTGGACCGCAAGATCGAGTTCCCGCTGCCCGACCGGCGCCAGAAGCGGCTCGTGTTCCAGGCGCGGCCGCATGCCCTCGCTGTGTCTTGCGACGAGGGTCCAGCATGGCTCCTGGGGCCTCTGCCGGTAGCCCAACAGAGCCATGCTTGCTGCTGGTGCCGCCTGCAGGTGGGGGGGGGCTGCTCGGCGGCACTGACGCTGCTCAAGGGGGCTTCAGTGTTGTCTGCAGCCGCTGAGCCGGTCGCGCAGCCTGTTCCCGAGCTGAGGCGGCGGTCTGCTGCGGTGTCTGCGCTGCCTGGCAGCCAGGTTACTGGCATGATCCGCTGTCAGAGCTCGCTGCGCTGCACCTGCCGGCAGGCGTGCACGGCGTCGATGAACCTCAGCGACGAGGTGGACCTGGAGGACTACGTGGCGCGGCCGGACAAGATCAGCAACGCGGAGATCGCGGCCATCTGCCAGGAGGCGGGCATGCACGCCGTCAGGAAAAACCGCTACGTCATCCTGCCAAAGGACTTTGAGAAGGGCTACAAGGCGAATGTGAAAAAGAACGACACAGAGTTTGAGTTCTATCAGTGAGGGGGCTGCTGTATGCTTGAGCTTCATGTGGGTTCAGACGCGTGCGCATGCGGGCTGGCAGTATGTGCATAGACATGGGAGCGGGAGCGCATGAGCGTGGGGTTGGCTGCTGATCAGGGCTTTGTTTTGGTTGTGATAGGCTTTAGTGGCAAAGTGCAGCACTTGAAGTGCTGTTTGTGACATCAGTGTGTGTAATTGTGGCGTTGTACTCCGTTCAGCGCAGACCTCGCACAGAACTGTCAACAGTTGATGCACAGCATGGAAGCGACCAAGCACAAGTGGTAGCTGCCTTACCGAAAGCTATGAGTCTTGGCTGGAAGCGCTTCTCGTTCTTTGAGAGGGAGGAGCGCAGCGACCACGCCGTCCCGGACAACGCGTCATGCGCTGCCGGCGATGCAGAGCACTGCGTGTTTGGCTGCGCTGGCGGTCAGGCGCGCACCCTTTCGCTGCAGACTATGCCGCACCGTGACTCTGCCAGCGACTTACGTCAGCAGTGGGGGAGGCCGACCAGGTGGTCATGCTGGACCGCACCTTCAAGCAGCACCTGGCCTTCCAGGCGCACCAGCAGCACGTGTACGACGTCTTCTTGCTCACGGTGCGACGCGCCTGTGTCTGCTCCGTCAACAGCACGTTTGCTCTCTCTCAGACCAGCCCAGACAGGAACACATCCTGGAGCGCAATGCTCCCAGGCCATGTTGAGGCTCCGTGCACTCCCGTCTGGCTAGTTCACAGTGACACTGGCCGCCTGCATCGCTGTCACAGGTCTAACGCCCCCAGTGTGTTGTGCTGTGGAGCACCTCCGTAAAACAACTGCGGGCTCTGCGCGCCAAACATATGCAGCGGCGTCCACCCGTGCTGCCCCGCGGCGCGCAGAAGCAGAAGGTGCTCGCGACACTGGGCCGCGACGACGCGTCCGCCGGCTCCGCCTGCCTCAAGCTGTGGGGCCTGGACGGCGTGCGGCCGGGCGGCGCGCCGGCCTGCCAGCGCACGCTGCGCTGCTTCGCGCCGGCCGGCAAGGCGGCCGAGGCGGCGGTGACGGCCGCCGCGCTGCACGCGGACGCCTGGCCGCATCTGGCGCTCGCGCTCGGGCTCGCCGATGGCGCCGTGCTGCTCCTGCGCGGCGAGGCTGGTGCGCGGGCTGGGTGCCTGCGAAGCCCCAGCGTCCAGGGACGGCAGTGTGGACGCCTTGGAAGGCGCCGCACAAGCGGTCATGCCGTGCCGAGACATGGAACAGTGGAGCTGCGGTGCTGCCGTATTTGAATACCAGTTTCGTATGCGCTGTATGCACTGCCACAGGCACCGGCTCCTGCTGGAGCGCGCAGGCAGGGACAAGGTGCAGCGCATCATGCTGGGCAGCCGAGGAGAGAGTGGCGGGCAGAGCGAGATCACTGGCCTGGGCTTCCGAGGCACGCGTTGGGAGCTGGCTGTGCTCTGCCGTGCATGTATGGAGGTGCAATGTAGGAGGCAGAGGGGCTTTGTTGCAGTCCTGTCACCCTATGTGCATGCAGCCTCGCTGTTGGTCCTTGCTTCGCAAGTCCTCCATGCAAGCAGTCCTGGGTGTGCATGCACCCTCGCATGTGTAGATGTGCGGTGCATTTCCCACTGGCACTCTATACTGGTAGAGGCAATTTGCCTACTGAGATGGAGGAGAGCAAGATCTTGATGACTGCAGCCGTGTGCAGGCGAAGACAGCATCGTGCACCTGTACGTGGTCTCCCATGCGCAGACGGCGGTGTATGATACAAAGACGTCCAGCAAGGTGCGCTGCTCTGCGGCCAATACGGGTGTGCCACGCTTCCCCGCGTCTCCTCTTCTTGCCGCACCTCTGTCTGGAAATTTTGTTGGTGATTTGAGGGTCTCGGATGACGACTGTGATGTGATGCCCTGCCGTCATGGCGAGCGCGCGGCGGGCACGCCAGGCGGTGCTGGACGAGATGGGCGCCGAGCGCGGCGCAACGGCGCTGGACGCTGAGGGGCAGCTCGTGGTCGCGCGGCCCGAGGCCGTCTACTTCTACACCCCGGACGGCCGCGGGCCCTGCTTCGTGTTTGAAGGCGCGGCGCCTGGCGGCAGCTCGTGCGACAGACAGAAAAGTGCAGAAGGTATCAGAGAGTGAGAAAGTGGGTGCTTGATGAGCTTTGCGGTGTGCACCAAGTCTTCTTGGTCACTGGAATCTGCCCTTACATACACCGGTGCCCTGGGGCATGTGCATCTATGTTATGACAACATGTGAGGGTGTCTGCAAGCAGAGCAAATCACGATAGGCGTGCCCGGCAAGCAGTCATGTGCTGTGGTTTGAGCTCGAATACCGGCACAGCCCCGCGCGCCCGCCCGCCGACGCTAGCGCCGTCCTGCGGCAGGCGAGAAGCGTCACCTGGGCTGGCTGCGACGATACCTGGTGGCTGCCACGCGCGGCGGCCCGGCCGGCCACGCCGCGCCCGGCGCGGCGGGCGGCGCGCTGCACCTGTACGATCTGCGCAACAAGCTCGTCGCCGCCAGCATGCCGCTCGCCGCGGTGCGGGGAGGGGGTTGCCGGACCGATGTGAGCAACCGTGCGACGTGTGCGAGTCGCGCGCACGCGTACTACATACCGTGCCTGCATGAGGTCTTGTAGACACCTTGAGACACGCTGGCAGCGCCTGAGCCAGCTCAGCCAGCGCCCCCGCGCGCGCCCTGCGGCAGGCGCTGCGCCGTGGGGCGCGCGCCAGGGTCTGCGTGGTTGCAGGGCAGGCTGCCCTGCCTGCGGACGCCGTCTCGGCCTGTGGCAGCGGAGGCGCCGCGATGCCTGCAGGAAGACCAATCTGCCGATGAGCCAACGTTACCGAAAAGCCGCAGTCAGGGTAAGCCTAGCCATAGCTCAACCCCCTACGCGCCGGCAGGAGCCGCGGCATGTGGTCTGCGCGTGGGGCCTGGTGATTGTGGCGGGCGCCGATGGCGGCGTGGCCTGCCTGCGCGAGAAGCCGCTGGCCGCCAAGCTGGAGCTGCTGCACGCCAAGAGCCTCTACGTGGTCGCGCTGAACCTCGCGCAGTCCGAGCAGGCGCGCGCCGCGCCTGCCGGCGCCGCGCCTCGGGAGCCGCGCCTGCGACGCAGAGGTGGCCTGCATGAAGCCATGGCGTCATGTGGTAAAATACCACAGGGTGAAACTTTTCCACTCTACCCTAGCTTGTGCTCGCGCAGTCAAAAGGGGCGCCTATGGTCCCCACCAGCGCCATGTCTTCGGGGCTTGTGAATAGAGCCTGATGCAGGCTCGGCACAATGGCGTGTCTGGCGACGCGGACCCGCTTTTGAGCTCCATAGACACGCCTGCCGCGCCTCTGTGCCTGAGCAGGCGCCGCACCGCAGGCCGAGCTGTCGGCGGTCGCGGAGATCCAGCGGCGCTACGGCGACCACCTGTACGCCAAGCACGACTATGACGGCGCGGTTGCGCAGTACGCGGCCACGATCGGTTCGCTGGAGCCCAGCTACGTCATCCGCAAGTTCCTGGACGCGCAGCGCATCCACAACCTGACCGCCTACCTGGAGGCGCTGCACGCCAAGGCACGCGGCCGCCTGCCGCTGCGCGCGCATGGCTTAATCCTAGAACCCTACCCTAATCCTGACCGCCTACCTGGAGGCGCTGCATGCCAAGGCGCGCGTGCGCCGGCCGCTGCGCACGTCCGGCACGCGCGCCGCGCTGCTGCCCGTACAGCAGAGGCCTTCTCTAGCGCCTGCTGCAGATCAGCGCTATCCTGAGCAGCGGTAGATGCGGCCCAGTGAGGTCACGAATTGTCGCGCTGACTGTGCTACAGGGCCACTTGGGCGCGCATGACGCGCACCTGCACGCACGGAGCGGCTGATGCCATGCATGGCAAGCACGCAGCACAGTTGTGGTCGGCCCCTGTCCATCGCGAACGCCCCGACGCCCGCTCGCCCTATCTTCCCTATACTCCCTATCCTAACCCTGATCCTACCCCTACGGCACCGGCGCAGGGCCTGGCCAATGCGGACCACACGACGCTGCTGCTCAACTGCTACACCAAGCTCAAGGACGTGGCCAAGCTGGACGCATTCCTGCGCGGCGCGGGCGCCGCCGACGGCCGCGGCGCGCTGCCTTTCGACGTGGAGACAGCCGTCAAGGCGCGCCGGGCGGGCGCTCTGCTTGCAGTGCTACGCCTTCACCTGTCAGCAGCGCCGCTGCCTAATCAGCCGTGCAAGCATGCTTGCCTTCCGTTTGCATGTCGTGAGAGCTGTGAGCGGGCGCGTCCAGGAGGCGTAGGCGCTGCTGCTCATCTGTGCGCCCTGCTTCATGCGCAGGACTGCCGTCGTCCCGTCCACCGCCTCAGGCAGCTCACTGGCGTGATGTAGACCTACCCTACCTTCAAGGTATCCGGCGCGGCGCGCAGGTCTGCCGCTCGGCGGGCTACTTCGAGCACGCGCTGGCGGTGGCGCAGTCGGCCGGCGAGCCGGAGTGGTGCCTGGAGATCCTGCTGGAGGACTGCCGCCAGTTCGACGAGGCGCTCGACTTTCTGCGTGGCCTGCCGCGGCCGCAGGCCGCCGCTGCGCTGCACCGCCACGGCAAGGCGCGGCCCTCGTCAGCAGACTCTGGAGACCTTGGCTGTCCTGGGAGGTGGCGCGCCCCCCTTCACGGCCGCCACGTCTGCCCAGCGCTCCGGCCCTGCCGAGAGGCCTGCCGCGCAGCAAGGGCGCTCAATCGCTGAGCAGCACGGCCGCACCGCTTCTGAGCGGCGTGGCTGCAGCCGGGCCGGCGGCGAGGCCGAGCTCACAGGCGGCGGCGAAGGTGCCTGCCACTCTGTGGGAGGGCTGTCCGGCCCTCCTTCCAGCGCCGCAAGTGCTAGAGCAGGGACAGCTTTAGGTTCAGGGTAGGTTTCACATGCATCGTATGTGAGCATAGTGCGCGCAGCCACGCAGCGCGTGGGCGCAGGTGCTGGTAACCGAGCGCCCGGAGGCGACCACGGCGCTGCTTGGCGACCTGTGCACGGGTCGCGAGGCCGGCGGCGGCGGCGCCGGCGAGGCCGGCGGCGAGTGGGCGGCCAAGGTCGCGGACGTCGCGCACCTGTACGCGGAGAGGCGCGCCGCCCCGCGGCGCCACCCGGCCCGCGCTTGGGAGCGCCAGCGTCCCCGCGCATGAGCAGCGGCGGCCCTTAGTCTGCGGGCCATCACGTGCCTAATCCAATTACAGGTGCTCTGCAGCGGGATTGCCGGTTTGATGCAGCTGAATTGCATAACCAGTCAGTGTGCAGGCGGTCATCATGACGGCAGCACTTGTTCGCGCACCATCGTGCGTGCAGGCGCAGGACAGGCAACCGACACACAAAGTGATGCCAGGCCCCTCGCCGCTTGGCAGGCTCGCCCACGCGCTATTCCTGGCGCAAGTGCTCTGCACAGGGCACGAGCGGCGCCCACCCGTTCCGGCCACGCGGCAGGCCGCAGGCGCTGATGCTGCTGTGCGAATTTGTGCTCAACTCCACGCGCGCGCCGCCGCGCGAGGAGGCGCTGTACCACACGCTGCTGCAGCTCTACTTGGCCGAGCGCCTGGTGGACGAGCCGGACGCGGCGGCCGCGGCGGCCGCGCAGCCCGGCCGGCGGTGCGCCTGCCCTGCCGCCAAACATGCGACTAAACATCACCCCGTTCAGGGGCTCTGACCGGATGCCCTCCCGAGCAGGGCGGCCGCCGCCTCAGCATCGCAGGCTACTAAACAGCATGCCCGTCGCTGTGTGCGGTCAGGCGCGCTGAGATCGGGAGTGGCAGGCGCTGGAGCCGCATCTGTCGGGCGAAGAGGCATGTGACTCGTGCTACTGGCAGGCCAATGCATGCAAATAGTACTGGAAACCGGCCACCGTCAGGCCGCAATCTGCAACCGCTGTCCCCCCGCGCGACAAGCAGCGGGGCTGCTACGCAGTCTGGCCTCTTGGGGCCGGACCACGCCGTGCGATGGCAGCGCTGAGCGCGCGGCCCTGCGCGGCGGAACGGTAGGGAGAAGGCGCTGGAGCTGCTGCGGCGCGGCTGGCCGGCGGGCGACGAGCCGCGCTACGACCCGGACCATGCGCTCGTGCTGTGCCGGCTGGCCGCGTACCGGCCGGGCCTGGTGCTGCTGTACGAGAACATGCGCCTGTTCCGGGAGGTGCTGCGGGTGCGCCCCCGCTCCCCCGCTCGCCCACAGGCCGGCCAGATCGAGTAGGGCCGGCGGCGTGCTGCATCGCCCTATCCCTATACTGCAAAGTGCACGCGGGAGCCGCAGACACCAGGCTGCATGTCATCCGCCCGCCTGAAGCCCGCCCGCCCGGCGAGCGACCACAGTGCAAGGCGGACAGCTCAGCCGCGCGCATGGCTGGATAAGGGTAGGGTGTGCCGATACCGCGGCGATCCATGCAGCCACCGCTGCGGGCGGCGCGCGCGGCGAGCGGGGACAGCGACGCGACGATCTGTCTCATGCAGCCGCCGCGCCGGGCAGGTGCACATGGCGGCCGGCGACCCGGCCGCGCTGATCGAGGCGTGCGTGCGCCTGGGCGATGCATCGCGCGGCGGCGACGCGCACCTGTGGACAGAGGTGCTCGAGTACCTGGGCTCGCAGGACCGTGACTGCTCGGCGCAGGCGCGGCGCCTCCCCTGCGCTGGCTGCATACCTGGCATGCGCCCCACGCTTGCGGGAGCCCGTGCCTTGGTGTCGGTGCAAGCGCAGAGGCCGGCGCGCGTGCTGGCTGGGTCCCGGGCGTCCGCACCATAGCTCGGCAGGGTCCGGTGCTTGGACGGTGTTCACAGCACTGTTGACGGCCATGTGTCCACAGGCGACCATGACAGCGAGCCCCGCATGCCGCGCCTGGCTGACCCAGCACCACGCAAGTGTTGTCCTTCACCCTTCTCGCGCTGTGCTCGCGCCTGTCATGGTGCTGCACACTGCGACTCGGGCGGTGCAGCTGCGGCGGCCGGGCAGCGCAGGTGGCCGAGGTGCTGGGGCACATCGAGGCGGGCGGGCTGCTGCCGCCGCTGGTGGTGCTGCAGGCGCTGGCGGCCAACCCGGCGCTGAAGCTGGCGGTCGTGGCCGGCTACATGGGCCGCGCGCTGGGCGCCGAGGCGGCCGCCGCCGACGAGGACCGCGCCGCCGTGGCGCGCTTCCAGGCCGAGACGGCCGGCATGCGCGCGGAGGTGGCCGAGCTGCGCACGCAGGCGCGAGGCCGCGCGCGCGCCCCTTCCCTGCCGCATGTCGCGCAGGGCCTGCTCCACGCGCCCGTGCCCGGCGTGGCCGCGCCTGGCGTGGCTGTTACCTACTTGGCTGTGCCGGCTCTCGCTGCCTGCGCGCCTGGTGCGCCGCGACGGCCGGGGCCGCGGTGCGGACGGCGCGGCGCGCCGTGCTACTGCCCCCACGCTCCATGCATGTGGGCCGCGCAAGCCGCCGGAGCTGCATGCGCTGGCACGACCGCGGCCCAGGCCCAGGTGTGCGGCGCCTGCCGCGTCCGCGCTTGCTGCTCCGATCGCGCCCTCTGGTGCGGCCGGCGCCGCGGCGGCCGGGGCCGACGAGGACCACGGCGTCCTCAGGCGCCTGCGCGCCCAGGCCGCCGGCTTGCTGCAACGACTCGCCCTGCCGGACCCCGTGCACGCGCCGCGCGCAGGCACGCGTGTTCCAGAACAGCCGCTGCGCGCTGAGCGGCGCGCCGCTGGAGCTGCCGGCGGTGCACTTTCTGTGCGGGCACAGCTTCAACGCGCGCGCGCTCAGCGAGGGCGAGCGCGAGTGCCCGCTGTGTGCGCCGCAGTTCCGCACCATCCTGGACATCCGCCGCTCGCTGCGCGCGGGCGCGGCCGAGCAGGCGCGCGCGCGGCCTCTGGCGCCGCCAGGGCGCAGGCTTGCCCGGCATGCGTACACACTTTTGACTGTATGCCTGCTGTGCGAAAACGTGAAACAGCGGGAGGCCTGGGTGTGCAGGCAAGCAGGTCGGACAATGATGGCGCCACCAGTGCCTGCCGAGCATTGAGGTGCAGAGCTTGCGCTACTTGATTGGGGCTTGCCCCTTGAGGCTGGAGTGCGACTCTACAGCGTCCGTGGAGCTGAGGGGCAGCGCTGCGCGCACGCAGGATAAATTCTTCACGCAGCTCAAGAACAGCGCGGACGGCTTCAGCGTGATCGCCGAGTTCTTCGGGCGCGGGCTGCTGAACAACACGTCCGCAAGCGCGCCGGCCTGATGCGTTGTGCGGTGGGGCAACATCAAAGGCAACATCAAAGTTTTGGCCTGCCTTGCAGTAGGATCACTTGTCCATCGGTCTGTAGATCAGGAGTCACAAGTACGCTGTGAACGTACGCAGACGATTTTGGTTTTAGTTACACAGCGTAACACACAAGGCGTCGCAAGCGCGCTGTGAACGGATGCAGACAGTGTTGATATCACTTACGTAGCATCATACATAATGCACTGAGTGAAGCGCCCTCCTTCGTAACAACACACGCAACTCTGTTGTACATACGCAGCAAGCACACCGAAGGCAAGTGCAGACCGAAACATACCTTGTACACTAGATCTTCAATACCTCATACATCAAGTCCCCAACCATGCGTTTTCGCAAACGTTATTGATGTGTACAGACCATTGCCAAGTCTGTTTAATCAGCGCCCTCAGCAGGCCGTACACACTGGGCTGTACATACACATCAGTGCCTAGCACTGAGCAACCAGGCTGATCTGCGGGTGAATGCAAAAAAACACCAAAATACATCCATTATACACCTGTCTGAGGCCCCTACCGTGCAAGGTAAAGTTGGACGCACGCGTGTGCGCCGCTCGACGACGGCCGGGCGAGCGCGCGACACACGCTCACACCTAACTAAGCGCATACGCTGCCATTCATTCATTTGCCTGCTATCTGCACCTTTTGAGTGGCCGTTCTGGGAGCTGCAGGGACACCTCACGCTGATGCTGCGCGGCGCCCTCACTCGACTCCCCCCTCGCCTTCCTCGCTGGCGGCAGGCTGGCCCTCCTTCTTCGCGGTATGGCCCAGGCCGAGCCGCTCCAGCTTGTCCTGGCGCGTCTTTGCACCCGCGGACGCCTGGCGCTGCCGGGTCTCCATCTGCAGCACAACGGCCAGGTCAGCGCGGCGTCAGCAAACACATGCTGCTTCCTTTGCCACCAGGCAAGGGCACGGCGCACCTCGCGGCGCAGGCGCGAGTAGCTCAGCCAGTTGGCGCCAGCATACAGCGCGACGCCTGCCGTGACGGCACCCGGGAGCATCTTCAGCACGACCGGGA
>JAABUV010008782.1_pt1 | contig 10120 bp, 9 predicted proteins | sample 5559971 | NCBI WGS metagenome assembly JAABUV01 (sample SAMN10711881, study PRJNA513362) | rock metagenome | isolation source: Antarctica rocks | place: Antarctica: Victoria Land, Knobhead nord | collected 2015-12-19
CTCCCCCTTGACGAGACATGATGGTCCTCCTGTGATGGTGGTTTCAGCACCTTCCATCATACAAAAGCTATCTGTCTCGTCTCCTCCTTCACTATGGCTTTGTGGCTAACCTACCCTCAAAAGGGCACCCCCACCCCTCCACGGATTTTGGTCACACTCGTTTCATTTTCATGTCACCCTCCGTTCGAGCGTCGCCCGCTACGTGGGGATGCCGAGAGAGACGCGCTCAAGCCGGAGGCGCGGGCGGTCGACATCGGCCAGTTGGGGGTGCGCGCGCACCAAGTCCTGTGCCAGGGCAAAATGATCGGCGCTCGCGTAGACGTATCGGCGCGGCTCCATGATCTGCAGGGCATTGAGCCGGCGCACATCGCCCGCCCCGATCGTCGCAGCGACGAACGCCGCGTCGGGTCGCGGATCATGCATGTACAGCGTCAACTCGGCCGAGATGGGTAGGTAGATCTGGACACCGGGACTGAGGATGCCGATGTCATGCGGGCGTTTATCATCGGGGTTATGGCGCACAACCGGATGATCCGACGTCCAGAAGGGTGTCCCAGTAGCGTTCTTGAGGAGCACCCACGTCTTGTGCGCGAGGATCTCCGCGATCTGCGGCAGGCGACGCACAATGTGGGCGATATGTTCGAGCGTCAGTTCGCTATCCGGCACACACTCGGGCCGTTTGCCGGCGCGCATAGCGAGTTCGTCGAGGGCATCGGCGATGTTGCGGTGCTCCTGCCGAGTGGCGGTCGTCCTGATGAGTTGGGCTGCGGCGAAGCGGGCGATCACCCGCTGATGCAGCGCGAGAGCGCGCGGTGTCACGTCGGAGCAGACGGCGTCGAGCGCCGGCTTGCATGCATCCTCGATGGCCGTGCGCAGATAATCCTCGATCGACACCAACGCGCCGTCCGAGGCTGTGTAGTCGTAGAAATGGTTCTCGTAGCACACATTCTTGATCTTCTGCTTGCGCACGGTGCCATTCACCTTGTCGAAGACGTAGATCTCCTTATCCTCCGGCCGCCGCTTGTGCGGCGTCGCAGTAAACCGCCGTAGGTACGTTTGCGGCGCCGTGTGCTGCGCCTTGGCCTTGCCCATCGTCTCTCCCCGACCCCGATCTCGACGCGCCGCTGCTTGTACACTAGCGCACCCCCATCTTCGATACAAGGGCCGGGCGATGTGACGTCCCACACGCATAGTGGGGGATAACCCCCGTTGCATGTGGGGCGTCGGATGGTGGCATTAACCCGTTGTGACCTCTGTCGTGTTGGCTCTATCCGTGCTATGAGTGAACGTGACGAGGGTGGCGTGATTGCTCCGCGCGCGCAGCTTAACGAACCGATTCGTTAGACATGCTACTCCAGGCATATTTTCACCAACGCGCGTGGTAGGCATATCGTTGCCAATGGGTGTCCATTGGTCCCCGTTGCGGCTCCAGTGGTCAATGGGCGGCAAAGGATCATTGTCAGTCATAGGAGCATCGTTGTCGCCCCGTTAACCATTCTTGCCGACTATCTGCCAATTTGGTCCTCACCTGGGACTTCGATGAGCGGGAGAAGTATGCGTGAGACCAAGCCTCGCACGACGATGATCCCTCGATTAGCATGGGTAAAAGGGAAACCGCGTAAAGGAGAGATGCGGGGGGATGTGGGACATAGTAATGTGATGTGGGACATAGTAATGTATTGATCGGAGCGTACAAAGAGTCGATGCTTGCGCACGTCGATTGCCAGCCGCACGTCTGTTACAGTATGATTATCGAGCAGCGATGATACGACAGCAAAGGTGCCATGCCCATGACCGACGTCCATCTCCGCCCCATCACCCTTGCCAACTACAGGGAGTGCATCGCTCTCCAACTCGATCCAACGCAGGTCGGGTTCGTCGCCTCCAATGCCCACTCCCTCGCCGAGGCCAAGGTCAATTCTACCCTCACCCCCCTGGCCATCTACGCCGCCGCCGCCTGCGGCCACGATGATCCCCCCGTCCCCATGCGCGGCTTCGCCATGTACGAAATCGCCGCCGACGTCGGCTTCATCATGCGCCTCATGATCGACCGCGCCCACCAAGGCCAGGGCTACGGACGCGCCGCCACCATCGAGATTATCCGCCGCCTGCGCCTCTCCCCCGATGTCGAGGTTATCGCCACCGGCCATCACCACGAGAACGTCGGCGCCGGGCGCCTCTACCGCAGCCTCGGCTTCCTCCTCTGGGAGCCCACCTGGGCCACACCCGACAGCCACGACGTCTATCTCACGTTGCCCGACTAATGCCACGTCTGCGGGCCGGGAGAGTCCTTGGGGGTGCCACCATATCGCTAAAATCCGTGCTGAATTTCCGGCTCAGGCACACATTTGATGGTGTGGACAGCGCGGCCATGGTAGACCAGAGACACGCCGCCTCGTGCGGCGCGCAATGACTACCAAAGGAGCGCTCCCATGGGCGTCGATCCCGCCACGTTCCTCCCCCACCTCGCAGGCCTGCGCTTCGACCAGATCGAGGTGACGCCACAGTTCATCTCCCTTACCGTCGCCGCCGTCCGTCCGGAGGCGTGCTGCCCGCTCTGCCACCAGCCATCCGCGAAAGTGCACTCATATTACACGCGGACCGTGGCGGACCTTCCCTGGAGTGGTATCCGTGTGACCTTGTGCGTGCGGACGCGACGCTTTGCGTGCCCGATCGACGCCTGCGAGCGCAAGGTCTTCTGCAAGCGCCTCACGGAGTTCGTCGCCGTGTACGCACGCCGAGCGCACCACGCCCGCGCGTCCCTGGAGCGCATTGGGTTGGCGCTCGCGGGGCGTGCCGGAGCCAAGCTGGCCGCGGCACAGGGGACGCCGACCAGCCGGATGACCCTGTTGCGGCTCGTCCGGGCGCTACCCTGTCCCTCGATCGACGCGCCCACCGTCGTTGGGGTCGACGACTTCGCGCGACGCAAGGGGCGGACGTATGCGAGCATCGTGTGCGACCTGGAGCGACATCGCCCCCTCGATCTCTTGCCCGATGCCTCAGCGGAAACGTGGGCGGCGTGGTTAGAGGCCCATCCAAGCGTCACCGTGGTGAGCCGCGATCGCGGGCAATCCTATGCCGAGGGGACGACCCGCGGCGCGCCTGGTGCCGTCCAGGTGGCGGACCGTTGGCATCTCCTGCGCAACATCGGTGATGCGCTCGAACGGCTGCTCGCGCACGAGTCGGCCGCATTGTGTGCGGCGAGCGGGGAGGAGCCAGCGCAACCAGCGCAACCAGCGCCGCCAGCGCAACCAGCGCCGCCAGCGCAACCAGCGCCGCCAGCGCAACCAGCGCCGCCAGCGCAACCAGCGCCGCCAGCGCCCGAGCGTCGACCGACCCGGGCCGAGCGCGAGAGGGGGGCGCGGCAGGCCGTGCGCACCACACGCTACGAGGAGGTGCGCCGGCTCCACGGACAGGGGTACACGTACACCGCCATTGCCGACCTGCTCCATCTCCATCGCGACACGGTGCGTACGTATGCCCGGTCCGACACGCCGCCCGTCGTCCAGCGGCGTGCGCGTCGGCGGCCGGTGATCGACGCCTATCGGCCCTATCTGGATCGCCGGTGGCAGGACGGCTGCCATAATGCCACCGTCTTGTTCCACGAGATCCGTCTGCAGGGCTACCGAGGAAGCTACCTGACGTGTGCCAACTACATCGCTGAGTTGCGGCCGGTGGCACCGGGTCGCGCCTCCTTGCCGCACGTCGCCATCGCCAAGCCCGCCCTCTCGCCGCGGCACGTCGTTTGGCTCTTTTTGAGCCGCCCCGACGCATTGACCGCGCCGCACACGGCGCGGCTCGCGCGGCTGTGTGCGGCCAGTCCGACCCTCGCCAGCGCCTATACGCTCGTGCAATCCTTCGCCCGTATGGCCCGCGAGCGGCAGGGGGATCGACTGGACGCGTGGATGTACGACGTGACCGCGAGTGGGATCGCCGAGTTACGCGGATTCGCCGATGGCCTAGGTGCGGACAAGGCGGCGGTGCAAGCGGGGTTGACGCTCCCCTGGAGCCAGGGCCAAACCGAAGGATTCGTGAACAAGGTGAAGATGCTCAAGCGCCAAATGTTCGGCCGTGCCAAGCTCGACTTACTCCGTCAACGCGTGCTCTTGGCGTGAGGAGGCGTGTTTCTGGTCTACTGCGCAGACACCCCGCACCATCAAATGTGATACTGATGGTGAAGTCGCTAATAGCGCATCAACGCCCTGATGCTCGTCGGCCAGAAGGCGATCCAACCGCTATTTCTTCCGCTGGTTGACCTTTGGAAACCGGGCGATCCAACCGCTATTTCTTCCGCTGGTTGACCTTTGGAAACCGAACGTCACAAGGGGCTCCGGACTTCGCCATCAGTATCAAATGTGATACTGATGGCGAAGTCACCACTCACCGAAAAGTCACCTGATGACTGTCGGCTGACAGGCGTCAGTCCCACTATTTCGTCCGCTAATGGCAGCCAAAAACCGAACACTAACAGGGCTGCCGGACTTCGCCATCAGTATCAAATGTGTGCCAGAGCCAATTTCCCAATGAATTTACAGCCCGCACCGGAGAATGTTTCGGTGTGCGCACACACAGATGCGGCAACAATGGGCTAGCTGGGGGACGGCGATCCAAGGGAACACGAAGAAAGGGTGCCCATCCCGTACTTTCCATGTGCTTGACATGGTAGAGAGGCACCCCCCAGACCCCTGATAAATAGGGGTCTGGGGGGTGCCTCCCTACCATGTCAAGCGTCACTGCAAAATATCACCGCAACCACTGCAATGCAAAGCCACGGGTTACACTCTTCCAGGGTGCGCGCGGAGAACGCCACGTTTAGGAGCGCCTCCATCCGTTGCGGGTCATTTACCTGGTCAAGCCCCGCGCCAACGGAGGGCGGCAGGGCCCCAAACTGCTTGGTCAACATCGCTAACACAGCCTGACGGGCCACACTGAGTCCCTCCTCCACACCCTCCTGGCGCCCCTGCTCCCTGCCGCGTAGGAGTATGCGGTCCGCCCACGTCAGTTCCGTCGCTTCCATCGTCGTGTCCCCTCCTCGCTGTAATTGTACCCGTAACGCGTTCTCTTCCCTGGCACTCAGGGGCAAATACGTAGCGACCATGTTGACCAGCAACTCTGTGCGCGCATCATCCAGTCCACCGACCTCCGCCTGATGGATGTGGCGCAAGCAGGCCAGGTGCAGCGCGATCCGCGCCGCACGCCCCTTTGCCGCAGGCCGCATCAAGCTTGCCAGCCCTGCGGCGAGCGGCCCCCTCGCCAGATAGTCGTCAGCAGGTAGGCGCGGCAGGCTGATCTGCAGGTACCGGAACGTGACGTAGGCGCGGCCAAAAACGCCCTCGCTGCACTCTTCGAACGTGATGCCTTCACGGCCGGGATAGAGCACCAAAGCGATGGGGATGACCGGCAGGCGCTCGCGCAGGCGCAGGAGATGGTAATACTCCCACATCCGCTGCGGAAAGTCCGGCTCACGCTTGCGCTGCACTTCGGTGTGGAGCAGCACCAACTCGGGGCCGCCCATGATCGTCCGGACGCGCGCGACCAAATCGGCGGTGCGCCGCTCACCTTGCGGGATGTCGGTGAACGTTTCCGGGTTGACGAACGTCACCGTATCGAGATCCAATGCGGCCGCCGTGTCGGGGTCGAACAGGCGCAGGAAGTCGGCGAAGAACGCCTGCAGCAGCTGTTTGAAAAGCTGGTCGTGGCCGACCAGTCCAACCTCTGATTGCATGATCGCGCCGCTCCTTTCGCTATGAGACGCGCTTGGCTAGCGCAGGCCGGCGAAGAGGTCGTCCTCGGGGAGCGCGGCGGGGACGAGTGAGCGCACACGCGTAAAGGTCTCCGTGCCCAGCATCTGGCGCGCCAGGTCCTCGGGCAGCAATTGCGTGAAGTGCTCGGCGCCGATCTGCGTGCGGTGCGCCTGCAGCGCCGCGCGCTTCTGGCCCACATAGACGCCCACGTCGACGCGCGTGGTAATGTCCTCGTCGGGGACGGTGAAACTCGACGGGTCGAAGTCCTCCGTGTCGCTCCCTGGGAAGGGCAGGACGACGCCGCGCGCACGCAACTCGTCGCGCATGCGCAGCAGCCCCGAGCGCGGGAATGCGGTGTAGTAGAGCTTGCGCGGCCGCCACGGCGGCAGGCCCTGCTCTGGGTAGCAGTCAGGGTCGCCCGCCGCGTCGAAGGCGGCGACGGTGGCGCGGTGCGCGGCGATGTGGTCGGGGTGACCATAGCCGCCGCGCGCGTCGTAGGTGATGACGACATCCGGCCGCACGCGCCGCATCAGCTCGACCACGCGTCCCGTGGCCGCGTCGGGGTCGGCGTTGTGGAAGTTGCGCGGGTCGTCGTTGTCGGGCGTATCGACCATGCCAGAGTCGCGGTAGCCCAGGAAGTACAGTTCGCCGATGCCCAGGATGGCGCAGGCGCGCCGTAGTTCCTCCTCGCGGATCGCGGCCAGCCGTTCGCGGGCTTCCTCAGGGTCGAGGTCGGGATCGTGGATCTCGCCGACATCGCCGCGCGTGGCGGTTACCAGCGCCGTGCGCATGCCCAGGGCGGCGGCGCACGCGAACACGCCGCCGGTCCCGAACACCTCGTCGTCGGGGTGCGCGTGCACGGCCATCAACGTCAGCCGCCCGTTGTCGTCCTCGGCGCTTGCCATGTCCGCTCCTCCCTAGTCGATGGTCGATGGTCGATAGTCGGAAGCCGGCACGAGCGATGCGGCGCCCCCTGGGACGCCGATGTCGGTCCCAGTCTTTCGCTGACTATCGACTATCGACTATCGACTCTGTTACTCTTCAACCGTCACGCCATGCCAGAAGGCGACATGGTCCTTAATGTTCGCCGCGGCGTCTTTGGGCGCGGGGTAGTACCAGGCGGCGTCCTTATTGACCTCGCCATCGATGACGACATCGTAGTAGCTCGCCGTGCCTTTCCAGGGACAGACGGTGTGCGTGTCGCTCGGACGAAAGTACTCCTTGTTGACGGACTCGGGCGGGAAATAGATGTTGCCCTCGACCAACTCGGTGTCCGACGGCGCGGCCTCGCTCAAGACCGTATCGTTCCATGTCGCGCGTGACATATACACTCCTCACTTTGTGCTAGCGGCAATTAGCCCTCAGCTTTCAGTGTACCGGCTTGCACGCTCGTCGCGGGCGCCACCGGGGCTCGTCAATTATCGTAGGGGCGTATGGCATACGCCCGTGGCCTCGAACGCGCGGGCGTATGCCAAACGCCCCTACGCCACGCCAGGTGTCTTGGTCCCGCGGATAATTCATGGGTTCTGCACACACGACAAGGTTGATTGCCGGCAGCTACTATTATTGCTTAACCGGTCCGGTTTCGAAGAAATCCATGCGTCGTTGCGGTACTATAGGGGGGTGGCGCCACGACGCGGCGCGGCAAAATCCGGTCTGGGTCGCCAGCGTCATGGTCTCGCACGCCGCGAGCGGCCGGTCACACACAGATTGTTAGGGGGTGAATACTATGAACGGTGATCGTGTTCTAGGGGTTCGCGTGGTCGATGTCTTCACGACGCGGCCCTTCGGCGGCAATCCGCTCGGAGTGGTATTAGACGCGCAAGGGCTGAGCGACGCGGAGATGCAGGCGATCGCGCATGAGTTCAACCTCTCCGAGACGACGTTCGTGTTCCCGCCGACCGCACCGGACGCCGACTACCGCATGCGCATCTTCACCCCGGCCCGCGAACTCCCCTTCGCCGGCCACCCCTCGGTTGGCACGGCCTTCCTGCTCGCTGAGGAGGGCGTCCTCCCCCTGCGCGGCGCGGTTACGACGGTACAGCAGGAACTCGCCATCGGGGTGCTCCCGCTCGAGATCCACGCCGTGGACGGCCGCCCGGTCCGCGTGGTCATGACGCAGGGAAGGCCAGAGCTTGGCGAGACCTATGCGGAACCCGACGTCGCCGCGCTGCTCGCGGCCCTGGGCCTCGGCCGCGACGACCCGCGCGACGACCTGCCCGTGCAGGTCGCCTCGACGGGCATCGGCTCGCTGCTGGTCCCGCTGCGCGACCTCGACGCGCTGGGCCGGATAGAGCCGGACGCGCGGGCGCTCAAAGCCGTCCGCGGCATGGCCGCCCTCTCCGGCGTCTACCTCTTCGTGCTCGGAGACGGCGCGGTGCGCTCCCGCTTCTTTATGCCGGGGATCGGCGGGGCCGAGGACCCGGCGACGGGCAGCGCGACCGGAGCGCTCGGCGCCTACCTCTACGCCCACGACGCGCTGCCCAAAAGCGGCGTCGCGTTGCGATTTACCACGACCCAAGGTGTGGAGATGGGCCGGCCGAGCGAGATCGCGGTCGAGGTGGACGGCGACGGGGTCGCCCCACGGGAGGTGCGCGTCGGGGGTCACGCCATCACGGTCACACGCGGCGAGATGCGGCTAGAGTAATTGGGGCAGCCCTGCCCTCGCCCGTACCCTTCGCGGGCTCTCCGCGACGGCCCTGGCGTGGAGCGGCCTCCGCGTCCACGACGCGGGCTCCCCGCTGACATCTATGAGCAGGACTACCGGCCGGCCGCCTCAAGCGGGACGGTCTCCGTGAAATGGGACCAGGCGCAGTCCCATAGGCTGCCCTACGTTTGCCCTGGCGCGACCGTCATACGCCTCCCTGCCATGCGCTCAGCGAACGGCACGGGCTCCGGCGTCACCTACGCCGGAGCCTGCAATGGCGCCAGCGGCGTGTAGATCGAATGCTCGATGGCCTCGAGCGCGTACGGCAGCCGCCGCGCGGCCTGGTCGTCATCGTAGGGCAGTGGCATGGCTCCGTACTCCGTCGTTTTCAGGCCCCGAACGCTTTGGCAACAGGATAGCGAAAGTCGGGCAGGACATCGCCGCCATCCAGGTCCGTGCCAGGGTGTAGCGTGCGACGGGGCGCTTGGTCGCCCAGGTACCACACATCGATCGTACGCTTGTCCGGCCAGACGACCCAGACCAGCTTGCAGCCGCGCGCCAGCCAGAGCCGCGCTTTGCCGTCCATTTCGGACCTGAACTGGCTCGGTGACGCCACCTCTACGGCAATATCGGGCGCGCGACCCACAAAGCCGTGACGGTCCTTGGGCACGATGTCAGCCCGAATGTACGCCGCATCCGGGCCAAGGACCGTCTCCTCCGCCTCATCCGGATACGTAAGGTTAAAGCCGGTCTCAGCGGCGTAGGCGTGGCCGCCCCGCGTGTCAGCATAGGAGCGCAACGCCGCGCCAAGACCCAAACTCGTTTCACCATGGTCAGCACTCGCGGGGGCCATATGTATGAGTCGTCCTTTCACGAGCTCGTAATGATCGCCATCGGACAGCGCCGCTAACTCAGCGGCCGTCCACGTCGTGCGCTCGGCATAGACCATCGTACGTTTCTCCTCTCGCGCTAGGGCGTTGTCGTTTCGCTCACTCCACAGGCAGCCCTGCCCGTGACCATACCCTCCGCAGGCTCTCCGCGACGGCCTCGACGCGCGCGGCTGGCGACAGCGCCTTGAGCGTGTCGTCGAACGGCTCGACCGCCACCGGACCTTCGTACCCCATGCGCCGCAGGGCCTGTAGGAAGGCGACCACGTCGATCACGCCGCTGGCGCCGGGCAGCAAGCGCTCCGCGTCGATTTGCGCGTCGACCGCGCGGCCGGCGCGCGCGTCGTTGAGGTGAACGTACACGACCTGTTCGGCGCGCAGGCGCGCCAGGTCCTCGACCGTGCCGTGGGCGGTATACCAGTGGAAGCAGTCGAGCAGCAGCCCCACGTTCCCGGTCCCGATGCGCGCGGCGAGTTCCAGCGCCCCGTCCATGGTATGGATAAACTCGTGCGCGTGGCCGGCGCGCATTGTCTTGGGGCCGACAAACTCCAATCCCAGGGAGCATCCCTGCTCGGCCAAAATCTGGGCAATTGGGCGCAATCGCGCGACGTGGCGCTCCATGTTGGCGGCCGCGTCCAACTCATCGGAGAACGGCAAGAGCCAGGTGGAGCACCACGGGCTGCCCAACTCCTGTGCCAGCGCGGCGTCGCGGGGCAACTCCGCCATGCCTGCGCGGTAGACCTCTTCATCACCGCGAAAGTTGACAGGCAGGCCCCAGGCGCCGGGACGCACGCTGGCCGCGCCGAAGGCGTTCTTTATCTCCTGGACCGAGGCCCGCTCCG
>JAABUV010008784.1_pt1 | contig 10120 bp, 9 predicted proteins | sample 5559971 | NCBI WGS metagenome assembly JAABUV01 (sample SAMN10711881, study PRJNA513362) | rock metagenome | isolation source: Antarctica rocks | place: Antarctica: Victoria Land, Knobhead nord | collected 2015-12-19
GCAATCGGCAAGCTCAAGCGGTTCAAACGCGTCGCCATGCGATGCGAGAAAACCGACACCAGCTACTCAGCCATCATCAGTTTTGCGTGCGGACTGATGTTGGTTAAATCCGTCCACACGGCCTAGGATGACCATGCCGAGGATTGATGTGGCGCCGTGCTCGATGGCGAAGGCGGGGGACATGGTGGCTTCCTCCATGCGCTATGCAGCTCGCCTTCAAGCACGTTCGTGGTTGAGCGCCAGCAGGCGGGCCAGCACCTCATCATCAGATAGTTCAGCCGGCCAGCCGTAGGCAGCAGCGACCGCTGTGTCCAAGGTGTCGTGCAAGCCATCGAGCCATGCCCCCTCCGGCGTGCCTCGCGTGTTGTAGAGCGCAGTCAGGGTGCGACGACGCATGATAGCGGCGGCGGCCGCATCACGGGGAAGCACGCGGTCGGGAAAGCCGGGGACAACCTCGGGGACACGCTCGACCAGCTCGGGCGGGTTGAGCCAACGGTCACGGGCGGAAACAAGCGCTTGAGCAGCGACGGCGATGGCTTTTGCATGCGGCTCTTCAGTGTAGGCAGCGGCAGGGCGAGCGGGGGTCAGACCTTCTGGGAAAGGGAAGGTCTCGAAAGTGGTCGACGGGGTGTAGCGGGGGCGGTCCTCCAGCGCCGTGCCCAGGCGCAAAGCCCAGACCTCGTGGAACCGACTGTGGAGAATACCAAAGGTCGTGTCATCGTCACGCGCAATGACAATAAGGTTCTTGTCGGCCCCGGTGCGCGGTAGTGTCCACGCAAATAGTCGATGCTTCGACACTTCTGGGGAAACAATATATCGTGGAAGTTTCGCAACAGCTTCTTGCATCTCAGCGCGTGGCCGCCAGTGCCGCCACCACAACCTCCGCAATGGCTCCAGGCTATTTGCCTCGCGAACGGGCTTCACGACCCGCGCCACGTATCCGTATGGCGCACTGTAAAAAGCGGCTTCCTGTTCGCCCATGCGACTGCCGAAATCTACAATCCAGCTCTCGCGTGATCGTCGCGTCACGTCGATACCGTTCCAATATGGACGCAGAACATCGGAGTTTGGTCGTCCATTGGCATTGGTTGGCTGGAGCAGCCACTCGATGGCCTGTTCCCGTGGAATCTCGAAGGGACCGGTTTTTTGTATGCCGTTAAAGGCAACACCACGATTTTGCGAAAGCGCCCGTGCGGTTGTCAGATCGGCGGCGCCGCTGGTCAGATCTGAGAAGATCTTTTGGACAACCGCACCATTCAGGCAGGCTTGATTTCCACCTTCCTTGCCAAAGCAGACCAGTGATACGCGGACGGACGCGCCATCCAACGTCCATGGCTCGTCCGACCAAGCCTCGGTAAATGAGCAACTCTCCCCAATCCGATCGAGAACACGTCTGTTCTGTCCGCCTCGGATGCTGTTTGTCGCGACAAGGCCGACATGCGTAGCAAGACCGGTGACGACCTGCTGACGCGCTTGCTCAAACCAGTAGCAAACAAGATCGGCTCCACCTGCAACCCGCTGGTGGTAAGCCTTGCGCAGCTTCTCCGTGTAGGCGTCTCCCAGGACCCCGCGCATCGCTTTATCCCCGAGGAATGGCGGGTTCCCGATGATCACGTCCGCTGCTGGCCATGACGCCGGTTGGCCCTCCTCACTCAGTGCTGCGTCGCGGCACTCGATAGTATCTAAGCGGCGGAGCACCGGGTCGGAAGGCGGAGGATAGCCATGCCGGCGAGCCCACTGGATATGCCCGATCCAGACTGACACACGGGCCAGCTCCGCCGCGTACGGGTTTACCTCGATCCCCAGGACCGCCTCCGGTTCTACCTGCGGAAACTCGCGCTGCACCCCCAGCGCTTCTGCCTCGATCATCGCCCGGTGCTCGATGTCCTTCAGCGCCAGAAGCGCCAGGTAGAGGAAGTTGCCCGACCCGCACGCCGGGTCGAGGACCCGGAAGGCGCGCAGCCGGTCCAGAAATCTGCGGAAGGGCACCTCCGCCCGGCTCGCCGCGTCCCGCTTCGTCCGACTACCCACCCGCGCAACCGTGCCAGCCTCCAGCGCCGCTGCCATTTTCTCGTGGACCGTGGCCCACTCGGCCAACAGGGGGCGGCGCACGACCGGCTCAATCAGCCGCTCGATCATCTCCCGCGCCGTGTAGTGAGCGCCGAGCTGGCTGCGCTTATCCGGGTCCAGCCCGCGCTCGAACAACGTTCCCAGGATCGACGGGTCCACCTCTGCCCAGTCCAGGGCGGCCGCTCGCTGGAGAGCTGCCACGTCCTCTGCCTCCAACGGCAGAGCCGTCGCGTCATCGAACAGGCCGCCGTTGAACCAAGCTACAGGGGTGAAATCCACCTCGCCGCCCCGGTCCGCCATCGCCGCGAACAGCCGCCGCGCATAGCCCTCGAACCGACCAGGTGCTTTGCGTGCTGCATCCAGCATCCGCTCGAACAGTCCGGCGGGCAGCAAGTCCACGTCATCCGCGAACAGGCAAAACACCAGGCGATTGACGAAGTGGGCGACCGCCTGCGGCTCGTGCCCTCGCTCGCGCAGCCTTTGCGCCAGTCCCGCAAACTCCGCAGCAGCATCCGCCGTCAGCGCCGCTCGCGTCTTGCCGGGCCGCAGGCGGTCGGGGTCTGTGAACACCGACTTGAGCAAGCCAAGCCGTCCCGGCTGCGCCAGCTCCTCGAGCCGCAGCTCGTGCCGTTCGGACACGGCGTTGGTCCAGTTGGTGCGGATGCTGATACGCTCGATGTCCGACGTCACCAGGAGAGGCGGGTTTTCCAACGCCCCGGCATACTGGAGAAGCTGCCGGTGCGCGGCCTCCAAGTCGCGGTGCTTGCCCTTGTACTCCCAGGCGAACCGCCCACGTCGCCAGACATCCGCCCAGCCCTCGCCGCCGCTGGCCTTGGTGGCACCCTTCTCGAAGGCATAGGCGGCGCCAGTCGGGTCCGAGTTAGGTGTCGGCTCCCCCAGCAGCGCGCAAAGGTCCAGGAAATGCTCCTGGGATGCAGCGCGCTCATTGCGTGCGTTGGCTTGCCACTTGGCGATGAAGGCAATCGGGGTCATTTGCAGTCAGCGTGCGTCAATGTCCGCCTGCGTTCAACCGGGGGCGAGAAAGGGACCAGAACTCTACGTCGTCGGCTTCCGTCCCGCCTGGTTGTCGGGCGCCAGCTCGCCATAAAGACCGTCAGGGAAGTAGCCGTAGAGCGTCGAGGCAGCCACGCGGACGCGGCGCGCGACCTCTCGGCAAAGGGGGTGCTGCCCTCCGCCAGCAGGGCACGAGCAAGGTCCTTCTGCGCGAACTTACCCGGGCAGGGCCCCTTCCGTCCTCCTGTCCGGATTGCGGCCAAGCCGATCATTTTGGCTTTATTGGTTCGAAACTCAAGACTTTCGGAACTTCTGCTTGACCTCGTTAATTCAGTGACTTACAGTTTCCGAAAGATATGACCGAAACAGGATCGCAAATCCGGCGCATTGGCTATGCCCGCGTCAGTACGTATGGGCAAACGCTTGACGCACAGCTTGACCAGCTCCGGGCTGAGGGGTGCAGCCAAATCTACCGGGAGAAGGCCAGCGGAGCCCAGGCCGACCGTCGCGAACTGCAACGGTTGCTGAAAGCTCTTGCTCCTGGCAACGTAGTGACGGTGACGCGGATCGACCGCCTGGCTCGGTCGACTTTTGACCTATTCGCCATCATCAAGCAGATCACCGAGGCGGGTGGGCAATTCTGCTCCTTGGCCGAGCCATGGGCCGACACCGCCACCAGCACCGGGCGGCTGATGATCGCTGTTCTAGGCGGGCTGGCAGATGTAGAGCGCGACCTGATCCGTACCCGCACGGCAGAGGGCCGCAGCCGCGCCAAGGCGCGGGGGCAGCACCTAGGCCGCCCATCTGCCCTCACGCCGCAGCAGCAAGCCGAGGCTCGGCAGCGGCGGGCAGACGGTGCGACGCTGAAAGAGCTGGCGCAGAGCTACAATGTCGGTCGGTCTACAATTTCGAGGCTGACCCATACGGGGGTGGCTTGTGGCTGAAAACAGTACGATCGAGTGGACCGACACGACTTGGAATCCAGTCACCGGCTGCACCAAAATTAGTGCCGGTTGCGATAATTGTTATGCGGCCCGTTTTTCGGAGCGATTCCGGGGTGTGCCGGGGCATCCGTTCGAGACGGGCTTTGACCTGACGTTGCGCCCGGAACGGCTACTGCAGCCGCTTGGCTGGAAGCGGCCTCGCATGGTGTTCGTCAACTCGATGAGCGACCTTTTCCACAAAAGTATTCCAAAAACGCATATCGCCGCCGTGTTCGATACGATGGAAAAGGCGAATTGGCACACCTATCAGGTTTTGACCAAGCGCAGTTCGTTGTTGCAGAAATTCATCAACGACCGATACCGCGCGAAGCCTGCGCCCCAACATATCTGGCTTGGCGTTTCCGTAGAGGACGAGAAGGCGGCAACGCGCATTGCCCATCTGCAGACGGCGAATGCCGGAGTGCGGTTTCTCTCGATTGAACCGCTGATCGCGCCGGTTGGCAGGCTTGACCTCACCGGCATTGAATGGGTGATCGTCGGCGGTGAAAGCGGCCCCAGGTCGCGCCCTATGGATGCAAAATGGGTGATCGACATTCGCAACCAATGCGTAAAGGCGGGCGTGGCGTTTTTCTTCAAGCAATGGGGCGGGTTCTCCCCAAAGGCGGGCGGTCGTTTGCTTGAGGGCAAGGAGTGGAGCCAGTTCCCGGGGCGGCGGTGGACTGTAGCGAAGCAACCTGAAATGCAGGCCGGAGCGTGACAGACCCCCTACCCTTCGACTTTGACGAAATCAATTATTGGTCGGAACTCAAGCTTGAGATCGTCGAAAAATACGGTTCAGCGTACACGAAGGCATTCACACAGTATCCGAAGCTGAAAAAATACTACATAGACGGATTCAGCGGCGCCGGGGCCCACGTCTCAAAAGTAACCAGGGCGCAAGTTGAAGGCAGTCCTGCCCGGGCCTTGAAGATATCGCCGCCTTTTGACGGCTTCCACTTTATTGACATGAACCCGCGCAAAACCTCCTACCTACAGACATTGTGCGAGGGGAGGGACGACGTTCAGATTCACACCGGAGACTCATCGGCCTTTCTGATAAACACGCTACTGCCGACCATACAATACAAGAACTTCAATCGTGCATTGTGCCTCCTCGATCCCTACGGGTTGCACCTGGATTGGGAGGTGATGCGCCTCGCTGGTCAGTCGCGGGCAGTAGATATGTTCCTAAATTTCCCAGTCATGGACATGAACCGCAACGCCATCTGGCGAAACCCGGAGAAAGTGCCACAAGATGGCATTGACCGAATGAACAGATTTTGGGGTGACGAATCGTGGCGGGCGGCTGCTTACGTGGACAGCAAACAAACCAGCCTTTTCGGCTTTGAACCTGAAAAGTTGAAGCAATCGAATGATGCGATTGTTGCTGCGTTTGTGAAAAGGCTACAAGATGTAGCAGATTTTCAGTTCGTGCCGGAACCCCTTCCGATGCGGAACAGTACAAATGCCGTAGTATACTACCTTTTCTTTGCATGTAAGCACCCAGTCGCAAAAAAAATCATCGAAAGTATATTTAGCAAGTATCGTCATGCTATGTTGTGATAAGCATGAATGACATGCAGCAGAGTCTAAATAGAATGAAAGCTGCGGTCACTGAATGGCTAATCAAAGAGGAAATTCTTGGAGACGCTAGTTTTTACACAATATCAGACTGGAAGTTGAGAAATGAAGAGTATCTCAACGATTCTCTTTTAGTCATGATATTTGATGGTAGTACTCTGCATACAATTTTAAATTTTGGTGGAGACCACGTTGAGTTTGATGACTTAGTTGAGTCTTTTGGCTTCTATTATGAGCTAGGAAACTCATGGAACATGGGTTTCTATTCTATAGAAAACTACAATTTCTCAGTAAGAAGTAGTAAATACGCAATAAGACTTCAAGACCGACGTTGGATATCTAAGGCCGAACAGATCAAAAAACGCGCGAAACTATGCTGTCAGGACTGCGGAATTACATCACGACTTGAGGCGCATCACTGTTACTACGCAGCAATGCGTGAAGGGTATCAGCCATGGGAGTATCCTTTAAGTGCCTTCCGGGCGTTATGTCGAGAGTGTCACCAATCTCGGGCTAAGACAGAAATTAGAATGAGAGCCTTCATGGCGTCTCTCACCCAAGATGACATGGAGAAGCTACAAAAAGGGCTATTAAGCGCATTCGCATTCTTTGAGAAAGAAGCCGTGTTAAAGTTCTTGAGAGAGATTGGTCCTAGGGACGAACATGTAAAATCTGCTTTAGATATCCTTCTTGCAGCAGTACAGGAGAACTACAAGTAAGCCTCTGTCTACACCTGAAACGGACGTTTCAGATCATAACACCTCACAGGATGATCTTGATCCCCTTTCGGTGGATGACGTTCAGCAGGGCCGGCGCCGCATCGGTTGGCTGCTTCGTGCCGCTCGGCAGATGAAGCTTGTTCAGCGGTGCCGGAGCAGCCGCAGCGCATTCAGGGTGACGATGACGGTCGCGCCAGTGTCAGCCAGGATTGCGGGCCACAGGCCGGTGATCCCGGCCAGGGTGGTCGCGAGGAACACCACCTTGAGGCTGAGCGCGATGGCCACGTTCTGGTGGATGTTGCGCATGGCGGCACGGGAGAGCCGCACGAGCGCCGCGACATCGCGCACCCGCTCGCCAAGCAGTGCCGCGTCCGCCGTTTCCAGCGCGACATCGGTTCCGCCCCCCATGGCGATGCCGACCGAGGCCGTAGCCAGAGCGGGAGCGTCGTTGATGCCGTCGCCCACCATGGCGACCGGAGCGCGGGCCTTGAGAGCTGCAATCTCGCGCAGCTTCTCGTCGGGGAGCAGCTCGCTTTGCACTTCGATGCCGAGCGCCAGGCCGATCGCCTGGGCGGCTCGCCTGTTGTCGCCGGTCAACATGACCGGATAGATTCCAAGCGTGCGCAGGTCAGCCAGCCCGGCCGCCGCGTCCTCGCGAGGCTCGTCGCGGAGCGCCAGCAGCCCGAGCGGCTGACCATCCGACAGGACGAGCACCACGGTTTTGCCCTCCACCTCCAGGGCAGACACACGCCGCGTCGTTGCCTCGGCAAGCGGTGCCTGCGCGTGGGCGTAGAGGGGCGATCCGACTGCGATGCGCCTGCCGGTGATCGTCGCCGTCGCTGCATGGCCCGCGATGGCATGGGCGTTCGTGACCGGGCGGAGCGGCACGGTATCGGCTTCGGCACGTGCGAGGATGGCGCGTGCGATGGGATGGCTCGACCCGTTCTCGACCGAGGCGGCCAGGGCCAGCACGGTCCGCTCGCTGCCGGAGAAGGCGACGATGTCCGTCACCTCCGGGCGTCCGCGGGTCAGGGTGCCGGTCTTGTCGAAGGCGACCACACGCACCCGCCCGATCGTCTCCAGGGCTGCACCACCTTTGACCAGCAGGCCACGCCGCGCGCCGGCTGCGAGGGCAGAGGTGATGGCTGCCGGCGTGGACAGCACCAGGGCGCAAGGGCAGCCGATCAGCAGCAGGGCGAGGCCGCGATACAGCCAGGTTGGCCAGTCGGCTCCGAAAGCCAGCGGCGGCACCAGCACCGTCAGCACCGCGACCGCGACCACGGCCGGCGTGTAGATCGTGCTGAACCGCTCGATGAAGCGGGCCGTCGGGGCCCGGCTGGATTGCGCCTCCTCGACCATGTGGACGATGCGGGCGATCGTGTTGTCGGCCGCCGCTCGCGTCGCCTGCACCTGCAGGACGCCGCTGCCGTTCACGCTGCCGGCAAGGACGGGCTCGCCCTCCTTCCTGGTGACCGGGACTGACTCGCCGCTGACCGGGCTCTCGTCCAGCTCGGAGGCGCCCTCCAGGATGGTCCCGTCCACCGCCACCCGGTCGCCCGGCCGTATCAGCACCACCTGGCCGATCTGCACCGTGGCGGCAGGCACCTGGCGCACGCTCTCACCTTCGACCAGCAGCGCGGTACGCGGCACCAGGGCCGTCAGCGATGCGATGCCGGCACGGGCACGCCCGGCCGCGATGCCTTCCATCAGCTCGCCAGCCGTGAACAGGAACACCACGACGCCCGCCTCGGCCGTCGCGCCGATCAGCACTGCACCGAGTGTGGCGACCGACATCAGCATCTCGATGCTGAACGGCGAGCCAGCCCCAGCCAGCGCGATCGCCCGTCGTCCAGCGAACCACAAACCAAGCAGGGCGGCCGGCAGTTCCGCCTACCCTTGCAGGGCTGGCATCACCTGACGCGCAAAGAAGCCGGCAACGAGCAGGAAGCCGATCGCGAGCAGCAGCCGCGCCTTGCCGCCTCGCCACCAGGCTCGATCCGATGCGGGTGCTTCCGGGATGATGTCCCCGGCAGACGCACCCGCCGACAGCACGAAGCCTGGACCCTCGATCGTGCTCACCTCGTAGCCGAGGGATCTGATCCTGGCCTCCAGCGCCTCGCGTGGCGTTGCCGCCTCGTCCAGCCGCAGGGCAAGCGTCTGGCTGTGGTAGTTGAGGCGAATACCATCCGCGCCACCCAGGCGCTTGAGAGCCGTCTCGATCTTGCCGGCGCAGCTCGGGCAATCCATGCCGCCGACCCGGTAGTGCAGAGCCGTGCTGCCGCGCGGGGTGGAAGCGACAATGGTGTCCATGGCGGCCCCCTTGTGGGTGGTGGTCGCCAAGCGACATACGACCTGTAGTGGCTACAGGTTCAAGAGGTTTTCGCGATGACGGATGGCAAGGCGTTCTCGATTGGCGACTTGGCCCGGCAGGCAGGGACCAAGGTCGAGACGATCCGCTACTACGAGAAGGCGGGCCTGATGCCAGGCGCCGCGCGCACGTCAGGCAACCATCGGTCCTACACCCAGGCGCACGCAGACCGGCTCGCCTTCATCCGGCACAGCCGCGAGCTGGGCTTTCCCCTGGAGAGCGTGCGGACGCTGCTGCTTGTCGCCGACAATCCCAGCCAGTCCTGCGCGCAGGTGGACGCCATCGCCCGCGAGCACCTCGCCGCCGTCCGGAGCCGGATCACACGGTTGGAGGCGCTGGAGGTCGAGCTGTCGCGTATGGTCCAGGAGTGCGGCTGCGGCCGGGTGGCGGATTGTCGGGTGATCGAGGTGCTGGCCGACCAGACGCACACGCATTGCCTGAGCCGGGACCATCAAGGCACGGGTCTGTAGAAGCTGGGATCAGCTTGCGTGTCGGTGTCCGTGGCGGTGATGCAGGTCGGGATAGTGCGGATGGCGGTGCACCAGCCGGGCATGGACATGCTCATGGGTGTGCGGCTCGTCCAACTCGGTGCCGGGCGGGTGATTGTGGTGGTGGTGCGCATCGTGGCGATGGCGATGCTCATGCTCCATGACCTCGTGAACGTGGTCGTGCTCATGGCGCTCGGCGAGGTGCAGCCACAAGCCAAAGCCCATGAGTGCGCCTGCGACCAGCAGGCGCGTCGAGACAGGTTCGCCCAGGATCAGGACGGCCAAGACGGCTCCGACGAATGGCGCCAATGAGAAATAGGCCCCGGTACGCGCCGCGCCGAGATGGCGCAGACCCAGCACGAACAAGGCCAGGCTGACGCCGTAGCCGAGGAAGCCGACGATCCCGGCCACGAGCACCAGGCTGACCGATGGAGTCACGGCGCCATGTGCCAGTGCCAGGCCAAGGTTCACCGTGCCGGCGACCAGCCCCTTGAGCATGGCGATCTGCACCGGATCGGCAGAGGACAGCCGCCGCGTCAGGTTGTTGTCCAGGCCCCAGCACAGGCACGCGCCGCCAACGAGCAGCGCGCCGAAGTCCAGCGAAGCGTGTCCGGGCCACGACAACAGCAGCGCCCCGGCCAGGATCGCGGCAGCGCCGACGAGCAGACGGCGGTCAACGTTCTCGCGGAAAGCGACCCAGGCGATTGCCATGGTCGCCAAGCCCTCGAGGTTGGCCCTAACCCAACACTGATGCTGGTGGCGAAATCGGCAGTGGGGTGATCGCTCGGTCGTGACAGCGCGCGTGGGCACCGCGGGATGATGGTGCGGGCCCGCCCTGTCGGAGGCCGATGCCATGTCGTTGCGCCCGCAAGCCCCGCCCACGGTGCCGGAGGAGAC
>JAABUV010008787.1_pt1 | contig 10117 bp, 8 predicted proteins | sample 5559971 | NCBI WGS metagenome assembly JAABUV01 (sample SAMN10711881, study PRJNA513362) | rock metagenome | isolation source: Antarctica rocks | place: Antarctica: Victoria Land, Knobhead nord | collected 2015-12-19
TCTACTTGCTTCTCAAAAAACTCTTGACGGCAAATCGGGCAACTATTCTGATTAGCGCCCTTTTCGGACAGCCACGCATTAATACATTCCCTATCGAAACAGTGACCAAAGCCGCATCCCATTTGAACTACATCCCGGGTCGAATCTTGTAGGTCGAACGCAGTTAAGCATATTATACATCCCTGATCGAATGAGTCTTCGGAAATCAGACTCAGAGAAACCGTTGGCCTTTGGGCGACGTAACGTGAGCCTACTTCTTTAGGCACTCTATCGTGCAAATGTGAGTCGGAAAAATCAGTCGGATCGGGGCCTGGTGTGTCGCTCTTATCGGAGACGGAAGTATCTGTCCACTCGGAGTCTGAACCAAGGTCAGCGTCCGGCATATCAGCATCCGGCATATCGACGTCCGAGTCCGACATATCGATGGCACTTTCTAATTTTTAGAACTGACGGCACAGAAATAGTATCTAGATGGATTCGATATCAAATTTGCCGTTATGCTCGGTAATTCTGAATTCGCAGGTCTGAACGCTTTAAGGAATAAATGAAAAGGGGAAATGGGAAAGGAGACCTTGATATATTTTAACAAGATGGATGCATTGTCGCATCTGTTGAAACATGAACAGTAACTGGAAGTGTCGAAATCTTGACACCGAGCACATCGAACATGCGACAATGGACAGGTGGTAACGAAAAGTTCATCTGGATGTTCGGGGTCTGCAAGCACGCTCGAGACATACCTGGAAGTATCTGGACGAAGAACAAAGAACCATAACACAGCTCCAAAAAGTTTCGCGCTCCATGAAAAAAAATTAGTCAAACCGTGATTCACATCTGATACAATACCTGAAAATGCGACCTACCAACACCTAGACCTTCATCTCTACCCTTCCGAGTCCTTCATCGGTCTTGAGAAGCAGCACTTTCGAGTAAGTAACTGAAGGCATGTCCAAGAATCGACCGCGGAGGGCCGTTCTGCGGCAGTTTCTTAACAAAGAGTAGAGAAACAACGTCATTCTGTTATGAAACCAACGATACTGGACTGTGTTTTGCAACATCCTGGCTGCTACACGCTGAGTGGCGCGCACAATGCCATTGCCCAGAAAAGGCAACAATTGCGCTGTCTAATTACCACTCTCGTAAAGAAAAGATATGACAATGCCGTCTGGAAAATCGGTATATAAACCCTCTAGACTTCGGCTCAAACCAACCAAGCAGCTGCTTCTTCTACACTATATACACTCTCCTTTGTCGATATATATATATTATATACACCCCGAACTTAGGATTGGAATTGCCGTTTTCGATCGGGAAAGGGAGCAGGGCCGCTTTAGAGCGAGCACAGAAGGAGCAAGGGGGAGCAGGGAGGGAGCACGGGGGAGCATTATAGGGCAGTGCAGGGGCGCAGCAGGTGGGAGCCTGAAATGGGCTTCCTTCGTCTCAGCTTGAGCTGCTCTCGTTGCTTTACTGCTGCCTAGACTTTGCCACTAAGCCTTCCATCAATCAATTGGCCAAGCAAGATTAATCGGATGGTGCTTTCGATAACTCTGGGATCGATGATCGTTCAACGAGCCAATCAGAGCCAATCAAGAGCAATGGCAAAGATTCCGCCGAGACGGACGAAAATGACTTGATCCTTTGCAGTCCAACGGTACCAGGGTTCAATTACAGCCATAACATATGAGGTGGTCACCAAAAAGTTCGAACTCGCTGATTGCGCCTCGATCCTTCGATTCCAACTTCGCTGTTCGCTTCGAGTTCTGTCTCACTTCGCTCTCGATTTCAATGTCAGAACGATTGAAAATCCAGAATTTGGCACTATTGACAGCGCGAGGCTACGGCACGAAACTCAGGGAGGTTTATTTCTATGCAGACGTTTGGGCAGAACAAAAATCGGCTCGAGAGCATCTCATTCAAGCTCATTGTACCTTACCCTATCAATAATTTCAAATCTATTTTGCAATGGAGACTTTAATCATCCGTAAACTGATTTCGTGAAACCAAGAACTTTTGACGTGGTGATAGAAAACTGGAGCGAGAAAACTGATGAGGACGGATTCATTGGCCTGCTTTCACTAGCCAGCTTTTGTGTCACCCTAAGCAGTTCTTATTGGTATATGAGGGTCAGAGCGAATATGTGCATATATTGACTATCTAGTAGGTGAACTACGGAGGAAGGAAGAAGTGGGAGGAAGGTAAATACCCTGAATCCCCTGAATCCCCTAGCGCCAGCCCTATAGGGCTCGGAGCGGCTCGGAGCGGAGATTACTAACCACAGGGGTAACAGTACTGTTCCCTGTTTCCAACAGTTCTTTCAAGCTGGCATCGGGCCTTGCACGCTCTTTCGCAGTCATATATATTCTTAAAGTTATAGTATCTTTAACTTCTATATTTGCTTTAATGTCTTTTAATTTAATGCTCATATATCGTTGTGTTACTATTGCACCTCTCATCGCTTCTAAGAAATCTTCATGGTCTTTTATTCGACCATCATACGTTCGTTTTGAGCCAGCTAAGGGCGGTTTAGCTATAAAGGGGGGTGAAGAAATTAGTAAACGAGTATTTGGGTCTATTTCTCTTAATGCCATAGCTATAAAAGGTGTGGGGAGCTTTTGTTAACAAATTCGGAAAAGGTAAACATCGAGGGATTTGCCAAGACTATTGTATTATAGCTACCTATCTAATTGGTTCGCTTAACTAGTTCCCGCTAGCGCATTTGATCCTTCAGCTGAAAACTCGAGTACTTGAACAATTATCATTCTAATACTTATTTTTATACTCTCTACCTCGAAAACGCGACCCAAAAATTCTTCAGACGATAGTAACCTTACGAATAACCTGAGGGAACTACATTCGCCATGCCCGTCACATTTGATCAATCTTCGTCAAATCCGCTGGTGATCCCGGAGCTTGTCAGCCGTATAATCAGCTATGTAGATGCTCCTATCGATCTTTTGCATTGTTCCTGTGTCAATTCGGTGTGGAGTATACCGGCGTTGCAGAAGCTATATAGGGGGTCGATGAATGACATGCGCTTTCGCACACCTGAAATCGGCTGGCTCAACTCGCTTTTTATTGCGTCACGGGAGCGCTTCGCCCGGAACGTGGGATTTATAAAACATCTTACCATCGCGCCTGAAACGATCGCGACAGAAGATTTGAGAGGTGTCTGTCTAGAGAAGTGTCGCCCGTTACGTGACCGCAGAAGCGCCGAGCTTCTGCTGCGGCCGAGAGGGAACGGACCCACAAGCCTGGCCATCCCCTTCGAGCTTGTCGAGCAGGATCTTTCCCCTCTGTGCGACCTCATTATCCACCCCGATCTCAAATTCCTGACCATCGACCATGTATATTGCAATCTTCTGAACTTCGATTCCGGCGCCCTCCATGAGCATACTTCTCTGTCCGTGAGTCCACCCAGAATAGCTTTTTTCCCTCCTCCCGGACTCGACTTGAAGAGACTCTCAAATCTTGTAGCACTTTCAATCCACCGGTCAGAGGAGGAACTAGAGATCGAGAAACTTTGCGAATGGCTAGCCCACTGCGATCTTAAAATATTCCAGATAGACCAATTCCAGCAGCTTGAGCATCTCTCGCAACCTCATATGGTACAGCTTCTGCGGTGTTTATGGCGACATCAAAATCTTCAAGCGCTCGCTCTCAGGATAAGTTGCGGTGAAACTGGAACTGGTGAGATTTGTGCGGATTTGGAAAAAGAGATAGGAACAACATGCTGGCCAAGGCTACGGGCTTTATATATCAAAGCGGTGGATCAGTATTGGCTGCAGAAGCTCCCAATGTTTGAGAAGCTTCGAGTTCTCGAACTGCGAGACATCGTGTCTCTGCTACCTGATTTCGTCAAAGACGTCGCGTATAGTATTTCACGCTGTCGATACTTACAAGTGGTTGACCTTGAGTTTCGAAATGTCGATGACTCCGAAATCTTCCCCACTATGGCAAGTGGCTGCCCGCTATTACAACGATTTTGTGTGAGCATTCTCAACCCTGGCCCAGAAATGACAGGAGATCAGTTCTCGCGGCTTTTGCAAGCCTTGCCTCAAGTGGAACTTCTTTCGCTCTCTGTCCGCTTCAGGATGACTGCCTCGAAGCTTCGAGACCTTGTCAATTGCTGTTCGCGGCTGAAGGTCCTCGAAATGGATCAAACTCGGCTGCATCTCTCTTTGGAGTCCTTGGTGGAAGCACCTTCGCTGTCGGGGTTGAGAGAGTTGCGTTTGCGTTCAGTGTGGTTCGAAAACCCTAGTCGCTACGCGCAGCTAAGGAGCCTGCAGAGCATTGCAACAGAATGGAGCAGAGTTTTCCCGCAAATGCGACGATCTCCATGCTCTGCAGACGTGTATGGGCCCGAAATTCATATAGAAGAACATCCATCGAGTAGGGAATCGGATGGTGATGATGATAATTGGAGCACCGATAATGACAGCGAGATGTCCCTGGACGATCCTGGGCTGGACGGTCCTGGGTTAGACTTTGATGAATATGATTCGGACTGGTTTCACGTGAGAAGGCGGCTCTGGAAGTTATTGGGCTATAAAATGGACGATTGCCCGGAAGTCATCACTGGTATAAAACATATGTGGCAAACCAATTTTGAAATTGGGACATTTGACTGGCCCATCATCCCAATGCAAGCGTTTCTGGATCCCCAAACGTACCCCAGGGTAGAGGTAGCAGAAGTGCTGGATCTTACGACGTTTTCGATGTAAGCTATCCTACTCATTTCCACGAGAACTCGTGAGCATAGGACATGGTCTCTATGTTAAGGAAATCGACTACGAGTATTATCTTTGGCTCATCAAGATTGACTCTTTTTCCGGTTCTCACAGCTACATGCATTGTTTTCTTCTGCAGCTCTCGTATAGCCTGTTCTGCTCACTTTGACAATGTCCGTTCATGCATGTTGATACCATGAATCAGAGCAGCGTTTGATGGAAAATCGGTCTTCAAATCGAAAAACACTTTAGCACACATGAGATGAGGGTAGGTTGAATTGTCGTCATGTTCATGGCTTATCTGAAGAAAATGTTGTTTTGAAGAGTTTTTGCTATTATCATTGTTTAGGCGAATATCTGCGAAATCAAGGATTTTTTGATTCAAGTTTGTGGTGATTGCACTAAAGATTTAATATTAAAGACCGATATTTTCAAAAAGGGGTTCCGCTTCACAGGTCTCTTCTATTTAGGAATTCTCATTGCTGATGACGTCTCATTCCAGACTTCTAAGCCGTCACCATCAACCCATTTACCGCCTTGGTCTCTTTCCTAGGATATTCCCAGATAAGCCTGAGTATCTAGCGCATGAAGAGTACACCGGATTTAATCAGCAGTGAATAATCCATTGAAATCTCTCGTGAAGAGATTTCACGTGAGCTAGACGAATTGATGCGTGGAAGACCTATTTTGTAAAAGCAAAGCTCAAGGCGTTTTGAGGGGTACCAGATGCAGCACTAGCATTCAGTCGCTGAAATATTTGGTTATTTGATGATTAAAAATGGGTCGGGCCGATTGCTTCTTTTCCTAGATGAAGAGACAGAAAGAAATTTAGCTCTTAAATTCAAGATATATCTCTACATTGCCTACAGAAATCTCATCATCGTCACCAACCACCGCCATGTACGTCCACATAGCCGTCCCAGTACTATTCATTCACGTCAGAAGCAGAATTCTAGATCGAACCGTAATAGTTTTAAAAGCAAGTGTAAAGTTAAACATTTACTCATTGGCATTCCTTAACTAAACTCCGCTAGCTTCGGACTCGACAGAATACAAATCATCAACTCAAGTGACTAGACGATAATCTAGAAAATTTATCCACTAGCCTGTCATCATCAATTTTAGAATCTGCCTTACTACGCACACTTAAGCTTCAACCCGTCATTTGCTAACAGATATTCGGATGATTCTCGACTAAGGAAGAACGCTATGTGAGGGCTGAAGCCTGCTGGCATGAATCTTTCTGCATTCGCTCTCAACACCCCCCCTTTCAAGCTTCAAGCTTCATATGCCAATCTCCGTCCCTTGACTCTTCCTTTAAACTTTATCGTCCAAATTTTACATCTCTCTCCTCCACGTTTTTCTCGGTCGATACTTCACCATCATCACCCGTGGTCTTAGCTCCTAGATTTTCCCAGGGTTCTAGCCCGTCAGAGGTTTTGCACATGGCATCCGCCTGGTATATTGTCATGAGGCCGACGGTAATTAAGGACAACATGCTGAACATGCTGCAATCGTGACAGCAATGACAACAAGAGCTTAAAAGATGCTTCAAGGTCTTATATTATTGATGAAAGCCTTAGTTTTAGACTGGAACGGTTATGCTTCGAACAGAAAATCTACATTGATCTTGTTTTAAGGTTCGAGATCACATTGTTCGAAGAGAGTATTTTGTAACTAAAAACGAAGTTGGTAGAAACACTTAATGACTGAACATACAACAGTAAATGAAAGTGGTCCGTAGATAGGGACTGATGCGCTCACTTTCTACTGCTTTCGAATAATGCTAAGTATCACTAAGCGTTATTGAGGAGATTTGTACGTGTCTTCAGTTGAGGGTTGTACTTTTAAAAATGAGGTGCACATGTAGCAGTATTTATAAGAGTCAAAGTCTGAGTTTAGAAATCAATCAAAGAATTGTGAATCGAAGAGCTTCAGCTCTCAGCTTCTTTGATATTGTATCAAACTTAACAACAGCGAGATATAACTAATCATAATTCGCATCAGTTGATTTCGTTAAACACCAGTTTGACGTCAAAGTAGATGACAATCACTTCTTGCACATCTTCGCTATCACAACACTCTGTTACCTGAACGTTGATCATCACGAACCAACTAAACTGCCTTTTTTTTTGAGTGTAATGAGAAAATCCTTCCTTGACATGAACCAGTCGTTATGTGCGGTTCATTCCCGCTCAGGAAATATCAATGCGAAATCGTATCGAATGACCAATGTCGAAATGATTTCATACAGTTTCATCAGACCTATGTTCTTCCCAAGGCAAAAGCGAGAGTCCTTGCCAAACTACACGTTATGAATCAGCGAAAATGTGACGACGGTCGTGTGCTAATGAAAGAGGAAGTTCACACCGTAAGAAAGTATTGCTTCATTGAAGATCCGAAGGCATCATCTTTGAGCCAGCGCTGGGGACGGAAGCTATCGGCATTTTCGCCGAAGACTTGAGGATTTACGTGGGCTACGTTAGGGTTCACTCTAACGATGGTCTAGCATATAGCTTAGTATTCGTCACGAAAGGATGTGTAGAGGGGTATACTCCTCCTGGGAAGAAACGGCCGGCCAAGGTAACTACTCCCTCTGGCACCACACGAGGAAACGTGAGGCCAACGTCAGAATGCATTCGTAGGGTTTCTTTTAAGACTATCTGTAAATAGGGGCATTCTTGAGCTTCTTTGAAAGTGATGGGATCACTCAAAAGTCCCTTGCCCCTTCTCTCATTCAACCCCTGCCGAAGTTTACCTAAGACTCTTGAATGCTTGCAAGAGCTGTAAATGGTAGCGCTCAGTGTTGCAGATGCGATGTCAGATCTTGCGGCTACTTTTGGAATCGTGTGGTTGAGATTGTCGTTAATCTTGAAACGATCCGGATCCTTGTCATGCATAGCGTATAATAAGCTCAAAAAGTCTTCAGCGTTTTGGTTTTCTTTTACTTTCTTGCCTCGCTCCTCAATCAGGTCGATACAGAACTTGATGATTGCATCAAGGCCAGAGGCACCGTTGGAACTTAGCTTCTGCATTATTCGATAAACGACAGAGTGCCATTCGCTATAGATTTCAACCACGACGCCATATCTAGCAAAGTTGTGAATTGCTGACATGATGTCAGAACTATCGAACCCTTTTTCCATGAAGCCAAACGCTCTACCAGGCTTTGTTTGCACATCAGCCTTGTATTTAATTTCTGTTGCGTTCTATGAGAATACTCACGACGACTTCTTCAATAATGTCGAACGAGTAGAAATGAAGCTATTGATTCATGTGGACGGCCTCTTCTGATTCTAAGAATCTTGAAAGCTTATCTAGTAAGGTGCGCGAGCAGTCGTCGATTTGGTGCTAAACATTGACAAGGGAGCTCATTTAGTACATTGAGGCAACTTGTCGTCTTTTTTCAGTATGAACCTGAGTATTGCGCTCTTTTGTTCCTGGCCAGGTAGTCCCTACGCACAATATCGTGATGACTGCTGAGCTTTAGTAACCAAACACATAAGGTGTTTCTTTTGACGAGCCTTGATAGATGGATCTCGTTGCCTGTAAATAATGGCGGCAGCCTTGGGATCATCAATACTGTATTCATTGGGTGCGATTCTCACAATTGCCCCTGGTCGAGAATTAGGATATTTCACCACTAACGATATGGTGGACAGATCGTATCTACGATGCAGATCTACATTTTTCTGCTCAAACGAGCGTGAAAAGATTGCGCGTACCAGCCACATCTGTGTAAACCTAGCTAGCCAAGGGCCGATTGAAAGCGTTCGCTTTTGAAAGTCTTAATGCAAGCTTGAATCAAATTATTTGAATATTACGCGAATGTCCTTCGTAGATCAGTACCGTGCTGAGCTCCCCTTGCACCGAAACGCAAAACTCGCCTCTAAGAAGAAAAGATCTTATGTGGAGTCAGAAATGTCAGTCAATCTCACCCGCCCTGCGATTCTCAACTATACGGTCTACCGAAAGTCCAACTCCTTAATGGTCTTTGTCGACTATCCTGATGAACCGGACAAAGACATCTACAAGCGACGTGCACAACTCAACCGTCCTCCGATTTCCTACATGCACACGCGCTAGCTCCGTCTGCTTGGTTTCCAGACTTCCTAGTGGCCATCAATACCTTCAGTACGAGCCTTTCGGTCTACTCCCACGAAGATGTACACTCCTCATTGGACACAGCTGCACACCATCAAAAACGGTGCTGCGAAGAGCTGAGGAGTATGAGGTAACAGAATAACGAAATAGTAAGATGGTAAAGACAATTCAATAAATAGTAGTTAATAGAAAGATGGTCAAAACAGTTCAAAAAATAGTAATCCTTTTATTTTCAACCTTACAACCAATGTAAACATGGTTTGTATCTTTTATACATGAAAATTATAGATGGGATAATATCATATATACTGAAGTATGATTACTGAAACAGACTTAGGCAAGCGAGGGAATAAGTAGTGTACTTTCAAACGAAGTGACAAAGAAAGGGAAGGGAATCTTGGTCGATGAAAAGATCGGTAGAAGGCCTTGATAAGGAATAAAGATTACAAAGATCTGAATATCACCAGAGTACGACGGTAGCACGGAGAGATTCAACAATGATTCTTATAACTCTTTCTCACCCGCAGACGAACTTCAGTCGTCGCGAAGTGATGCAGTGTTTACCTTGGCGTCGCATCGCATCGGCATCGTCGCATCGCACACCAATCCCGATCAAGCTTAGCGTATCAGGCTTACTCTAACCAGTTCCAACTTCAACTTTATATTGATGAATGATGAACAACGAATGAAGGCAGTGTAATATCTTTATCTATTCGGAAAGCGAATTATGATCAGCTTTAAATTAGAGTACCCTTGTCAAGAGTGCTTGCTTGTCCTCGGAACTTAACGTGGATTTTGGCTGGCTCTCTCAGCCTTGCGGGCAATGGCGTGTCGCATCGCATCGCGTCTTCAGCTTTCTACCGTCAACAATTCAGCTAAACTGTTTTCCACTGTATGAGTCTGCAATCTCTTCATCAGGCACTCTGTGCCTTTGCTGACTGTCTTCCGTTGCCTGCTACTGCAGCGAAGTGCCATTTGTCATTTCAGTCTTAGTACTACGGCCCACAGCCCCTTTCAATACTAATCATACTATATATCTCCCATCATGGCCCAAATTATTCTTTCCGTTTTCCCTACCCCTCATCGACTACTTGTGTATACCCTTATCACAACTGCTCTGTGTCCCTCTCCGTGCTTGCCGTTGGTGTGCTTTGCCTACCTTTCCCTAGGCTTCTACTGCGATCTTCCTACAAATCTCCAGCAGTGCCATCCCAACTCCAACAATTTCTCTCTCACATATCGATATGGGCATATTCAATGGTGGGCCAGCGCCCGTGTGCCCGGCG